>Ga0209066_10000537_pt1 | contig 54403 bp, 36 predicted proteins | sample All_14_2_FD_187198 | JGI IMG/M metagenome (GOLD analysis project Ga0209066, IMG submission 187198) | Freshwater microbial communities in response to fracking from Pennsylvania, USA - Allegheny Zone_MetaG_DW_15 (SPAdes) (version 2) ...
CCCCCCACCCTCCCACGGCGGTGAGGTCCTTGCAGTAGGCGGTGACACGGAGCCCGGTGGAGGCCCCGGCGAGTTTGGCGGGAATGACCAGGGTCACACCGGCATCGGTATGTTCAACCCGGAACGCATCCCCGGCCTCTTCCCGGTTTCCCCACAGGGTTTGGTTCCATCGGCGGATATACCGCTCCTTCCCATCGCCCGTGGACATGAGCCACAAGTTGGCCCGGAACGGCAGGAAAACAGTCGAGCCTTCCGCCCCTTTTTCGTAGGGAAGGATGGCCGAACCCACGCCATCGGGCAAACCAATGGCCACGTAGACGGCCTGGCCCGGACCCGCAGGCTTGGCGCCACCGAATGTAAGAGTGATTGCCTCGGGCGTACGCCTGACCGTGTGGGACACCCCCTCGCCACCCGCGCCTTCATAGGCCGCAAAGGCGGGGACAGCAAAAAAAAGGGAAGCGATTAAGAGCCGCGGGCCCATGGACAACAATGATGACTTCATGAATTTGAAAAAGACAGCAGAGACCGTGTCAATCCTCAGGGTTGGACCTCGATCTTGTAAAACCGGTGCGCGGGCAGCGTGGAGGTATCGGAGAAATTCAGCACCGGAGGCGTTCCCGTGGCGGAGGGAGCCTCGAGCAGGGATGACGGCAGGTCGGTCAACCAAACGGGATCAGCCAGGGAATTCTTGTAATTGACCCGGTAGGCCCGGCCGGGAACACCGGGCCAGCGAATTTCCAGGATCCCGCCACCATTCGGGCCGAACGACGGACGGAGGCCGCGTTCCGGAACCAGCAGGTCGAGGCGGTTGTCGCCTGCGGAATCACGCAGGGCGGCCACCGGAACCGCCAGAAATTCCGAGGGCTCCAGGTCGCCATTGTCCACCACCTGGGCCGGCGCCTGGGCCGCCAGGACGCCCGCGTTGGCGGTCTGGAATGCGGTGCTGGCGAAGTACAGGGTCTCGGGCACCCTTCCGAATATCTCGATGAGGTCGATCACGCCCTCCACCTGCCCGGAGGCATTTTTGTTCACCTGGCCGAACAATCCCGTTCCCGCCGTATTGTGCCACTGCCAGCCGGCCCAGCCGTTGGTCGATTCCATGCAAAGCACCGCCGCAGTGGAGGGCACCGCGGCGAGCCCCGCCTTGCCCCAGCCGGGCAGAACCGGGGTGGTGGCGGCCGGCAACAAGATGTCAGAGACAAACACAAAATGATCGTTCCCATTGGCGGCCGAGGCAAACCACGTCGCCACATAAAGTTTCGATCCGCGCACAGATGCGTAAATTGTCATCCCGGGGCTGGTGAGCAGGTACCCGGGGGGTGCCGTTCCGGTCAGGGTGAACGGCGGGGGATCGACACTGGGGGCGGCACTGGTGATGACAAAGGGACTGGAAACCGCCGACTCCCCGGCACTGTTGACCGCGATCAGGGTGTAACTGTATTGCGTCAGGGGCGAAACGGTGGTGTCGGAAAAATAGGGAAAGACGGCGGTTCCGACCTCGAACCCGTTGCGCAGGATCCGGTAGCTGGAAGCCTCCGCGGAGGCGGTCCAACCGAGATTGATCCGGGTGCCTGAGGGCGATTCCCCCACCACTCCCGCGGGCGTCGCGGGAGGAAGGGTGGCGCTGCCATCATCCTCGACATAAACATGCTGGATGGCGGATTTGTGGATGTTGTTCTTCGTGTCGGTGGCCTCAATGTAGTAATCGAGCAGTTTGCCCCGGAATCCGGGAACATTCGCATTGGTGATTTTGACAAAGTAATAATCGGCCAGTTCCGGCGGGGTGATGAAGTAATTGATCTGCCCATTGTTAGCCGCGGCGTTGAGCGCGCTCTGGGTTTTCGGCAACGCCCGCTTGTTCATGGGAACCGTGACCCAGGAACCGACTTCCGAACCGCCCGCATAGGTCTCGTTCTGGTTGGAGGAGAGCGGATTGGTCCCATCGGCATCGATGCGCACCCTCAGATTGACGGAGTCCACGCCGGAGAGGTCGTAGGCGTGGGTCCAGACATAGAATTCGGACGGCATCTTTTTCAAATAGCGGGTGTCGCCGCCGGGTATGGAGTTGAACCAACCGAAGGTGTAAGCCCCGGGATTCCATGGGAAGCGTTGCGGCCGGAGTACGCTGGGCGGGGTGTGGTCGTTGGCCCGGCGCGAGGGGGTCATCCAGGACTGGAGCTTCTCAATGGCGCGCGTGGTGGCCAGGGATTGTTTGACCTCGTCGTCGTTCCCGAGTCCGCCGTAATAGTTGAATCCGGAGTCGAGTCCCCCGAGGTAGATATGCCAGGCCAGTTCCACTTCGTTCGGTCCGGGAGTCCAACTCGACGTGTTGCCATCCGACCAGTCGTAGGGGGCCTGGATCACCCATGGACGCACGGCACCGCCCTCGTCGGCGAGAATCTGCTCCGCCGTCTCGACCCAATTCGCGCCGGTGATCACGGGGGCCCAGCTCCAGAACTTGAGGGCGAAACCCGGGGTCTCCAGGTCGATCACAGTGCCGGGGACCTTCGTGGTGCTGGCCGCGCTGCCGACGGGGGGCTCGATCCACTTGAGAAAGTAAGGACTCCCGTAATCGGATTCCGGGAAGATCCACGATCCGTCCTCGATGTGGGCATATTGGCCCGCCGGCGGCGGCTTGGCGTTCACGAGGTCCTGGATGGCGCAGACGGCATAGCCATTGCCCTGGCAGGCGCTGAAGAACGAAGGGGTGGACTCGAAGTAGGAACTGCTGCCCCCGCCCCAGGCGTTGTCGCCATCCGTGGCGGGAAGCACCACCACGGGGCGGGCGGGATCGGTGGCGAAGGGGGCGATGTTCCCGCTGACCATGCCAACCTGGGCCCCGCTGTAGCCCGCCACGTAGCTGAGCACATCGTCGGAGGGCACGGCGATGATGGACTTTTCGGCACCAGTTTCCGGGTTGATGTATTTTACGCGATGGAGTTGATAGGCATAGGGCGAGACATTCCAGGCGGCCTGGCCGGGATTGGGTTCATTGAACCACCAGCCGGTCGTGGGCGACGGCCCGGTCTGGTCCGCCCTGTTCGGGGGGCTGGATTTGATCTGGAAACTGCCCGTGGGATCGGCCTTGGTGTTGTAGGTGGGGCAGGTGCGGCTGAGGTGATGGCTGGCCACGATGGTCCACTGGTAACCCTCATCGGCGAGGACATCGATCATCTCCGAAGTGAAGGCCATCTCCGTGGGAAAAAATCCCTTGGAGTGGTCGCTGAGGTCGGCGTTCCCGCCCCAGGCCTTCCACCAGGCCTGCTTGAAGGTCTGCAGTTCCTTGCGCAGGACGGATTTGGGCAGAAGCGGGGCGAGCGAATGGTGATAAGTGAAGCCGACGAGATCCATCCGGCGGCTGCCGCCGGCGAGGCCGGCCCCGCTGTTCGCCGCAGTGGTCCAAGTCCGGGCTTCGCGGTTTCCATTCCACCAACCGCTTCCATAACCCAGCTGGTTGTTGCCCCCGAGGCTGCGGATGTTGTCAATGAGCGATCCGCTGTAACTCATGCAATAGCCCGCCTGGTTGGAGATGCCGGCGAGGGAATTCCGCGGCCCGCTCTGGTAGGCGTTCTGCCGGTCGGGAAGGCCGAAGATGTCACTGAGATTGTTGTCGGGGTGGCCGGTTCCCGTGCCGTAGGTCTGGCCGTTTTTCAGGACGATGGAATCCCATGCATACTGGATCCGGTTGTTCTGGCCGCCATTGCCGTTCCACTCCGGCCAATAGATGGGTTGGTGGTTGTGCCAGAAACGGGACACATAAACCGTGCTGTCCGCCGACACCCGGGAACCCACCGCAAGAACACCCAGGACCACGAGGGCCGGGGTAAGAAGCGCTTTGTAAATTGGACTGTTCAAGGGCATGGGCGGATCAGTCGTTCAGCGGGTGGCACGGGGGTTTACCGGGGAGTTTTGTCCAACAAGCGGGAGACTTGGAATCCGTTGAAATAGGCGTCCCCCTTTTCCCCATCCTGGTTGAAAAGGGCAAAGCTTTCGATCGGCGCCTTCTTGGTGCCCCCGAGCCTGCGGTTGGTGATTTTCTTTGTGACCCGCGTGTCCAGAGGAGTAATTTCCAAATCATAGACATCCGCGGAAACCAGGGTCACTGTCACGGCAACGCCGGCGTCATTCACCGGAACGCCGGTATCGCTGTCCGTCTCCCCATCGCGCACCTGGTAATTGGGCCGGCCCTGGCTGGCCCCGAATTCGAACCGGGCCCCCTTGTTGCAGTCTTCCCAACTGTCCCCGGCGCTGCCGCTGCGCAGGGAAAATCCAACCCAGCCCGGGCGCTCATCGTCACCCGCAAATTTCGGGGAGAAATCCCCGGACTTCATGAGCAGGGAAAAAGAGTCCCCCACCGAAAGAGGCTCGTCCATATTGCGGAAAGCGGCGGCAACCTCGAAGTGGACCCCGTTGGCGTAAAGCGCGAAGGCCCTGTCACCCAGGCCCGCAAACCCGGACCCCGATTCCCGTTTCGCCATATAATTGCCGGCGTGGCTGTCCGGCCGGCCCGATCCCGTCGATTGGAAATGCCATCCATGGAATCCGGTCCCGGCATTCTTTCCCTCCTGCCAACCGGACGAGTAGGCACTGTGGGAGGCGTCATCCTCGGAAAGATTGATCCGTTCCCGTGCCTGTGGCTTGCAGGCCAACAAAAACACCAGGCCCATGGATAAAAAGAAAGGTCTCATAAAATAGCCAAGCCGATTAAAGAAAAACTAGGTCACCCGGCAGGCTTGTCGAAGGGGATTCAATTGAACCGATCAATGATGCCCGTTCCCCTGCAAAAGCCGCCTTGGATCCGGCGTTGCCAAGGATCGGCTGCGGGATACCCGTCCTGCTCAAGGCTCGGTGCGAACGCGGTAAAACTTCTTGTCTCCCAGTGGTGCGCTGTCGGTGTAGGAACCGGCTGTGATTCCCGTCTGGAGGGGATTCCAATCCCCCGACACCAGGCTGGACCGGCTTTCCACGACGTAGGTTTTCCCGGAGGCCGTGGTCCAATTCAGCGTGAATCCACTACCGGCAGAGGCGGCGACCGAGGTTACCTTGAAGACTGACGCGGCACTGAGCGGATTCGTACCATCATGCACCTCGGCGGCGTTCGTCACCCCGTCCCCGTCGTTGTCCGCCGTCGAAACCAGCGAAACGGTCTGGTTGCTGGAACTGCTGGCCGCCGACGCCACCGAAGTGTCGTTCGGATTGAGTGTGATGACCGTGCCAGTGGCGGTGACTCCCGTGGGCAATCCCGTAACCGTGTAGCTAGTGGCCGTGGTCTCGAAGTTCTGGACCACGCTGTCGCTCCGGGTGACCGTGAGACGATAACGGGGGACCAGGCCCTCGGAATCGGTCACCGCGGCCCAGGTGAACGTGACCGACCCGTCAAGCGCGTAGGGGGCGGCCTGCGGGGTGGCTGCGGGCGCCGGCAACGGGGTGACGTCGTAAACCTTGAGATACTGCGCCTCGAACGGCGTTGTCCCCCAGGCCCCGTCGGTCGCGGGCACCGGATTGAGCGAGACAAACAATCCGTTATTCACCAAATCCTCCCGGGTGTATCCCGCCCCCCCCCAAAGCAGTGTGTCGCGGCGGTTGGGATACTCGTTGTTCGGTCCGAGGTAGGCGGCGATGTTGCGTGCATTGTAGCGGCGCCCGGTTTTCAGGCCCATGTTGTCCGCCAGCGCACTCGGTATGCCGAATGTGTTGGCCTGGACATTGCTGCGGTCCAGGTTCTGGAAAGCAATAATCACATCACCCACAACCGGCGAGGCTCCCGGGCTCTGGTATTTGGCGACGGCAAAAATGTCCGGATCCGCCGTGATGGTACCATGCGGATTCAGGAACCAGCGGTTGGAAGAACGGAGCGCCGGGCTGAACTCACGGGCGAGCCCCACGCCGGAATAGGATGGAATCAGATTCGCCACACCCAGTGTGTTCGATCCCCATGCGGTCCACTGGGGCTGCATGGAGTTGTAGCGCTTGAAGTGCGGGATGCTCTTGCCAAAGTTCAATTCGTAAAAGTCGAAGCTCAGGCTGTCCGAGGTCCCGATTTCCTGCCCGTACATCACCATCGGCGCCCCGTCGATCATGCTGCCCACGGCATAGCGGATAAATGCCTGCCACGGGTCGGCATAGCCGGCCTCGTCGTGCGAAGTGTTGTTGAGGAGGACGAGGCCCTGCCCGTAGGCATTCCGGCGGGCTTCAAAGATATCCCGGTAGGCGGTCGTCGTCGTTGCGGACTGGAACGGGAAGACAATGTTCTCGTTGAGCAGTTCAAAGTGCCTGTTTGAACGGTAGGTCACTTCGCCGCCATCGAGAGATTCGGTCATGAAAACAAAACTCCACTTGTGGGCCCGGGCGATGTTGATCGCATATTCCCAGAATTGGGGGGGCATCCCCTGTCCGAAATCCGCACGCAGGCCGTCGATGCCCTTGTAAGACTGGTCCTGCAGGGAACTGCCCGCGGGAAGTCCCGTCTTGTCGAGCCAGTAGGGGACATAGGCCGCAAAGTATTTCCAAACAGCCCGGGTGACCGCCTGGGTCGATCCCGAAACGCCGGTCAGCGAGGACATGTCAATGGTATCGCTCTCATTCTTGACCGTGTTACGGCTGGTGTCCGCGTCAGGATAGCCGGTCACGAGTGTGGAATACCTGCCGAAGAATACATCCTTCACGTCATTCCACTTCCCAAAGTCGTTCCGGTCCGGTGCCGCGGCGATATCACCGGAGGAGGAAGCCGGCACGGAGTAGGCCGTTCCAGCACCGCCAGCGGAGGAATAAAACCTCGCTTCACGGTCCTTGATTTTGTCGGTGCTGCTCCAGCCGGATGTGTTCAATCCGGCAGCGGACAGAAGGTCCAGGCCGACCTGGTCGATCTCGCAGTCAAAAGCGGTGTGGTTGAAGGGGGCATCAAGGATCACGTTAACCCCCTTGGCGTCGGCAGCGGCGACAAAATTCTGGAAAGCCGTCATCGAGGACGCGCGTGTGTTGCCCTGGCTCATCTGTTCCATCACCTGGAAGAAATTTTTCACGGCATAGGGACTGCCGGGATCGTAGGGAATGCCGCCGGGGGCTTCCCTGCCCTCGATGCCGTTCGGATGGATGGGCTGGAACCAGATCGCGTTGGACCCGGAATTCTTCAGGTAGTCCAGGTTCCAGCGGGTGTTGTCGGTCAGGCTCTCAAAGGTGGACCTCTGGGCAAAGTTCGGTCCGGTGGCATCCGCATTGAGCACGTTGACCTCGTAGATCCGGAGATTTCGGGACAACTGGGGGGCCACGGTGAGGCAGTGGTCCCGCCGGCCATTGCTGGAATACCAGTTCCAGGTGGAACTGCCGATTGTCCGGTAACGGGCCGTCAGCCGGTAGGCCCCGGTTTTGGTCGCATTCAGCGTGACCGCATAGGTCCCGTTGGATCCGGTCATGGGAATGGCCTGGAAGTAACCCGCGGCAGGATAAGGTCCCGAGGTATAACCCGGCGGTTTTTCATCGGGCGGTGCGGGGGGAACTATGCCGTCATCGGCCCCGTCACTGTTCACATCGTCATCGGCCCGTTCCCGGTTGTTGAGATTGGTCCAGACTTCCGCCTCGGTGGTGTTCAGGTTTCCCGTGGAAAAGGTCACCGTCACCGGCACCGATTCGGACGCCATCTCGTTGATGTAGAGTTTGGTCGTGCTGTAATCCGCATTGAGGGTCCCGGTGGAATCGGTCGCGACGGTCATGGAGAGCGGGGCGGCCCCCACGGTGAGGCTGAAGGGATTGGCCTGGGCGTCGGTTTCGGCCAGCGACTGGGCACTGTTGCCCGACAGGGAATATAGGTAGGTGGTGCTTTTGTTTGAAAAGGTGGTCTTGAAGTAATACTGCAAAACAGAACCCGCCGAACCCATCGTTACCGTGGCGTCCCAGAACTGGTTGTCCCCGTTGTTGGCCGCGAAAGCGAGATCGGCGGACTGCCAGGCTCCGCTGGTTCCGGTACGGTAATACAGTGTCCCCCCGGTCTGGTTGTTGGCACCGCCATTGCGCCACACCCCCTGGTAGAACGCCGTGTTGATCCCCGCACCCGGGTCGACGGGCGACCGCATGGATATTCCCCCGGGAATGTCGGTCGTATTCGAAGGAATATGCCAAAGGTTCGTGACGATCTGGGCCTGCGATGGCAGCACGGCCAGAAAGAACCCCAAAAGCAGGGCGGTGAAAATTCCCAACGGCTTTTTCGGTGAAATCCAGCGGGGTCTGTCGGCGTATGGGCTCATGGCTTGGGTGGGGTTCATGGCGAGGTGACGTGGACACGGTAGAAACGGCGGCCGGGCAGGTTGTCGTTGTCAGTGACCGTTTTGTTGTTTCCATCGCCCGCGACCGGCGCCCCCAGGGGCTGCCAATCCGCCGGTGTCAGGCTGTTGGAGAAGCGCACCTGGTAAACCAGTCCGGAGACGGTCGGGAAGGTGATGTCAAAACCTGCGACGGGCTGGCCGCTGATCTGGGCCCGCTGGCCGCTGGTGGCGGAATTTGGATTCGAGCCGATGCGGTATTCGACATAATTGGTCAACCCGTCGGAATCGGCATCGCCCGCACCGGTTTGGTCGAGGTTTCCAAAATGGGTCACCTCCCAGGTGTCCGGCAAATTGTCGCCATCGTAATCTGAAATATCGGTACCGAGGTCGAAGCCCAGCGTGAGGGTGTGCGGGCCCGCACCGGTGAGTTCCACTTCGACCTGGTGGGTCTGGGCCTGGTTGCGCCGGAGCACGGTGGTGAAACCGGATGTCCCGATGTCCGTGGCCGTGACATTGACCTGCGGTCCCTCGACGTAGGCACGGACCGTGTCTGTGCCGCTGGTATTGGTGACGCTCGCACGGGTGGCCGTGGCCGTCTCGTCACTCAGTCCGGTCTGGCCGTGGATCATCAGGTCGAGCAGGTTCGGGGAAAGCCCGAAGCGGACATAGGCCTTGTTGAGGCCCGTCAATTGGTAGGTGGCCTGGATCTTCTCGGTGGAGGCGTCGGAAATCCGGATGGTCTTCGAGATGCCCCCGCTGGTGAAGGTCCATCCCGTGCCGCCCGGGGCGGAGGCGACGGCATAGGAGGCATTGACCCCGTTGTTGGTTCCGGCATTCGAAGTGTCGACCTGCCACCAGTCCTTGAATCCGCTGGTGCGGTAGGCCGAAATCGCGGTGGTCACCCCGACAAAGTTGCTGGCCCCCTCATCTTCCGTGTCCGTGCCGCTGTAGGAGGCAAAATTGCCCGCCACCTGCCAGAGACGGCCGGTGAAGGGGTCCCGCATCCAGGCCGCCGTCATGCGTCCGCCCTTGGCTTCAAAAAGGGCGAAGACCCGGCTGTTGTAGAGAAGGTATTCATCGGCCCCATCCAGGTCCACATCGGCCGCTTCGGCTCCGAGGGTCGAGGAGGTGGCGCTGTTGGCCCACTGCTGGACCCTGCCATAGACCGCGGCAAAACGGGCCTGGGCCTGGGAATTCCTTGAGAAATCCGCCAGCGTCTGGTTGGTGTCCGAATCCGGGTTGATGTAGGCCCCGGTGCTGAACTTGGACAGATCGCTGTTTCCCGTGCTGTGGAAGGCCGTCTCAAACATGGCGCCGTGGAACACGCTGTCCGCAAGATTCCCGAGCCCGGTGAAAAAGGTGGTGCCGGTGAGGGTTTGCCAGGCGGCATTCGCGTGGCCACCGGTTCCCACCTGGCCGAATGCCGTGGAGGCGCCGAAATTGCGCCCGGACAATCCCTGCTCGAAGCCCGAACCGAAATACCAGTTGTCGTAATTTTCCTGCGTCGCATGGTCGATCCAATCCTTGGCCGTCTGGGCCAGGTTCAGCCCGGTTCCCCGTGCCACGGTACCCCAGCCGGTGTGGATGTTTCCATCGGTGCCCTTGTAGGCAACCTGTCCGCCGGTGATCTGCCCGGCAGTAACCACACGGATCCAGGGCCGACTGGCCAGCCAACGCACGTTGGTGTCATAGGACGCCGCCTTGGTGTCGTTCGAGAAATCCGACATGTCCCGCCAAAGCACGACCACCTGGTCCTGCACGCTGCCGCGGGCCCGGCGGGACAGCAGTTCGCGCACCGGCACGGAAGCACCCTCGTCCTGCGTCTGGTCGAGATAATCGGAAGTCGCGTCATGGATGGGGAATACCTTGATGCCGTTGACCTCGTTGATCCGGAAACCGTCGGTGCCCAGCGCCGAGGTGCGGCCGAACCACTTGACGAAGTGGCGCATCTGGTCGGCGAAGGTGTAGGAATAGCCCATGCCCGAGACCAGGCCCAGGGTCTCGTCGTCGAGGACGCGCTCCGGCGCCCAGAAGGTCTGGCGCGAGGCGGTCTCGGCGCCGTTGCCGTAGACCGAGTCAAGGAATTTTTCCGCCAGTGACTTGTCTGTGTTATTGAAGGCCTGCGGGAAATACTTCGGCACGTGGTCGGCGAAGGTGGAACCCAGGATCTGGGCCTTTCCGGCGGAGACGAGGCCGGCGATGCGCCCGTTGAATGAAGGCCCGTCGTTGTCGGCGCCGGGCGCCGGGTTTTTGGCCCACTGGAGCGCCGAAGCCAGGGTCGGGGTGATGTGCAGTGTCAGCGGGGCATTGTAATTTTCGTGGGTTTCCAGCATGCGGAAATAGCCCGCGGCTCCACTCGGTGCGCCGTTGTGCACCAGGCTTTGGATCGTGCTGGCGGGTTGGATGGCCTGGTTCCCGTGGGCCAGGAGCACCACCTTCGCCGCCTTGCCCCGGTCATTGTTGCCCGATCGGCTGAAGTAGCTGGTGAGTTTTCCATTCAACCGGATGTTGTCCTGGTCTTTCCAATAATCCGAGGCCAGCCAATCGTCCCCGATGGTGTCGCAGATGTCGTTCCGGCCCCCGATGTCCCCCGCCCCGGCCGGACTGTTCTGGGTGCCGTCCTTCGTGGTGAAGACCTGGAAGTTCAGGACCGTGGGATCGCCGAGCCAGCCCGCGTCAAGGAGAGCCTGGCGCTCCACGGCGATTTCCACCGCATCGTAACGGCTCGACCATGCGATCGCATTCAGGCCGTTGGCCGCAATGCCGCGGCGCTCCACCCCGAAGCTGCTGTTCGGATCCTGGACATCCGTTGTGGTGTTGGTGCCGTGGTTGGTGTCCACGAGCACGGCCCCGGAATTCTGCCCGTAGGCGGCCACCACCACTTCCCAGCGCATGTCGGTCGCGATATCCACGGAATCGGGCAGCGCCCGTTCGCCGGCCGCGGGGTTGCCGGTGTCAATAACCACATAGGCATCCACCTCGCCCTGTTCCGCCAGCGGGGCGAGATCCTGGAAGTCGATCCGGAAGTAGACCTTGCCATCGCCGTCCGACTCGACCGAGCCGCCATCGCGGAAGGAGAAGGCCACGATATCCCGCGAATTGTCCTTGTCGTTCGTGCGGTAAACATCGGCGGCCTGGCTTCCCCCCTCATTGTATTCATCAAGGGCCAGAAGATCGTTGTAGGTCCATTCGGTAAAGGTGCCGATATGGATCGTGCCCTCGCCTCCCCCCCCGCTGATAACGGTGACCTGTGTGGGATTTGTTCCCGCGGCCAGTTCCTGGGCATTCGTGAATCCGTCGCCGTCCGGATCGCCGTCCGCGCCTTCACGTGAATGACCGTCACCGGCCGCGGCCGTGCGCAGGCTGTCCTGGCCGTTGTCGAGCGGATCAAGGCCGTATTGCACCTCCCATCCGTCGGGCAGGCCGTCCCCGTCGGTGTCGGTCTTGAGCGCATCCGTTTCCGTCCAGCTTTCACCCGCATCGTAAACCCGGTTGTTGTTGGTATCGCCCTCGATGTGTCCGTCGAGGTTTTTGTCCTCGCCATATCCATCGCTGAGGCCGTCCCCGTCGCTGTCCGCCTTGGTCGGGCTGGTTTCCGTCCAGGTCTCAAAGGAATCCATGGTGTTATTGGGCCAGTCCCCGGCATTGGGACGGGCGGCGGTGTACTGCGCGATCGTGGCATTGAGCGGGAGGATCTTGCCGTCGCCATCGGTCCATCCATTCCGGTTCGCGTCCTCGACCCCATCCGGAAGGCCGTCACCATCGGTATCCGGATTGGTCGGGTCGGTGACCGATCCGGCGGCCTGACGGGTGCGGTTGTCCCCCTGGCTCTGACTTCCCACACCCGGAACCGTCCCGGCGTTTTCCACCACCGCATAGAGAGGGGGATCCAGATCGCCGATAAAATTCGGGAAACCGTCCCCATTGGTGTCCGCTGTCGTGTTGGTGGTGGGACTGGCCGTGCGCCAGCCGACCTCGAGCCCGTCGGGAAGCCCGTCACCGTCGGAGTCGGGTGTGTTGGGCAGGCTGTGGCCGTAGGCGTAGTAAACATGCACGTCCCCATTGGTCCAGGTCTCGGCATTGCCCGTCGGGAGTTCTTTCGGGTTGGTTTCGTCGATGTCCACCAGACCGTCGTCGTCATCGTCGTTGAATTCATCCGCATCAGTGGCCACCGTTTCCCGTAGGACCACCACGGCGGAACGGGTCGAGACCACGGGATCGGGCCCGCCGGTCGATGCGGTCAGCAGATAAGTTCCCGCCGTGGTGATGCTCCACGGGAAATCCCAGGTCTTGGTGTTGCCGCTGGTCGTCACCACCGTGCCGTCCCAGGTTCCGTTGCCGTTGCTGTCCACAAGCGAGGGCTGCTCGTTCGCGTCCCAAACCGTGTCCCCGTCGATGTCGGTAAAGGGCTCCCCGGAATCGTATTGGTTGTTGGAATTGGTGTCGGTGTACGGTTCCTGCCCGTCAAAACGCCCGTTGGAATTGGCGTCGGTGTAGGTCTCGTTGAGCAGGGACAGGGCGGGTGCCCCGGTGAGGGTCAGGCTGGTGACCGAGGCGCTGGTGTTGACCCGCACGGTATATACCAGCGAATCCGTCCCCGGGTTGTCGGGGATGACAATCTCCACCGGCTTGCCGTCCGAATCCAGCTGGGCCGGCTGGGTGATGAGGACAAACGGTTTGGTGCTGGGATCCGCCTTGACCAGTCGGAATGCCTGGAGCACGCGGTTGTCGGGGTCGGGGAACCGGTACTCCACCTTCAGTTCATGGAGAAAATTGGCCGAGTCGTTGTAAAGATTGGGCAGCGGGATCGAAAGTTCGTGGTAGGCATTTCCGGGACCGAAGCTGCCGTAGTCGACGGAAATATTGGAAGTGTCCTGGGCGACGGAATCCGCAAAGAAGGAGAACCGGGATTTGAGCACGGCCTCGCTGATCCCGGTGGCCAGGGCCTTCGAGAAATAAACCTTCATGGTGTAATTGTCGTCGACCCGGTCGCCATCGCTCTGCGGCCAGGCGATGTTGATGCGCTCGAGCGGACCGGCGGTGGACACGGTGCGCGTCAATTCGGTGTAATGGCCATCATTCGATGAAAGGCCGAAGTTGTGCGAGGACGAGGCTTCAAGGAAGCGGAAGGTGAGGGTAGCGGTTCCGGTGGCCGGGATGTTCGAATAGCGCACCCGCCATTCCTTCTGGAACGCACTGGTGACCGACGGATTGGCCGTGACCTCGGTGGCCTGGGCCCAGGCCACGGATGTGGCCGCATCGTAAACCCCGTTGCCGTTCAGGTCGGTGAACGATTCCGTGTTGTCGCGCACCCCGTTCTTGTTGGAGTCGGCGAAAGGCTCGAACCCGTCGCCGTTTCCGTTGAGTTTGGCGGTGGCCGAATCGTTATTGCCCGCCTCGCTGTCCGCAATGTTGAACCAGACTTCGTCGACCGTGGCGTCGGTCCGGATGACCATCTCGTAACTCGATCCCCCGACCGTGGCCCCATTTTGTGGGAAGGCAACTTCACCCTGCGGTGTCTCCGCATCGTAGTAAAAGGTTTGGGCGAATGTTTGGTACAGGGCGGCCTGGGTATTGGGATTGCGCTCGAGGAGCGCCTTCGCGCGGATGACATGGAACCCCTCCTTGAGGCCGGTGGTCAGTGAATTGTAATCCGCGTGCAGGTGGTACTGGGCGGTGGATGGATCCCAATCGTCGACGATGAACGTGGTCAGCATTTGCTTTTTGTAGGCCACCGAAGCGGCGTCGGCGGGCCACCACGAGGAGGCACCCGTCTTGAAAACCCCGATCTTGTAGCGGCTCACCCCGGGAATAAAATCGTCGGGCAGGGTGGCGCTGGCCCACCAGTTGTAACCGGACCCGCTCTGGGCGGATTGGTAGTTCATCTCCACCGCGCGGGTCTTCCCGCCCCCCACCCCGCCCGCGCCCTCGGGGTAGTAGGTCGCATCGGTCGTGTAATAAACAAACATCCGGTAACCGCCGCCGACCGAGTTGACCTTGGCCCAGAGTTTTTTGGTGCCGGCATCGAACTGGTTGAAAGTTTCCCCGTCCACCACGGCAGAAGGGTCATGGTAAATGTAACTCGCCGTGTGCTCACCAGTCGTCCGGGTTCCGGCCCCTTGGTTGAGCACCCCTGTGGTGGTGTAGGTCTCCGCCCCGGGGGAACCGGTGATGTCGCGGGTTCCGGTGACCTGGGCCGCGAACAACTCCGGATGCTGCCGGTCGACGTAAGTGGGTTGTTCATAGCCGACCCAGGTGTCGGTGCGGACGGCGGGCGGGTTGTCCCGCTTGGCCGGGTCGGTGATGCCGGGGGGAACCCAGTTGTTCAGGTCCACCCCGCCATCCAGCTTGAGCATGATGTTTTCGGCGGACCCGTCGGCGCGGGCGATGATGGTGAGCGGCGTGCCCGCTTTCACCACGGGAACACTCGTCTGGTAGGTATAGGGCTCGGGGGTCTGGCCGGCCGGGTAACCGCGATTCGGAAGACCGTAGGGATTGAACGCCGCATCGCCGTCGGGCCCGTCCTTGCGCGTGACATTGATCCGGGGGACTTCCTGCCCATCCTGGTACAGGTTCACCGCCGAGCCCGGCCAGAGTGTGGAAAGTTCCGGTGTGCGGTAGCCGAATACAAAATACCCGCCGGGGGGCACAATCACCGAACCCAGTTCGCTTCCATACTTGTAGAACCCGGTCTGGCTCGATCCGTCCGGTCCGGTCGCGTATTGGTAGAGATAGGCCCCGGAGGGGAAACTGTGGGAAAAGCTGCGCGACTGCCCCGCCGCGGTGTTGTCATTCATCATCACGACCATCGTGACCTCGTCGGCGGCCACACCCACCCGGGTGGAGCCGTCCGGATTGCGGTTGTCGCGGCGCTCATAGGCCAGGTAATCGTTGTCCCCCCAGCACCCGACCTGGAAACCGCGCGCGAAATCCTGGTGGATCTTCAGGAGGTTGGGTATGCGGGAATCGGCGAACTGGCCGAGGAATGCGGTGTTGGCGTGCCGGGGGAAGGCCCCGCCGGATTCGCCGAGTGTTTCCGCCTGGTAATAACCGTCGGTGTAAACGAGGCCGAGTCCCTCGCGCGTGTAGTAAAGCGCATGCTGCAGTTGGCGCATGGCGGAATAGTCGCTGTCATGGCTGTTGGCATGCGTGACCCCGAGCGAGGAAGGAAATCCCCCGCCACCCGGACTGTCCAATCCCTGCAGCGTACCCCAGGGGCTGCCGAGGACCCCGTTCAATTTCGAACGGAGTTCATTGTCGACCAGGCGCATCCCCGCATCCCAATAACCGGAATAGCCAGGGGGCGACCCGAGGTGTTCGCCGAATACCATCGCATCGTCCCGCCCTTTTTCAGTGTCGAATACGGAGTCGCGGTGGTTGGCATCGGAATACCCGCGCGTGAGGTTGAACTGGCGTTGGACTCCGCCGAGGTAGCCCGCATCACTGGAGTCCTTGTCCGCCCCGCTCTGCTGGCCGAAAAAGTAATCCGGCACATGCTTGACCGCATCGAGCCTCAAGCCGTCCGCCCTGGTCCGGTCCATCAACCAGCGGACATTGCGGATGAGGTAGGCCCCCACGTCCTCTTTGTAGAAATCCGGATTTTCGGCGATCATCTGGGTGGTGATCCCGTTGTTGGGGCCGAATCCCACATAGGTTCCGTTCGGAAGCCGGTTGTAAAATTCCGGGTTGTTGGGATGCCGCACGAAAGAATATTTGGGATGGGTGGAGCCCTCGGTGCGGCCGAAGTTCGCATTCGGGGTTTCGTGGGCGATGTCGATCAGGTCGGCCAAACCTAGATTTTGCACCTGCCAGGCGCTTCCCCAATCGCGCGTGTTGTCCCATTTCCGATAGAACCCATCCTCGGTCACCCGGAGGTGAAAATCCTCGGGCACCATCCCCGGGTAGGTGTCGATCGGGGTGTTTTCGTTGTAGCCGGGCACATCGAACGCCCGGTGGTTCATGATGTTGTCGAAATAAACGCGGATGCCGAAACGGTGGGCCACTTCCATCAAGTGGAGAAGTTCAGCCTCCGTGCCATAACGGGTGCGGACCGATCCACGCTGGTCGACCGAACCCAGGTCGAACGGGTCCCAAAGGTCATAGCCCACGGAAAGCCCCCCGCTTCCCTTCGTCGGCGGAGGCAGCCAGAGGGACGTGTAACCCGCCTCGGCCAACTCGGGCATCTTGCGGGCGATTTCCACCCAGCTGGTGTTGAAATACTGCAGCATCGCCTCCGCACGGAGTGGCGTATTCCCACCAAGCAGTACGACCAGCAGACCAACCGCCATTAAGGCATTGATGGAAAAGGGGCGGGCTTTCATGCAAATCCCTTCGACAGTCCCTCATGCTTATGAAGGCCTACGGCTTTTTCTTCCGTAAACTTCTCAGCAAGAGGGGTTAATTTGTCTCCGGTACGTCTGCAAAATATGCGAATACGGCAATCCCTGCAAACCCATTCCCTTGAACAGTTCAAATTTTGGAGTATGTTTAAGGCATTCCATCCGACCGCCGCAGCGAATCGGGACTGGAACTGACGCGGGAAAATTGTACCTTAACTGTATATGGCAGTAAACATGACGGATATTGCCAGGGTCGCGGGCGTGGGCAAAGCCACGGTCTCGCTGGCTCTCCGGAACGACCCCCGTCTCCGCGAGGAAACACGCCAGCACATTCAGGCCGTCGCCGGGCGGTTGGGCTACATTCCGAACGCCGTGGTGGCCAATCTGATGGCCCAGCTCCGGGCGAGCAAAAACCCCAAGTACCAGTCCACGCTCGCCCTCTTGAACGCGTCCACCGATCCGGACGCCCTGCGGACCAACCTCACCTTCCGCACCTGGACCGAAGGTCTCCAGTCCCACAGCGCCGAACTGGGCTATGGCCTGGATGAATTCTGGTTGCGCGACCCCGGCATGGAACCCACCCGGCTCCGCCAGATCCTCCGCGTCCGCAATATCCGCGGCGTCATCATCGCCGGGGTCCTCGAACACCGGGAAATCCCACCGAAGTTCGACCTCCTGTGGAGCGACCTGGCCTGCGTCGTGGTCGGCGTCAGGCCCGAACGGCCCGCCCTCCACTTCGCCTGCAACGACCAGTTCTCCACCGCCCTGCACGCCGCGGAACAACTGCAACTGTTGGGCTACAAACGCCCGGGGCTGGCCATCGACCCCACGATCGAGGAAAACATCGACCACCGTTTCACCGCCGGTTTCTATGCCGGCCCCCCTAAATTTGCCGAACACATCCCCGGCTTCGACTTCCAGCCGGGCAAACGCCGGGAATTCTGCGCCTGGCTCGACCGGCACCACCCCGACGTGGTCGTCTGCACCCACCCCGAAATCCGCGAATGGATCACCGCCCATGGGCTCAAATGCCCCGGCGACATCGGCCTCATCCATCTGGACCTCACCCGGGAGTTGGAAGGCTGGAGCGGGATGAAGCAGAGCAACCACCTGGTCGGCGCCTTTGCCATCGACCTGCTGATCGGCCAGCTCCACCGCAATGAAAAAGGCATTCCGGAATGCCCCCGCTGCATGATGGTGGAAAGCTTCTGGGTTCCGGGAACCACCCTGTGCCATGCAGGTGCGGTGAAAAAAAACGGCGCCCGCAAGAAATAAGACCGGTCGGCACTTAACGGAAACTCACGATGTCGTCGACCTTCACGCCTTCGTCATCCATTGCCTTGCCGGGATGCTGCTGTTTCTTGTTCTTCCCGAAAGAGACGGCGAACACCGTGGTCCTCACGTTGTTCTGGTAATCCTTGCCGTAGTACTCCAATTCGTTGTTGTAGCTCGTGTCCATTTTGATGGCGTAGGGCGTTCCCCATGGATCGTAATATTTTTTGTCCGTGCCCAGCCCGTCCTTGAAAGATCCGGCGGAACCCTTCGCCTGGCGGGCTTCCAGGAATACAATCCCCCGGGCATTCAAATCATTGTAATTCTCCCCGATCAGTACGCGCATGATTTCATCATTGTTGTCCTGAAACCAGCCCTGCACAGCCTCCTGGCCGTCGTCGCTCGAAACCACCGTGGTGGGCAGCCTCCCGTATTCGAGTTGGTAGGCCTTGACCGCGGATACCAATTGGGTGACGTCATTCCGGGCTTTGGCCGCCATGGCCGCATCCAGGGCCCGGGTCACTGCCGGAAACAACAACCCCGCAAGAATGCCAATGATCGTGATGACCACCAGCAACTCAATCAGGGTGAACCCACGCGCGCTTTGGATTGATTTTATATTCATACTGCCCCCTGACCATCAGCCTATGCTCCCTCATTGCATCTAACAAGACCCCCCTGAACCGAACCCTTTGAACAGTTCATTCAATAACCTCCTCCACGGTCCTTTCCCTCCTTGCTCACCGCAGGGCCGGGGAAGCCTCCCGCCCCGATTCCCGGATCATCCGGGCAATGCGTTCCATCTTGCCCGCCATCCGGGGGATCCCGTCCCACGCCGCCACCGGCAAATCAAGGCGGCGGGTCCAGTTCGAATCCGCCACCGCCCCCGGGACGTTGAACCGCTCGTTCGTACCCCAAAGATCCGTGATCATGACTACCGCAATCCATGAATTGGAACGGAAAAGTGCCCGCAAGAGAGCTTCGCGAAGCGCGTCATCGTAGGGAATCCGGCCGGCGGCCAGGCCCGTGCCCGCGTAATCGAGCAACTTCTGCATCTGCTCCCGCACACCCCCAGCCTCCCGCCCCGACTCCGCATCCCCGGGGTTTTCCCTCGCCAATGTTTCGAGCCACTTTTCCCACATGGTGCAAAGCGGATCATGGTCGTGGGTGGCATACGTGGCCAGCGAAAGGCGGTCATAGTCCTCCCCCGGCGTGAGCCGGCCATCCGGGGCCGTTTCCCAGACCGGAATCTTGAAACCGGCAATTCCTAGGGAAGCCAGGCTCGGGCGCACATATTCCGGCACCACACCGAGATCCTCCCCCACAAGGCAGTGCTCCCCCACTTCCTCCAGAACCATCCTGAGGAGGGCCTCTCCCCCGGCCCGGTTGGCCGCACGGTCTTCCGGGGTGTCATCGCCCCGCGGCAGGAAACCGGGGAGACGCCCGCCCGTCCGCGACTTCGCCTCCACCTCTTCCAAGGGCAGGAACTCGGCGTTCCTCTGGGGCCGCCAGGGGAAACTGTAGATCCGGTAAAAGCCCAGGACATGGTCGATCCGGAACAGATGGAACACCGAGCGCACTGTGGCCACCCGTTGCCTCCACCAATCGTAATTCCGTTCCTTCAGCACATCCCACCGGTAATGCGGAATTCCCCAGTTCTGCCCCCACTTTTCGGTAAAGGGATCGCACTTGAAAATCCGTTCCGGCGGGGCACCCCCCGACCACGCCAGGTCGAAAATCTCGCCCCGCGAAAACACATCCGAACTGTAGTAGCTCACCCCGATGGGAACATCCCCCATGAGCACCACGCCCAACCGGTCACAGAGCCCCTTTACCCCCGCCCATTGGCCGAAAGCGATCCATTGCACATAGGCATGGAAAGTCATCAAACGGGCCCATTCTTTTTGCCGCTCCCCGGGTTGGCCCTCGATCCAGCGACGGGCACCGGCAGAGGTGCGCACGGCCTCCGGCCACAAATCCCACTGTTCGCTGCCATACTCATCCATCAGAACCCGGAACAGGGCGTAATCCTCGATCCACTCCTGCTTCGAGCGGCGGAAGGCCATGAAATCCGCGGTTCGTTCCGATCCCCGGGACAGGCCGGCTTCAAAGACCAGGAATGCCCGCCAGAGCAGGGCCCGCTTCAACGCCTTCACCTTCGGGTAATCCACCGGACCCGTGCGCAGGGAAGCCAGATCGAAGTGTGCGCACTCCGCTGAATAATCCTCCGCACGCAGGTCCTCAATGGCCCCGGGATCGGTGCGCAGGAGCACCGGGTCGAGCGCGGTACTGCTGATCGCATTGTACGGGCTGTTGTCGGCCCCGGTTTCATTGATCGGCAGGATCTGCACCAAACTCAGCCCGTGCCCGTGTGCCCAGACAATGAAGTCCTCCAGGGCTGCCGTGTCCCCGACACCGAGGTCCTCTTCCCTCCTCAGGGCAAACAAAGGCACCAGGACACCGGCGATTTTCTGCTCGGGGGACAATTTCATGAAGGCGGGAAAGGGGGTTCCGGACGTTTTGAACTATCCCATCTAATCCCCATTTTCCATAAGGGCGATGATATTGTCTGGAACCGTTGAAAAAACCGGCCCACAGGGGTGGCCATCCCGCCAACCTGTGCTACTCCTGTCAAATCATGAACATCCTGCCCCGCCTCTGCCTCCTGGCCGCCGTCTCCCTGGCCCTCACCCACCCCATCTCCGCCGCCCCTGAAACCTACAAAATCGACCCGGTCCACTCCTCGATCGGTTTCAAGATCCGCCATCTGGGGATCAGCTGGGTCAACGGATCTTTCAATGACTTCGAGGGCCAGGTGGTCTTCGACCCGGAAAAACCGGAAAACAGCTCCGTCAACGTCATCGTCAAAGCCGCCAGTATCGACACCGGCAGCGAAAAACGGGATGCCCACCTCCGCAAACCGGAATTCTTCGGCGTGGAAAAGGCCCCAACCCTTTCCTTCAAAAGCACCAAGGTCGAAAAAACCGGCCCCAACCTCTACAAGGTGACCGGCGATTTCACCGTCATAGGAGTCACTAAAAGCATTACGTTCGATTTCACCGGCACTGACGAGGTCAAGGGGATGCAGGGCGAAACACGGCGGGGCGGGGAAACCGAATTCGTCCTCAAACGGAGTGATTTCGGGATGAACCACATGGCCGGTCCCATCGGAGACGATGTCCGGGTCTCCCTGGCCTTTTCCGGGATCAAGAATTAATCAATGGAACAGGAGGGAACCGAGCAAACAGAGCAAGACATGGGGGGGTAAAACAAAACCAGAAACTGCCTTGCTCTGTTGTCTCCGTTCTCTCCTGTTAAATTCTCAAATCCTCTGCTCCTCAATGTCGTAGACGTCGAAGAAATGGTAGACCGGCCGGTTCCTGCGGATGAACTTGGGGATGTAGTCCTCCATGTATTCCTGCAGTTTGTCCGGGAGTTCGCTCATCCTCTTGTCGCGCCAGCCGTTGTTCCATTTGATGACCTCGATGCGGGGGCGTTTCACGGCCCGGGCATCAAGCCATCCGGCCATTTCCGCATCGGTGGCACCCGTGGCCACCTGCGCCTTGAAATCTTCGTAGGCGATTCCGACATATTCGAGGAAAAACAGGTCCAGGGGACAACCCGAGTGGTACTCACCCGCGGTCCCGGCCAGCACCGAGCGGCATTTGTCCAAACAGCGTGCGGCGATGACATATCCCGCCAGCAGTTCGCGCGGGCTGCGGGGGAATTCCCGGGTGAGATCTTTGGCGAGGAGTTTTAGTTTTTCATTCATGGATTTTGGGTTGGTTGGACAGAAATTGACAAAGATCGAAAAGCAATAACGGGATGTGGGGGTATTTGCACCCTCTCCCCATGGCTTGCTTTGTTACCTTCGTTGCCTTCTGTTCATGGTTTCGGTTTCAGGCGTTGACGCCCTGGATGGAAGCTTTGTTTTTGGCGGCATCGGCGGCCCGCCAGAGGTACCATGCGGCCAAAGTGCGGGCGGGGGCCCAGCGCTCGCCGTATTTGTTCAGTGCCCGGGGCGTCGGCATTTGCCGCTTGCGGTAGGCAATTCGGAAACCGTTGCGCACACCGAAGTCGTCCACCGGCAGCACATCGGGGCGTCCCAATTTGAAAATCAACAGCATCTCCACCGTCCACCGGCCGACACCCCGCACCCGGGTCAGGCGTTCGATGATTTCCCCGTCCCCCATTTTCAGGATCTGGCGCGAGGTCGGAACCGTGCCATCCAGTGTCCGCGCGGCAATGTCCCGCAGGGCGGCGATTTTCGGACGGGAAAATCCGCAGGCACGGAGCTGGCCGTCATCGACGGAGGCGAGCTCGTCCGCCTTGGGATATTTTTTGTGGGGAAACAGCAGGCGGAACCGCTTGAGGATCGTCTCGGCGGCCTTTCCATGGAGCTGCTGGTGGGCCACGGCCCGCATCAGGGCCTCACAAGGTGATCGCCTCCTGTCCGCGACAATCGAACAGGGGCCGTGGACGCGGATCAATCCGGCCATGACGGGATCCGCGGCTGCCAGGACACGGCTGGCGGATTCAAAATCGGGGGACATGTTCATTGGGATGCGGCAAACCGGTCTCGTATTCCCCACCGGCGGCGGAATCGTTCAACTGTCCCCCGGAGGCAGTGGCGGATAGTCGGTGTAGCCCTCCGCGCCCTGGGCGTAAAATTTTTCCGGCACGGGCGGGTTGAGATCGGCACCCCGGCGGAACCGTTCCGGCAGGTCGGGGTTGGCGATGAATGTTTTCCCCCAGGCGACCGCATCGGCCCGGCCTGCGGCCAAGGCCTCCGCCGCGCTTTCGCGGGTAAACCCCTCGTTGGCCACAAAGACGCCGCCGAATTGTTTTTTCAACCCGGGGCCCAGCGGGGCCTTCTCCGGGTGGGAGTGCGACTCGCGGGCGCAGAGGAAGGCGAGCTTCCGCCTGCCCAATTCCCGCGCGATGTATCCAAAAGTGGTTGCAGGATCGGAATCCCCCATGCCGTGGGCGTCCCCACGCGGCGCCAGGTGCATGCCCACCCGGTCGGCTCCCCAAACCGAGATGCAGGCATCGGCGACTTCCAACATGAGCCGGGCACGGTTTTCCAAGGAACCCCCGTAGTCGTCGGTCCTCAGGTTGGAGGAATCCTGGAGGAATTGGTCGAGAAGGTAGCCGTTGGCTCCGTGGATTTCCACGCCATCGAACCCGGCCCGCTGCGCATTCTGCGCCCCGCGGCGGTAGGCCTCGATGATCCCGGGAATTTCCGCCCGGTCCAGCGCCCGCGGGGTGACAAATGGTTTGATTGGGCGGACCAGGCTCACGTGCCCTTCGGCGGCAAGGGCGCTCGGGGCGACGGGAAGCTTCCCATCCAGATACAAGGGATCGGAAATCCGTCCCACATGCCAGAGCTGCAGGAGGATGATCCCGCCTTCTCCATGCACCGCCCCGGTGATCTTCTTCCACCCTTCGGTTTGTTCATCCGACCAGATACCCGGGGTGTCGGGATACCCCACCCCCATGGGATCAACCGAGGTGGCTTCGCTGAGGATCAACCCGGCGGAGGCCCGCTGGCGGTAGTAGGCCGCCATCAAATCATTGGGAATACGCCCGGCCGAAGCCCGGCAGCGGGTGAGCGGCGCCATGAAAATACGGTTGCGCGTGGTGAATGCACCGAATTTCAGCGGTTGGAAAAGGATGGATGGACCGGCTGTTTGGCTCATAAGGCGGAGGCTTTCAGGGGGTTGTTCGGAAATGGCTGCACGCAATATGGCGCAATTCCAAAGTTTTCCAAATGACTTTGCGAAAAAGGACCGGCCCGACGCAAAAAAACCGCCTATTCCTTCGTCGTCTTGATCTCGATGATGTCGTGCGGCGCGGCCTCGCGCTGGCCGGCGGCGGTCACCCGGACGTAGCGGGCCTTGGCTTTCAATTGCGCCAAATCCACCGCCCCCAGGTACCCCATCCCGCTCTGGATCCCCCCCGCCAGCTGCGACAGGGTATCGTCAAGCGATCCGGAAATTTCCTTCAGCGCTTCCACGCCCTCGGCGGCCGCCTTGCGGTTCACATCCTTTTTCTCATGCCCATAGCGTGCGGCCGAACCGGCCTTCATCGCCTCGTGGCTCCCCATGCCGCGGTATTGCTTGAAAAGCTTGCCGTTGATTTCAATGATCTTGCCCGGGGCTTCCCGGCAACCGGCGAGCATGCCGCCGCAGATCACGGCGTCGGCCAGAGTGAGGGCCTTGACGATGTCGCCCGACTTGGTGATACCGCCGTCGGCGATGAGGGCGACCCCGCATTTGCGGGCCGCGGATGAAGCGGTGTAAAGGGCGGTCAATTGCGGGATGCCCACCCCGGCGACAATCCGGGTGGTGCAGATGGAACCGGGCCCCTGGCCCACCTTGACGGCATTGGCTCCGGACCCGGCCAAGAATTCCACACCCTCGCTGCTGGTGACATTGCCGGCAATGATGGTCAAATCCGGGAATGCGTCGCGGACCAGGCGGACGGTGTCACCCACCCCGCGCGTGTGCCCGTGCGCGGTGGAAACCGCCACCGCATCCAACCCCTCGCCCACCAGCCGGCCCACATGCTCCAGGATGCGGGCACGGTCGAGTTCGCCCGCCGCGGTCCGGGTCGCGGCAATGGCCGCCCCGCAAACGAGGCGGAAATGGCTGTCCCGGGCCGCCCGGGAACGGGAGGTGTTTTCTTCCGTGATGCGCTCGATGTCGGAAAGGGTGAAAAGGCCGCGCAGGCTGTCGTGCTTGTCTACCACCAGAAGCTTGTGGATGCCCATGTGCTCGCTGAAGAACCGGTCGGCCGCGGCCACCCGGTTCTCGCCCAGGTCGTCCTCGCAGATGGTGAAGATCTGCGGGCGCGGCATCATGGCCTCGTGCACGGTCTTGGAGGCATAACGCGGGCGGACCACCGTGCTGGAAAGCAGGCCGACCAGGACTCCCTGCGCATCCACCACCGGAAAGGTGCGGAACTTGAATTCCCGTTGTTCGACCATTTCCAGGACATCGCCGATCAACTGGTCCGGACGGACGGAGATGGGATCCTGGATCAGGCCGTGGACGTGGTTCTTGACCCGGGTGACTTCCTTGACCTGCTGTTTCTCGCTCAGGTTGTAGTGGATCAGGCCGAGCCCGCCGTTGAGCGCCATGCCAATGGCCATTTCCGACTCCGTCACCGTGTCCATGTCGGCGGAGATGATGGGAAGTTGCAGGGTCAACTGGTCGGAAATCCGGGTCGCAAGACGGGCATCCCGGGGCAGGATCTCGGAATAATTCGTCGCCAGGGAAACGTCATCGTAGGTCAGGGCCTCGGCGGACGTGCGGGCAAAAAAGGCTTCGGCGGAAAAATACGAACCGCCGGGTTCCGGGGAGGGGGGAGGCGTGGCGCGGGCCATAGGCAAGTCAACAGCCGGAGCCCGGTTCTGGCAAGCGATTTTGGGAGGAAAAACAACCGGCCATTTCACCCATTTACGAAACCGTTTGCCTCCGCGCCCGTTGTGCCTTAACAAAGACCCGGCATGTCCCCGGAACCCGGCAACTTAATTAACCAAATGGATACTCAGGCCATCCTCGGCCGGATGACCCTGGAAGAAAAGGCCTCCCTCCTCGCGGGCGTGGACGACTGGCACCTCCGCGGGGTCGCACGGCTCGGCGTGCGCGGGGCCCGCGTCACCGACTGCGGCCACGGCGCCACCCTCGTCGGCGGGGACGCCACCCCCTCGACCTGCTTCCCCACCGGCATCGGCATGGCCTCCACCTGGAACCCCGCCCTCTTGGAGCGGGCCGGACGGGCCCTCGGCGAGGAAACCCGCGCTCTCGGGTGCTCCATTCTCCTCGGACCGATGCTCAACCTCCACCGCCACCCCCTGAACGGCCGGAGTTTCGAAACTTTCTCGGAAGATCCGTGGCTCGCCGGTATCCTCGGCGCCGCCGAGATCCGCGGCATCCAGTCCGCGGGCGTCGGGGCCTGCCTCAAGGTCATCAGTGCGAACAACCAGCAGAAGGACCAGAGCAAGAACAGCTCGGAGGTCGACGAACGCACCCTGCGCGAATTGTACCTTCGCGCCTTCGAACTCGCCTTCCGCCTCGGCGACCCCTGTTCGATCATGACTTCCTACAACCGCCTCAACGGCGAGTACACCGCCGAATGCAAATGGCTGATTTCCGGGATCGTCAAGGGCGAGTGGGAATACAAGGGATTCATCATTTCCGATTGGCGCTCGGTGCACACCCCGGGCGTCTATGCTTCCGGGCTCGACCTTGAAATGCCCGGGCCCGGGAAGTTCTTAAACCCCCCGGCGGTACTGCAAGCCCTCGGGGACGGCCTGCTGACGGAAAAGGACATCGACGACAAGGCCGGCCGGCTCCTCTCCGCGCTCCTCAAATACGCGCAGGGCACGGACAAGGGCTCGCTCAACACTCCCGAACACCAGGCCATCGCCCTCGAAGTCGCCGAGGAATCCCTGGTCCTTTTGAAGAACGAGGGGGATCTCCTGCCCCTCGATCCCCGGAAGATGCGATCCATCCTCGTGGTCGGACCCAACGCCGCGTGGGCCCGGCTGGGCGGCGGGGGCAGCGCCTCCGTGACCCCCCCCTATTCGGTCAGCCCCCTGCAGGGAATCCGGGAAATTTGCGAAGGATTGGCCGAGGTGCGCTTTGTCGAGGGATGCGGGATCGCGGGCACCATGGAACCGGTCGCGGACCACTTTTTCCACACGGACGAGGACGGGAACGAAAAACCCGGTCTATTCGCGGAATTTTACAATGCACGCCAGATCAGCGGCCCCCGGGTGGCCGCCTGGCAGGTTCCGCAGGTGGATTTCTCCTGGGGCTGGGCCACGCCGGGGGCCGGCATCCAGCGGGGGGATTTCGCCGTGCGCTTCCGGGGGCGCCTCTCCCCGCCCATCACCGGTCGCTACCGCTTTGGCGTCCATGCCCAGGAAGGATGCATCCGTGTCCTGGTCGACGGGGAGCCCGTCGTGGATGAGTGGGATGATCCCTCCTCGGACAACTTCGAGGCCACTTTCCAGAACCACTACGCCACGTTCACGCGCGATTTGAACAAGGACGAAACGGTCTCCGTGGAAATCATCTATTCCAAACGTGCCGCGCGGGCCGGGGTGCGCTTCGAATGGGAAATTCCCGGAGCCCCGAGCCCGGTCCAAAAGGCCGCCGAGATGGCCCGGTCCGCGGATGCCGTCATCCTTTGTGCGGGCCTCTCCAACCTGCTTGAAGGGGGCGGCCATGACCGCACCGACATGGAGCTCCCGGCGATCCAACAAGAGCTCATCGGAGCCGTGGCCGCAGCCAACCCCCGCTGTGTCGTGGTCCTCAACAATGGCGGCCCGGTCACCCTGCCCTGGGCCGGACAGGTCCCCGCCATCCTCGAGGCCTGGTATCCGGGACAGGAGGGGGGACGGGCCATCGCCCGCATCCTCTTCGGACTGGCAGAACCCTCGGGCCGCCTGCCCGACACCATCCCCCACCGCCTCCAGGACCATGCCGCCATCCGGAACTATCCCGGCGATGGAGACAAAGTCCTGTACGAGGAAGGCCTCTCCGTGGGCTACCGGCATTTCGATACCGCGGGAATCGGGCCGCACTTCCCGTTCGGCTTCGGCCTGGGCTACACCACCTTCGAGATTTCAGAACCCTCCCTGTCGAAGCCGCAAATCCTGCCCGGTGAAACGGTCACTGTCACCGTCACGGTCCGGAACACCGGCCGCCGCCAGGGCCGCGAAGTCGTCCAGTTGTATATCAGCCATCTCGACCCGGCCCTTCCCCGCCCGCCCCGAGAACTGCGCGCCTTCTCCAAGGTGGAGGTGCCCGCAGGCGGGGAAACCACCGTGACCTTCACGCTCGACAGGAGAACATTCGAAACATTCGACCCCGCCACCAGGACTTGGCGGACAACACCCGGGCGTTATCAAATCCTCGCAGGAAAACATTCCCGTTCGCTTAAGTCATGCCTTCTGATCATGGGGCCCACCCCTTGAACAGGTCCCCCGCACCATAAAGGGAGGGCCCGGCACCCTTTCCCGGCGGATTCTCAAATACCGATGGCCCGGAGGACGGCTTCGCGTGTCGCCGGAACGGGAACCAGTTCCTGGGCAGCGCACTTGATGGCCCGGTCCGGATCTTTCAGGCCGTGGCCGGTCATGGTCGCCGTGACCACGGAGCCTGCCGGCAATGGATGGGTTTTCGTCAGCCGGATCAAACCCGCCAGGGGGGCCGCGCAGGCCGGCTCGACAAAGATCCCCTCGGTCGAGGCCAGCAATTGGTAGGCAAAGAGAATTTCCTCGTCGGTGACCTTGTCGATCCTGCCCCCCGAATCCCTGGCCGCGGCCACGGCCGGCTGCCAGCTGGCGGGGTTGCCGATACGGATGGCGGTGGCCACGGTCTCCGGGTGCTCGATGATTTTTCCGTCCACGATCGGAGCCGAGCCGGCGGCCTGCCAGCCCATCATTTTGGGCAACGAGGACACCTTGCCGGCAGCCTGGTATTCGCGGAAACCCTTCCAATAGGCGGTGATGTTCCCGGCGTTGCCGACGGGAATGAAGTGATAGTCCGGCGCGCGCCCCAGGACATCGCAAATCTCGAAAGCCGCGGTCTTCTGGCCTTCGATGCGCACGGGGTTGATGGAATTGACCACTTCGAAACTCTCCAGTTTTCCAAGTTCACGGACGAGATCGAGGGCATCGTCAAAATTGCCGCTGATGGGAATGATCTTGGCCCCGTAAATCAGGGCTTGGGCGAGTTTGCCCATGGCGATGTTTCCGTGGGGCAGGACCACGACGGACTTCAGTCCCGCGCGCGAGGCATAGGCGGCGGCGGCGGCCGAGGTGTTGCCGGTGCTGGCGCAGGCGACAACCTTGGCGCCGCGTTCCATGGCCACGGACATGGCCAGGGTCATGCCGCGGTCCTTGAAGGAACAGGTCGGGTTGAGTCCCTCGTATTTCAGGAACAGTTCGATCCGGGCCCCGATGGCGGCGGCAAAACGGGGAACTGGGATCAAGGGCGTGTTGCCCTCCAGGAGGGTGATGACCGGGGTTTTGTCCGTGACGGGAAGAAACGCGCGGTAATGTTCGATCAGGCCGGGCCAGGGTGTGCTCATGAAAAATCCTCCACGCGAATGACCTGGGACGGGCGGCGGACCACATCCAGGTTTTCAATTTCCTCCAGGGCCGAGGAAAAATCCGATTCCCGGGCATCATCCAACAACATCACAAGGGGAACCGATTCCCCCTCATGGCCCTCCGGCTGGAAGACCGAGGAAATACCGATGCGGTGGCGCCCAAAAACATCCGCCACCCGGGCCAGAACCCCCGGACGGTCGGTCACGTTGAGACGGACGTAGAACCGGGACATCATTTCCTGCACCGGAACCGTGCCGCTGTAGCAGGTGTTCGAGGCGAGGCGGCGGAATCCGGAACCGTGGTTGCGGTCGATGGCCGCCTCGGAGATGTCCCCCAATACCGCACTGGCCGTGGCATCCGCCCCGGCACCGCGCCCGTAAAAGAGGGTGCGTCCGACGACATCGCCCTCCACGGCCACCGCATTGTAGACGCCCGAAACCGAGGCCAGCACATGGCTCAGCGGCACGAGGGTGGGATTGACGCGAACGGCCACCGCATTGTGTTCGTCGGGGCGGATATGCGCCAGAAGCTTGATGGTGTAGCCGAGTTTGCGAGCAAAGGCCATGTCCAGGGAACTCACTTTCCGGATGCCCTCCACATAAAGCTGGTCCATCTTGACCCAGAACCCGTAGGCGAGCGAGGCCAGGATGACGGCCTTGTGTGCGGCATCGATGCCGTCCACGTCCAGCGCCTCGTTGGCTTCGGCATAACCCAGGCGTTTGGCTTCGGCCAGAACCCCGGCGTAATCGGACCCCTCATCGGCCATGCGGCTGAGGATGTAATTGCAGGTCCCGTTGATGATGCCGTGGATGGAGAGGATGCGGTTGGCGCGCAGGCCTTCGCGCAGGGCCTTGATGATGGGGATGCCCCCGGCCACGCTGGCCTCAAAATAAATGGAGGCATGGTGTTTTTCCGCCAGGGCGAAAAGCTCCTCCCCGCAATGGGCCAGGAGGGCCTTGTTGGCGGTCACGAGGGATTTTCCCGCACGCAGGGCGGCCTCGGCCACTTCCCGGGCGATGGTGGTGCCTCCCATCAACTCGACGACGATGTCGACCGTGGGATCATCCACGACCTCCCGCCAGTTGCCGGTCAAACGGGCCCCGCTGTTCTCGGGGACTTTCTTGGGTTCCAGGGTGGCGATCACCCGCAGTTCCATGCCCACCCCGCTGCGTTCCGTGAGAAGGTCGTGGTTGGCCTGGAGATGGCGGACCACGCCGCCGCCCACCACGCCGCATCCCACCAGCCCGATTCCGAATGTTTTCATGAAGTGAAGATAAAGCCAGAATCGGGGTGGATCGTCAATGCGCGGTCAAATCCTCTTGTTCCGGGGCGGTCAATTGGGCTAGTCCAGAATACACGGCATGAGTGGCTTCAAGGAATTCGTCCTGATCAGCATGGCCCTCGATCTGATCCTGGTGGTGGCCCTGTGTTACCTGCTGGGCAAACGCCTGCCCGGACTCCTGGTCTTCCTCGTGGTTTGCAATATCCTGCCGTATTTTTTCGTGCTGCCGCTCACCGAGATCCCCGGCATGAAGAGCCGGGGGAACGACACCCCGGGCTACTTCGAGTTGGCGGATATCGCCCGCCGCCCGGAAAACATCGTCGGGAAAAACAACATCCCCCCGCCCCGGTTCCAGATTCCCGCGCTTTTCAAGGCTTTCCAACCGCCCGCAGCCGGGGCCGGAACGGAGGAGCAGGTCCTGCAAGAAAACACCCCCTCCAACGATCCCTTCCTCGTCCGTTGGCAAAAGGCGCTCCGCAGCGATCCCTACGCCCTCTGGATCTTCATCCGGATTTTCTGGACCGCCGCCGCCTTGGTGGTCTATTTCGAATGGCCTGTGCTGGGTGCCTGCCTGGCGGGGGTGCAATTGCTGCCCCTCCCCTCCCTCATCTACGCCGTGTCCTATGGGGCGCTTTACCTGGTTTCCCTTCCCGTGTTCGCCACCGTGGGCCGGAGCCTGAAAGATCCTTCCGAAATCTGGGATCATCTGGCGCCCCGGTTTTATTCCGCTCTGGCCTCCGTGGGAGGCCTGCTCCTGGTTGTCGGGATGGTGATCTTGATGGTCCTGGCCAGCCGCAGGTTGGCCCCCAAACGACTCCTGGCCAAGGTTTACCTCGATCCCAAGAAATACTGGGTCAAATTGAACGGCAGTGTCCATACCTTCGAAGTCAAAGGTTCCCGGCTTTTGATCGAGGATATTTCTTTCGACTGCAGGAATATCGTCGCGGTGGACCCGGACAATCCCCACATCTGGCGTCTGGGCACGAACACCTTCTTGGAGTTTGTGAAAAAAAACCCTGATATCCCCGGTCGTCCTGGAAATCACAAGCCATTCCGTGGCCGACACTGAACCCAGGGGCGTCAAATTATGTAAAACGCCTCGCTTTCGCGAGGATCGGGCCGCCGGGATTTATCCTGCCTGCGGCCGGATGGTGCGGGATGGCCCTTCGGGCCTTGAGGACTGTTCGCTCACGCGAATGGCGCGGAACCCAAGGGTTCAAATTTTGTTAAACGCCTCGCTTTCGCGAGGATCGGGCCGCCGGGATTTATCCTGCCTGCGGCCGGATGGTGCGGGATGGCCCTTCGGGCCTTGAGGACTGTTCGCTCACGCGAATAGCGCGGAACCCAAGGGTTCAAATTTTGTTAAACGCCTCGCTTTCGCGAGGATCGGGCCGCCGGGATTTGAACCCGGGACCTCTTGTACCCGAAACAAGCGCGCTACCAAACTGCGCTACGGCCCGATTGAAGACGAGAAATATCCCGCAATTCACCCCGGGGTGCAAGTCGGGACTTCAAAAACCTCCCAGCCCATCCCCAAAACCGGGACAGGGTGTTCCTACGTGGACTCGAACCACGATAACCGGTTTAGGAAACCAGTGCTCTATCCTGTTGAGCTATAGGAACTTATAATTCGTTTCCTGCAATTTTATGTGGATTTATTGACCTGTTAGATTTTTACCCAACCTGCCGCGCCCGCACACAAAATCACGGGCGTCTCCAAGATATGCAGGGGACTGGGATTTGCCAAGTCTCCTCAATACACCGGTCTTTCGGTTTTCCACGGTGCGCTTTGCCCGTATAATCCGCCGTGGCCTTGGAATCTCTCTTCGAAAAGCAATCCCGGTCGATGTTTTCGGAATTCGACCGTCGCCGCATCAAAAACCGACCCAGCCGTATGAAAAAAATTCGCAAATCCATCTTCTTGGGTGAAGAAATCGTCCGGGCCGCCCAGCTCCGCGGGCTTCCCCTGGCGGAATACATCGCCCACCTCCACGCCCACCATACCTCCCTGCACGCGGCCAATGTGGCCAGCGTCTACCGGGGCTTCGCCCTGCTCGAGATGGCAAGGGTACCCGTCGATCCGGCCTACTTCGAATTGGTGTACGGCGTGCTTGGGGAGGAAACCGGTACCCGCTTCCACAAGGAAATCACCGAAAACAAGCCCCAGGCACTGCCGCGGGCGGCGGCTCGCCTGCTCGGAACCGATACCCGCGTGGCGGCCATGGAGGCCATCTTCCTGGCGTCGACGCGGGCCAGTGTCATGCACGAGGGCTACCTCGAGGGGGCCCGGCTGCTGGAAGCCTCCTTGTATCGCTGAAAAACCCGGACACACCCCACCCCACGCTGCTATTGCGGTATGGATGGCGCGGGCTAAGGTGGAAAAGTGAAACACCGCGACCCGGAACGGACCCAGACTCTCGGGGAAGAAATTGCCAACAGCATCAGCCACGGGCTCGGGCTGCTGGTGGCCATCGCCTCCATCCCGTTCCTCATTTTGACCGCGCTGCCCCACGGGGATACCGCCATGGTCGTCGGCTCGGCGGTATTCGGGGTCTCGATGGTACTGCTTTACGCCTCCTCCATGTTTTATCACGCCCTGCCTTCGCGGGCCCAGAGAGCCAAGCGACTGTTCCAATTGTTCGACCACGCGTCGATCTATCTTCTGATTGCCGGAAGCTACACCCCGTTCACGCTGGGAGTTTTGCGCGGTTCCCTGGGATGGACCCTCTTCGGCGTCGTCTGGGGCTTGGCGGTGTTCGGGGTTCTGATGAAATGTCTGGGTTGGATGTGGCATCCCTGGCTTTCCACCGGACTGTACCTCCTCATGGGATGGCTGGTCATGGTCGCCATTGTACCCCTCGTCCGGGGACTCCCGACGCCGGGCCTGGTTCTGCTGGTGGCGGGTGGATTGGCCTATACTGCCGGGGTGGTTTTTTACGTGGCCGACCACAAGCCCTACGCGCATTTCATCTGGCACCTTTTCGTGGTGGCGGGAACCGCCTGCCACATCGGGGCCGTTTTGGTCATGCAGAACTCCTGAGAGCTTGTCCGTAAACAGGCACCGGAATCCCCCATGGGGCCAAGACCCCATTACCCGGAAGATCCCCGTCGGTTACCTTGGGCTCCATGCAAAAAATCCTATCGCGGACGATCCGCAAATCGACATTGGTAGTGGTGCTTCTCTGCTTCACATTCCTTCTGGCAGGGGCCGGACAGGCCGTGGCTCGCGAAGGGCACCGCTCATATAAAAGTCAGTACAATTATCGGAACGATTCCAACCACCGGGATCGCTCTGTTTACCGGGACCGTTACGGCAATTACCACCGCTACGAAACCCGCAACCACCACCGGGGTTATTGGCACCACAACAACGGCATCCGTTTTTGGGTCAATTTGTTCTGACCCGGAAATAATCAGAGGGCGGGGAAAAACATCCCCCGCCCCTCTCTTTGCGCGGCATTCCCTCCGCCACGCCGCTCAACACGCCCCGGGATCGAAACACCCGTCGGTCACTCCGGGCCATTCATCGGTCCGGAAGGGATGAGCCGGAAAACCGGCCTTGTTGTACATATTGACGCGGGGATCGTTCGACCAGGCATAGCGGACGGCCACAGGTTCCCCCACCTCCCCCGACCCGGCCCGCACACATTCCCCTTCGATCACGGCCCGTGCAGGGACAAACTTCCGGTCCCTGCCGGCAATGGAAAATCCCAGGGGTTCGGCACCCGTGGCATGCAGGCCTTCCGCGTGGTCGAACCGGATCAGGATCCCGTCCTTCCGCACTTCCATCGAACGGAAAACCGGTCCCGAACAGGGAACCGTTTGTCCATAAACCCGGGACAGGGCCAACCTGGACAGGCGCTCCCCGACCGGCGCTTTCCTCGGCGGATGGATTTCCTCCGATTCCCCAAGGTCGATGGTGCAGACCATCCCCGTCCCAGGGGTGTCCCTCGCCACCACGGCCTGGGCCTCGCGCATCTCCGCAAAGACATCGCGTTCCAGCCAGGGCGCGTCAAAATTGGGCAACTGCACCAGCAGGAACCACAGGTCCGGACGGTTCCAGAGCCGGCGCCAATCCGCAATCAAGGCGGGCAGCAGCCTGCGGTATTGCTGCGCCCGCGAGGAATTCCCCTCGCCCTGGTACCAAAGCACCCCCCGGAACGGGAAGGGCACCAGGGGATGGATCATGGAGTTGAACAAAAGCCCGGGACGGTTGAAATGATCCGGCCCCAGCGGTTCCATGGGCCAGGGAGGGGGCGTTTTTCCTTCCGCGACCATGCGTGCCGCATTGGCCTCCGCGACAGCCTTGCGCACTTCCGGGTCTTCCGGATAATCCCTGACAAAACGCTCCCACGCCCGGAGGATCGGCGAAAGTACCGGATCACCTTCCAGGCAGTCCGTGCGAAGCCAGGACTCCCCGGAAGCCCCGCCATAGGCACTGGTGACCAGGCCAACGGGCACACCGAGTTTCTTCCGCAAACCGGTTGCGCAGTGGTATCCGACAGCCGAGAATCCCCCCGCGGTTTCCGGGGTGCAGACTTTCCACCGGGCATCAAAGGTGGGCAAAGGATGGTGCGACACCACCCGGGGAACCGACAAATGGCGGATAAGCGGATCGGTGGCCCCCGCCACAAACTTTCCCGCCTCCTTGTCCTGGGCGAGCACAAACTCCATGTTGGACTGCCCGGAGCAGAGCCAGACCTCGCCCATGAGCACATCCCGGATTTCAATCCTTCCACCCGGGCTTTCAACTTTGATGGCCAGGGGTTCGTCCGAAAAGACGGGGTCGAACGTGACCGACCACTTCCCGTCATGCCCCGAGCGGGTGCGTTTTTCCATGGAGCCCAGGGTGATCCGGACATCCTCCCCGGGCCCTGCGGTCCCCCAGATGGGAATGGGCGATTCCCGCTGCAGGACCATGTGATCGGAAAATACCGGGGCGATGGACAATGTCCTCCGCCCGGCATTCCAGTCATCCGGCCATGGGGTCATTCCAGGCGGGTGATCTTCTCAAGGCGGATATCCGCCGATGAGGCCCCGATCATGATCTTGAAATCGCCCGGCTCCAGAACCGGCTTCAACTTGATATCCAAGTGGGTGAAAGACTCCCAGTCCATGTTGAAGACCACCTTCTCGGAGGCCCCGGCCTTGATGTGGATCCGCGTGAAATCCCTCAATTCCATGATCGGCCGCGTGATGGTGCTGTAAACATCCCGGATGTACAACTGCACCACCTCGTCGCCATCGACGGAACCGGCATTGCGGACGGTGCAGGAAACCTTCACCTTGAGGGCCTTGCCCTTTCCGGAACGCGCCACCTTCAGGTCGGAATATTCAAACTTCGTGTAGCTCAGTCCGTAGCCGAAGGCGAAGAGCTCCAACCGTCCCCGGTGGTCGACGTAATCGGAGACCCGCCCGTGCGGACGGGGGTTGTAATAGAGCGGGCACTGGCCCGTCGTGGAGGGGAAGGTGATGGGCAGCCGTCCGCCGGGGTTGTAATCCCCGTAAACGACTTGCGCCATCGCGTTGCCGCATTCGGCTCCCGGATACCAGGTTTCCACGATCGCCCCCACGGAACCGATCCAGCGTTTCATGGTGATGGCGCTGCCATTCTGCAGGATGACCACGATCTTCGGGTTCACTTTCGCCACCTCGAGGATCAGATCCTCCTGCACACCCGGAAGATCCAGGTTGCAGCGGTCATGGCGTTCCCCCTCGGTCGTCTCGGGCTGGCCGATGATCTTGTCGCTCGAATTCCCCATGCACATGAGGACGACGTCGGCCTCGGCCGCGATCCGGACCGCCTCGGCAAAACCATCGCGGCTGGGATCCATCAATTTGCAACCCTCGGCCGTGAGAATCCGGCTTCCCTTCGGCGCGCGGTTGACAAAGCCCTCATGGGGCGTAACCGCATTGGCCTCGTCGCAGGTATAACCACCCAGACGCGCCTTGTTCCAACTGGGCCCGATGATGGCCAGGGTCATGGGTTTTTCCGGAAGCGGAAGGATCCCGTCATTCTTCAGCAAAACCACGCTTTCCAGAGCGGACTCAAGGGCCAACTGGCGGTGCTCGGGGCACTGGGCGATCGTGGCGGCGATGCTTTCATCGACGTAGGGATTCTCAAAAAGTCCCAGTTTGAATTTCGCGGCCAGGACACGGGCGGTGCTTTCATCCAGGAAACGCTGTTTGACCTTCCCCTGCCGGACCAGCTTCGGAAGCCAGTCCAGGTAGCACAATTTGGGATCGGGCGGCGGCCAGCTCAGGTCGGTGTCGAGGCCGGCCTCGATGCAGAACTTGCTCGACTGCTCGTAGCTGTCGGCCTGGGAATGGACCGCGAAGTTCTTCTGCACATCGGTGTTGTCGGGGACAATGAAGCCCTCGAAACCCCACTCTTTGCGCAAAATATCCCCCATGAGCCATTTGTTGTTGCTGCAGGGAATCCCATCGATGGCCGTGTGGGCGATCATGATCGACATCGTCCCGGCTTCCTTGACAGCCGCCTTGAAGGCGGGGAAATAGATTTCCCGGAGAAGGCGCTCCGAAAAATGCACCGCATGGCTGTCGCGTCCGCCGTCGCCGACAAAATTGGCGGCAAAATGCTTCGGCGTGGCGGCAACCCCGTATTGCTGGAGGGTCTTGATGAAGGCATTCCCCATCCGGGTCAGGAGATAGGGATCCTCCCCGTAGGTTTCCTCCATGCGGCCACAACGGACATCACGGCCCAGGTTCAGCGTCGGCGAAAAGCACTGGTTGATCCCCCGCGCGCGGGTTTCCTTGCCGATGGCATGCACGATCTTCTCCATCAGGGTGTCGTTCCAGGTGGCGGCGAGGCCGATGGAAAGCGGGAACATGGTCGAGCCGAAGGATTTGGTTCCGTGCACGCATTCGTCCTGGATCAGGACCGGGATACCCAGGCGGGTTTTCTCCAGGGCGTAGCGCTGGAGTTCATTGGCAATCTTGGGACCCATCACCGCATCGGCGTGGCGGACCGCCACCCCGAGCTGGCCGATACCCCGGTCGATCATCTTCTTCCCGTTCACCAGCACCTGCTCATCCTGGTAATCAGCCGGCCGGACCTGGTTCACCGGGCAGGAAGAAATCAACTGGGCAGCCTTCTCTTCCAATGTCATTCGCTTCAGCAGATCTTTGACCCGGGCTTGGACGGGCTTTTTGGGGTTCTTGTAATCGGGTATTTTTTTCATGGAATTGGCGGTTTGGGGTTGGGGATTGTTTCAGGCCCCGGGGGCGATGCCCCAGAGGGAAAGTGGAATGTCCGCGGGTCCGGGAACGACGATATCGGCCCCGTGCAAAGGTTCATCACGGGCAATGCCGACGGCAAACATGTGCGCCGCCTTCGCGGCATCGACGCCCGCCTGCGCGTCCTCGACGACCACGCAATCGGAGGCCGGAACGCCCAGCAGGGCGGCGGCGTTGACGAAGACATCCGGCGCCGGCTTTGCATGCTCGAAGCCGAACCCGTCCACGACCGCATCGAGCATCGATTCGATTCCAAGCAGGCGGATGACTTCGCGGGCATTTTTGCTCGATGAACCCAGGGACATCTTGATCCCGTGCTTCTTGAGCCGCCGCAGCATCGAGTCGACACCGGGCAACAGGTCCGCCGGTTTCACCCGCTGGATCATGTCGACATAAAGGACGTTTTTACGGGCGGCCAGTTCATCCATGTTCGCCGGCTTGGGATCCATGTCCTCGACGATGATCTCGAGCGAACGCATCCGGGGGACCCCGCGGAGCCGGTCGTTTTTCTTGCGGTCAAAGGGAACCCCGAGTTCGTCGGCAACCGCTTTCCAGGCGAGATAATGAAACTCCGCCGTATCCACCAGCACCCCATCCAGATCAAAAATAGCGGCGCGAAAGGCCCTGGCCGGGAGTAAAGCTCTCCCTGGCGACTGCATATTAGATTTGTTCATTATGGAATCGTTCGGAACCGTATCAATTGGTTGATCTCATGGCAATTGGCATTTTAAGCGTTCAATCGGCCTCAGATTACATTGTTTAATCATCCCTTTTTTCAATGCGCAAACCGACACACGTTAATTTCGCCTTTATAATCGGTTCAAAGGGTCATCCGCCCACGGGTTTTGGTACGCCCCACCGAGGGGTCCAAGCTCTTGCGGTAAGCGGTCGGGGTACTCCCGGTTTGTTGGTGGAATTGCCGGGAGAAAAAGTAGATGTCCCGGAATCCCAGGGCCTCCGCAATCATGCCCACCGACAAACTCGATTCGGCCAGCAACTGGCGGGCGCGCTCCATCTTCGCATGAATGATATATTCCTGCGGCCCCTCTCCCATCGCCTTGGTGAAGATGCGGGAGAAATGGTCCGCATTGTAACCCGCCGCCCGGGCCAGATCGGCCACCGGAGGCGCGTCGCCGGGACTTTCACGGATGCGCGAGGCCGCCTGTAGCGCGACGTCACGGTGGTGTTTCTCGATGCCGGCAACCCGGTCCCTGCTGCCGGCCGACTGCTGTTCATGGACCAGGCCGGCCAGCATCGCGCCGAACAGGGATTCGGCAACGGGCCGCCCCCCGGGTTCGTGCGCCAGTGCCGTCACGCGGCGTATCATCCCATCCATCAAATCCACTTGACGGGTCCGCATCACTTCCACCGGCGGGATCCGCCGGGCCGTGGGCTTGCCGCTGCGCGGATCCATCAACTCAAAATGCACATAATTCACCGTGAGCCTCGCCGCAGGATCCTGCGTGGCTTCATACTGGCGGCCCGGACGCATCCAAATGACCGACCCCGGGCCGAGATCCACTCCCCGGCCCTCCACCACCATCCGCCCGCGACCCGACCAGACAAACCAAAGATCATAGTCCCTGAGTCTGGGCGCCCAGTCCGGCCCCAGATGCCATCCGGGTTCGCACCGCACGCGCCCCGCACTCCCCAACCTGACCCGAAGACCCTGATCCAAGAATTTCATAAATCGGATGAATGCAAAACGTTAGCGGACGAGTCAATGGCCCTGCAAGCCCGGATTGGTTATGATTCAAAGCGATGAGCACCACCCAACAGCCCCCGTCGGCGCCCGACGCCACCATCTTCGACCCCGGATCCCAACTGCATGATCCCGCCCTTTACCGCCCCGGCTCCCTGGCCCACGGCGTGGAACGACTGGAGGACATCGGTCCCCGCGAGATCGAATTCTACCGCGAACAGGGCTATCTCGTGGTCCGCCAGGCCTTCAACCCTGCGGAAGTGCGAACGGCACTCGACGGACTGCTCGGCCTCATCATGGGGGAGCAGCCGGATTTCAAGGGCATCCAATTTGAAGCTTCCGTCCGCGAGAAACTGGACACGCTGAACGTCAATGAGCGACAGGATGCCGTGCGCAAACTCATGTGGTACATCGAAGCTGAACCCCGCCTCAAGGCTCTTTCACACCATCCCCGGCTTATCGAAGTCATCACTGTCTTGCTGGGCAATCTCCCCCCCTTCATGTTCCAGGACATGGCCCTGCTCAAACCCCCGATGCTCGGACGTGAAAAACCCTGGCACCAGGACCACGCCTATTTCGATTACCCCCTGGGCACGCCCATCGTCGGCGTCTGGATCGCCCTGGACGAAGCCACGGTGGAAAACGGGTGCATGCAACTGCTGCCCGGACGGCACCACGATCCCATCATCCACTTCAAAAAACGCGACTGGCAGATCTGCGACACCACCATCATGGGACAGGAATCCGTCGCCGCCCCCCTCAAACCGGGCGGCCTGCTCCTGTTCGACGGACTCCTTCCGCATGGCACGCCGCACAATTTCTCCGGAATGCGCCGTCGCGCCCTGCAATTCCACTACGGACCTGCCGGCATCACCAAGGGTTCCACGGAGGAACGGCTGAAACACTTCGGCAACGAAGGCAAGGATGTGACCTGCTAGCAGTCCATCCGCGCTACCGGAAGATTTTCACCAAGGCTGCATTCTCATGCGCCCCGGAGGGTCCATGAGAAAGAGTAGATGCCATTCCTCCGGAATGTATTATAATGGAGTGCATGCCACGCGGCGCATTCTTTGAGAGCGTTTCCCGCTACTTCGACCGGGCCGCCGCCCTCACATCCATCGACCCCGGCCTGCTCGACCAGGTCAAATCCTGCAATTCGGTCTACCGCATGCGCTTCCCTGTGAAGCGGGATGACGGCTCCATCGTGGTCGTCGAAGCCTACCGCGCCGAACACAGCCACCACCGCCTCCCCACCAAGGGCGGGATCCGGTTCAGCGAAGATGTCAGCATCGATGAAACCATCGCCCTGGCCGCGCTCATGACTTACAAATGCGCCATCGTCGGGGTGCCTTTCGGTGGCGCCAAGGGGGGCGTCCGCATCGACCCGCGCACAACCTCCGACGGATTCCGCGAACGGGTCACCCGCCGCTACGCGGCAGAGTTGATCCGCAAGAATTTCATCGGGCCGGACATCGATGTCCCCGCACCCGACTACGGCACGGGCGAGCGCGAGATGGGCTGGATTGCCGATACCTATAAAAACCTCAGGATGAATTCGCCCCATCCCTATGCCTGTGTGACCGGGAAACCGGTTGCCATGGAAGGCATTGCCGGGCGCAGACAGGCCACAGGTTTGGGGGTCTTCCACGGCATCCGCTGTTGCCTGGCCCGTGCCGGCGACATGAAACCCCTCGGACTCACTCCCGGAATTGCGGACAAGCGCGTCATTGTCCAGGGACTGGGGAATGTGGGCTATCACGCGGCGTTCTATCTCCAATCCCAGGGGAAAGCCCTGATCACAGGAATCGCCGAACGCGAAGGCGGCATTTTCAACGCCAACGGGCTTGATGTCGCTGCCGTGGCCCGCCACCGGTTGGATACCGGTTCCATCCTCGGCTTCCCCGGTGCGGAAGATGTGACCCAATCCCTGGAATTGCTCGAGCGGGAATGCGATATCCTCGTGCCCGCCGCCCTGGAAAACCAGATCACCGCCGCGAATGCCCCGCGCATCCGGGCCAGGATTGTCGCCGAAGCGGCGAACGGGCCGGTCGATTTCGAGGCGGAAAAAATCCTCCAGGAACGCGGGATATTCCTGATTCCCGATGTCTACCTCAATGCCGGCGGCGTGACGGTTTCCTACTTTGAGTGGCTCAAGAACAAAGCCGGGGTGAGCTTCGACCGCATGGTGTCCCGCCATGAGGAATTGGTGAAACGTGAACTCGTGGAGCAGATGGAAACCATGACCGGTGTGGACATCCCCGGTGAGCGCAAAGACCGCCTGATCAAAGGGCCGAGCGAAGAGGAACTGGTCGTCGCCGCCCTCGAAGAAACCATGATCCGCTCCTACCACCAACTCCACAATATTTGGAAAGAACGGGATCTGCCTGACCTGCGTACCGCCGCATTTCTCTACGCCATCGAGCGCGTGGCCGAAAGCTACCGGCACCACGGCATTTTCCCCTGAGGGTGCTTTATCCCACACAGGGCCAGCCCCTGGGTGATGATTAGTGGCCCTAATTTGACGCTCATTCCCGCTTAATCTAAACTGAAGCAGGAGGGCGTTATGAAGCCTCTTACAACACCATGTCGGAAGCCACACGGATCACTGCCCGCAGACCGGAGCCGCCACAACGGAAAAGGACCGTCCAGCCCCGCCGCACGACGGGGCAAACTCGCAGCCCTCTGCGAAGTCAAAGTTCGCTCCAGCTTTTCCAAGGACCTGAAAAACCGCAGCTATAGCTGCGTCGTGACGGATCCGGCCAAGGTCCTCATCCAAGCCCGCAACTACCGCAATCTCATCACCGGGCGGAAAAAACTCGACCGCAAAACCAAGGAATTCCTCATCCGCCACACGCTGGAAAATTTCGAGGACTTCTACAACCGCGGCTTCCTGACCTACCGGAAATCGGTGGCCGAAGCCCAGGACTTCGCCGCGCTGGAATGGACCGGGAAGGGATCCATCATGAAGGACCTGCTCGGACGGAAATACATCGACTGCCTGGGCGGCTTCGGAATTTACAACACGGGCATCTGCCATCCGAAAATCGTCGAGGCCGTACAGCACCAGGCCGCCCGCATGCCCCTCTCCAGCCAGGAACTGCTCGATCCGCTCCGCGGGGCCCTCGCCGAACTCATCGGCGAACTCGCCCCCGGCGATCTCCAGGAATGTTTTTTCATCAACAACGGAACCGACGCCGTCGAGGGGGCCCTGAAGCTGGCACGCCTCTACACCAAGCGGACCGGATTCATCAGCTCCGTCGGCGGCTTCCACGGCAAATCCATGGGGTCCCTCTCCGTCATGGGCAAGCACGTCTACCGCCGCCCCTTCGAACCCCTCCTTCCCGGCATCCACTTTGTCCCCTTCGGGGATATCTCCGCCCTGGAACTTGAATTCAAGAAATTGCACACCGTGGGCCAGAGCGTGGCCGGACTGATCCTGGAACCGGTGCAGGGCGAGGCCGGCGCCATCGTTCCCCCGGCCTCGTATTTCCCGCGGGTCCGGGAACTCTGCGACAAATACAACACCCTCCTCATCCTCGACGAGGTGCAGACCGGATTCGGCCGCACCGGAAAAATCTTCGCCTGCGAACACTGGAATGTCGTGCCCGACATCATGTGCCTGGGCAAGAGCATCGGCGGCGGGGTCATGCCCCTGAGCGCTTTTGTCTCCAATCCTACGATATGGGAAGTCATGGAGGAGAACCCGTTCATCCACAGCTCCACTTTCGGCGGCAATCCCCTGGCCTGCGCCGCGGGTATTGCCGCCGTCGAGGTCATGCTGGAGGAGGACCTTCCCGCGCAGGCCGCCCGCAAGGGGGAATTCCTCCTGAAGGAACTCCATGCGCTGCGGAGGGAATTCCCGGACATCATCAGCGCGGTGCACGGGCTGGGACTTTTGATCGGCATCGATTTTGTCAACGATGAGACCGGCTATGCCGTGGCCGCGGGGTTGTTCCGCCGCGGGGTCTTGGTGGCCGGCACCCTCATCAGCTCCAAAACCATCCGGATCGAGCCGGCCCTCAATATCCCGGACAAAATGCTCCGCACGGTCCTCGACCGCCTGCACGACTGCCTTTCGGAAATCCATCGCAACAGACCCGCCTCTTTGAACGGAAAGGAGTCCCATGAAACTGTTGAAAAATAAGCGTTCGGATGTCCGCCCCGGCAATCGCAACGGGCACCGGCATCCCGCCAAGGCCAAAACCCGGATCCGCTCCGCCCATCCCCTGCCCGAGTACGGATTCTGGATCCATAATGAATGGATGATGCCGGCCAATCACCGCATCCTTGCCAATCCCGCGGATGGCAAACCCATGGCACGCGTGGGTGAGGCCACCGCCCATGAAACCGAACTGGGCATCATGGCCGCACGCAGGGCTTTCGACCGGGGACCATGGCCGGAAATGACAGCCCAACAGCGCGGCAAAATCCTCTTCGCCATGGCCGCCTGTATCCGGAACCACAAAGAAGAACTGGCCCGCCTGGAAACCCTCAACACGGGAAAACCCCTGACCGAGTCGGAGTACGACATGGACGATACCGCTACCTGCTTCGAGTATTACGGGGGCATGGCCACCAAGGTCTGCGGCGAAACCAATCCCGTTCCGGACAACGCCCTCAACATGACCCTTCGCGAGCCGGTCGGGGTTTGCGCACTCATCATCCCCTGGAACTACCCGCTCATGATGATGGCCTGGAAGGTCGGCCCCGCCCTCGCCGCCGGGTGCACCATGGTCCTGAAACCCGCCGAGCAGACCCCGCTCACCGCACTGGCCTTTGCCAAGTTGCTCAAAAACGAAGTGCCGGACCTCCCCACGGGTGTTCTCAACATCCTCACCGGTGACGGCCCCGTCTGCGGTTCCACGCTGGTCCGCAGCCCCCTCGTCGACAAGATCGCCTTCACCGGCGGCACGGAGACAGGCGGCGAAATCCTCCGCATGATCGCCGGCAGCAGCATGAAAAAGGTGTCGCTCGAGCTGGGGGGCAAGTCGCCCAACATCTTTTTCCGCGACTCCAACCTGAAGGCGGCCATCGATGGCGCGCTCTTCGGCGTCATGATCAACCAGGGTGAAGTCTGCTCCGCCGGGTCGCGCATCCTGGTCGAGGCCTCATGGCATGACGCCTTCGTCAGGGAACTGGTCGCCCGCACCCGGCGCATCCGCCTGGGCGATCCCCTCGACCGGCGCACCAAGATGGGCCCCCTGGTCAGCGAGGAACACCGCGAACGGGTCGACGGCTTCGTCAAGCGGGCCGTGGCCGGGGGCGCGAAACTCCTGACCGGCGGCCACAAGCCCCGGAATCCCAAGCTTGCCCATGGCTGGTATTACGAACCCACCATCCTCGATGGTGTCACACCGGAAATGGAAATCTTCCGGGAAGAAGTGTTCGGGCCCGTCGTGGGCATCACCACGTTCGAAACCGAGAACGAGGCTGTTGAGCTGGCCAATTTGACCCGCTACGGCCTGGCCGGCGCCATCTGGACCCGCGACATCTATCGCGCCCTCCGCGTTGCCAAGCGGGTCCGCGCCGGCATCGTCTGGATCAACACCATGCAACCGTGCTACGTCGAAGCCCCCTGGGGCGGCTACAAGGGCAGCGGCATGGGAAGGGAGCTCGGCAAACACGGCATCGAGGAGTACCTCGAATCCAAGCAACTCCACATCAACCTCAACGAACAACCCATCGGGTGGTATGATTGACACGCTCCATGATGAAACCCAGGCGGCGACAACATCCCTGACCGGGACAAAGGCGCGGGAAGGGGTGCGCATGTACACCCCCGTGCCCGGTCCGGTCGCTACCCGCCTCCTCAGGCGGCGCATGAAGGAAATCCCCCGGAGCCTCCACCAGATGGCACCGTTATTCATCCGCGAAGCCCATGGGGCGCTGGTTACGGACGTGGATGGCAATGTGTTGATCGATTTCGCCGGCGGCATCGGCGCCCTCAACACGGGACACACCCATCCTGCGGTGACCGCGGCACTCAGGGCCCAAGGGCCGCACTATCTGCACTCCTGTTTCCACGTCAGCATGCACGAGCCCTATCTCAGGCTGGCCGGAAAACTGAACCGGATGGTTCCCGTCCCCAAACCCTGCAAAACAGCGTTTTTCAACAGCGGGGCCGAAGCGGTGGAAAACGCCGTCAAGATCGCCCGCTGCGCCACCGGCCGGCCGGCCATCGTGGCCTTTGAACACGCCTTCCATGGACGGACCCTCCTTGCCATGAGCCTCACCAGCAAGGTGAACCCCTACAAGGCCGGATTCGGCCCCTTCGCCCCGGAAATTTACCGGCTCCCCTTCCCCTCCCCCTACCACCGGCCGCGGGGCATGTCCGAAAAAACTTACACCGACCACTGCATCCACGGCCTGCGGGATTTCTTCAGGCTCCACATCGAACCCTCACGGGTTGCTGCCGTTATCGTGGAAATACAGCTTGGCGAGGGCGGCTTCATCCCCCTTCCCCCGGCCTATGCCCGCGCCCTGGCGGATTTCTGCCACGAACACGGCATCCTGATGATCGTCGATGAAGTACAAACCGGGTTCGCCCGCACCGGGCGCATGTTCGCCTGCGAGCACTACGGCCTCCATCCGGACCTGGTCACCATGGCCAAATCCCTCGGCGGCGGCATGCCCCTCAGTGCCGTCACCGGAAAGGCCGCGATCATGGACAGCCCCCAATCCGGCGGCATCGGTGGCACCTACGGGGGCCACCCGCTCTCTTGTGTCGCGGCGCTGGCCTCGATCGAGGTCATCGAAAAGGAAAAACTCTGCGCCCGCGCCCGTCTTCTGGGATCCCGGGTCAAAGCCCGGCTCCGCCACCTGGCCACTGCCATTCCCGCCATCGGGGATGTCCGGGGGCTGGGGGCCATGGTCGGCATCGAATTCGTCAAGGATCCCCGCACACGGGAACCCGATCCGGAGGCGCTGCGGAACATCATCCACTATTCCCTGCAGCACGGCCTCATCCTTCTGGGCTGCGGCGTCGATGGCAATATTTTGAGAACCCTCATGCCCCTCACCATCACGGACCGGCAGCTGGAGGAAGCCCTCAACATCCTCGGGGCGGCCATTCGTCACAGCTGTCATGAAACCACTCATCATCCTCGGGGCCGCCGGAACCATCGGCCGCGCCATCGCCTCGGATTGGATACAATCCTCCGACCGGCATAAGGTCATCCTGGTGGACCGCGATATCGCCGCCCTGACCTTCACGGCACGGCGACTGGGTCCGCATTGCATCTCCATGGCCGCCGACTTGTGCGATGCTCCGAAACTGGCCGGCATCCTCGGGCTTGGCGGACTCGTCATCAACAGCACTTCCCACCACTTCAATCTCCCGGTCATGGAATCGGCGTTGAAAGCGGGCTGCCACTATCTGGATCTCGGCGGGCTGTTCCATTTCACACGGCGCCAGTTGAAACTGCACCCCCGTTTTGCCCGGGCCGGTCTCACCGCCGTCCTCGGCATGGGTTGTGCCCCGGGCCTGACCAACCTCATGGTCCGCGAACTCACGACGGACTGGGACGCCGTTCACCAAGTGGACATCCGGGTGGCCGGCGTGGATCACAACCCATCCCCGGAGCCCGGCATGGTTCCCTACGCCTTCCGAACCCTCCTCGAGGAATTGACCCTGAAACCCGCCGTCTTCGAAAACGGAAAATGGAAATTTGTCCCGCCCCGCACCGGGAACGAACGCCATGCCTTTCCCCCGCCGGTCGGGATGAAAGATCTCTTCTACACCCTGCATTCGGAAATCGCCACCCTGCCGCTCTATTTCAAGGACCGGGGCATCCGCCGCGTTACCTTCCGCATCGGACTCGATCCCGCACTCTGCGAACAGGTCCTGACCGCGAAGGGGCCACCCCCGTTCATGATCAAAAAACAGCCGCCCCTGGACGAGGAAATGGCTTTGGTGGAAGCGTCGGGAACACGGAACGCGGAAAAAATCCATGCGACCATGGTCTGTCTGGCCCGCTCACGTGGGGATTGGAGCGCCGGGGATTTGGACACCGCCTGCCCGGCCTCGGCGGTCGCATCCCTGATCCTGGACAAAACCATCCTTACCCCGGGTGTACACCCCCCGGAAAACATGGTCCCCTGGCCCCCTCTTCTCCGCGCCCTGAAAAAAAAGGGCTTTGTCTTCGAGAAAATGGAAGAGACCGGAACCTGAAGGTCCCGGTCATCGATCCCATCCGTCAACGGACGCTGTTCTTGATGTCGTTGATCAGCGTGTTGAATTTGGCTTCGTTGAAGTCCGCCCGGATCTCGGATTCGCGTTTTTTTAATTCTTTCAGCTTGTATGCGGCTTCCGCCCGCTGCTCGCCGGTGGTGGCCTCGACCCGGACCTCGAGTTCCTTGATTTCCCGGTCCAGGGCCACAAACGATTGTTCCGCCTTCAATTTGAGTTCCTTGGAGCCCGATGCGTCATAGGCATCCACGGCACCCTGGGCTTTCACGGTTTCAAGGGTCTTGATTTGTGCCCCGGGTTTTTCCGAGCAGGCCGTCACAAAAATGACAAGCGAGCCCAGCATGGATAAGGCAACCAACGGTCTGATAAGTATCCTGTTCATGTATTCAGGCTATCCGGGCACGCCCCTGATGCCATGGGGTGTTCACCCCAATCCACCCTGGGAACGCCTATAACTTCATTCAAAACCGGCAGCGCTCAAAGGCCACGGGATCAGATCAACGCACGCTGTTATTGGCGTCCTCAACAAGCTCTTTGTATTTGGCCCCGTCGAAATATCTCCGGATATTTGCCTCCCGCCATTTCAATTCATTCAATTTGAATGCGGCATCCGTCCGCTTTTCGCCAACGGCGGTTTCGGCACGTTCTTCGGCGTCCTTGATCTCCCGGGTGAGATCCTCATACGGATCCGCTGTGTTTTCCAGCCCGATGGCCGCCGTGGTTTTGATTTGTGTCTGTCCTATTTTGGAATAAGCCGGGAATGAAAGGGCAAAGAATCCCAATACGGAGGCAAAAATGACCCAGTGCCTTTTTGATGTTTTCATTCACACAGGCTACCGGCGATCTCCGTCCCCACCATGGGGACTACCCCCCACAGAAAGAGTTCCGAATGTGGTGGAAACACGGCATTGCCCTGCCGTATTTCCACCGCCAAGATTGCCCCCACATGAACACCCGCACCCTCCCCCTTCATCAGGCCTCCTGGACGGAAATCGGGCTCGGTTGCTGGCAGCTCGGCGGAGGCTGGGGCAAACCCTGGAACGATGACACAGCCCGGGATATCTTACAATCCGCTTACGACAATGGAACGCGCTTCATCGATACCGCGGATGTCTACGGCGACGGGGCCAGCGAACGGTCGGTGGGCCGTTTCGTGAAAAACCACCCGGACTGTTTCGTGGCCACCAAACTCGGTCGCCAGGGAATCTATCCGGATGGCTATACCCGGGAATCCCTCAGGGCAGCCACCCTCGCTTCCCTTGATCGCCTGGGGCTGGACAGGCTGAACCTGACGCAGCTCCATTGCGTTCCCCCCGCCGTTCTCCGCGAAGGCAAGGTCTTCGACTGGCTGCGGGAACAGCAGCGCGACGGATTGATCGAGCGATTCGGGGCCAGCGTGGAAAGCGTCGAGGAAGGCCTGGTCTGCCTCGAGCAGGAGGGCCTCGCCTCCCTCCAGATCATTTTCAACATCTTCCGACAAAAACCCCTCGAAGAACTGCTCCCGAAGGCCCAGGCAAAAGGGGTGGGCATCATTGTCCGTCTCCCCCTCGCCAGTGGACTCCTGGGCGGCAAAATAACTCTGGAAACAAAATTTGGGGCTGGCGACCACCGGAACTTCAACCGCGACGGGGCGCAGTTCAACGTCGGCGAAACCTTCGCCGGTCTGCCTTATGCCAAGGGGGTTGAACTTGCCGATGCATTGAAATCTCTCGTCCCGGATGGATTGAACATGGCGCAGATGAGCCTGCGGTGGATCCTCGACCACGAGGCCGTGACGGTGGTCATACCCGGGGCCAGTTCCCCTGCACAGGCCCGGGCCAATGCCGCCATCAGCTCGCTGCCGCCACTTCCCGTGGGCCTGCATACCGGCCTGGCAGCCTTTTACCAAGAGAAGGTCCGCGACCACATTCGTGGTCCTTATTGAACCCGGTACTACCGCATCCAAATGGTAAACACCACCCGGCACACCTTCACCCCGGTTATTCTGGTTTGTTTGATTTTCACCATGAACGTTCCCGCCCAGCCGTCCGCCCCGGAAATCATCGCACACCGGGGCGCATCCCATGAGGCCCCGGAAAATTCCATGGCCGCGTTCCGGTTGGGTTGGGAGCAGCGGGCCGACTCCGTGGAGTTGGACATCCGCCTGAGCAGCGACGGCCATGCCGTGGTGATGCACGACGCCACCACCCAACGCACCGCCGGTTACGACAAACCCATCTCGGACCAAACCCTGGCCGTCTTGAAACAACGGGATATCGGTTCCTGGATGGATCCGAAATGGGCAGCAGAGCGCATCCACACCCTGGGAGAAGTGCTGGCCACCGTGCCCCCGGGAAAAAAGATTTTCATCGAAATCAAATGCGGCCCGGAAATCCTCCCCGCACTGGGGAAAGACTTGGCAAGTTCTGCGTTGAAGCCGGAACAAATCGTCCTCATCGGGTTCAACGCCGGGACCCTCCGGCTGGCAAGGCAAGAGTTTCCCAAGGTCCGGGTCTATTGGCTGGTGGCTTACAAAAAAACGACGGGCGCGGACAAACCCCCGGAAATCACGGAGTTGGTCGAAAAAGCCAAAGCATCCGGCTTCGATGGTTTGAATCTCGATCACCACTTCCCAATCGACGCAGCCGTCGTATCCCGGGTGCACGCCGCCGGATTGAAACTCTATAGCTGGACGGTGGACGATCCCGGGGTGGCGGTAATCTGGAAGGCCGCCGGGGTCGACGGCATCACCACCAACCGCCCTTCCTGGCTGCGGGCATCGTTGGAATAACCGGCCCGGGTTCAGGGGCCGAGGCGCACCCGGAAGAAAGTCGGCTGGCTGCGCAGGTCGAAAAACTGGTTCAAAACCTCGTATTGGTCATCCATGGACGTGATGCTCATTCCCGTCGGCCGGTAATCCGTGGCTCCATTGGAAACATCACTCCAATTCAACATATCCCCGCTGACTTCGGTGATATAGAAGTACTCCGTCTGGGTTTTGTGCCTGATGGAACTGAAGACAAATCCCCCACCGGCCCTGGGGGTCAAAATGGGCAACCCCGGCGAAACGCCCTCCAAGGATGCATTGAGCACCAATGGCCGCACGTCCCGGCGGGTGGGATCACCCAGGCCCATCAGGAAATACTCGATAGTGAAGATGCCGTTTCCGGACCAGTTGGAACGGTCGTCGGCCCCGCTGTCGGTCAGGCCGTAGTTTTCGCGGAAGTCATCGATGTTGCCATTGACAGTGACCGCGGTCAGGACGAGTTCCGTGGCGGTCTGCGTGACTTCCCATTTGATGCCCGGAACACGGGGGGCCAGAAAATTGCCGAAGCTTCCATTGAGCGCCCCGCCTGTGGAGATGAGGGTGAATTTATCGCCCAGCCTGGGGGTGAAGCCGTTCAGCAGCACTATCTCAAGAGTGCCCCCGAGCTGGACATCCCCCGTGGCCAGCAATTGGTCGTGGAGTTCCGCCGCCACCCCGCCCAATTCCAGGACAAGGTGCCCGCCGGAAGGCTGGGTGTATTTGCCGGCGATCTCGATTTTACCCGGGGAATTGCCCGGGGAGATTTTTCCCTTGTTGGTGACATCGCCGACGATTTTCCCGTTCCCCGTCAGTTTCCCGCTATTCCCGATTTCCATGCCTTCCAAAACCGTCAACTCTCCTGCCGGCTGAAGATTCAGCTCCGAGGTGTCGGCACTGGTTTTCCCAAGATCCAGCGAACGGATGGAAGTGGCCTCATCGGGGCCGGTGATGATCCCCCCCTGCGGTGGATCGATTTCGACCCGGCTGTAGCCCGCGGGACGCAGGCTGACTGTCCAGCGGTTCTGGTTGTTCCAGTCCCCGTTTCCATTTTTCCTCCATTTAATGGTTGGACAAAAAAGCAAAGCCCCCCAGCGCCCATCCTCCAAGACAACTCCGAAAGCCAGTTGCCGGAAGTCATTGAAATTTTGCGGACTAAATCCGAGCCAGACAATGGGAACTCCCATCAATGTGTCCCCTGCCCGGGCCACAAGTATGGTTTCAGTTCCATCACCCATGTAAATAGCCCGCTTGCCCGAACTCAGTTCTGTCTGGAAGACCACCGTGTGGGTGTTGTTTATGACGGCAAGACCGAATTTACTGAAGATGTCGCCTCCTTCGGGCGGAATATCCCCTGATCGGGCCACGGTGACCACCCGGCTGCCATCGCCAAAGAACACACCCTGCTCCCGCCCCGGACTGGCGTCGCGCAAAAGTGCCGTAAAGGAAACTTCCTCCCATTTATTGATGGATAATGTATTGGTCAGCGATGAAAAGACCCCGTCTGCATCCGGCGCCGCGTCTCCGGCTCTGACGATTTTGCCCAAAGGTCCTCCAGATGCTTTGAAAATACCCTCCATATCATCCCGCCCGCCGCGGGTGCCGGTCATTGAATTAAAAAATGCAATGGTGTTATTTTCATTCAATACACCCCCGTACAACGTGCCCAACCTTCCATTGCCATCTGGAACGGGGTCGTTTTCCCGGGCTATAAGGGTCGTATGGGAACCATTCCCCAGGAAGAAGGCTGTCTCGTTGTTGTCTTGGACACCGGGTCCTCCCAGTGTTGCGGTGAATTTCACCCATCCGGTATTGCTGAGGGACGGCTGATTTACTGAGTTGAAGGTTCCCAGTCCATCCGGTGCGGCTGTGTACGTACGGGCAATCTGGGTCAGAGTGCCTTCATGTGCCAGATAAATGCCTTGGGTGTTGAACAATGGGGTGCCGGCATTACTGATAGATGCGCCAAATGCCACCTTGCCCGCCAGATTGATTGAAACATTGCCGAGGCTGGAGAAAACGCCGGGGCCACCTTGGGGTTCATGTTGGCTTGAACGGGCAATCTGAATCAACGATGAGCCGCCACCCAAAAACAGACCCTGGTCATCTCCCACGAACTCCCCCCCGCCTTCTAAAGGATGGCCAGTACCCAGGAGTGTATCGTTCAGATATGAACAAAAAGCACTCTGTCCCTTGGAATTCACGGAGACCTGACTGAGAAGTATGCTCATTTTCCCATCTACAGGAGCCGCATCTCCAGACCTATATATCAGTTTGGTTCCATCCTTGGAGGTTGTTGCCACGATATATCTCTCGCCATCGCCCTCGGGACCTCCCTGGGTGTCGGCACAAAATACCGCAACCCCTTCAGCCAGGGCTTTGATAGTGGAATCCGCCAATGTACCCTTGCCATCGGGAGCGGGATCCCCATCCAGCGCCAGGACCAGTATCTCATCCGCCATCAGGAGATGGGGCAGCAGCGCCAGAAAACAGACGGTTGCCCGGAGAAGGTTCACACTGCAAAGCTATGGAAACAGGCACCGATTACAACCCGGAACGGGGAACCTTTGTTCCCGGAGATACCCGCCAGAAAATCAGCACAGTGTTCCTTGGAACCCATTAATGTCCCTCGCACCCGGATTACTCATCCTCATACCCCCATTCCCCATTCCCGGTTTCGAATTCCGCATTTCAAAAAATAATTTCTTGCCCTTTTTAATGTTACTATTATTGTAACAGACATGGCGGTAAACACCCAGTTCTCCATTGCGGCCCACATCATGGCCGGTCTCGGCTACCGTTGCAGCCAGGATACCCGCTCGGCCCAGCTGGCCCTGAGTGTGAACACCAGCGCCAGCTTCGTCCGCCGCACCCTGTCCAAGTTGTCCAAGGCCGGTCTGGTCGCCACCACCAAGGGCAAAAATGGATCGTGCAAACTGGCCCGCGATGCCGCGAAAATTTCCCTCCTCGATATTTACAAGGCGGTCGGAGCCCCGGAGGTTTTCTCGATCCACCACTACAAACCGCAAAAACCCTGCCCCGTCAGCTGCCATATCAAGCATTCCCTCGGGAAGGTCCTGAAAAAAACCCAGAACGCCGCCGAGGCTTCCCTTGCCCGTATCAGCCTCGCCGAGGTTCTCGCCGACATCAAAAAAACCTGATTTTTTTGGCCTTAATTGTAATAATACTAATAACAGTAAAACAACCCACAGAGAAAGAGAACATCATGAGCAACAACAACAACAACAAACTCGCAGGAAAAGTCGCCATCGTCACCGGGGCATCCAAAGGCATCGGGGCGGCCATTGCCGAACACCTCGCCGCCGAGGGCGCTTCGGTCGTCGTCAATTATTCCTCCAGCAAGGAAGGCGCTGACCGCGTCGTCGCCGCCATCACCGCCTCGGGAGGAAATGCCATTGCCGTTAAAGCCAACGTCTCGGAAAAAGCGGAGATCCAAACCCTCCTCGCGGAAACCAGGAAAGCCTACGGGCGTCTCGACATCCTCGTGAACAACGCCGGCATCTACGAGTTCTCGCCCCTGGAGACCATCACCGACGAACACTTCCACAAACAATTCGACCTGAATGTGCTGGGTTTGCTTCACACCACCCGCGAAGCCGTCCCCCACTTCGGGCCTGAGGGAGGCAGCGTCATCAATATCAGCTCGCTGGTCAGCGGCACCTTCGCCGTCCCCAATGGCTCGGTCTACAGCGCCACCAAGGCCTCGGTCGATGCCATCACCCGTTCCCTCTCCAAGGAACTGGGTGCCCGCAAGATCCGCGTCAACTCGGTCAACCCCGGCATGGTGGTCACTGAAGGCACGGCCGCCGCGGGCATCGATGGCAGTGAGATGCAGAAACAGATCATCGCCCAAACTCCCCTGGGGCGGATCGGCCAACCCGGCGATATCGCCCCGGCCGTGGTCTTCTTCGCTTCCTCCGACTCGTCATGGATCACCGGTGAAAGCCTCTACGTCGCGGGGGGACTTCGCTGATATCCTCTGCCCGGTTCCCGCTTCCAGTCCGGACACCCGGCTGGAAGCCGGGGGCTGCGTCAGACTTCCCCGCGCCTCCTGCCCCCGGGCGGGATCTTGCCCGCCCGTCATGCGGTTGGATCAGATTTCCCGCTTCACCACTTCAAATTTGAAGGTCTGCACCAGGTTGTCCTCGATGTAGACATCGATCTTGTAGTTGCC
>Ga0209066_10000538_pt1 | contig 54389 bp, 57 predicted proteins | sample All_14_2_FD_187198 | JGI IMG/M metagenome (GOLD analysis project Ga0209066, IMG submission 187198) | Freshwater microbial communities in response to fracking from Pennsylvania, USA - Allegheny Zone_MetaG_DW_15 (SPAdes) (version 2) ...
TCGGGACTCCGGTTACCATCTCAACGGGGCGGCATCTTACCAGCACTGGCCTTGATTTGGATATGTCATAAGCTCGGTGGGATTGTCCCTCGCCTGTGCATGGGGCATGATGGGCCGCTTGTGCGAAGGGAGATGAGCGCGTGGATTTTTCGGCGGACCCGAAACCCGAGGTTGCGGTAAGCGCGTCGGCGGATGAAGGCAAACGCCGGTACCGCTTCGGTATCCGCGCCAAGCTTCTGGTCGCCGTCGGCCTGGTGTCCGGCATGACCCTGATGGCCGGTTGGCTGGCCTGGAGCAGCTATTCCGAGGTCGGTCGCCTGCTGGCCACCGTCACCCGCGCCAATCTGCCCAGCGTGGCGGCGGCGTTGAAGCTGTCGGAAGCCACCGCCCGTCTTGCTGCCGCCGCCCCGGCCTTGGATTCGTCGCAAAGCCAGTTTCAGCGGCAAAATAATTTCGTCGCCTTGCAACAGCAGGCGCAACGCCTGCGCAATTTGATCGAAGACCTGGAAGGCACCAGCATCAACCTGCCGCAATTGCAGGAATTGCGCACTCTGATGGTATCCATCGGCGACAATGTGGTCGGACGCAACGCCCTGGTCGACCGTCGCCTGCAACAATCGGAACGTAGCCGCCAGCAGGGACTGGACTTGGCCAATCTGGATAATGCCGTGCGAACCTTGCTGGCGCGCAAGGGTACCGATGCCGATCTGGCGGTGGTGGCTCAGGCCTCCGACCTGTTGCGTCAGGCCCATGTCAGCCGCGACATGGACGGTTTGGGCGAAATGCGGCGCCGCTACGAAACCGTGTCGCGACGGCTGGCGGAAATGATCGACGATCCGCGCATCACCGATAGCGCCTTGCGCGACGCGGCGCGGGCGGCCATTACCCTGGGTAGCGGTCCGGAAAACGTGTTCGAGCTGCGCACCCGCGGCCTGATGACCGATGTCCGCCTGATCGCCGCCAATGAAGAGGGCCGCGATCTGGTCGCCCGCACCTCATCGGTGGTGGGCCGCATCGTCTCGGAAACCGAGGCCGCCGCCATCGCCAACGAAAGACGGGCGGGCGCCGCCCTGACCACCGGGCGGCAGGTGATGATGGGCATCGCCGTGGTCACCGTGCTGGGGCCGCTGTTGTTCGTGTGGATGTATCTGGGCCGCAATATCGTCAACCGTCTGGCTGGCTTGGCCTCGGCCATGCATCGCATCGTCGAGGGCGATTACCACACCAAGGTGGAGGCGTCGGGCAATGACGAAATCGCCGACATGGCCGGCGAGTTGGTGGTGTTTCAGCGCGCCTTGGCCCAGTTGCAGGATTCCACCGACGCGCTGAAGGAAAGCGAAGGCCGGCTGCGCACCATTTTGGACACCTCGCCCTTGGCCCTGGCCATCAGCCGGGTGTCCGACAACGCCATCTTGTACGTCAATCCGCGCTGGTCGGAACTGTTCGGGTCGCGCCCCGATGACAGCAACGGCGTCGATGCCGCCTCGTTCTACGCCGATCCCGCCGACCGCGACCGGGTGGTCGAACTGGTACGCGGCCAGGGCTATCTGGCTGATTACGAAAGCCGCATGCGCCGGGCCGACGGCTCGGAATTCTGGGCGATGATGTCGGCGGCGGCCATCGACATGGATGGCGAGCCGGCAGTGTGCGTGTCCACCGCCGACATCACCAAGCGCAAGGAACAGGAAGACGCCCTGGCCGAGGCCAAGCGGACGGCGGAAGATGCCAGCCAGGCTAAGTCCTTGTTTCTGGCCACCATGAGCCATGAAATCAGAACGCCCATGAACGGCGTGCTGACCATGGCGCAATTGCTGGAAGACATGCCGCTGGCCCAGGAACAGAAGGAAATGGCCCGCGTCATCCGCGATTCGGCCACCGCGCTTCTGACCATCATCAACGATATCCTGGACTTCTCGAAGATCGAATCGGGCAAGCTCGAGCTTGAAATCATCGAGATGTCGCTATCCGACGTCATCGAAAGCGTGGCCGAATTGCTGGCCCCGCGCGCGTCGGAAAAAGGCATCGGCCTGATGACCTTCATCGACCCGGCTTTGCCGGATCTGTTCATGGGCGACGCCACCCGCCTGCGTCAGATCGTCACCAATCTGGCCGGCAACGCCGTCAAGTTCACCGACAAGGGCTATGTGCGCATCAGCGCCGAAGCGGCGGCGGACGGCCATGTACGCTTTACCATCAGCGATACCGGCATCGGCCTGAACGGCGAGCAGCAGGCCAAGTTGTTCGAGCCGTTCAGTCAGGCCGATGCCTCCATTTCGCGCCGCTATGGCGGCACCGGCCTGGGCCTGTCCATCTGCCGCCGTCTGGTGGCGATGATGGACGGTGAGATCGGGGTGGACAGTCAGGTGGGCCAGGGGGCTAGCTTCTGGTTCTCCCTGCCGTTGGAACAGGTGGGCGAGGATGCCGCCGGCGGGCCCGATCTGGCCGGCATCGCCGTGCTGCTGCTGGCGGAAGGGCCGATGGCGGCGGAAATCCTGCGCAATTATCTGGGCCATCTGGGGGCGCAGGTGGCGGTGGTGGCCTCCACCGACGGCGCCTTGGCCGCCGTGCGTGCCGCTGGCCTGGCCGGTTGGAATTACGACGTGGTGCTGATGGATGCCGGGACGGAATATCAGACCCGGGTGCCCATGGCTGTGTCGTTGCGTGGCGCGGCCGGTGACGAATCCATGACCCAGGTGGTCCTGATGGCGTCCCACGCCAGCTATCCGGCGGCGGCGGGGGCAGCGCGTGCAGCCGGGCTGTTCGCCACTTTGTCCAAGCCCATCCGCCGTACCGCCCTGTGGCGGGTGGTGGGGGCCGCCGCCAACCGCGCCTATCTGGCCGACGAGGCGGAAGAAGTCACCGATCTGTCGGAATCCTTCGTCCCTCCCACCCGCGACGAAGCCGCCGCCGCCGGCTGCCTGATCCTGGTGGCCGAGGACAATCCGACCAATCAGGTGGTCATCCGCCGTCTGATGGAGCGCATGGGCTATGCCATCGAGATCGTCCGCAACGGCCTGGAAGCGTGGGAATACATGCAGATCCGCGATTACGGCCTGTTGCTGACCGATTGCCACATGCCGGAAATGGATGGCTATGAACTGACCGCGCGGGTGCGCGAGTGGGAGCGCGAAACCCTGACCCGCCTGCCCATCGTGGCGCTGACCGCCGACGCCCTGTCGGGCACCGCCAGCAAGTGCCTGGAATGCGGTATGGACGCGTTTCTGGCCAAACCCATCGACCGGGCGCAGATGGATGCGACCATCCGCAAATTGCTGCCGGCGGCGGTGGCCTTGCGCCGCCGTCGTTCGGTGTCGGAGAAACTGGCGGCTATTCCGGTGCTGGTCGGTAAGTCCGAGTTGACGGCCCCGGTGCTCGACCTTACCCCCATGCGCGAGATTTTCGGTTCGATCACCGATGACGCGCGTGAATTGCTGACGCTGTTCGTCGACACCACCCGGCCTTTGGTGGAAGAAGCGGTGCGGCAATTGGATGCCGGCGATGCCGAAGCCGCGCGCGAGGCCACTCATGCGGCCAAGGGGGCTGGCAATTCAGCCGGTTGCTTCCGTTTCGCCGGTCTTTGCGCCGAGATCGAGCATTTATGCGCGGAAGGCTATTTGCATCAGGCCCGTCCGCTGGCCGGCCAGATGGAAGCCGCCTTCGATGAAGCGGCAGCGGAGATCGCGGCGCTTTGACGTTATCGCCACCATTCGCTTTTCCCCCTAACCGCCTTTCCATCGCCGTGGCGATGTGGCAAGGTGCCACTCCTTTTGGTTTAGCCGGTGTGGAATGGACTTTCTAAGCCGTGTAAAAAAAGAAATGAGCGAAGGCATCGCCCGCGCCATTTTCGAGGATGCGGGCTACCGGGTGATCGATGCCGGTGTTGAAAAAGTTTTTCGTGAGGTGGCGTGTCTGAGCCCGCTTGAATACGCCAAGCTGGCGATGCCCGACGCCGTTCGCAAGCTGCCCGATTTCATGGTTATGAACCGCGAGCAGGATCAGAAATATCTGATCGAGGTCAAATACCGCGATAGCTGGAGCAAGGCGGTACTGAGCGAGGTCAAGGATCAGGTCGCCCTGTTCGGTGAAATGATTTTGCTGTCCATCAACGCCTCGGCCGACAATCCGCGCAAGTTCAAGGACAGCCCGTCGCGTTTCATCCGCTGTTGCGCCTTGCGCCTCAATGCCGGCGTCTACGAGATGGAGATGCGCAACAACCGTGGATGGGAGCCGGTGGATAAGCTCGACGATGATGCCGGCTTGTGGTGGGCCACGTGGCCGTTGTGGGAAAAGTTCCCGCAACTCAAGGAGGACGGGAACTCGAAGACCCTGTCCTTGGCGGTCAAGACGCTGAAGGGGATTTTGACCGAATAGGGCGGTCAGCCGCCCATCACCTGGGTGATCTTTTCCTTGAGCGCCGGCGGCAGCACCGGCTTGGCCAGGAAGGCGCCGATATCCAGTTCTTTCGCCCGGCTGATGGTCGACGAATCGGTGTGTGCGGTCAGCATGATCACCGGGGTGTCGGCCACGCCCTCGGCGCCGCGCAACTGGCGAACAAAGCCGAAGCCGTCCATGGGGCGCATCTGGATGTCGCAGATGACCAAATCCGGCTTGTCGCGGATCACGCTTTCCATGCCGGAATTGCCGTCCTGGGCCTCAAGCACCGTGCCGGTGCCCAATTGTTGCAGCATCTTCTTGACGATGGTGCGGACGAATTCCTGATCGTCGATCACCAAAATCTTCAGCGACGCGAAATCCACGGCCCCGGCCATGTTCCCCCCTTATCGGCAGCTTGCGCCACCAATACTAGCAGAACGAGGGCGGGGGCGATAGACGCCTCTGCCCTTCATTCATCCTCAACCGTTGGCTGCCAAGGCCTGCTGGCTGGCTCGTGCCGCTTCGCGGCCCAGCGAGAACGCCTTTTGGTTGACTTCGACCATGGCCGGCTTCCTGGCGCGGAAGCGTCCGACGATCTGTTCCTCCAGATCGTCCGCCGGGAAGGGCAGGTAATCGGCGATGGCGCCGAGCATGATGGTGTTGACCAGACGCAGATCGCCCAACGCGCGGGCGATGGCGCCGCCGTCGAAATCATACACGGTCACCCCGGCGGCGCGCATCTGCGCCACCGGATCGTCGGGGTACTTGAACAGACCAACCGACACCACCGGCGGGGTCAGGCGGATGGTGTTGACCATGGCGACGCCACCGGGGCGCAGCATGTCGGCCCAGCGCGAGCCTTCCGCCACCTCGAAGCCGACCAGGATGTCGGCGGTACCCGGGGTGATCACCGGCGACCACACCTTTTTGCCGAAGCGCACATGGCTGGTGACGACGCCGCCACGCTGGGCCATGCCGGCCACTTCCGACTTCTTGACGTCGAAGCCCTTGGCGATGGCGGTTTGCGCCAGGATTTCCGCCGCCGTCATCACGCCTTGGCCGCCGATGCCGCAGACCAGGATGTTGGTGATGATGTTGTCGCTCATTGCGCCGCCTCCTTCAGCGAGTGCAGGGGGACGATGGCCTTGGGACCGCAGGAATCGACGCACATATGGCAGCCGGTGCACATGGCGGTGTCGATGGTGGTGAATTTCAGCTCGACGTCGGGCATGCCGGGGCGTTGGCGTACACCGGTGTGGCTGACGGTGATGGCCGGGCAGCCGACATTCAGGCAGTTGCTACAGCCGTTGCAATCGTTGTCGACCACCGCATAGGGCTTGAAGCCGTCATAGAATTCCGACAGCACGCACGGCCGGTCGGTGATGATCACCGACGGTTCCTTGACCTCGATCTCGTCCTTGATGGCCTTGAACAACACCGGCAGCTTATAGGGATCGACCTTCTTGATGCGCTCGGGCTTGACCCCCAGGGCTTCGCACAATTTGGCGAAATCCACGCGCGGCGCGTCCTCGCCGTGCAGATCCTTGCCGGTGCCGGCATGGTTCTGGCCGCCGGTCATGCCGGTGGAGCGGTTGTCGAGCAGCAAAGTGGTGACGTTGCCGCGATTATAGACGATGTCCAGCAGGCCCTGCATGCCCATGTGCAGGAAGGTGGAATCGCCGATGACCGAAACCACCGCCTTGTCCTTGGTTTCCTCGCTTCGCGCCTTGTCCATGCCCAGCGCGATACCCATGGAGGCGCCCATGGAAATGGTGGTGTCGAGCGCGTTCCACGGATGGCCGGCGCCCAGGGTGTAACAGCCGATATCGCCGGAAATCTGCACCCGCTTCCTTAAGCGCGAAAGCGTGTAATAGACGCCCATATGCGGGCAGGCCGGGCACATGGTCGGCGGCCTGGGGAACGGATCGATCTTGGCATAGGCGGAAGGCGGCGGCGGTTCCTGGCCCAGCAGCTTGGCGATGGCCGGCAGCAGGACGTTGGGGGTCAATTCACCCAGGCGCGGCAAGGTGTCCTTGCCGTGGATGTCGTAAAGACCGGCGGCCTTCAGTTCGTTTTCGATCAAAGGCTCGGTTTCTTCCACCACCACCAGGACGTCCACCTGGGCGCGGAAGGCCTTGATCGCCTCGATGGGCAGCGGATAGGTGAAACCCAGCTTGAGCACGGGGGCGTCGGGGAAGCTGTCGCGCACATGCATGAAGGCCGGGCCCGAGGTGACGAAACCGACCCGACGGTCGGAACCGGGATCGATCACGTTCAAGGGCGACTTTTCGGCGCAGGCGCGCAAGGATTCCTCGCGGGCAATCTGCTTGGGCAGGGCGAATTTGGCATTGGCCGGGGTCAGCACCCAGCGCTTGGCATCAAGCTTGAACCCGGTGATGGCGCGGTCGTCGCGTTCGCCCACGGTGACCATGGCCTTGACGTGGCAGATGCGAGTGGTCAGGCGCAGGATGACCGGGGTGTTGAATTCCTCCGACAGGTCAAAGGCGACTTTGACCATCTCGTAGGCTTCCTGGCTGTCCGCCGGCTCCAGGATCGGCACATGGGCGAAGCGGCCCCAAAAGCGCGAATCCTGCTCGTTTTGCGACGACGACAGGCCGACGTCATCGGCCACCGCCACCACCATGCCGCCGACCACGCCGGCCAGGGTCAGGGTCATGAAGGCATCCGAGGCGACGTTCATGCCCACATGCTTCATGGCGCAGAACGAGCGGGCGCCGGACATGGACGCGCCGATGGCCACTTCCATGGACACCTTCTCGTTCACCGACCATTCGGCGTACAGATCAGGGTACTGGGCGATGTTTTCCAGGATTTCCGTCGATGGTGTGCCGGGATAGGCGGCGGCGACCTTGCAGCCGGCCTCCCACACGCCGCGGGCAATGGCTTCGTTACCGGAAAGCAGCAGACGCGTGGCGGCCTTGGCCTGAACGGCAGCGGACATGGACATTCCTTACACCCTGACCTGTTGTGTTTTCATCGCCGGTGGCGGGAAGGGCAAGACCCTAGCATTATTCCGGTCAATTCTGAACTATCTTCAAACGGCTTGTGTATCGCTTTCCTTGAGCTTGGTCAGGCGGCGGCACAGATACAGATTGCCGCGGCCATAGCTGTCGAGACGGCGCTGCAACTGGTCGTCGCAGGGGCGGAAATCCTGGAATCCCTTGCCGCGCCAATAGCCATCCTTGCCGGCGATGGCGATCAGGCTCAGCACGTCGATGCTGTCGGCCAGGGCCAGCGCTTGCAGATGGTCCAGATACACATCCACCCGCCCGGCCCCTTGCGCCTGCGGCATAAGGGCGACATCGTGCAGGTGCAGGCAATCCTTGCCAGCGGGCAGGGCACCCAAAGGGGTATCAAGCAAGGGCGGCAGGCCCAGGCTCCAGACATGGGCGAAGCCGTAGCCGAAAACGGCGTCGTCCTCGGCCACCACTTGGCAGCCGTCAGGATAGAAGGCCAGCTTGTCGGCGAAGATTTCCTGCCGTTCGGGGTAGTCAGGATGCAAATGCGCGGCGATCGCCATTACCTGGGGCAGGTCGTCAGCCCGCATGGGGCGCCAATGCATCATGCCTTGCGCATGTCCCTGACCCGGACTGCCTTGCCCTGGCTACGCGGCAATTCCCCCGGCGCCCGCACCAAAACTTCGCAGGTGACGCCGACCATGGATTTCAGGTGATGACGGACCTGATGGGCCAGCAGCTTGCGCGCATCCTCGTCGCGGTCTGCATCGGCTTCGGCCTCGACGGTCAGATGGTCCATGCTGCCTTGGCGGGTGACTACCAACTGATAATGCGGGGCGATGCCGGGGAAGCCGACCAGCACCGCTTCGATCTGGCTGGGGTAAAGGTTGACGCCCCTGATGATCAGCATGTCGTCGTTGCGCCCGGTCACCCGCATGATGCGCACATGGGTGCGGCCACAGGCGCAAGGCTCGTCCACCAGCCGGGTGATGTCGCGGGTACGGTAGCGCACCATGGGCAGGGCCTGTTTGGTCAATGTGGTGATGACCAGTTCGCCCGGCTCGCCCATGGGGACCGGCTCCATGGTGTCGGGGTTGACCACCTCGAAGACGAACTGGTCTTCCCAGCCGTGCAGGCCCAGGCGATAGGTGCATTCCATCGCCACGCCCGGCCCCATGATTTCCGACAGGCCGTAGGTGTCGCAGGCGCGGATGCCCAGGCGGCGGTCCAGTTCCGCCCGCATGGTTTCCGACCACGGCTCGGCGCCGAAGGTGCCGACACGCAATGGACCATTGGCCAGATCGACGCCCATCTGCTCGGCCACTTCCACCAGATTAAGGGCATAGGACGGCGTCGCCGCCAGCACGGTGGCGCCGAAATCCATCATCAGGGCGATCTGGCGCTCGGTCTGACCGCCGGAAACCGGGGTGACCGTGCATTTCAGCCGCTCGGCCCCGGCATGAAAGCCCAGGCCGCCGGTGAACAGACCGTAACCATAGGCATTGTGCATGCAATCACCCGGGCGCACCCCGGCACAGGCGAGCGAGCGGGCCATCAGATCGGCCCACATATTAAGGTCGGCCTCGGTATAGCCGACCACGGTGGGCTTGCCGGTGGTGCCTGAACTGGCATGCAGACGGATCACCTGTTCTCGCGGCACCGCGAACAGGCCGAAGGGGTAATTGTCGCGCAGATCGGTCTTGATGGTGAAGGGGAAGCGGGCCAGATCCTCAAGGCTCTTCAGATCGTCGGGGTGCACGCCCTTGGCATCGAAGGCCCGGCGATAATGGGCCACGTTGGCATAGGCGTGGGCCAGAGCGTGGCGCAGGCGGTCCAGTTGCAGCCGGGCCAGGGCGGCGCGGTCCATGCGCTCGATCTCGGGGGCGAACATGAAACCACTGGCAGCCGGGACGGTCATTTTCACTTCCTTGTAAACTTCCGTCCGGGCGGTGTACGCCGTTGGCCGCGCCGACGCAATATTCGGCACGGCTTTATTTGAAGATCATAATTGTTCTGATTTTAAGGCGCGATCAGCCCTTCGGCGATGGCCTTGTGCACCGCCTGGGCGGTGGTGGCGGCGCCCAGTTTATCCCGGGCGCTGCGCAAACTGGAGGTGACGTCGGATTCCGGTCGGTGCAGCAGGCCGGATATCTCCCACAACGACCGCCCATCGGCCAGAAAGGTCAGGCATTGCCGTTCCATCGCCGACAATTCGTCGTCGGGGATTTCCACTTCCAAAAGCCGTTCGATGGCGGTGTGGTAGTAAAGCGCCAGCAGTTTCAGGCGCGGCTGCATATTGGCGAAATGCTCCATCTCGGCGCGCGAGCGGAAGGCGAAGGACATGGCGGCGATACAGCCGTTATCGCTGTGGAACGGGATGGTGAAGCCGTCGCGGATACCGTATTTGGCCGCCTCGGCGAACAGCAATTTCTGTTCCGGGCTCATGGCGCCGGGACGGTTGAGCAGGAAGCGCCAGGCAAAGGGCAGGTGGCTGCGCTGGGCCTCCAGCACCACCGGGTCGATGAACTGGTAGCGGTTGGCGAAATAATGCTCCATCCATTCGGTCGGATAGGTGGCGTCCCAATAGGGATTTTCCAGGCCCGGGCGGCTGTTGCCATAGGCGAAGAAATCCACATTGGCCAGTTTGGCCAGCCGCCGCAAGGAATCCTGGGCCGAGGAAATGTCCTCGACCCATAGCAATTCCTCGGTCATTTCGCTGATCCAGGAATCCATCGGCTCCTCCCATTCCCCTTGGGAAGGTTAGATCAATTCCTAAAAAATATCCAGCAATGGTTGTGATTATGACCTAAGACAACCCACCCATGCAGAGGTATTTGATCTCGAGGAAATCGTCCATGCCGTACTTGCTGCCCTCGCGCCCGATACCCGATTCCTTGACGCCGCCAAAGGGCGCGACCTCGGTCGAGATGATGCCTTCGTTGATGCCGACGATGCCGTATTCCAACGCTGCCGACACCCGCCAGCAGCGGCCGATATCGCGGGAATAGAAATAGGCGGCCAGACCGAACTCGGTATCGTTGGCCATCCGCACCGCCTGTTCCTCGCTGTCGAAGCGGAACAGGGGGGCCACCGGGCCGAAGGTTTCCTCGCGCGCCACCAACATGTCGGGCGTGATCCCGGTCAGGATGGTGGGCTGGAAGAAGGTGCCGCCCAGATCATGGCGCTTGCCGCCGGTGAGCACTTTGGCCCCCTTGGCGACAGCGTCATTGATGTGGCGTTCGACCTTTTCCACCGCTTGCTCGTTGATCAGCGGGCCTTGATGGGTTTCGCCCAGCAGGCCGGGGCCGACCACCAGCTTGGCCACCGCCTGGGCCAGCTTGGCGGCGAAGGCATCATAGACCGATGATTGCACCAGGATGCGGTTGGCGCAGACGCAGGTCTGGCCGGTGTTGCGGTATTTCGACGCCATGGCCCCGGCCACCGCCGCATCCAAATCGGCATCGTCGAAGACGATGAACGGCGCGTTGCCGCCCAGTTCGAAGCTGACCTTCTTCATGGTGTCGGCGCATTGGCGCATCAGGTGCTTGCCCACCTCGGTCGAGCCGGTGAAGCTGAGCTTACGCACCATCGGGTTGCGGGTCAGCTCGTCGCCCACCGGCACCGGATCGGCGCAGGGCAACACGTTGAACACGCCCGCCGGAATGCCGGCGCGCTTGGCCAGTTCAGCCAGGGCCAGGGCGGATAGCGGCGTGTCTTCCGCCGGCTTGACCACCACGGTGCAGCCGGCGGCCAAAGCCGGCGCGCATTTGCGGGTGATCATGGCGTTGGGGAAGTTCCAAGGGGTGATGGCGGCGACGACGCCGATGGGCTCCTTGGTCACCACGATGCGGCGGCCCGGGGCGTTTTCCGGGATGACGTCGCCATAGACGCGCTTGGCTTCCTCGGCGAACCATTCGACGAACGAGGCGCCGTAAACCACCTCGCCCTTGGATTCGGCCAAGGGCTTGCCCTGTTCGGCGGTCATCAGCGTGGCCAGATCATCGGCATTGGCCAGGATCAGCTCGAACCACTTACGCAAAATGGCGGCACGTTCCTTCGCCGTCTTCGCCCGCCAGCCGGGCAGGGCACGGGCGGCGGCATCGATGGCGCGGCGGGTTTCCGCCTGTCCCATGGACGCCACCTGGGCGATGATTTGGCCGTCGGCGGGGTTGGTGACGGCGAAGACCGCCCCCGAATCCGCATGGATCCATTTGCCATCCACGTGGCCGTGATTGCGCAGCAAGGTGAAATCGGCAAGGTCCAGCATTGTCGTCTTCCTGAAAGACAAGGATCGGCAAACAGATATACTCGCGCCAGACCGAAAACACCAAGGGGCCGTCCCATGTCCGCCAGAACTTCGCATTACCTGTCCGTCGCCGGCCATGAAATCCATGTCAGCGAATGGGGCAACAAGGATGCCCCGGCTTTGGTCATGTGGCACGGACTGGCCCGCACCGGGCGCGATTTCGACATCGCCGCCGCCCATTTCGCCGATCGTTATCGGGTCATCTGCCCCGATACCATCGGGCGTGGTTTGTCCAGTTGGTCGGGCAATCCCGACACCGATTATACCGTGCCGGTCTATTGCGCCATCGCCCTGGGTCTGTTGGACCAATTAGGCGTGCAGAACTGCGCTTGGGTCGGCACCTCCATGGGCGGGCTGATCGGCATGGCCCTGGCCGGCAGCGACATGGGGCGCGACCGCATCACCAAGCTGGTGGTCAACGATATCGGCCCGGTGTTGAACGCCGAGGCGATCAATCGCATCAAGGCCTATGTCAGCATGGTGCCGGAATTCACCACCATGGTCGAATTCGAGAAATTCCTGCGCGTTGTCTATGCGCCCTTCGGCCAATTAAGTGATGCCGAGTGGCGGTCGATGGCGGAAACATCGGTGCGCCGCCGTGACAACGGCAAGCTGTCGTCGCATTTCGACCCGGCGGTGATGCGGGTGTTCTGCGAGCAGTTCGACGGCTCCGATGCCTGGGAATTGTGGGACGCCATCACCTGTCCGACCTTGGTCCTGCGCGGCGAATCCTCGGACCTGATCCTGGCGGAAACAGCAGAGGAAATGACCGGGCGCGGTCCCAAACCCAAATTGATCACCGTGCCCGGTTGCGGCCATGCGCCGGCCCTGAATACCCAAGCGCAATTGGGTATCTTAAATGAATTTTTACTGTGACCATTGAGGTCGGTGCGGTCTGGGTGTGCAATTCTTTGTGTTTTCTCTGTCGTACTTTGGTACTACCCTGGCCAGGGGTGGAGGTACGAAAATGAGTAAACGCGAGACAAATCGCAAATCGTCCGACCGGCGGTATGATGGCGCACCGGTCCCTTTTATCGTCGGGATCGGCGCTTCAGCCGGCGGGCTTGAGGCGCTCGAGCGGTTTTTCGAGCATATGCCCCCGGCCCCCACCGGCATGGCTTTCGTCGTTGTCCAGCATCTTTCTCCCGATCACAAAAGTCTGATGGTCGATCTGCTGTCGAAGCGGACATCCCTGCCGGTGTTGCAGGTTGAAGAGAACATGCGGGTGAATGCCGACACGGTTTATGTACTGCCACCCGGCAAGACCCTGGTCATCCGTGACCGACATTTGCGTCTGGCGGCCAAGGATCAACGCAACGGCATCGTCTTGCCCATCGATATCTTTTTGCATTCCCTCGCCTTGGATCAGGGGGGGATGGCGGCAGCGGTGATCTTGTCGGGGACCGGGAGCGACGGTACCCGGGGGGTTCGGGCCATCCACGAACAAGGCGGCATGGTGGTGGTGCAAAACCCCGAGACGGCGCGCTTTGACGGTATGCCGCGCTCGGCCATCGATACCGGTATTGTCGACGAGATATTGCCCCCTGACGAAATCGCTCTGCGATTGCAGTCCTTCGTCAGTCAGGCGGCGACGGTGCATCCGGCGGAACAGTCGCAAAAGCAGATGCAAGGCGGCGCGGATGAGGTGGACCGGATCATCCGGGTCTTGCTGTCGCAGACCGGAACCGATTTTTCCCATTATCGGCGCGGCACCTTGGTTCGGCGGATCGAGCGGCGCATGCATCTCAATCAGGTGGAGCACTATACGGATTACGCCGTGCAACTGGCCGCCAGCCCGCAGGAAGCGGCCAATCTGCGCAAGGAATTGCTGATCAGCGTCACGGCTTTTTTCCGCGATCCCATAATGTTCGAGGATTTGCGGGCAAGCGTGCTTGAGCCGTTGGTGAAGCGGACGCCATCGGGGGCATCAATCCGCTTGTGGGTCTGCGGTTGTGCAACCGGCGAAGAAGCCTATTCCTTGGCTATTTTGTTGGCTGAGGCGGTGTCTGTAAGTAAAAAAGAAATTGATGTAAAAGTATTTGCCACGGATATCGATCGAAACGCCATGGATTTTGCCAGCGTAGGTATCTACGCTGAGAGTACGGTTGCTGATGTGTCTCCTGAGCTTCTTGATAAATATTTTATTAAGATTGGTGATAATTATAAGGTTGTTCCGCAAATCCGGCGTATGGTTTTGTTCGCCGCACATAATGTCATCAAGGATCCGCCCTTCACCAAGATTGACCTGGTATCGTGCCGCAATCTGTTGATTTATTTCGAGCCTGAATTGCAGCAAGCCGTTCTGTCGCGGCTGCAATTTTCGCTCAAGGTTGGTGGCCATCTGATGCTGGGCTCAAGCGAGACCTTGGGTGGCATGGCGGATAATTTTGACGCTGTCAGCGGTAAAAATCGGATATTCCGTCTGACCTGTCAGCCGCCCTTGCCGCTTTCCGGTGTCGGCACGGCGACGGATAATGTTGGCCGGATGCTCCCCACTTTGGTGGCGCGGGGACGCGCGTCGCCTGGAATTGCCGTCGAGGAAGCCACCCAGGCCTTGTTGCGGTCCACCTGCCCGCCGACCCTGCTGGTGAATGAAGCCTTTGAAATGGTTCATAATTTCGGTGGGGTTGAGCGGTTTTTGCGCTTGCCGACCGGGGCCATCTCGCTGGATCTGCTGAAGCATTTGCCGTCCGGATTATCCGCCTTGCTGGCCGCCACCTTGCACCGGGTCTTCCGGGAATGGCAGGAAATCCATCTCCAAAATACCGTCATCGAGAACCAAGCGGGTGAGAGCGAGACGATCAAGCTGATCTTGCAACCGGTGCCAAGTCCCGGTGGCCTGCGGCGCCATGTCCTGGTGATGTTCATGGCCTGCACGCCCCGCGATGGCGATGCCATTACCATCGATGTGGATCAGGCCGCCAGCGAACGCATCCGGACGCTGGAGAACGAACTGCAAAGCAGCCGCGAAAGCCAGCAGACAGTCATCGAGGAACTGGAAACCACCAACGAGGAATTGCAGGCCACCAACGAGGAAATGTTGGCAGCCAATGAAGAATTGCAAAGCGCCAATGAAGAACTTCAGTCGGTGAATGAGGAACTTTACACCGTAAACGCCGAACTGAATGAAAAGGTGGATGAACTCACGCGCTTGAACAGCGACTTGGACACGCTGATGGAAGCGACCGATATCGGCATCGTCTTCCTTGACAATGCGGGCCTCGTCCGTCGATTCACGCCCATGGCCGGCAAGATCATCAATCTGATGGATCGCGATATCGGTCGGCCCATCTTCAATCTGTCCAACAATCTGGATTATCCGGATTTGTCCGACGACATCCGCTTGGTTCTGGCCAATTCCCAGTTTCTGGAACGTGAGGCGACAATCGCCGACGGCTCGTCGACCATGTTGATCCGCATGCATCCCTATCGAAGCGATCAGGGCGCGGCTGCCGGTATGATTTTAACGTTTGTCGATGTCACCCCCATCAAGGGGGCGGAACGGCGCTTGCAAATGTACCTGGATTCCTTGCCTTACGAGATGGCGGTTTTGGAGAAGGACGGGCAGATCTCGTTGGTGAATGCCGCTTGGCGTGGTTTTGCCGCCGCCAACGGCATCAACCCCGAGCGGGTCGGGGTCGGATGCAATTACTTCGGCGTCTGTCGTGCCACCGATGGGCCGGATCGGGCCTTGGCGGAAACGGCCGAAGCCGGGGTGCGGGCGGTCCTGGAAGGGCGTGCGCCCAGCTTCATGCTGGAATATCCTTGCCACTCCCCCAACGAATACCGCTGGTTCATGATGAATGCCGGTCCGACCGACAGCGGCGGGGCGGTGGTCAGTCACATCAACATCACCGACCGCAAACGCGGTGAAGAAAAGCTGCGTCTGGCCGCCAGTGTGTTTGAATGCAGCGGCGAGGCCATTCTGATCGCCGATTCGGAGGAGCGGATCATTTCCGTCAATCCGGCCTTTGTCGAGATGACCGGTTATCAGCCCCAGGATATTTTGGGCAAGACACCGCGGACCCTGGCCTCGGGCCGCCACGATCACAGCTTTTATCATGCCATGTGGGATGAACTCAGAACCCGTGGCATCTGGCGCGGCGAGGTGTGGAACCGTCGCCGCAACGGCCAAGTCTATCCGGAATGGCTCACCATCAGCGCCGTGAAAAACCAGATGGGGAGCATCCTCAACTACGTGGCGGTATTCACCGATATCAGCGAGCGCAAGGCGGCCGAGCAGCGTCTGATGGACATCAATGCCGAACTGGAGCAATTCGCCTATGTCGCCAGCCACGATCTGCGCGAGCCTTTGCGCATGGTCAATTCCTATCTGACCTTGATCGAACGGCGTTTGGGGGAAAGGCTGGATGCCGAAACCCAGGAATTCATGCGCTTCGCCACCGATGGCGCCAAACGCATGGATTCCCTTATTTTGCATCTGTTGGAATATTCCCGCATCGGTCGGATGTCGAGCCCAAGTCGCCTGATCAGTATCAACGAATTGCTGGCTCCTTTCATGGCAGGCCTGATGCCCATGCAGGATCAACGGCAAGGTGAGATCACGGTAAGTGGCGGTGAGTGCTCGGTTTTCGTCCATGAAAGCGAATGCACGCGCCTGTTCCAGAACGTCATCGGCAATGCCCTGAAATATTGTGATCCCGATCAAAACCCGCGCATCACCATCACCTGTCAGAATACCGGTGAATTTGTTCTGGTGGCGGTGGCCGATAACGGCATCGGCATCGCCATGGATCAGCAGGACAAGGTGTTTCGCATGTTCCAGCGGCTGCACCCGCGCGAGGCCTATGGCGGCGGCACCGGCATTGGCCTAGCCGTATGCAAGAAGATCGTGGAAAACCATGGCGGTCGCATGTGGTTTGAATCAAGGGCCGGCGAGGGGGCGACGTTCTATTTCACCTTGCCGACCAAGTCCGACGAATGATGTCGATGGTCTGACAGGGGCGGAAAAACACCTGTTTTCTTTCGTCGTTCCCGCGCAGGCGGGAATCCATGAGTGGCGAAAAGGTGGTGGTGCACCCTCCCGCCTTCGCGGGAGCGATGGCCCAGAAAGTGGCAAGCAGAGTTATTCCGCAGCCGGTTCTACGTCCCCGGCCAATGCAGGGTTTCGCCGTCGGCCAGACTGATGACGTCGTGGGCGGTGGGGGTCTTGCTCTTGCGACCGCCCTTGCGCTTGGGCGGCTCGGTTTCCGAGCGCTCCATCATGCGGGCGACGGTTTCCAGCACCGATCCCACGGACGTGGCCGGGGTTTCGGTGATGCCGCTGTTGTCGGCGGCTTCCAGCACCGCCGGCACCACGGTTTCCATGGCCGCCGGCATAGCGTTTTCGCCAAGACTGCGGCGGCGCAGGTGGTAAACGGTCTGCTTGCCGAAATCCTTGGCCAGCGACAGCACGCCCACATATTCGGAAATGTACTTGTCCTCGAACGGCGCGCCGTTATTGACCGCTTCGGTGCGCATGGCCGATTGTTCGGCGGTGAGCACGGCGACGAATTGCTGGGTGGCGTAGACGTGGCCGATCACCGTCACCGGCTCCAGGCGGGCGGCGCGGTTGATGTGGCTGCCGTAGAAGTTCTTGTTGTTGCGGATGGGGTCGATGGCCTCGAACACCGGACCGGCGTGCAAGGAAATGCGCAAGGTCAGCGGGTTGGTCAGCCGGTCCTTCATCTCGACGCCCAGCCGCGCCACCACTTCTTGCATGGTCAGCGCGTATTCGGCCATGGGGGTGGCCTTGTCCATGACCACGAAGATGGCGTCGCCCCAGGTGTTGATGGATTTCGGCTCGATTCCCGACGCTGCCAAGCCGTCTTTCAGGCGTGACAGGAATTCCAGGAAGTCGGGGATATGCTCTTCCTTGAGCTTGGAATACCCGGCGATGTCGCAAAACAGCATGGAGCGGATGACGCGGCCCTGGCCTTCCTCGTCGTCGTCGGCGGCACCGCCGAAATCCAGGTTGGGCATGGCCGGACCATCGGGACACAGTTCCGGGTTCTGGGTCAGCAGGTTGTCCAGATCGATGATGCGCAGGCGCGAGATGTCTTCCCACTGGTCGATGAAGTCGCCGGCGCCGCCGACCAGCGATCCGGGCATCATGTCCCACACCGCCAGCAGATAGGGGCTGGTGCGTAGAAAGCCCGAGCGCAACGTCGCCAGACCGTGCAGGCACTGATTGGCGAAACGGTACAGCATTTCGTGGCCGAGGAAGCGTTCCTCGGTGGCATAGGTCACCGAGGCCGCCAGTTTCAGCGCGTTCTTGAAGCGCATCTCCCAGCGCGGGCCGCCATAGCGCACGTCCTCGGCAATGAAATCGTCGATGGCGAAGGGCATGACCACGTTGACCTCGGCGCCCCTTTCCAGCATGGCCTCGATGAACAAAAGATCGGCGCCGCAGGCGGCGGTGGAATAGCCGATCTGGGCGTTCAGTTCGTCGAGCTGCTTGGCGATTTCGGCGCGGACCACCGCTTCCAGGGCGGGGGGGAAGTGCGGCCCCTCGCCCGGACGATCCAGCGCATGGCCGGTGAACACCACCACGGTGGGCGGCTTGACCACGTCGGCCAGTTCGGCGGGGACGGGAACACCGCCTTGCTGCAGTAATTCAATCTGCTTCAAGGCCGAGACGACGCGGCCATAATGCACGCCTTCCAGGGCATGGGCCCATTGGAAGGTGCCGATGGCCGCCTCGGTTTCGCCCAGCAGCAATTGCGCCTGCCCCAAGGTCGCCATCATGCGATAGCGGATATCGGCGGTCAGGGTGGGGTCGATCTCGCCATGGGCCAGCAGGTCGTTGACGCGGGCGGCCAAGGCCTGGGCCTGGGGCATGTCGCCCAGCATCACCGACATGATGGCGGCGTCGATGCCGTCGCGGGCATTGCCGCCGACGGCGAAGGCGCGCAGGAACAATTGCCGGCAATGTTCCAGGTCCGAGCGCGCCCCCGAGGCCAACCACGCCTCGCGGAAGACGCGGGCCAGGGCGTTATAGGTCTCGGCGTCGGCATCGGCTTCCAGCTTCTTGCCGCGCACCATTTCCATGGCCTCGGCCAGTTCGGCCATGGCTTCCAGGGCGTCGTCGGAATGGCTTTGGTCCAAGGCCAGCACCGCCCGCTTCAGCGATGATTGCAGGCGGCGGAACGGGCCTTCATCGATCAGGATGGCGTCGAGCACCGGCGCCAGCAGCTTGCGCGCTTCGTCCACCGCGCCGGTCTGTGACAGGGCGATGGCGCCGAAGATGGCCAGTTTGAAGCTGTTGGGGAAATAGCGCAGGCCGTCGCGGCAGACGTCGTGGGCCAGGAAGTTCTGGCCGTCGTCCAGCAACGCCCTGGCGGCGCGCTCCCATTCGTCCTGGTTTCTCGGCATCCCCGTCATCGCAGCGGATTCGGCCATGATCGCGCCCTACAGCCTTTGATTTCCCCGATGGTCAAGGTTTAACACGCGGGGCGACCGTGGGCGAGCCTTTATGCCGCGCGCGCCCTATCCAACAAGTCGGGGTTGCGCATCTGGGCGACGAAGTGATCCACCGCCTGTTGCAGACGGTTGGCGCCATGGGCCAAGCCGGCGGCGGTGTCCAGCACCTGGGCCGAGGCGGTGCCAGCCTGATCGGCGGCCTGGGCCAGATGGCCGACGCCCTGGGACACCGCCATGGTGCCCTGGGCCGCCTGATCGACGTTGCGGGCGATTTCGTCGGTGGCCGCCTCTTGCTGGCGTACTGATTGGGCGACGGTTTCGGAAATGGTGTTGAGGCGGGCAACGATGCCGGACACATGGCCGATGGACTGCACCGCGCGGTCGGTTTCCGCCTGCACTGCTTCGATATGGCTGGAAATCTCGGCGGTGGCCTGGGCGGTTTGGGTGGCCAGGTTCTTCACTTCATGTGCCACCACGGCAAAGCCTTTGCCGGCCTCGCCGGCGCGGGCCGCTTCGATGGTGGCGTTCAGCGCCAGCAGATTGGTTTGCCGGGCGATGGTTTCGATCAAGGTGACGATCTGGCCGATGCGGGCGGTAGCCCCCGACAGATCGGCGATGATGGCATTGCTGCTGGCGGCTTCGGCGGCGGCAAGGGCGGCAATGCGGTTGCTTTCCGCCACCTGCTCGGCGATGGCGGCGATGGAGGCCGACAATTCCTCGGTGGCGGCGGCGACGCGGGCGGTATTGCCCGAGGCATCGCGGGCCGCCCTGTCGACCCCTTGCGCATCTTGCTGTGCTTGACTGGATACCTGCGACAGCGAGCGCGCCGCCTGCTCCAGGCTGGTGGCACCGTCGGCCACCGCGTTCAGCACGTCGCGGACGCCATCGTCGAATTCCTCGGCCATGCGGATGCGGGCTTGGCGACGTTCGGCGCTGGCGGCGCTGGCCTGTTCCGCCTGTTGGGTGCGCAAGCTCTCTCGCTCGATGGCATTGTCCTTGAAAGTGGCGACGGCGCGGGCGATGTCGCCGATTTCATCGACGCGATCAGTGCCGGTGACGGCGACCGAAGTGTCGCCGCGGGCCAGAGTGCGCATGGTGGTGATGGCGGCGGCGATGGGGGTGGTGATGGAACGACCGATGATCAAGGTGACCAGGGCCAGCGCCACCAGACCGGCGGCGATGACCAGACCGGCGGTCAGGCTGGCCCGATTCCAGGCGTGCATGGCGCCGTCGAATTGGACGCGGGCCAAGCCGATCTGCATGTCGGTCAGCTTGCGTAAGGATTCCGCCGCCGCTTCATAGGTTTGGGCATCGGCTTCACCCAGGTTTTCCCGCGCGCCGAAGGCGTCGCCCTGGGCCAGCATGGCCAGGGTCTGGCCATAGGCCTGACGCCATTGCTTCAATTCGGTCTGGAACTGCTCGCCCAGGCGGGTTTCTTCCGCATCGTGGGGCAATTGGCGGTATTGCGCCCACAACTCGTCCATGGTCTTGCTGCTGGCGCTGATATCGGTGGACAGCCGGTCCAGGGTCAGCCGGCTTTCACTTTGCACGATCTGGACGACATGGCCGCGCACATGGTGCACGTGGTCGAGGATGCGGGCCAACTGGCCCATGGCCACCACCCGCTGCGCATGCACCGCTTCGGCCCCCTGGGCCAGTTGGCGTCCGCCCAGCATGGCGGTCAGGCCGACAATCGCCAATAGAATGATGGCTGAAGCCAGCAGGATCAAAAGGCGATGAGAGAATTTAATGCGGTGCAGCATGTCCCGGCTCCCCAGGCGCACGATAACAACTGTGCGCAGGGAGGCGGTTTTACATTTCCGGTATGATCATGCGCAATTGCGGGAATCCACAGCCGCTTTACGATACTGTCCTATCCATAGGTTTAATTCAGTCTTCGCTATTGTGACTTTTGCCCTTGCGATGGCGGTAGGTCACCAGTTCATGGACGATACCGTGCAGGGTCTGTACTTCCTGGCCGGTCAGATGGGCGCGCTGGAACAGGTTGCGGATATTGCGCACCATCACCGGGCGCTTGTCGGCAATGCGCAGGAAACCGCATTCGTCCAATTCGCGTTCCAGATGATCAAAGAAATGCTGCAGCTTTTCCTTGGTCGCCGGCGGCTCGGCCCCCTTGGTCATGTGCCGCTCGGGCAGGGTGGGGGCGGCGGCCTGATACCATTCATAGGCCACCAGCAACACGCATTGCGCCAGGTTCAGCGACGAATATTCCGGGTTCAGGGGCACGGTGACGACGGTATCGGCCAGGGCGACGTCGTCGTTTTCCAGTCCGGTGCGTTCGGGGCCGAACATGACGCCGAATTTCTGCCCGTCGGCATCAAGGGCGCGCATGGCCAGGGCGGCACTCTTCGGCGTATCCACCGGCTTGACCATGAAGCGGTTGCGCGCGGTGGTCGCCCATACCCGGTTGAGATCGGCTACCGCCTCGGCGGTGGTGGCGAAGATCTTGGCCCCCAGCACCACCCGGTCGGCGCCCGAGGCGGCGGCGATGGCGCGATCCGACAGCCAGTCGGGCCGCGGCGCCACCAGCCGCAAATCGGTCAAACCGTTATTGAGCATGGCCCGGGCGGCGGTGCCGATGTTTTCGGACAATTGCGGCCGCACCAGGATGATGGCGGGGCCGGAAACAGCTTCGGTCAATGTAGAACACCCATGATATAGCCGATGAAGACGCCGAGCACGGTCATCAAGGGCAGGCCGAAACCGGCCAGCAGCTTGCGCACCTTGGCGTCCTTCTTGGTGGTGAAGACGAAATGGCGCTGCATGGAGCGCACCACCACCTCGACGGCGGCGGCGCCGGCGAAGTCGGTGAACACCCCGGTCACCGCCCACGGTCCGCAGGCGCCGTCCTCGAAGGTGTTGACCACGGCGCGGCTGGACTTGTCGTTTTCGTCCAGGAAGGTTTCCCAGCAGGCCTTGACCTTGCGGCCCTGCACCTTGTCCATCTGCGGCTCGATGCGCTGGAAGGTGTAGGTGGTGTCGATGACGCGGACGATGCGCGAGTTGGGTTCCGGCTTGGGCGGCGGCGGCGGTGCCGGCGGCTTTTCCTCGGGCGGCGGGCCGCCGCCCATCACCGCGTGGATGGGGTGATCGGCGGGCGCCAGCATCTGCCAGCGTTTGATCGCCTCGCGCGCCACGTCCAGATGGCCCTTGGCCACCAGCAACTCGGCCACCGCCTGCCAGTAATCGGCGGGGCCGGGCGGGTCGCCGTTTTCGGCGCGGGCATTGTTGAGGGCGGCCAGCAACTCGGTGCGCAGGGGCGGGGGGCCATAGATGGCCACCCAATCCTGCATCTGCGCCAGAAGGTCGGCCTGAGCCATGGCCTAATCCCTGTCCGCGAAGCGATAGAGCATATAGGCGATGGAATCCTGCAAGGCTTCCAGCGAGGCTTCCAAAACGTTGGAATGCACGCCCACCGTGGTCCAGCGATGGCCCTGGCCGTCGGTGCTTTCGATGGTGACGCGGGTCCGGGCGGCGGTGCCGGCAGTGCTTTCGACGATGCGCACCCGGTAATCGGCCAGTTCCAGGGCTTCCAATTGCGGGAAGGGGCCGGTCAGCACCTGACGAAGCGCGGTGTCGAAGGCGTGGACCGGGCCGTCGCCTTCGCCCACCTGGATGTATTCGCGCCCACCCACTTCCACCTTGACGGTGGCTTCCGACAGGGTGACCCAATGGCCGACAGCGTTGCGGCGGCGTTCGTCGATGACGCGATAGCGTTCCAGGCGGAAGTAATCGGGGACTTGGCCCAGCGCCCGGCGCACCAGCAATTCAAAGCTGGCGGCGGCGGTGTCGTAGGCATAGCCTTCGTGCTCCAGCCGCTTGATCAGGTCGACCAGATCGGCCACCTCGCGCGGGTCGAAATCCACCTGCATCTGCTCGACCACGTTGATCAGCGCGTCCTTCTTGACGCTGGCGATGTCGATACCCAGATCGGCCATGCGGGCGACGATGTTGGAGCGCCCGGCCTGATCGGACACCACGATCTGGCGCACATTGCCGACCCGGGCCGGGTCGACGTGTTCGTAGCAGCTGGGGTCCTTGGCCACCGCCGACACATGCAGCCCGCCCTTATGGGCAAAGGCCGAACTGCCCACATAGGGCTGCGAGCGGTTGGGCTTCCTGTCCAGCACCTCGTCCAGCGCCCGGCTGACGCGGACGAGATTTTTCAGGTTGTCCAGGCTGACACCGGTCTCGAAGCCCATCTTCAGCATCAGATTGGGGATGATGCTGACCAGGTTGGCGTTGCCGCAGCGTTCGCCCAGGCCGTTGATGGTGCCTTGGACCTGCCGCACCCCGGCCTTGACCGCCGCCAGGCTGTTGGCTACCGCCGCTTCGGTGTCGTTGTGGCAATGGATGCCCAGATGCGAGCCGGGGATGCCGGCCTTGATGACCTCGCCGACGATGCGTTCGATGTCGTGCGGCAGCGAGCCGCCATTGGTGTCGCACAGCACCATCCAGCGGGCACCGTTGTCATAGGCGGCCTTCAGGGCTTGCAGGGCATAGGCCGGATTGGCCTTGTAGCCGTCGAAGAAATGCTCGGCGTCGTACAGCACCTCGGGCACCTTCTTGCCCAATTGGGCGATGGATTCGCCGATCATGCGCAGGTTTTCGTCCAACTCGATGCCCAAGGCCACGGTGACCTGAAAGTCCCACGACTTGCCGACCATGGTCACCGCGCCGACCGGATGCTGGGTCAGGGCGGCAAGACCGGGGTCGTTGTCGGCGGAGCGACCGGCGCGCCGGGTCATGCCGAAGGCGCACAGCTTGGACTGGCCGAACTTGGGCGGCGCGGCGAAAAAGGCATCGTCGGTGGGGTTGGCGCCGGGCCAGCCGCCCTCGATATAGTCAATACCCAGCGAATCCAGCTCCCGAGCAATCTTGGCCTTGTCCGCGGCCGAGAAATCGACGCCCTGAGTTTGGGCACCATCGCGCAGGGTGGTATCGTAGATATAGACGCGGTTGCTCATGTTCGCCTTGGTTCCGGCTTTGGAAAGAAGAGAGGAAATGTGCCCCATGCCGGCTGCCGGGGCAAGACTATTAGGGTTTTTCCGTCGCCAGCCGGAACAGCGTCTTCATCATCGCCGGGATTTCGCGCAGATGCGCCATCACCCATTCGGCGCTGACACTCTCGGGCCGTGCCCCCGACAACGCCACCTTCAGGCCGTGATGGGCGAAGATCAGCCGGGCACGCGGCAGGTGGAAGCTGTCGGTGACCAGCAACAGCCGGGTCCAGCCTTGGGCGACGATGATGGGGGCGGAATGTCGGGCATTGCCGATGGTGTTGCGTGATTGGTCCTCGACGACGATGCGATCGGCGTCGATGCCGGCGGCCATGGCCAGATCGCGCATGACTTGCGCCTCGGGGGTGGGGTGGTTGACGGCGCCGCCGCTCATCAGCAGATGCGCTACCCGCCCGCTGTGCACCAGAGTGGCGGCATGGGCGACGCGGCGGGCCAAGGCGGGGGAAGGCGTGCCGTCGGCCATTACCTTGGCGCCCAGGACGATGGCGCAATGGAACTCGACATTCATCAGATTTTTCATATATGCATCGTGTGGTCTGAAAAAAGGAAAACGTCATGCAGCGCCGCCGCAATTCCGATGTGATTGTCGAGACCCTGGAGCTGGAAGGCAAGCGCGTCATCGACGTCGGCTGCGGCGATGGCCATCTGTCCCGGCTGCTGGCCAAGAACGGCGCCCAGGTACTGGGGGTGGAGTGTTCGCCGCGTCAATTGGCCAAGGCCCGCGCTGCCGAGCCCATGGCGGGGGTCGAGATCGTCGATGGGGTCGGTCAGAACCTGCCGGCGGATGATGAAAGCGCCGACATCGTGGTGTTCTTCAATTCCCTGCATCATGTGCCGGCGGACTTCATGCAAGCCGCCTTGGCCGAGGCCCGCCGGGTGCTGAAGCCGGGCGGATTGGTCTATGTGTCGGAACCGATAGCCGAAGGGCTGTTTTTCCAGACCTGCAAGCCGGTGGACGATGAAACCCAGGTGCGGGCTTTGGCCCAAGAGGCGGTGCAAGGCGCGCCCGGATTGGATGTGGTTGACGAAATCGCTTATCTGCACACCATCAGCATGCGCGATTACGACGCCTTTCGCGACCGCATCATTTCCGCCAATTCCGAACGCGAGGCCAAATTCGCCGCCATCGATGGCGCCATGCGCGCCCTGTTCGCCGCCAATGGCCGCGCCAACGCCGAAGGCGGCATGGATTTCGACCAGCCCATGCGGGTCAACATCTTGCGTAAATCAGATGCCTAAATCGCCTTGATGCTGTCGAGGAAGCTTTCGGTTTCCCGGCTCATGGCCCCGGCTTCCACCTTCAGGTCGTCGGCGGCCTGGCTGAGTTGGCCGGCCAATTGGCCGGTGGCGCCGGCTTCGTCGCTGACCTCGCCGATGCTGCGGGTGACGATGGCGTTGGCCCCGGCCACTTCCTGGACATTGCGGGCGATTTCCTGGGTGGCGGCGTTTTGCTCTTCCACCGCGGCGGCGATGGAGGTGACCACCTGATCCACCTGGCGGATGGTGCTGGTGGTGCGGCCGATGACCGCCACCACGTTACGGGTGATGCCCTGGATGTCGCCGATCTGGGCCTGGATTTCGCTGGTGGCCTTGGCGGTCTGGTTGGCCAGCGATTTGACTTCGCCGGCGACCACGGCGAAGCCCTTGCCGGTCTCACCGGCGCGCGCCGCCTCAATGGTGGCGTTCAAGGCCAACAGATTGGTCTGACTGGCGATGGCCTCGATCAGGCGGACCACTTCGCCGATGCGGATGGCCACCTGCTGCAATTCCTCCACCGTCCGGGTGGTTTCCTCGATATGTTCGACGGCGGTCTGCGAAATGACCGAGGTTTCCTGCACCCGGCGGCTGATTTCGCTGGTCGAGGCCGACAATTCGTCGGTGGCCGAGGCCACGGTCTGCACATTGGCCGAGGTTTCCTCCGCCGCCGAGGTCACGGTGATGCTGCGTTCGCCCGTCTGCTGGGCCGAATGGCGCAAATTGCCCGACGCGCCATGCACCTGCTCGACGGTGGCATTAACTCGGGCCAGCAATTGTCCGACCGCCGCGTCATAGGCGGCGACCACTTCGTCGCGGCGCTGGGCTCGGGCAATTTCCGCCATATTTTTTTCCCGCGCCTGCGCTTCCAGCCGCTCGGCCTGGATCAGACCTTGCTTAAAGGTCTCGACCGAGCGGGCCATCTCGCCGATTTCATCCGTTTTCTCGACGAAGGGCACGGCGATGTCGCGGCGACCGCCGCTGAGCTCGCTCATTACCGTGGTCATGGCGCGGACCGGGGCGGTGATGGAGCGGGCGATGCGCCACGCCACCAGCGCCGACGCGGCGATACCGGCCAGGGACGCCAGGGCGATCAGCCCTTTGATGCGATCATCCATCTCGTCCATCTGCGCATGTTCCAGCGCGGTCTGGGCGACGCCGAATTCACCTATTTTGTCGATGGCGGGGGCGAAGGCCCCATAAGTCTTGCTCAGACTTTGGATGGCGTCGTTGGTGGTTTCGGTCTGGGCAACCAGACGGCGCAAGGCGTCCATGTAGGTGTCAAGCAGGGCCTTGGCGTCGCGCTGCTGATCGGCGCTGAGGATTGAACCAGCCAGGATGTGCTGGAAGTGTGCGGCTTCTTCCGCCGCTTTTTTCAGGTATTCGGGGTTTTCCCGCAGCAGGAAATCCTTTTCGTGTCGTCGCAGTGTCAGCATGGACGCATTCAAGCGGACATCGTTGGCCGATTTCAGCATGGTTTCCAGCGTATGGACGGCCTTGCGCAATTCGCCCTGTGCGCCCGTTTCGTGGGTCAGTCCCTTGGCCGTCATGTTATCGACCAGGACGTCGAAAGCCTTGGCGTAAGCGGCAAGGCCGTCGGCCACGGTGTCGATGTCCGTGGCGATGGCGGCAGCCATTTCATGGCCCTTCAGGGCAGTGCTCAGGTGGGCGGCATCCTGCTGGGCCTTGCGGTTCCTGTCCGCATAGGACGATTCGGACCGCAGCAGAAAATCCTTTTCCGCCCGGCGGATTTCCAGGCCGGCGATGCGCAGATCCTTGGACAGGATTTCCATCTCGGTGAAGGCGGCCACCCGTTGGTCGGCCTTGTCCATCTGCACCAAGGCCCAGGCGAACAGGCCGCACAGTGCCACCGCCAGGGCGATGCCCATGCCGGCCAAGGCCATGATCCGGTCGCCGATTTGCAAAGAACGCGTTCCGACCATATCGCCTGCCAATCCTTGCTGATGTCTAATTCTTTAGTAATAATTGAACTGAGAGTAAGGCGCAATTGCGCGAAGGCATATGAATTCTGGGCTTTTAGTCGGAGATGTCCCTTGCCCCCTGCCGTGCTTCGGCGGTAGGAGAAGCGCGGCCCGAATCCAAGGACGTCTTGCGCCATGATGCTGACCCCCATCGACCACGGCACCTTGTTGCCGCTGCTGCCCGAATTTTCCGCCGCCTTGGTGGGCGACCCGCTGGCGCGCAAGGTATTCGAGCGGGTCACCGCCATCATCCCCGACAGCGATCTGATGACCCTGTCCACCGATGAAACCCACCACGCCCAGGGGGTGGAATTGTGCCGTCAGTTCGGTTTCGGCATCCTTGACGTCGATCCCAAAAGCCATTGGACCTGGGATGGCGAAAACGTTGCCATCCGCATGGAACCCAGCGTGTTGATCCACGAGGTGGCCCATTATCAATGCGCCGCCCCCGACCGCCGGGCGGTGATCGATTTTGGCCTGGGCTGTGGCCCGGAAAGCGGCAAGCGGGAACAGGCTGACAGGGTACAGACCCTGTTCTGCCCGGAACGCGACGTGGAAGAGGCGCTGTGTTCGCTGCTGGGCATCCTGTGGGAGGCGGAACTGGGCCAGCCGGCGGTATTGGCCTTTCTCGAGCAGAACTGGATGGAAGGTGGCGCCAGTCTGCACAATGTCGCCCATTTCACCAAAATCGTGCGCTGGCTGCGGGCCATGGACCTGATCGACGACGAGGGCCGGCCCACCCGCACTCTGCGGCATGAAAGCGACGACACCTTCTTCGTCCGCTGGTTCGCCGAATAATGAAAGTCCTGGTCGTCGGTATCGGCCATGCGTTTCGCCGCGACGACGGCATCGGCCCGCTGGTGGCCGAGCGGCTGGCGGCCATGGCCTTGGATGGGGTCGAGGTGCTGATCCATCACGGCGAAGGCACCGATCTGATGACCCGTTGGCGCGGTTATGATCTGGTGGTGCTGGTGGATGCCACACTTTCCGGTGCCGCCGCCGGGACTGTGCAAAGCTGGGACGGGGCGGAGCCGCTACCGACATCCTGTTTCGCCAAGACCAGTCACGTCTTCGGTCTGGCCGAGGCGGTGGAAATGGCCCGTCTGCTGGGGGATCTGCCGCCACGCCTACGCATCATCGGTATTGAGGGGGCGGATTTTTCCCCCGGTCAGACCATCACCCCATCCGTCCTGGAAAGTCTGGATGAGGTTATCATGATGGTTGTGGCTTTCATTCGGACTAATCCCCATAGTAAGTGAGTGAGCAAATATATCCGGGGATGGGGGGATCATGGTTCGTTTTGCTTTGGTGGTGGCGCTTTTGCTGGTCGGCCCGGCGGTCACGGCGGCCGAGATCGCCGGTCAGGTCAAGACCTTGGAGGGCTCGGCCAAAGTGGTGCGCGACGGCGTGACGCTGCCGTTGCTGGCCGGTGCCGACATCCATGCCGCCGACGAGATCATCACTGCCGACAAGTCGCGGTTGGGGCTGATCCTGCGCGATGACACCACCTTGTCCATGGGGCCGTCCAGCCGCATGGTGGTCGAGCGCCTGGAATTCGAGCCCGCCGCCGACAAGCTGGAACAAGGCCTTGCCTTCACTGCCGGCACCTTTTCGGTTCAGGCCGGACAGATCGCCAAATTGGCCCCCAACCGCACCGATATCCGCACCCCGCAAATGACTATCGGCATTCGCGGCACTTCGTTCCTGGTCAAGGTCGATGGCAATGATTAAGCGCGTTTTCGCCCTGGCCCTGCTGGTCGCTACCGCCGCCTGCGCGCCGCAAAGCACGGTGGTGCTGATCCCCGATGCCGACGGTCATGTGGGCCGTATCCAGGTGGAAGGCGCCGGCGGTGCCGTGCTGCTGGAGCAGCCCAATACCGCCAGCATCGCCAGTGCCGGCGAAAAGCCGTCGCCGGCCAAGCCGCTGGACGAGGCCAGGATCAAGCAGACCTGGGCCGATGCCCTGGCGGCCATGCCCGATCGCCCGGTGACCTTCCAGTTGTACTTCTCCAGTGGTACCGCTGATTTGCTGCCCGAAGCGATGGAATTGGTGGTCCAAGCCGTCGATCTGGCCAAGAAGCGCCCCCATGTCTTCATTATGATCGCCGGCCATGCCGATGCGGTGGGCTCGGACGAGGTCAACGACCGTATTTCCCGCCGCCGCGCCGAGGTTGTACGCAATCTGGTGGTAGAGCGGGGCTTGCCACCGCGGGCCATCGTCGCGTCATCCCATGGCAAACGCAACCCGCTGGTTCCCACTAAGGATGGCGTCGCCGAGCCGCGCAACCGTCGGGTAACCTTAACCCTTCAATAAATTGTGATTTTTTCTTTTCTTACCCCAACGGGCGGTAATGATGAGGTTACGGCATAAAACAAAAGTTTGTGTTTGTTGCAACAAGAGGTTGCCTTTGTCGGCGAAAGTGTCGAGAATGCGGATGTGGGGCATAGCCACAGGAAATTGCACAAATGATCTCTACCGCCAACAATGACGTGAAAAGTCCGGGTCGCCGCGTCTCCAGTCGTGGTCGCACCCCTTCCGGGAAACCCAACCCCATTGATGTTCATGTGGGTGCCCGGGTCCGCTTGCGCCGTACCCTTTTGGGCATGAGCCAGGAAAAGCTGGGCGAGGCCCTGGGGTTGACCTTCCAGCAGGTGCAGAAGTATGAACGCGGCGCCAACCGCGTCGGTGCCTCGCGCTTGTTCGACCTGTCGCGTGTGCTCGACGTGCCGGTCAGCTTTTTCTTCGACGACATGTCGGAAGAGGTCGAGGCGTTGTCGCCGCGGCTGATTTCCGGCTTGGCCGAAGAACCCGCTTCGTTCGAGACCGACCCCATGACCAAGCGCGAAACCTTGGAACTGGTACGGGCCTATTACCGCATCACCGATCCGCATGTGCGCAAGCGTGTGCTGGATCTGGCCAAGGCCTTGGGGGCGGTCACCGATATCGGCTGATGATCCAATCCTATCCGGCGGCGGCCTCGTGCCGCCGCATGGATCGGTTTTATTCTGCTGACGGATTTTCCGACAGCTTTTGCGCCAGTTGGTGGACCATCTGGCGTTTTTTTTCGTCCGAAATGGCAAGATAGGCGCGGACCAGTTCCAGTGCTTCGCGCATGTCGTCGCCGACCGGGTCGCAATCGTCGAACGGCGTGCCGGGAAAGTCCGCGTCCAGTTCACGCGGCATGCCATCGAAGAAATAACCGAACGGTACGTCCAAAACGATGCTTAGGCGGTGCAGCAAGTGCGGGCCGACGCGTTGACTCCCGTTTTCCATGGCCAACAGGGTTTCCGTCGCCACAGCCATTGCTTGGGCCAGATCCTCGAGGGACAGCCCAATGGCGTTGCGCCGTGCACGGATGCGCTTGCCCAGATGGAGGTCCAACGGAGTTGGGCGAATTTCTGCGGGAATGGGGTCCGTCACGGCACACGCAAGATTGATTGGCATTGCTGCTGTGTATACCATACGCGTCCAAGCTGTAAAACCAAGCCGTGGTGCGAGGTAACATGGTCGGTGACAATTTTCGCCTGGGCGACTTCATTGAACGGACGTTGCTGGCCGACACCGCGCCGGCCTTGATGAGCGAACTGAAATCCGCCTTGGTCCATTGGGGTTTTCCACACATGGCCTGCGGCGCCTTCGGCGAGCCCGAGCGCCCCTTGGACGACATGTCGGTTCCTGCGGTGGTGGTGGATTATCCCGAGGAATGGCAGAAATATTACTTCGAGAAGAATTACGTTACTATTGATCCAGTGATTACTCGGGCTTGCCAAGCCTATGTTCCCTATCGCTGGGACCAATTGCGTGATCTGACCAACCCGCAAAAGCGTATGTTCAAGGAGGCGACCGAGGCTGGTTTGCGGCACGGTATCACCGTGCCGGTACACGGTCCCAACGGCAGCATTTTCGTTGCCAGTGTCGCCAGCCCCCATACCGATATCGACCATCTGCGCAGCCTGTCGGTGGCTAATGTTTTGGTAACCCAGGTTTATTCGGTGCTGGTGGGAATGCGGCATCCGGGGGCGCCAAGTGCCCCAGTGTCGCTGACGGCGCGTGAACGCGAGTGCCTGATCTGGAGCGCGCGCGGAAAATCGTCGTGGGATATCGGGGTGATCTTGAACATTTCGGACAACACGGTGAATTTTCATCTGAAGAACGCCATGGGAAAATTAAAGGCTTCGACCCGCGTCTTGGCCATTGTCAAAGCTATTCGCATGGGTTTGATCGTTCCGTAACCTCTCAACCTTGGCAGGATGTAATAATACTCAATTCGTCTTCTTCTAGCGCTTAGAGATTTTAGCGCCAGGAGGGGTTGATGATTGAGGTTGTAAATTGGGGCAACTCACACGCATTCGGCGACTCACTTGCCGCTCACCATAGGCTGCGCCACAAATGCTTTGTTGAGCGCAATGGTTGGTCCGTTCCCAGCCATGAGGGCATGGAATACGATCAGTTCGATACGCCGGCCGCCACCTATCTGATCCATCGTCACGGCAACGGCCCGGTTCAGGGCGTTGCCCGTCTGATCCCCACCACCCGCCCTTACATGCTGAAGGAATTGTGGCCCGATCTGCTGGGCGGCGACGTCCCGGTCAGTACCCAGGTGTGGGAAGCCACCCGCTTCGGCATCGACGACGATCTGGAACCGGCGGTCAAGCGCCGGGTGGCGGCGGAAATCGTGCTGGGCTGTCTGGAGTTTGGCATGTCCATGGGCATCAACCGCTATCTGGTGTTGATGCCGCACCTGATCATCCGTCGTACCATCGGCGGTGCCGGCTGCAATTTCCGCTTTCTCGGCGAAACCCGCGCCCTGGCCGATTATCCGGTAGCGGCGGCGGAAATCGAGGTCAACGCCCAGGCCTTGGCGTCGGCTCGGGCCAAGATCGGCTTTCATGGTTCGCTGCTGCGTCGGCACGACCAAGCGGCGGTGGCGGCGTGATGGGCGCGCTGCCTTTCCCCCGTCATTATCCTGGTCGCACCCTGCCGCTGGCCGGTGACGCCGCCATCATCGGCAAGGCGTTGGAAGCCTTGGCCAGTCATGCCCGCGATGCCGGTCTGGGCGAGTTGGCCCAGTCCATCCTGGAACTGGGTCTGGAAGCGGCCGAGATTGCGCGGCATACCGGCAAGCTCAGTCATTGAACGCGAAAATCCCGCCCGGCAAGGCCGGGCGGGACGACGCCGGTGGCGGGGCCGTTTGTTTTATTGCTTAGTGTACGGTTTCGCTGGCGTCTTCGGCGGCCAGGCAGGCAACCTCGATCAACTCGGCCACTTCGCGCAAATCCGATTCCCGCGCTTCACGGGCCAGATAATCCAGGCAATGCTTGATCGCCTTGGCGTTTTCACTGCGGTTCTTGGCTTCGTTCATCTTGAATTCCTCCGTGGCAAGGCAACGCTGAAGCCTAGGCATTCGCCCGCCCTTTTGGTACCTACCAGACTTGGTGGGGAAAAACCCTACAAGGGCAGTTGTTGAGATGGATTCTAGATGCGGCTATCGTGCCGGTTATCTAGTCAACGGCAGCACCGAAGCGGGGTTTTGATGAACCGGCAGGCCAATATCGCCATCTGTCCGTTTTCCTTTCCGGCCAGTCTGCCGTTGGGGCCGTCCATCATCAAGGCCTTCGCCGAGGAACATTCCGATTTCAAGGTTACCTGCATCGACTTGAATGCCGAATGGTACAACACTTTCGTCGATGCGGCCCTGGCCGGCAAAAGCTTTGTCCAGTTCTCCCCCGAGGCCAAGGCGGATTTCGCCAAGGCGGCGAAAATGTTTCGCGACGGCGGTGACGTGTTCTGGGACGAGGCGGAATACCAGCGGCTGTCGCGCTTTTTCGAAAGCACCATCCGCAAGGTGGAAAACGTCTTCCTCGACGGCTTCGAGCGCGCCTGCGCCCATGGCGAATACGTGCCGCCGATCAAGGCCTATGCCGAGCACGCCGCCCGCAAGCTGATCGCCAACGACCCGTCGGTGGTCGGCTTTTCCCTGATGTTCCGCGAACAATACATGCCGTCGGTGCTGATCGCCTATTACGTCAAGGCGTTGAAACCCGACGTCAAGATCGTCTTCGGCGGCGGCTATACCAGCGCCTGCCACCCGTCCATCCTGTTCGCCAATCCGTTCATCGATTTCGTCGTCTTCAATGAAGGCGAGGGCGGTTTCCATGCCTTGCTGATGGCCTTGGACGAGGGCAAGACCAGCTTTGACGGCATCGCCAACCTGATCTGGCGTAACCCCGAGGCGGAAGACGGCTGGGTCAAGAACGCCAAATCGCCGTCGGTGGATTTCAAGACCCAACCTTACCCGGATTTCTCCGATTACAAGCTGGCGGCCTATTTCCAGCCCGAGCCGGTGTTCCCGATCATGAGTTCCAAGGGCTGTGCCTGGGATAAGTGCACGTTTTGCACCCATCATCGCTCTTATTCGGGGGCGCATCGCGCCGCCGCCACCGACCGGGTGGTGGGTGAGATCGAACACATGGTCAAAACCTATGGCGTCAAACGCTTCGCCTTCGTCGACGAGATGATTTCGCCCGGTCGCTTCCGCCGCATCTCCGAGGATCTGATCGAGAAGAACATCGACATCACCTGGTATGCCCTGGCCAAGCCCGACCTGATCTATACCGAGGAAATCCTGGAGATCATGCACAAGGGCGGCTGCCGCTATCTGTTGTGGGGGGTGGAATCGGCCAACCAGCGCATCATCGACCTGATGGACAAAGGCACCACCCCTGACGGTGTCGCCGAGGTGCTGGCCCGCTCGACCCGTGCCGGTATCAGGAACCACCTGTTCATCATCGTCGGCTTCCCCTCGGAAACCGAGGCGGAATACCTGGAAACCATGGAATTTCTGTACAAGAACCGCGACAACGTCCACCGCATCCTGGCCTGCGGCTTTTCCCTCGACAACGGTTCGATCATTTTCAAGGAGCCGGAACGCTTCGGCATTTCGCGCATCTGGGACGTGTCCAACATCGCCACAATCAGCGTCAAATACGATGTCGAGCGTGGGGTCGGCTGCTTCGACACGGAAAAGCACGCCTTGTTCTGGAAGAACAATTTCTTCGACCATTTCGAGGCGTTCAAGGGCGATCTGGGGCTGTTCCGCAACCATGCCCTGCTGCATTATACCTATGCGGACAGGATCAAGCCGGTGGGTGGGCGACGGGTGCCCAACCCGCGCAAGCTGAAGCCGCCGCCTTATCACGCCGGGCCGGGGGTCAAGTCGGACCGCAAGGTGCTGACCAAATAGGATGGGATGATGACGCAAGCGCGGGCCTGGGTGTTGCTGCGGTCCAAGCGGCGTTTCGATCTGTTGAACCCGACGCCCTTGGATTGGGAATTGTCCGATCTGGCCGAGGGCGAGGCCCGCACCTTCCGCTGGGGCGGTTCATCGGTATGGGACTGGCCGCTGTCGGTGGCTCAGCACAGCCTGTTGACCCTGGAAATCCACCGCGCCGCCGCCCCTACCGGGCTGTCCACAGCCCTGGAACTGGCCAATCTGGTCCATGACGGCGCCGAGGCGCTGGGGGTGCGCTGGGATCCCATAACCCCGGTGAAGCCGTTCCTGGGTGAAGGCTTTCACGCCATGGACCGAGCCATCCAGCGGGCCATTCATCTACGCCTGGGGTTGCCGCCCGATCTGCCGGTCGAGTGGAAAAAGGCGATCAAGGATGCCGATCGCCGTGCCGCCGCTGCCGAAGCCCTGCATGTCGCCGGCTGGAGCCCGCAGGAAATCCGCACCACCTTGAAAATCCGTCTGGCACCGTTGATGGATGACCCACTGGTGCGCCGTTATGGCGGTACCCCGTGGGAGCCCTGGCCCATGCGGCTGGCGGAAGAACGCTTCCTGACTGAGTTGGAGCGGCTGTTGCGCCGCCATTGTCCGGGCAACTGATCCCTCCTTCTGTTTGGAACGCTTCCAGTATGGTGGAGGCTAAGGGCGTATTACCCTGAGCGGGGGAAGTGTTCGTCGGTTAATCGATAAAATCGATTTTTGTAACAAGTAAAACTCGTTTCCTCAATATGATGGAAACCCATAGGATCACCCCTGTTCCGAACCCCAACGCTGTGGAGATAGCGAAATGTCTTTGATCAACACCGAAATCAAGCCCTTCAAGGCCTCTGCCTTCAAGAACGGCAAGTTCATCGACGTGACCGATGCCGACCTGAAGGGCAAGTGGTCGGTGGTGTTCTTCTATCCGGCCGACTTCACCTTCGTCTGCCCGACCGAGCTGGAAGACCTGGCCGACAATTACGCCGAGTTCCAGGGTCTGGGCGTTGAAATCTACTCGGTGTCCACCGACACCCACTTCGCCCACAAGGCCTGGCACGACACCTCGGACGCGGTGAAGAAGATCCAGTACACCATGGTCGGTGACCCGACCGGCACCATCAGCCGCAATTTCGGCGTGATGATCGAGGACGTCGGTCTGGCCGATCGCGGCACCTTCGTCATCGATCCCGACGGCAAGATCCAGATTGTCGAAATCAATGCCGGCGGTGTTGGCCGCGACGCCAAGGAACTGCTGCGCAAGGTCAAGGCCGCCCAGTACGTCGCCTCGCATCCGGGTGAAGTTTGCCCGGCCAAGTGGAAGGAAGGCGAGAAGACCTTGGCCCCGTCGCTGGATCTGGTCGGCAAGATCTAAGACCTGAGCCCTAAGGGTCATTTCCCCAGCGCGGACCGTCCCGGTTCCGACCATGTCGGAGCCGGGGTGGGCCGAGCCGGGCCGGCGCCTCCGTCCCACCCCATCAGGAAAGCCTTTGACATGTTAGACGATACGATGAAGACCCAGTTGAAGGCCTATCTCGAGATGGTCGAGCAACCCATCCAGTTGGTTGCTTCCCTCGACGATGGCGCCAAGTCCCAGGAATTGCGGGAATTGCTGGCCGAAATCGCGGCCCTTTCCGCCAAGATCACCGTCGTCGACGGTGCCGACGCGCGCACGCCGTCCTTCGCCATCACCCGCCCCGGGTCCGACGTGTCGGTGCGTTTCGCCGGCATTCCCCTGGGCCATGAATTCACTTCGCTGGTCCTGGCCCTGCTTCAGGTGTCGGGCCGCGCCCCCAAGGTCGAAGCCGACGTGATCGAGCAGATCAAGGCGCTGGATGGCGAGTACAGCTTCCAGACCTATTTCTCGCTGTCGTGCCAGAACTGCCCCGATCTGGTGCAGGCGCTCAACCTGATGAGCGTGGTCAATCCGCGCATCAAGCATGTGGCCATTGACGGTGCCCTGTTCCAGGCCGAGGTCGAGGCGCTGAAGGTGATGGCGGTGCCTGCTGTCTTCCTCAACGGCCAGCCCTTCGCCCAAGGCCGCATGGGCCTCGAGGAAATCCTGGCCAAGCTCGATACCGGCGCCGCCGCCCGCGATGCCGCCAAGATCAACGCCAAGGACGCTTTCGAGGTGCTGGTGGTCGGCGGTGGTCCGGCTGGCGCCGCCTCGGCCATCTATGCCGCCCGCAAGGGTATCCGTACCGGCGTGGTGGCCGAACGTTTCGGCGGTCAGGTGCTGGACACCATGGCCATCGAGAATTTCATCTCGGTCAGCCATACCGAAGGCCCCAAGCTGGGCGCGGCGCTGGAACAGCACGTCAAGGAATACGACGTCGACATCATGAACGTGCAGCGGGCCGAAAAGCTGATCCCGGCCTCCAGCCCCGGCGGTCTGATCCAAGTGCAACTGGCCAGCGGCGCCACCCTTCAGGCCCGTTCGGTCATCGTCGCCACCGGTGCGCGCTGGCGCTCCATGAACGTGCCGGGCGAGACCGAGTACCGCAACAAGGGCGTGGCCTATTGCCCCCATTGCGATGGTCCGTTGTTCAAGGGCAAGCGGGTGGCGGTGATCGGCGGCGGCAATTCCGGTGTCGAAGCGGCCATCGATCTGGCCGGTATCGTCGCCCATGTGACGCTGATCGAATTCGACTCGCAATTGCGCGCCGATGCGGTGTTGCAGGCCAAGCTGCGCAGCCTGCCCAACGTGGCGGTGATCACCTCGGCCCTGACCACCGAGGTGCATGGCGACGGTGCCAAGGTGGTGGGGCTGTCCTACAAGGACCGCACTACCGAGCAGGTGCATCGGGTCGAGCTGGAAGGCATCTTCGTCCAGATCGGTCTGGTGCCCAATAGCGAATGGCTGAAGGGCACCATGGCGCTCAGTCCGCGCGGCGAGATCGAAGTGGATGCCCGTGGCCAGACCTCGGTGCCCGGCGTGTTCGCCGCCGGCGACGTCACCACGGTGCCCTACAAGCAGATCATCATCGCCATGGGCGAGGGCGCCAAGGCGGCGCTGTCGGCCTTTGACCACCTGATCCGCCTGCCGGCCGCCACCGAAGCGGCGGCTTGATCGGCAGCAACCCATGGGCCATCCTACCCCGGCGCGGAACTCGCGCCGGGGTAGGAGCTTTTGGTGCATAAGGACAGGGCCGAAATCTGGTGGATGGAGGTGGCCGCAATCACCGACGATCAGTGGCAGCGGATGGAAACCTGGCTCGATCAGGCCGAACGCGACCGTGCTGGCCGTTTCAAATTCGCGTCCGACCGTCACACCTATGTGGCCGCCCATGTGCTGGGGCGGTTTTTGCTGTCGTCATGGCAGTCCCAAGTGATGCCGGTCGAGTGGCGTTTCAGTCTTGGTGATCATGGCAAGCCGGAAGTGGTGGTGGCCGAGGCCATGCCGCGCTATCGCCTCAATCTGTCCCATACCGGCGGCTTGGCCGCCGCCGCCCTGACCATCGATCATCCCATCGGCATCGATGTGGAATGGCTGGATCGTCGTCCCCCCGATTGTCTGGCCCTGGCCGAGCGCTTTTTTGCCGCCAGCGAATGCGAATTGGTGCGGCAAGTCGCGCCGGATGCACGGATATCCACCTTTCTCGGGCTGTGGACGCTGAAAGAGGCTTACGTGAAGGCCATCGGCAAGGGACTGGCCCAGCCGCTCGATTCCTTCGCCTTCACCCTTGATCCCGTCGCAATCCGCTTCGAGGGCGACGACGATCCGGCACGCTGGCTGTTTCGCCGCTTTTCCCCCACGTCACACCATTTGATGGCTCTGGCATTGGGTCGTGACCAACCGGCACAGGTGGAAATTACCGCCCGGCCCATGACCTTCGCTCAATTGGCCGGCGGCGGTGCGATCAGATCGCCATAGGCGTGCCAACTGGCGTGGCCGATCACCGGCAGCGCCACCACCAGCCCGAGGAAGAAGGGCAGCATCCCCAGACCGATGACGGCGACGATGATGATGGCCCATAGGGCCATGGGAGCAGGGTTGCGGGCCACCGCCAGCACCGACATCAGGGCGGCGGTGAAGATGTCCACCTTCTGGTCCAGCATCATGGGCAGCGAGACGACGCAGGTGACGAAAACCAGGGCGGCGAAGCCCGCCCCCAGCACCAACATGAACAAGGTGAAGCTGATGCCGGCCATGGTCAGCGATTGGGCCAGGAAGCTGTCCACGCTCATGCTCTGATAAGGCAGGAAGATGGCGAACAGGACGATGGACAATCTGGCCCAGATCATCACCACCAGCATCAGCACCAACCCTGCGGTCATGATGTGGAAGGTGTTGGCCCGCCACGCCAGCAGCGCCTGGATCAGGCCGATGGGCCGGCCTTGGGCGTGGGCGCGGGAAATGGCGTAAAGCCCCAGGGCCAGCAACGGCCCGATCAGCAAAAAGCCGCCGATCATCGGCGTGATCAGATAGGGCCAGCCCAGCCAGGCGAGACCGAAGGTGATGAAAATGCCGCCAGCGGCGAATACGCCACCATAGGCGGCGCTGACCCAGCCGGATCGGCGGTAATCGGCCCAGCCCAAGGCCAGCCAGCGCCACACATGGGTGATGGTGACGCCATGGATGCGGTCGGCGAAGGGAAGGGGGGAACCGGATTGCGGATGGGGTGCCTGGGCCATGCTCGTCTCGCACCGAAATCATATGCCTGCACATGGGGGCGAGAGACGCACAAGTAAAGGTGGGCGGTCGAAGAGATGACTGCTTGCGATGGTCGGGGGACTTGACCAAAATGGCATAGACATTTTTCCCGACACCGGTTCATCCGGTACAAGCAAGGCTTTCATCCGCATGCACGGAATTGCAATGGTAATGCTGGGGGTCACCGGGCTTTTGGCTTTGGTGACCTTGCTGGTGCCGGTGGCGGCGCGGGCCAACGTGGCGTTTTCATTGGTCCTGGCGGCGGCGGGCATCGCTTTGGGCGTGCTCATCGATCAGATCCCGCACTTGGAGCTGGGTGGTCCCATCGATGATTTCTTCAGCGCCTTGGGGCACTTCGACCTGTCGTCGGAAGCCTTCATTCTGGTGTTTCTGCCGGTTCTGTTGTTCGAGACCGCCATCGCCATCGATGTGCGCCGGCTGGTGGACGATGTGGCGCCGATCCTGTTGCTGGCGGTGGTGGCGGTATTGCTGTCCACCTTCATCGTCGGTTTTTCCCTGGCGGCGGTCACCGACATGGGGGTGATCGCCTGCCTGTTGCTGGCGGCCATCGTCTCGACCACCGACCCCATCGCCGTGGTCGGGATTTTCCGTGATCTGGGCGTTCCCCATCGCCTGAGTTTGCTGGTCGAGGGCGAAAGCCTGTTCAACGATGCCGCCGCCATTTCGCTGTTCGCCCTGTTCGTCGGCATGATGACCGGCGAGCGTCAGGCCGACGTGCTGACCGGCGTGCTGGCCTTCGCCCGCGGTTTCGCCGGCGGCCTGCTGTTCGGCTATGTCTGCGGGCGGTTGGTGTGCTGGAGTTTCATTCTGTTGCGCGGCCAGTCGGCGGCGGAAATCACCCTGACGGTGGCGGCGGCCTATCTGGTGTTCCTGCTGGGTGAACATTATCTGCATGTGTCGGGCGTGGTGGCGGTGGTGACCACCGCCCTGGTTATCAGCTACGAGGGCCGCACCCGGGTTTCGGCGGAGACCTGGACCAGCCTGATCGATGTTTGGCGGCAGGTGGGCTATTGGGCCAGTTGCCTGATCTTCCTGCTGGCGACCATGCGGGTGCCGGAAATGCTGGCCGGCATGACCGGTAGCGACATTGTGGCCTTGGCGGTCCTCATCGGCTCGGCTCTGCTGGCCCGCGCCTTGGTGTTGTTCGGGCTGTTTCCCGGTCTGGCCGCCTTGGGCTGGGCCGAGCCCATTTCGGCCCCCTTGCGCGCGGTGGTGCTGTGGGGCGGCTTGCGCGGGGCCATTTCCCTGGCCCTGGCCCTGGCGGTACTGGAAAACCCCCATATCCCGGACACGGTGAAGTCCTTCGTCTCGGTCATGTGTACCGGCTTCGTGCTGTTCACCTTGTTCGTCAACGCCCCCTTGCTGCGTCCGCTGATCCGCCTGTTCGGACTGGACCGGCTGTCGCCGTCGGATATGACCGTGCGCGGCCGCGCCATCGCCGCCGCCTTGGCCGAAGTGCGCCACCGGGTCACCGATGCCGCCGCCGATTACGGTATCGATCACGGTTCGGCGGTGGCCTTGGCCGATTCCTATACCGGTCGTCTGAGTGCCGCCGAACTGGAAATGGCCCAAACCGCCACCCCGACCATCGCCGAGGATACCCGCAGCGGTCTGATGATGTTGGCGGCGCGCGAACACGGCATTTATCTGCGCCATTACCGTGACGGTAAGATATCGGGGCGGATCACCCGGACCTTGCTGTCCTGCGCCGCCCGCTTGCAGGACGGCGTCAAGATCGACGGGGCCGCCGGCTATGATGCCGCCAGCAGCGCCATCCTGGCATTTTCCCGCAAGTTCCGTCTGGCCTTGGCCCTGCACCGGCGTTTTGGCCTGGAAGGCATATTGTCGGACGAGATCGCCAATCGCTTCGAGGTGCTGTTGATGTTGCAAGCGGCCATCCGCGAATTGTCGGATTTCGCCGCCAACAAACTGCCGTTGATGGTGGCCGAGGATGCGGTCGGTCGTATCACCGCTACCATCGCCGTGCGCATGGATGCGGTGGACACCGCCTTGGCGGCGTTGCGGCTGCAATATTCCGACTTCTCCCAGGCCTTGCAGTTGCAATATCTGGAACGCGCCGCCATCCGCATCGAAGAGGCGGAATACGCCCGCCTGCGCTCCGAGGCGGTGGTCGGCCACGAAGTGTACAGCAATCTGATGGCGGAACTGGACCTGCGCAAGCAGCGTCTGGCCCACCGCCCGGCCATGGATTTGCAGCTCGGTCCGCGCAAATTGGTGGAAGGGGTGCCGTTGTTCAAGACGCTGTCGCCGGAACAGCTGTCGCGGATCATCGATTTGCTGCACCCCATGTTGGCGGTGCCCGGCGATTTCATCATCCGTAAGGGCGAGGTGGGCGACGGCATGTTTTTCGTCGCTTCCGGCGCGGTCGAGGTCCGAACCGAAACCAATCGCCTGCGCCGCGGCAGTGGCGACTTTTTCGGCGAAATGGCGCTGCTGTCCCATGCCCCGCGCAATGCTGACGTGGTGGCCTTGGGCTTTTGTTCGCTGCTGGTGCTGCATGCCCGCGATTTCAGCGCGCTCTTGAACACCAGCGCCGAAATTCGCGATTGCATCCACGAAACCTCGCGCCTCCGTGCTGCCAGTTTGCCCGAGACCCCGATGGCCGAGGCCGAGCCACTGCCGGCACCGTCGTAACCGGACGAAGCGGCCATGCCGCCATATGGTTCTTGAATAAAGTTTACTAGGAAACTATATTGGCCGCACCCTCTGTTCGTATGGAGATCAGGTCGTGGCCGATGCCGATATTTCGCCCCTTACGGCCCATCTTGGCTATTGGTTGCGCTTGGTCTCCAACCATGTCTCGCATGCTTTCGCCGGCAAGTTGGAAGGGCGGGGGGTAACGGTGGCCGAGTGGGTCCTGTTGCGCGAGGTCCACGATCACCGATCGATCAGCCCCAGTCGTTTGGCGGATCGACTGAGCCTGACCCGAGGCGCCGTCAGCAAGTTGGCCGACCGTTTGATCGACAAGGGTTTGCTTGGGCGCGAGCCCAGCCCCGAGGACGGTCGGGCGCATTCCCTGGCGTTGACGGCGGACGGCCGCACCTTGGTCCCTGAATTGGCCGGGTTGGCCGACAGCAATGACGCGGAATTCTTTGGCGATCTGACGCCCGATGACCGCGCCACCATGGAACGTGTGCTCAAATCCGTCGTCGCCGGATGCGGACTGAAAACACCTCCGCTCTTGTGAAGAGAGGCAAGACCAGATGGACGATCATCAGCAAAACATCGCCCGCCAATGCCTGGAGGGGGCGGAACGGGGCAGCCTGAGCTTTCCCCAGATCATCGGCAGGCTGATCGAGGCCGGCTTTGAAAGCTACAGTGTGGATTTTCGCCGTGCGACCGCCGTCTACTACCTGCCCGATGGCCAGGGGATCGAACTGGTCTGCCGCGCCAGCACCGTGGCGGTGGCTCCGGATTTCGATGTCGCCGCCATTCGCGTGGCCATCGGCGAGGCTCAGGCGCTGGTTCCCGGTTATAGCTACAATGGGTTCTGCGATAAGGTCAGGCGGGCGGGTTGCGCCGGCTATATGGTGTCGTTCCCCGGTCGGCGCGCTGTTTATTATGGTCGCACGGCGGAAACCCACGTGGAAATGTTTCCACCCCAGGCATAATCACCGCTTGATCATCGAAACTTGGGAAAGGAAGAGGAGATGGTGGGCGATGCAGGGATTGAACCTGCGACCCCACCCGTGTGAAGGGTGTGCTCTACCGCTGAGCTAATCGCCCATCTCCTGGCCTCGACCGGGCATGTTCCACGCGTCGAGAGGCGGCTTTATAGAACCCGGGGGCGGGGCTGTCAAGCGGTCTCCTTCGCAATTATCTTGACCACTTGCGGTGCCTCATAGGCGGCGAATCCGTCCAGCAAAGTCGCCGGGTCGCCGGCCACCGCCACCATGTCGCGATGACGTGGTTTCAGGAAACCTTCCGCCGTCATATGGTCAAGAAAGGCGTTCAGATGGCCATAGAATCCGGCGACGTCAAGAAAGCCGGCGGGTTTGGCGTGCAGGCCCAACTGGCCCCAGGTCCATACCTCGAAAATCTCCTCCATGGTGCCGATGCCGCCGGGCAGGGCGATGAAGGCGTCGGCCAGTTCCGCCATCATCGCCTTGCGTTCGTGCATGGAGCCGACCACCCGCAATTCGGTGACGTTGCGGTGGCCCACTTCCAGCCGCATCAATGCCTCGGGGATGATGCCGATGACTTCGCCGCCGGCCGCCATGGCCGCATCGGCGACGATGCCCATCAGGCCCACATTGCCGCCGCCATAGACCAGTCCCAGGCCGCGCTGGGCCAGCAAGGCGCCCAAGGCGCGGGCGGCTTCGGCGTATTCGGGCCGCTGGCCGGGATTGGAGCCGCAAAAGACGCAGATGCGACGCATGGCGATCAGCCCTCGTTCATCCGCTTTTCAAACGCCTTGACCGCCGCCGCCGGACCTTCCGGGTGGTTCCACACGCCGCCCGACACCGCCAGGAAGTCGGCGCCGGCCCGGATGATCGGCTGACAATTGTCCACGGTGATGCCGCCGATGGCCACCGAGGGGACGGTGAACAGCGGGCTCCACCATTCCAGGATTTCCGGCTCGGCCTTGAACTCTGTCTCCTTGGTGTCGGTGGGGTAGAAGGCGCCGAAAGCCACGTAATCGGCGCCCTTTTCGCCGGCTTCCATGGCCAGATGGCGGGAATTGTGGCAGGTCATGCCGACGATGCCGTCGCCCAGCGCCTTGCGCGCCGCTTCATAGCTGCCGTCGGTCTGGCCGATATGGACGCCGTCGCAGCCGGTCTCGAAGGCCAGATCGGGGCGGTCGTTCAACAAAACGGCGATGCCGCGGCGCTGCGCCGGCGGGCGCAACACGTCGACGGCCCGGCACAGGGCATCGTCGTCCACCCCCTTCAGCCTGATCTGCACGCAGGCGATGTCGCCGCCATCCAGGGCCTGTTCCCATATCGGCAGCCATTGGAACGGATTGTCGATCACCGGCGGCGTGATCAGGTACAGGCGGCAGGAATTGGAGCTCAAGACCGGGTACTCCCAAAGGGCATGCGATTGCGGCGATCAAGCCTGAACGGCACGGCAAAAGCAACCTTGCCCACAAATGGCCACAATTCGCCCATATTGCCGCCATCTCTGCCGGTCATGATCCGCCCTGTCGAACAGGTTGCTCCTCCCTCGACCGTTGAAGGAACTCCCGGCAGGACAGGCCGGGATCATGGGCGCCGAGCAGATCGAGGCTGTCGTATCCCCACCGACCCTCCCCCCAAGCCTCTTTCTGCTCGGCCGCTTCCCGCACCGCCCTATGGGCCGGACCAGCCCCCGTCAGCACGATCAATCCCACCTCGGCCCGCAACGCCGCCATGGCCCAGCCCGGGCAGTCGCCGCAATCGAGGATGGCGGTGAAAGGAGCGTCGGGGAAGTCGCGGCGCAGCCGGTCCAGCAATCGTTTCCACCATTCCACCCCGTGCAGGGCAGCGGCGCCGCTTGGGCTTCGCAAGATGATGTCGCGTCCCTGGGCGGCCTTCAGGGCGGCCCGGGCGTGGTCAAGGCCGTGGATGATGATGCATGGCGGCAAGGCGGGGGTGGACATGGCATTGGTCCCGGTCGCAACGTTGACACTGTCCCCTATCGGCCCTAACCTCGCGCTGCAATCAAATTCGTGCGGGGGAAACCGCTTTGTCAGGAGCTTTGGGCCGTACCGAGACGGCCATTCAACGGCTGGGCAGCGCCATCGACCGCCTGGAGGCCGCCGCCGCCCGCGTCGGTGCCGGTGATCTGCTGCTGGCCGGGGAATTGCGCGATGCCCGCGAACAGCACGCGGCGCTCGAGGACACCACTCGGGTGGTGTCGCAGCGCCTTGACGGTGCCATCACCCGCCTGCGTCATTTGTTGGAGGCCTGAGCCATGGCCCTGGTCAACCTGTCCATCAACGGACGCCTGCATGAAATCGCCTGCGACGATTCCCAGGTGGCCCGCGTCCATGTGCTGGGGCAGATGGTCGACGGCATCGCCCAGGATCTGCTGCGTCAGCTTGGCAATGTGCCCGACACCCGATTGATGGTGATGGTGGCGCTGTCCTTGGCCGACGAACTGGCCGAAGCGCGCGAGAACCTGAATGCGCTCAACGACGACCTCTCCAGCCTGGATCAGGGCGACGAACGGATGGCCCAGGGCATCGAAACCCTGGCCGAACGTATCGAAGCCATTGCGGAACGCCTGGAAAGGCCTTAGGTTCATCCCTAGGAGCGGTCTGCTGCACGGTGCGTCAGGCAGCTAATGTCCCTGGGGCGATACTTCTCCTTTGGGAGCTGTCTCTGACGGGGCTCTGGCCTCGTTATATGGCGCCCACCTGCATAGTCAGGCCACGGAGGACTTACAACGCCAACGGCCGAGGCGGCGCCGCTCCGCATTATTCATGACAGCATCTCACGATCCCCACCCGGAACTGACTGCCGCCAAGGCTCAGGCTCGCGCCCACGCGGTGGCCGTGCGCCGACTGGCCCATGCCGATTACGGCAAGCTGGCGGCGGAAAAGCTGGCCATCCATTTGGATTGCATCCCCTTCGCCGTTGGTACGGTGGTCGCCGGTTATTGGCCCATGGGCGACGAGATCGATCCTTTACCCTTGCTGGAAGCCCTGGGCGGGCGCGGCTGCACCTTGGCCTTGCCGGTGGTGTCCGCCCGCGGCCAGCCCCTGACCTTCCGCGCCTGGAGCATGGGCGAGGCACTGGAGCCCGGCCCCCATGGCACCAAACATCCCCTGGCCACCGCCCCGATGCTCATCCCCCAGGTGTTGCTGCTGCCGCTGCTGGCCTTTGACGCCGCCGGCTATCGCCTGGGCTATGGCGGCGGTTATTACGACCGCACCCTCGATCAACTGCGTCGCCAGTCCCATGTTACCGCCATCGGCATCGCCTTTGCCGCCCAGCGGGTGGGGGCGGTGCCGCGCGGTCCACATGACCAGACGTTGGATTTGATCCTGACCGAAAACGGTCCGCTGCAGCCGGAGAACGCATGAGACTTCTGTATTTGGGCGATATCGTCGGTCGGGCCGGTCGGGACGTTGTGGTGGCCAATCTGCCCACGGCGCGTGAGCGTCTGCGGCTGGATTTCGTCGTCGCCAACGGCGAGAACGCCGCCCACGGTTTCGGCATCACCCCCAAGCTATGCGACGATCTGTACGCGGCGGGCGTCGATGTGGTCACCTTGGGCAATCACACCTGGGACCAGCGCGAGATCATTCCCCATCTGGATGCCGAGCCGCGCCTGTTGCGGCCCTTGAACTATCCCGCCGGCACGCCGGGCAAGGGGGTGGGGATCTACGAGGCGCCGCGCGGCAAGAAGGTGATGGTGGTCCAGGTCATGGGCCGGCTGTTCATGGACCCGCTGGATTGCCCGTTCGCCGCGGTGGAAAAGGAATTGCGCAAAATTCGCCTGGGGCCGGGCGGCGCCGATGCCATCATCGTCGATGTCCATGCCGAGGCCACCAGCGAAAAGATGGCCCTGGGCCATGTGTGCGACGGTCGCGCCTCGCTGGTGGTGGGCGGGCATTCGCACATTCCCACCGCCGATGCCCAGATTTTCACCGGCGGTACCGCTTATCAGACCGATGCCGGCATGTGCGGCGACTATAACTCGGTCATCGGCATGAAGAAGGATGCGGCCATCCACAAATTCGTCCGCAAAACACCGGGCGAGCGATTGTCGCCCGCCGATGGCGACGGCACCTTGTGCGCGGTGTTCGTGGAAACCGACGACCGCACCGGTCTGGCGCTCAGGGTGGCACCGTTGCGCATCGGCCCTAGGCTGGCGGAAAACTGGCCGGATGCCTGACCAGGCGCGGTCCGGCCAGGGCCGCCAGGGCGCTGATCAGCCCGGCGCCGCCCACATGCCAGGTCAAGGTGACCCAGGCGGTGTCGCCGCCATGAAATAACGACAGCGCCGCCGAGCCGATGGCCGCCGCCGCCAGGGCCGCGAGCCCGGCGGTCAGGCCGGGATGCAGGCTGGCACCGCGACGGCTGAGCACGATCAGGGCCAAGGCCGGGATCAACCCGGTGCCGATGATTTCCGGCAGGCATTTCTGGTGCAGGATCGAGTCCAGGCCGGACCAGCCGCTGAGCTGCCATTGGCGCCAGCAACCCTCGCCGGCGCTGATCAGCCAGACCAGGGCCGGGGCCAGGGGCAGGGCGATGACCGGCAGGCGGGAAAAGCCCGGTACGGTGGTGGCCAGGGCGGCCCAAGCGGCGGCGATGCCGGTCAGCAGGGCCGCCGTGTTACCGATGAGGAAACGTTGATCGGCCAGGCATTGGGCCAGATCGGGGCGCAGGCCGAACAGCAAGGCGATGGTCATCAGACAGGGCAGCGAAACCGCCAGCCACAAGGCCAGCCGATGGCGGACCGGCGGCAGGCGGCGGACCGGGGCCAGATCGGCGGACAGGCTGTGGATCAGGTCTTCGGTCTTCATGGTCCCAGCAACCCTTTCAACGTCTTTACCGCCCGGTGCATGGCCACCTTCAGCGCGGCGACGCTTTGCCCCGATGCCGTCGATGCCTCGTTCAGCGACATCTCTTGCAGTTTCAGCAATTCGACCGCCTGGCGTTGGCCCGGCGGCAGCTTGGCCACCGCCTTGCGCAGATCCATGGCATCGGTCGTCTTCGTATTCGCCGGTCGGGCCAGAAAAGTTTCAGGAATTTCGTCGATGGCGGTTTCCCGGCCCTGATGGCGGCGGCGTTTGCGCAAGGCATCCTTGACCCGGTGATCGACGATGGCGGCGAACCACGGCAGGAACGGGCGGCTGGAATCATAGGTGTGGCGGATGGTGTGCAAGGTCAGCAGGATATCCTGGACCACGTCCTCCACATCCTCGTTCCGGCCCCAGGCTTTCACCGCCATGCGCCGTGCCACCGGCGCCAGCTCGGCCAGCAGGCGGCCATAGGCGGCGCCGTCGCCCTGTTGGGCCGCCGCCAGCCAGCCGCTCCAGCGGGCGCTGTCATCGTGGTGCGAGGTGTTCATGGCGGCAGGATAAAAGAAAAATCGGCGACGGCGTAACCTTTGCCGTATGCGGGGCGAAATCCCTGTCATCGACATCGTCACCGGGAGCTTCCGCCATGAACAAAATCCTGATCGCCGCCGCCACCTGTGCCGGCCTGTTGTTCAGCCTGCCGGCCCTGGCCGCCGAGGCCTTCACCAAGGCCTCCTTCATGCAGGCGCAAGAGGCCGGCTCGAAGATATTGCTGCATGTGCATGCGCCCTGGTGCCCGACCTGCAAGGCGCAGGAACCCGGCGTGGCCATGCTGGAACGCGACGACCCCATGCTCAAGGTTTTCCGCGTCGATTTCGACAGCCAAAAAGACGTGCTGCGCGAGTTGAAGGTCAGCTCGCAAAGCACCCTGATCGTCTTCAAGGGCAAGATGGAAACCTCGCGCATGACCGGGGTGACCGAGCCCATGGCCCTGGCCGCCTTGGTGAAATAGGGGCAACGCCATGGCCACCGCGATCGCCGCCTATCTGGCCGGCATCCTGTCCACCCTGTCGCCCTGCGTCCTGCCGTTGATCCCGGTGTTGCTGGGCAGTGCCTTGCAAAGCCATCGGCTGGGGCCGGTGGCCCTGGCCGCCGGTCTGGCACTGTCCTTCGCCGCTCTGGGGGTTTTGCTGGCGACGGCGGGTTTCGCCCTGGGGGTGGATAGCGCCATGGTCCGCATGGCGGCGGCGGTGGTCATGGGTCTGTTCGGCCTGGTCTTGCTGGTCCCGGCCCTGGGGCGGCAATTCGCCGCCGCCGCCGCTCCCTTGGCCGGGCAAGGCAATCAATTGCTGGGACGGGTATCCGGCGACGGCCTGGGCGGCCAATTCGCCCTTGGTTTGCTGCTGGGCGCGGTGTGGTCGCCGTGCACCGGCCCCACCTTGGGGGCGGCGGTGGGTTTGGCCGGGGCCAGCGGCACCGCCGGTCAGGCGGTGGTGATCATGGTGATCTTCGCCTTGGGGGCGGCCAGTCCGGTGCTGTTGCTGGCCTATGGCCTGTCGTCGTGGCGCCATGGCCTGGCCCGGCTGGCGGCACGGGCCAAGCCGGTGATGGGCGGGATTTTACTGGCGGTGGCGGTGCTGGTGCTCAGCGGTCTGGACAAGGCGTTGGAAACCGCTTTGGTCGCTGGCATGCCGGAATGGCTGGTGGCCCTGACGGTCAAATATTGATTGCGGCACTGCGACAACAAGCTGTGGCGAGGGCCTGTCAGGCCCATGGCCTTTTGCCCACAAGATATGGTATAGGCAGCGTTTATTCGCATGCCCAACCGAGGTTGTCGAGAGAATGGCCGGTCATTCCCAGTTTAAGAACATCATGCACCGCAAGGGTGCCCAGGACGCCAAGCGTGCCAAGGTTTTCACCAAGCTGATCCGCGAATTGACGGTTTCGGCCAAGTCGGGCCAGCCCGATCCGGCCATGAATCCGCGTCTGCGCGCAGCCATCCAGGCCGCGCGTGCCGCCAACATGCCGAAAGATACCATGGACCGCGCCATCAAGCGCGGTGCCGGCGGCGAAGATGGCGCCAATTACGAGGAAGTGCGCTATGAAGGCTATGGCCCCGGTTCGGTGGCCATCATCGTCGAGGGGTTGACCGACAACCGCAACCGCACCGCTTCCGAAGTGCGCTCGGCCTTCTCGAAGAATGGCGGCGCCCTGGGTGAATCCAACTCGGTGTCGTTCATGTTCGACCGCATCGGCGCCATCCGTTACGCGACCGAGGCCGCTGGAGCCGAGGCCATGTTCGAAGCGGCGCTGGAAGCCGGTGCCGATAACGTGGAATCGTCGGAAGACGGCCACGAGATCACCTGTTCCCCCGACGATCTGGCCACCGTGCGCGATGCGTTGGAAGCCACCTTCGGCACGCCGGAATACGCCCGGCTGGACTGGAAGCCGCAGACCAGCGTGCCGGTGGCCGACGAAAACGTCGCCAAGACCCTGCTGAAGCTGCTGGATACCTTGGAAGACAATGACGACGTCCAGCGGGTGTCGGCCAATTTCGAGATTCCCGACGACATCATGGAAAAGCTGGGCTGACCATGCGCGTGTTGGGTCTTGATCCCGGGTTGCGCATCACCGGTTGGGGGATGATCGAAATGATCGACAACCGGCTGCGTTACCTGGGCGACGGGACCATCCGCTCGGATGACAAGCTGTCCCTGGCCGAACGGCTGGGGCAGTTGCATCGCGGGGTGTTGCGGGTCATTGCCGATTGGTCGCCGGATGCGGCGGGGGTCGAGCAGACCTTCGTCAACAAGAACCCGGAAAGCACGCTGAAATTGGGTCAAGCCAGGGGGGTGGTGCTGCTGGCCCCGGCCCTGGCCGGTCTGGAGGTGGGCGAATACGCTCCCACCCAGGTCAAGCAGGCGGTGGTCGGCACCGGTCGTGCCGCCAAGGAACAGGTGGGGATGATGGTGCGGACCTTGCTGCCCGGATGTCTGGTGACCAGTGCCGATGCCGCCGATGCCTTGGCGGTGGCCATCTGCCATGCCCACCATGCCGCCACCGCCCGACGGCTGAAGGCGGGGACGCGATGATCGCCAAGCTGAAGGGCCTGATCGATTCCTTAGGCGACGATTTCGCCGTCGTCGATGTCGGCGGCGTCGGCTATCTGGTGTTCTGCTCGGGTCGCACCCTGGGGCGGTTGCAGGTCGGGATTGCGGCGGCCTTGCACGTGGAAACCCATGTGCGCGAGGATCACATCCATCTTTACGGCTTCCTTGAGCCGGGCGAGCGCGACTGGTTCAACCTGTTGATCACGGTGCAAGGGGTGGGGGCCAAGGTGGCCTTGGCCATCCTGTCGGTGGCGACACCGGAGCAATTGCTGCAAACCATCGCCGCCCAGGACAAGGTCATGCTGACCCGGGCCAGCGGCGTCGGCCCCAAGCTGGCACTGCGCATCCTGACCGAGTTGAAGGACAAGGCCGGCAAGATGAGCCTGGGCGGTTTTGCGTCCAGTGCTGGAACCGCCGTCATTGCCACCCCGGTGGGCGATGGCGGGCTGATGGAAGACGCCATCTCGGCCCTGGTCAATCTGGGCTACAAGCGGCTGGAAGCCTTCGAGGCGGTGGGCATCGTCGCCAAGGAATTGGGCGAGGGGGCTGATTCGTCGACCCTGATCCGCCATGCGTTGAAGCGTCTGGGCAAGGATCTGGTGCGATGAACGACCGCATGGTCGCTCCCCAGCTCAATCCGGGCGACGTGGAAACCCATCTGCGTCCGCAGGTGCTGGACGATTTCATCGGCCAGCAGGCGGTGCGCGAAAACCTGAAGATTTTCATTTCCGCCGCCAAGGCGCGTGGCGAGGCCTTGGACCACACCTTGTTCTTCGGACCGCCCGGTCTGGGCAAGACCACCTTGGCCCAGATCGTGTCGCGGGAATTGGGCGTGGGCTTTCGCGCCACCTCGGGGCCGGTGATCGCCCGGGCCGGCGATCTGGCGGCGCTGCTGACCAATCTGGAGCCCAGGGACGTTCTGTTCATCGACGAAATCCACCGCCTTAATCCTGCCATAGAGGAAGTGCTCTATCCTGCCATGGAGGACTTTCAACTCGACCTCATCATCGGCGAGGGACCGGCGGCGCGGTCCGTCCGCATCGATCTGCCGCCCTTCACCTTGGTGGGGGCGACCACGCGTTCGGGCCTGTTGACCACGCCCTTGCGCGAACGCTTCGGCATTCCGTGCCGGATGAACTACTACACCCCGCAGGAACTGGAACTGATCGTCGCCCGTGGCGCCCGCGTGCTGGGGTTCGACGTCACCCCCGACGGTGCCGCCGAAGTGGCGCGCCGCGCCCGCGGCACCCCGCGCGTCGCCGGTCGTCTGCTGCGCCGGGTGCGCGATTTCGCCGCCGTCGCCGGTCAAAGTCCGGTGGATGCCCAGGTCGCCGACCGGGCGTTGACCCGGCTGGAAGTGGACCAGATGGGCCTTGATGCCATGGACCGCCGCTATCTCAAATGCATCGCCGACAATTATGGCGGCGGGCCGGTGGGCGTCGATACCCTGGCCGCCGCCCTGTCGGAAAGCCGCGACACCTTGGAAGAAGTGGTGGAACCCTATCTGCTGCAACAGGGCCTGATCCAGCGCACGCCGCGCGGACGTATGCTGTCGGCGGCGGGATTCAAGCATATCGGCCTCAATCCGCCCAGCGAGGTGCTGGTGCAGTTGGACCTGCTGGCGCAGATGGGGGGCGACGACGAATGAGTCCGCATCTGCACCAGATCCGTGTCTATTGGGAAGACACCGATGCCGGCGGCATCGTCTATCATTCCAATTATCTGAACTTCGCCGAGCGGGCGCGCACCGAAATGGTCCGCGCCATGGGCCTGAAGCAATCGGAACTGGCGAACGCGGGCAAGGGCCATGTGTTCGCCGTGCGCCGGGCCGAGATCGACTTCCTGAAGCCGGCCCGGCTGGACGATCTGTTGCAGGTGGAAACCATGGTCACCGCCCTGGGCGGCGCCTCGATGGAGCTGTCCCAGACCATCAGACGACTTGACGACGGCGCCGATTTGGCGTGTCTGCACATCAAACTTGCCTTCATCACCCTGGATGACGGGCGCCCGGCCCGTATCCCCGGGTGGATGAAGGACCAATTGCGCGATTTGGAAAGCGAGAGGCGATAGTCATGGATCCTGTTCAATCGGCCCAACTGGCCGGCTCGGTGGCCGCGCACGACATGTCCATGTGGGGCTTGTTCATGCAGGCGGATTTCATCGTCAAGACGGTGATGATCGCCTTGCTGGCGTCGTCGTTCTGGTGCTGGGCGATCATCTTCGACAAGCTTTTGCGCCTGCGCAGCCTGAGCCAGCGGGCCGAGCAATTCGAGGAATCCTTCTGGTCCGGCGGTTCACTGGAAGAGCTTTACGACCGCATCGGCGCCCGCCCGCTTGATCCCATGAGCGCCATCTTCGCCGCCGCCATGCGCGAATGGCGCCGCTCGGCCGCCAAGGGCCTGACCGAACGGGAAACCGCCCGGGTCAGCCTGCCCCAGCGTATCGACCGCGTCATGCACGTCACCTTGGGCCGCGAGATGGACACGCTAGAGCGCAATCTGGGCGTGCTCGCCTCGGTCGGCTCCACCGCGCCGTTCGTCGGTTTGTTCGGCACCGTCTGGGGCATCATGAACTCGTTCCAGTCCATCGCCGCCACCAAGAACACCTCGTTGGCGGTGGTCGCGCCCGGCATCGCCGAGGCCCTGTTCGCCACCGCCCTGGGTCTGGTCGCCGCCATTCCGGCGGTGATTGCCTACAACAAGATTTCCAGCGACCTGGACCGCTACGCCAAGCGGCTCGAGAATTTCTCGGGCGAGTTCGGCGCCATCTTGTCGCGGCAATTGGAAGAGAAGATCTGATGGGCGCCGCCATCGGTCCCAGGAAGGCGGGGCGGCAGCGCCACCGCCCGGTCTCCGACATCAACGTCACCCCCATGGTCGACGTCATGCTGGTGCTGCTGATCATCTTCATGGTCACCGCGCCGCTTTTGACCGCCGGCGTCCAGGTGGATTTGCCCAAGACCGAGGCCGCTCCCATCAAGGGCGACGACCAGCCGTTGTCGGTCAGCATCGACGCCCAGGGCGACATCTGGATCCAGGAAACCAAGGTGACCTTGGACGAACTGGGGCCGAAATTGCAGGCGATCACCGCGCAAAAGCCCGATACCCGCATCTTCATCCGTGGCGACAAGGGCATCGATTATGGCCGGGTCATGGAAGTGATGGGCTATCTGGGGTCGGCTGGTTTCACCAAGGTGGCCCTGGTCACCGAGATGAAGCAGGGCGAACCGGCGGCACCGCCGGCGAAAAAGGGAGGCCGTTGACGGCCCGATCATGAGCATGCGGCGCGAAAGCTATATCTTTTCCGGCATCCTGCACGTGGCCACCGCGCTGATCGCGGTTTTCGGCCTGCCGCAGTTTTTCCGCGATCCGCCGCCGGTGGAAACACCCATGGTGGTCGATCTGGTGCCCATCGGCGACAAGAGCAACCCGCCGCCCAAGCAAAGCAAGGCCGATCCGCAGCCGGAACCGCCGAAGCCGGAAGAGGCCAAGGCCGAACAGCCCAAGCC
>Ga0209066_10000539_pt1 | contig 54257 bp, 47 predicted proteins | sample All_14_2_FD_187198 | JGI IMG/M metagenome (GOLD analysis project Ga0209066, IMG submission 187198) | Freshwater microbial communities in response to fracking from Pennsylvania, USA - Allegheny Zone_MetaG_DW_15 (SPAdes) (version 2) ...
GGCGGCGACCATCGGCGTCAATCCGTTGCATGCTCTGTTCCCGACCCAGCCCGACAAGTTCAGCCCCTATGCGCCGTCGTCGCGCCGGTTCTTGAATGTCGGTTATCTGGACGTCGAGGCCATCCCCGAATTCGCCACCTGCCGGGCGGCCAAGCGGCTTTACGCCTCGCCCGGCTTCCAGGCCAACCTGGACCGGCTGCGCGCCTATCCCATGGTCGAATACGCCGATGTCGCCCATCTGCAAGGCCCGATCCTGGCCGAGCTTTACGCCTGGTTCCGCGCCGAGCATCTGGCGGCGGACGATGCCCGCGCCGAAGACTTCCGTGCCTTCCTGGCCAAGGGCGGCGACAAGGCCCGGCTGTTTTGCACCTTCGAGGCCCTGGCCGAACATTTCAGCCGTGCCGGCACGCCCTATTGGCGCCATTGGCCCGAGCAATTCCAGCACCCCGACAATCCAGCGGTGGCCCAGTTCGCCGCCGAACACGCGGACAAGGTGGAGTTTTACGGCTGGCTGCAATTCGTCGCCGACGAACAATTGGCCGCCGCCCATCGCGCCGGCCTGGACGCCGGGGCCGGCATCGGCCTGTACCGCGATCTCGGCGTCGGCATCGCCGGCGACGGTGCCGATGCCTGGATGGAACAGGACCGGCTGGCCTTGGGCGTTTCCGTCGGCGCCCCGCCCGATCCGCTGGCCTTGAAGGGGCAGGATTGGGGGCTGGCGCCGTTCAATCCCATCACCTTGCGTGAGGCGGCCTACGAGCCCTTCATCGCCGTCATGCGCGCCAACATGACCCATGCCGGGGCCCTGCGCCTGGATCACGCCATGGCGTTGCAGCGGCTTTATTGGGTGCCGCCGGGGGTGGATGCCGACCAGGGTGCCTATGTGCGCTATCCGGTGGATGATCTGTTCCGGCTGGTGGCGTTGGAATCGGTGCGCAACAATTGCCTGATCATCGGCGAGGATCTGGGCACCGTGCCCGAGGGCTTCCGCGAGCGCATGGACCGCATGGCCTTGTTCGCCTATCGGGTCATGGTGTTCGAGAAGACCGGCCCCGACCGCTTCAAGGCGCCGGAAGAATTCCAGGACCAGGCCCTGTCCATTTTCGCCACCCATGATCTGCCCAGTTTGCGCGGCTGGTGGAATGGCATCGACATCGACAGCCGCGAACGCCTTGACCTTTATCCGCGCCCCGGCATGGCCGAACAGGAACGCCTAGCCCGCGCCACCGACCGTGCCGCCCTGGTGGCGGCCCTGGCCGGCCAGGGGCTGCTGGACCATGGCTTTCCCGTGGACGGCGACCTGAGCGACGAACAGGTCTTGGCCCTGGCGGATGCCGCCCATCTGTATCTGGCCCGCGCCAAGTCACGGTTGATGATGGTGCAGTTGGAAGACGTGTTGGGGTTGAACCTGCAAATGAATTTGCCCGGTACCGTCAACCAGCATCCCAATTGGCGTCGCCGTTTTTCTGGGGAGATTCAGACCGTGCTGGATGATTTCCGCCTTGTGCGTATGTCGGAGGCCTTGCGTCAGGCAAGGCCTCAATGCAATGAAACGCCTTGACTTAGGTGCGGGTTCAGGCGACTTCGTAACGCATAGGGTTTAGGCGGGAAGGACCAAAGCATGCGCCGTGTCGGACCTCCGGTGGTCAAACTGCTCGACGACGATGTGGAGAGCATTAAGTACTCGCTGGCCAGCCATCTGCTGTATTCGGTGGGCAAGGAGCCTATCAGCGCCACCGCGCGCGACTGGTTCATGGCCGCCGCCTACGCCGTGCGCGACCGGGTGTCGGAACATTGGATGCCGACGCTCAACCGCTATTACGCCGAGGACCGGAAGCGCGTCTATTACATGTCCATGGAATTCCTGATCGGGCGGACCTTGTCCAATTCCATGATCAATCTGGGCATCTACGACACCGTCAAGCAGGCCGTCACCGACATGGGTGTCGATTTCGACGAGGTGTTGGGCTGGGAAGTGGAAGCGGCGCTGGGCAATGGCGGCCTGGGCCGCTTGGCCGCCTGTCTTCTCGATTCCATGGCCACCTTGGGGGTGCCGGGCTTCGGCTATGGCATCCGCTACGATTACGGCATGTTCACCCAGCACGTCGAGCACGGCTGGCAGGTGGAAAGCCCGGAAAACTGGCTGCGTTACGGCAATCCGTGGGAATTCGCCCGCCCCGGCATCATCTATCCGGTGCGCTTCGGTGGTCGCGTCGTGCATTACAAGGATGTCTTGGGCCATACCCGCGCCCAGTGGATGGACACCGAGGAAGTCATGGCCATGGCCTATGACGTGCCCATTCCCGGCTATGGCGGCAAGACCGTCAACAATCTGCGCCTGTGGACGGCCAAATCCACCCGCGAATTCGACCTGAAATACTTCAATGCCGGCAATTATATCGAGGCCGTGCGCGACAAGGCGGAATCGGAAACCCTGTCCAAGGTGCTGTATCCGTCCGATCTGACCGATCGCGGCAAGGAACTGCGCTTCAAGCAGGAATATTTCTTCGTCGCCGCCTCGATCCAGGACATCCTGGCTCGCTTCAGGAAGGCGCACAGCGATTGGGACAAGCTGCCCGACAAGGTGGCGGTGCAACTCAACGACACCCACCCGGCCATGGTGGTGGCGGAACTGATGCGGGTGCTGGTGGACGAATACCAGATCGACTGGCATCGCGCCTGGGCGCTGACCCGGGCCACCTGCGCCTATACCAATCACACGCTGTTGCCCGAGGCACTGGAAACCTGGCCGGTGGATTTGTTCCAGCGGGTGTTGCCGCGTCATCTGGAAATCATCTTCCAGCTCAATCACGAATTCCTGCAAGAGGTCCGCCATCGTCATCCCGGCGACAACGACCTGTTGCGCCGGGTCTCGGTGATCGCCGAGGAAGGGGATCGCCGGGTGCGCATGGGCCATCTGGCGGTGATCGGCAGCCACAAGGTCAACGGTGTCGCCGCCATCCACACCGGGCTGATGAAATCCACCATCTTCTCGGATTTCGATCATCTCAATCCGGGCAAGATCAACAACAAGACCAATGGCGTGACGCCGCGCCGCTGGCTGCTGCTGTCCAATCCCGGCCTGGCCGCGCTGATTTCCGGCAAGATCGGCAAGGACTGGGTCATCCATCTCGACCAGCTGAAAAAGCTGGAGCCTTTGGCCGCCGATGCTGAATTCCGCACTCAGTTCAGTGCGGTAAAGCATGCCAACAAGGTCCGTCTGGCCGAGGTCATTTCCCAGCGCCTGGGCGTCGATATCAACCCCGCTTCCTTGTTCGACGTGCAGATCAAGCGTATCCACGAATACAAGCGCCAGCTTCTCAACGTCTTGCACGTCATCAGCCGGTATTCGCGCATCCGCGCCAATCCGCTGGTGGATGTGGTGCCGCGCGTCGTCATCATCGGCGGCAAGGCGGCGCCGGGCTATCTGTTGGCCAAGCTGATCATCAAGCTGATCAACGACGTCGCCGACGTGGTCAACAACGATCCCCTGGTCGGCGACAAGCTGAAGGTGGTGTTCGTCCCCAATTACAACGTTTCCACCGCAGAGCTGGTGATGCCGGCGGCTGATCTGTCGGAACAGATTTCCACCGCCGGCACCGAGGCTTCGGGCACCGGCAACATGAAGATGAGCATGAACGGGGCCTTGACCATCGGCACCTGGGACGGCGCCAATGTGGAAATCTGCGAGGAAGTGGGCGAGGAAAACATGTTCCTGTTCGGCCTGACCGCGCAGGAGGTGGCCCGCCTGCGCATTGACGGCTACAGCCCGCGTGCCGCCATCGCCGCCAACCAGGATCTGAAGCGGGCCATCGACCTGATCGCCTCGGGCTATTTCTCGCCCGATGAGCCGGAACGCTTCGGCGCTATCGTCGATATTCTCACCAATTCCGACCATTATCTGCTGACCGCCGATTTCGCCGGCTATATGACAGCGCAGGAGCGCGTCGATGAACTTTACCGCGATCAGCCGGAATGGAACCGCAAGGCCATCTTGAACGTCGCCCGCATGGGCAAATTCTCGTCCGACCGCACGGTATCGGAATATGCCCGCGATATCTGGGGGGTGCCGGTGTAATACCCGCGCCATAAGGGATAGGCCTTAGGCTTCTATCGCATTGGTTTTGTCACCAAAGAGTCTGTTGCGGTGCAATATGTTGCGGCGCAATATCTTCTGGTCAGCACCAAGGAGATATCGCCATGCATCAGCTGTTGAGTGACATGCGCCGGCTATCCGAACTGCTTGAGGCGGAATGCGCCGACCGGCCTTTCGACCGTTCCCAAGCTCATACCTTGGCTTCACATTTGGCCGAAACGTGCCCGGAAATGGGGCAGACCATGCGCCGCATCAGCGACCGCATGCGCGGCGAAGCCCGTTGATCTGAATTGAATGTGTCGCGGTTTCGCCACCTGGGGCAGTCGCCCTTGGGTGGCGAAAGCCGTTTCGCCCAGCGGTCGTCAGCGCACGGGTAGTGGGGCGGGGACAAAGCCGATCAGGCGGTCGTTGCCCTCGTTATAAGGCTGGGAATAGCAGCTGGGCCGGGCGATGGACGCATAGCAATAGACCTGCTGGCGTGGTGGCGGCGGCCCCGGCCAGTCCACGCACCAAGCGCCCTCGCGCTGGGCCCGGATGGTGGAGCAATCCTTGCCGGTGATCCAGGTGGCCAGATGGTCGCCCATGGTCTTCTTGGTGTTGATGACGCTCAATACTTCCAGGTTCATCAACACATTGGCGTCGCCGACGCGGGCGACCTCGCTCTCGATGCCGTCGCGCCCGAAAAAGGCACAGCCCGACAGCAGCAGAATTCCCGCCAGGGGGGCAAGGCGCCTGATCATCTTCTATGACCCCTTTGAACGATTCGCTATAGTGTCGGCCCGATGGGTGGACCCGGTCAAATCAATTATGGCCCGGACCTTCCCAACAAAGCCTTAACGGAGGATCGGGCAATGGCGGTGGAAACGCCCATTTGCGATTTCGGCTGGCAGGCGCCCGCCTTTGCCTTGCCCGGCATCGATGGCCGCATTTGGTCGCTGGATCAGGTGCGCGGACCCAAGGGAACGCTGATCATGTTCATCTGCAACCACTGTCCCTATGTGCAGGCGGTGGTCGACCGCATGGTGCGCGATGCCAACGAATTGCGGGCCTTGGGTATCGGCGTTGCCGCCATCATGTCCAACGACGTGGTAGCCTATCCCGAGGATGGTTTCGACAACATGACAGTGTTTGCGGCGCGCCATGGCTTCGCCTTTCCCTATCTGTACGACGAAAGCCAGCAGGTGGCGCGGGCCTACGACGCGGTATGTACCCCCGATTTCTTCGGCTTTGATGCTGATCTTGGGCTGCAATATCGCGGGCGTCTGGATGAATCGCGCAAACAGGCGGCGCCGGTCGATGTTCGTCGCGATCTGTTCGAGGCCATGCGACAGGTGGCTGAAACCGGGCGCGGCCCGGTCGATCAGATCCCCTCCATGGGCTGTTCGATCAAATGGCGGACTGATTGATGGCGGAAAACGCACGCCGGATTTGCCTCTGCACGCCAAGCACACTATGTTGACGCCGACCGATTACCGGAGACGACTTCCTTGACCAGTTCCAAAGATGATGCCGCCACTGACTTGCTGATCCGCGAGGTTGACGACGATCTGCGCCAGGAAAACCTCGAGAAGGCGTGGAAGAAGTATGGCGGCCTGTTCATTGGCGGTGCCGTGGCCATCGTGCTGGCCGTTGCCGGCGCTCAGGCCTGGCAGACTTGGCGCCATGGTCAGAACCTGCAGGCGTCCTTGCGTTTCACCGAGGCCAGCCAGATGCTGGACAAGGGCGACAAGGCCAAGGGGGCCGAGGCCTTGCAGGCGCTGGTCGCCTCGGGTCCGTCCGGCTACAAGCTGTTGTCCGAGTTGAAGCTGGCCCAGGTCAAGCTGGCCGATGGCGACGCCGCCGCCGCCGCCGCGTTCTATGACCGTATCGCCGCAGATGGCGGGGTTGATGACATTTATCGGGATATGGCTGTACTGAAATCGGCCTATCTCAAGTTGGAAACCGGCGATATCGCCTTGGTGGAAAAATCAGTGGCGCCGTTGGCGGTGGAATCGGGCGCTTGGCGCCATTCCGCCCGCGAAATTCTGGCGCTGTTGGCGCTGAAGGCGGGCGATAACGCCAAGGCCATGGATTTGTTGCGTAAGGTCGCCGACGATGTGGCCGCTCCGGCGGGTATCCGCGGTCGCGCCGCCGAATTGCTGGCGGCGCTGGAAAGCGCGGCCAAGGGCTGAACGGGGGAAAGTGCATGAGCCGTCGTCTGCTGTGGGTCGTGATCGCCAGTTTGGGCTTGTCGGCCTGTTCGAGCTGGATGGGTGAGAAGGAAGCGCCGCCCTTGCCGGGCAAGCGTATTTCCGTTCTTTCAGGGGAACGCTCGCTGGCGCCGGAATTGTCTGGCGATCAGGCGTTGATCAAGCTGCCGCCACCCGAGCCCAATGACGACTGGCCGCAGGCCGGTGGTTATTCCAACCACGCCATGCATCACATGGAGATCAACGACCAGCTTCGGCGGGTGTGGCGCAGCTCCATCGGCGAGGGCTCGAGCAAGCGGGCCAAGCTGCTGGCGCAGCCGATCGTGGCCGAGGGGCGTATCTTCACCTTGGATTCCAGCGCCGAAATCCGCGCCTTCGACGCGGCGACCGGCGCCAAGATCTGGGCCTTCGATATCACGCCCAAGGATGAGGACGACACCTTCTCGGGCGGCGGCCTCGCCTATGAGGACGGCCAGCTGTTCGTTTCCACCGGCTTTGCCCAGGTGGTGTCGCTGGATGCCGGCAACGGCCAGGTGCTGTGGCGCCAGACCCTGTCGGGCCCCATGCGCGGTCCGCCGACCGTGCGGGCCGGTCGTGTCTTCGTCATTACCGTCGATAACCAGACCCACGCCCTGGCCGCCGAAGACGGCGGTGTGCTGTGGAGCCATCAGGGCATCAGTGAAACCGCCAGCCTGTTGGGCGGGACCAGCCCGGCGGTGGACGGCAACGTGGTGGTGGTGCCTTATTCGTCGGGCGAGCTGTTTGCCTTGCGCGTCGATAACGGCTCGGTTCTGTGGCAAGAGCAATTGGCGACCATGCGTCGCACCGAAGGGGCCTCGGCCCTGACCGATATCCGGGCGCGCCCGATCATCGATCGCGGGCGTGTCTATGCCATCGGCCATGCCGATCTGGTGGTCGCCGTCGATTTGCGCACCGGCCGCCGGTTGTGGGAACGCGAGATCGGCGGCATCCAAAGCCCGTGGGTGGGCGGCGATTATCTGTTCCTGGTCAATAATTCCAACGAGGCGGTGGCGCTGGACGCCAAGACCGGCAAGATCATCTGGGTCACCCAGTTGCAGATGTGGGAGGACGAGGAAGATCGTACCGGCCGCATCATCTGGGCCGGTCCGATCCTGGCCTCCGACCGTCTGATCCTGGCCTCCAGCCATGAAAAGCTGCTGGCCCTGTCCCCCTATACCGGTGCGGTGCTGGGCATCGAAGAATCCCCCGATGGCGTCAGCATCCCGCCGTCGGTGGCCCAGGGCACCGTGTATTTCCTGACCGATGATGCCGATTTGGTGGCGTACCGCTGATATGACCTTTACCGTAGCCATCGTTGGCCGCCCCAATGTGGGCAAGTCTACCTTGTTCAACCGTCTGGCCGGGCGTCGTCTGGCCATCGTCCACGACATGCCCGGCGTCACCCGTGACCGCCGCGAGGCTGCCGCCAGCCTGCTGGGCATGGAATTCCGGGTCATCGACACCGCCGGCTTCGAGGATGCGCACGACGAATCCATCGAGGCGCGCATGCGCTATCAGACCGACACCGCCGTGGCCGAGGCCGACGTGGTGCTGATGCTGATCGACGCCCGTGCCGGGGTGACGCCGCTGGATGCCCATTTCGCCGATTATCTGCGCAAGCAGAAGACGCCAGTGATCCTGGTCGCCAACAAGTGCGAGGGCAAGGCCGGGGCGCCGGGGATGTATGAATCCTACGGCCTGGGTCTGGGTGAGCCGGTACCGTTCTCGGCCGAGCACGGCGAAGGGTTGGCCGAATTGTTCGACGCCCTGCGCCCCCATGCCGAAGTCGCCGGGGCATTGGATTTCGACGACGACGAGGAAGACGACTTCTTCGCCGCCGATCCCGTCGACGACGAGGAAATCGAGACCGAGGACCGGCCCGAGCGACCGTTGCAACTGGTCATCGTCGGTCGCCCCAATGTGGGCAAGTCGACCCTGGTCAACCGCCTTTTGGGCCAGGACCGCATGCTGACCGGCCCCGAGGCCGGGCTGACCCGTGACGCCATTTCGGTGGATTGGCAGCATCGGGATCGCGGCATCCGGCTGGTGGACACCGCCGGCCTGCGCAAGCGCGCCAATATCGAAGACCCGGTGGAAAAGCTGTCGGCCTCCAACACCTTGGAAGCCATCCGCATGGCCGAGGTGGTGGTGCTGGTGATGGATTCTGCGGCCATCTTGGACAAGCAGGATCTGACCATCGCCCGCATGGTGGTGGAGGAAGGCCGCTCGCTGGTCATCGCCATCAACAAATGGGACGCGGTGGAGAAGCCGCAGGAAGCCTTGCAGCGTCTGGCCGACCGCCTGGAAACCTCGCTGCCCATGGTGCGCGGCCTGCCAACGGTGACCATCAGCGCGCTCACCGGGCGCGGCGTCGACAAGATGATGGACGCGGTGCTGGCGGTGCACAAGACCTGGAACCGCCGCATTCCCACCTCGCAGCTGAACCGCTGGCTGGAAGACGTGCTGTCGCATCATCCGCCGCCGGCCATGCCGGGTGGGCGCCGCCTGAAGATCCGTTATATGACGCAGATCAAGGCCCGTCCGCCGACCTTCGTCATCTTCGCCTCCAAGCCCGAGCAATTGCCGGAAAGCTATAGCCGCTATCTGATCAACGGCCTGCGCGAGAATTTCAAAATGGCCGGGGTGCCCATGCGTCTTTATGTGCGCGGCGGGCGCAATCCTTACGCTGACAAGAAGAAATAGGGCTGGTTGGCGGGCAGTCGCCTTTGGCGATAGCCCGCTTGCCCCGGCTCAGAAAAACTTTTCCCACAGCGACAGCACGATCTCGAAGACGATCAGGAAGACGATGTACCATTCCACCCGTAGCGAACGGCTGGTATGGACAAGGTCCAGCAGGGTCTCGGCGGTGTTGCTGATCACTTCCAGCTTGTGATCGAGCGCGCGCGAGCGTTCGCGGATTTCATATTCGCGCTCCAGCCGCCCGAACAGCCCTTCCAATTGCGGCAGGTTCCACAGGGCTTCCGGCTTTTCCAGCACCTCGGCGCGACCGACCATGCGGTGCTGGGTCAGCAATACGTCGCCGATCTGTGACAGCAATTCCTTGATCTTGAAGTTGCGGCTGCCGTGGCGCTTCAGCCGTCCGGCCAGGGGCTCGACCCGGTCGAAGACGCCGGCGACGCGGACTTCGAAGTGTTCCAGCAGCATGTCCTTGGCCAGTACGTCGGCCACCACCTGCATGCGTTCCGGCGTCAGTTCCGACAAAATGATGGTGCCGTCGGGGTCCACATGCTCGGTCCCACCGGGAACGATGTCGATATGTGCCTGCTCGCGCCCCGGTTCCGGCAGCGGGTCGCTGACCAGCCGGGTGATGTCGGCCAGATAATGCGCCTCTTCATCGGCGGTGACGTCGAACAGGACGACGACGCCGTAGCGGAACAGCACCGCATAGCCCTTGCGCCCGACCCTCAGGGTCAGGGGCGTGGTGGCCAGCGCCTGGGTCAATTCAAAACCGCGGATGTCCAGGCGTTCGCCCAGCAGGAAACCGCGCACGATCAGATTGTGCCGCGCCAGGGCGGCTGGGGATTCTTCGCTCATGATCGGGCGATGCTGCCGTCATGGCGAGATGAAATCAAGTGAAGCTATTCCGCCGCCTGAAGTTGTGCCGTCATCAGCGCCTCGGCCAAGGCGCGGGCGGTTTCGTCGATGGCGGATTGGGCCTGATCCAGCACCGCGCTCATCTGCATGAAGGAATGGGGCACGCCGTCATAGACCGACAACTGATGGGGGATGCCAACGTGGCGCAATTTGTCGGCCAGGGCCAAACTGTCGTCCAGCAGGCAATCCAGGCCGGCGCCGATGACCAGTTGCGGTGGCAAGCCGTGCAAATCGGCCAGCAGGGGAGCGGCCAGCGGGTTATCGCGCTGGGCGAAATCGGCCAGGTATTGCGACCAGAACCAATCCACCCGTTCGGTGGTCAGGCCGAATTGCCCACCGCCGAACTGTTGGTGCGAGGCGGTCAGCAGATCGGCGGAGAACATGCCATAAAGCAGCACGCCCAGGCGCGGTTGGGGCAAGCGCTGATCGCGCAGGCGCAGCATGGCGGCCAGGGCCAGGTTGGCGCCGGCGGAATCGCCGCCCACGGCCAAAGCGTTGCCATCCAGGCCGAAATCGGCGCCATGGGCACGGATCCAGGCGATGGCCGCCAGAGCTTCGTCCACCTGACGGGGAAAGCGTGCCTCGGGGGCCAGCGAATACCCTAAGGCCAGCACGGCGACGCCGGAACGCTGGGCCAGCAGGCGCAGCAGCCGTTCGTGAGTGTCCATGCTGTTGAGAGCGAAGCCGCCGCCGTGAAAGTACAGCAGCACCGGTCGTCGGCTCGCCCCTTGCGGCTGGCTGTCGAACAGGCGCAGGCGCAAGCCGTCGGCGGTGATGTCCTGGCGCCGTGCCAGGGGTGGCAAATCGTGGTTCCAGATGCCCTGATAAGCCAAGGCGCGGGCCCGGGCCTCGGCCAAGGATTGGCGCAGCGGATCGGCTGGGGCTGCCCCGTGTCGGGCGGCGTGGGCCTGGATCAGACTAAGGGCTGGGGATGAGGTCATGGCATCGACTCCGCTGGAACCGTTGTCAGGATTGTACAACATTGATTAAGTGTCAAACTAAAATATAAATACACATTTTTAACGTAAAAAATGGAAATCGGCTTAATCTGTTGCGATTCCAAGCATTCGGCGGGGAAAGATGGCTGGGAGGTGATTGATTTTTAACGCTTCAACGGGCATCCTCGGCCACGGTTTATCAGGATAAGGATCGGGCGGGATGGGTGAGACGACGCAGCGGGATCAGGCCGAAGACCGCGCCGAAACCGAACAGGCAATCCTGGTGGCCGAAAAGCCGCCGATTTTGATGGTTGAGCCGCCGTTTCCCAAGTCCGCCCCCAAGGCGCGGCGCAAGAATACCCAGGCTGCCGGTCGTATGGTCCGTGTCGTCAATTTCGTCGCCGGGCTGTTGACGTTCATCTGGCTGGGCTTCTGCGGTCAGTACGTCAACACCAATATCGGCTGGGACAACCTGATGGCGTTGCAGCCGCAGGAACTGGGCGGCATCGTCGGCGCCGCTTTCGTCCCTGTCGCCCTGTTGTGGATGGTCCTGGCCTGGCTCGACCGTGGTCGGGTGATGCGCATCGTCGCCCAGGAACTGGACGACCATCTGCGCCGCCTGACCTATCCGTCCGACGAATCCGAGGCCCGGGTCAAGGCGGTGTCCGATTCGCTGCTGGCGCAGACCAAGGCGTTGACCGAGGCGTCGGAACGCGCTGCCGTCGATGCCGACAAGGTGCGGACCTTGATGGCCGGCCAGATCGACACTCTGTCGTCGGTGTTGGGCCGGGTCAGCAGCGACGCCCGCGGCGCGGTTGACGCGTTGAAGGGCGAGGTCGACCGTCTGACCAATGCCGCCGATTCCGCCACCACGCGGGCGCGCGAAATCGAGCATTTGCTGCGCTTGCAAACCCAGGAACTCAACGTGGTGACCGAGACCGCCGCCAGCAGGGTGCGCGAATTCGGTGATTCCCTGCACCAGCAGGCCGAAGCCATCGACCAGACCTCGAGCCGGGCCGCCCAGCGGGCGGAAACCATGTCGGCCCAGATCGCCAAGCATGCCGAGGCGTTGGACAAGACGTCGCAAGCGGCGGTGGTGCGGGCCGAACAGGTCGGCCAGATTTTCAGCGAACGGGCCATGGCCCTGGCCGAAGGCGCCAGCAAGGCGGCGGAAAGCACCGAGGCGGTGTCCAGCACCCTGTCGCAACGGGTCGAGGCCCTGGAAACCTTGTTCAACCGCCAGAACACCGATCTCGATCAGGCGGCGGTTCGTCTGGCCGAACAGACCGGACGCATCAGTCAGTCGCTGCAACAGCAGGCCACCGGCCTTGACCAGATCACCGACCGCGTGCTGTCGCGCATCCGCATCGTCGAGGAAGCCTTGTCGGTGCAGTCGCGTGAAGTGTCGTCGGCGTCGGATCAGGCCATGAACCGCTTCCGCGAGATGGAAGAGGTTCTGGCCCGCCACGCCGAGCAATTGCGGACCACTTCGGACGAAGCCGCCGCCCAGATGGGCGAAGTGGGCGAAGTCTTCGCCCAGCGTCGCGACGATGTGGATCAGGCGGCGGAACGGGCCGGCGGTCGCGTGCGCGAAACCGGCGAGCTGTTCCAGTCGCAGGCGCGCGCCTTGTCGGCGGCGTCCGATCAGATGCAGGCCCGGGCCCGCGAAGTGTCGGAAACCCTGCGGCTGCATATCGAGGATTTGGGCAAGGGGGCGGACCGCGCCGCCGCCCAGGCCGAGGCCATCCGCCAGTCCCTGCGCAAGCAGGCCGACGAACTGGCCGATGCCGCCAATGTGGTGTCGACCCAGTCGCGCCTGTCCGAAGCCTCGCTCAACCAGCAATCGCGTCATCTGATTTCCACCTCGGATCAGGTCATGGCCAAGGTCAAGACCATTTCCGACACCTTGCGCCAGAACACCAACGATCTGGTGGCGGTGTCGTCGCGCGTCGGCGTCGAGTTGGAAGCGGTGGGCGAGGGGCTGCGCCAGCGCACCATGGAAGTGGGCTCGGCTGCCGTCAAGGCGGTGGCCGACACCGCCGGTGTCTCGGAAATGCTGGAGCAGCGGTCCGAACAGATGGGCGGTATCGCCGAACAGGTGGCCACCCGCCTGCGCGGCACCATCGACGCCCTGCGCCGTCAGACCGAACAATTGGTGGCTTCCGCCGATCAGACCCAGGTCAGCGTCACCGCCGTCGGCGAGAAGCTGAAGGATCAGACCGAAGCGGTGGCTCGCGTCGCCGACGATTCGTCGGAAGTGTTGCAGGCCTTCGGTCAAGCCATCGCCAAACACGCGGTGGAAGTGGGCGAGGCGGCACAACGGGTGTTCCACAATTCGCAGACCGCCGGCGACGCGTTGCGCCAGATCGTCCGCGATTTCGAGGAATCGTCCAACAAGACCGCCGGTCAGGTCACCGCCGCCGGCGACATGCTGCGCGCCGGTATCCGCGATCTCAATCAGGCGTCGGAACGGATCACCTCGTCGGTGCGCGCCTCGGGCGATTCGTTGCGTCGTTATGCCCTGGAATTGCAGGAATCCACCGACCGTACCGGGGCCAAGCTGGAAACCTCGTTCGAGGTCATTCGCCAGAAGTCCAACGATCTGGGCGTCACCGGCGAAAGGCTGTCGCAGCAGGCGGAAAATCTGGCTGCCACCTTCGGTCGTCAGATCGACGAATTGGTCAGCGCCTCGAAGCTGGCGGAAATGCGGGCCGAGCAGATCGAGGAACGCCGCGCCAACGCCTCGGTCGAACATTTCCTGCGCAATGCCGCCTTCATCGTCGAAAAGCTGCAATCGCTGTCGGTGGATATCGGTCGCATCTTCGCCACCAACATCGACGAAAAGGCTTGGCGCGAATTCCATGCCGGCGATCAAAGCGTGTTCGTGCGCAAGATTTTGAAGAATCTGGACAAGCACCAGATCGCTGCGATCAAGAACAAGTACGAGGACGATGGCGAGTTCCGCGAATACGTCACCCGCTATCTGGCCGAGTTCGAGGCGTTGCTGAACCAGGCGCGTCAGTCCGATTACGCCGACGTCCTGACCGGCACCTTCACCTCGTCGGAAGTCGGCAAGTTGTATCTGGTGGTCGCCCGGTCCTTGGGCCGGTTGGAATAAGGTCCGGTTCATGCCGGTTCAGGGCGCTTCCGCTTTTGGTGGAAGCGCCCTGATCGTTTCCGCTGCCCTATCTTTTCGTTATGCTGGAAAGGTCGGACGAGCAGCCAAGGCGAAAGGTTGATATGCCATGACCGGAACGTCGGTGCGTACCAGCCTGTTGCTGCGAGCCTTCGCCATCGTCGTCATGGCCCTGGGTGTCTTCGCCGTTTCCACCTATGCGCTGATCGTCGTTCCCGCCATCGACCGTCTGGCGCAATCGCAGATGACCCAGACCGCCGGCGAGTTGGATTCCCGCGTCCAGCGTCTGCTCGCCACCGTCGAGATCACCCTCAACACCAGCCGACGCTGGGGGGTCAACGGCAGCCTGCAACTGGATCAGGTGGAACGGTTCAACGAATTCTTCTTCCCGATGATCGAGAATCACCCGGAAATCTCGTCGGTGATCTTCGCCCATGAATCGGGGCGTGAAATCCTGCTTTTGCACACGGCGGACGGCAAGTGGATCAACCGTCTCAGCGATCCCGACCGCTGGGGCAACAAGACCACCTGGATGACCTGGAGCAATACCCGCGTCCTGGAAAAGACCGAGATCCTGGAGCGCGATTACGATGCCCGCAAGCGACCCTGGTTCCAAGGCGCCATGGCCATGGCCGAGGATCTGGGGGTGTTCTGGACCGCGCCCTATATCTTCTTCACCACCAAGGAACCGGGCATCACCGCCGCCAGCCGTTGGACCGGCGCCGATGGCAGCCGTTTCATCATCGCCCACGACGTCAAGCTGTTGGATCTGTCTCACTTCACCCGTGGCATCACCGCCGGCCCCAACGGCATCGGCATGCTGTTGGACGATCAGGGGCGTCTGGTCGGCGTGCCGCGGGACCAACGTTTCGATGACGACGGCGAGATCAAGAAATCAGTATTGCAGCCCTTGGCCGATGCCGGACTGCCGGTGCTGGCGGCAAGCTGGCAACACTGGAACGATCTGGGCCGCCCCAACGGCAGTCTGAATGCCCTGGAATACCAGGGTGAAGAGTGGTTCTCGCATTTCCGCCGGGTCTTCATCGGTCAGCAATCGTTCTGGCTGGCGGTGGTGGCGCCACATCGGGATTTCATCCCCATCAGTGGTGACCAAACGGTGCTGTTGGTTTTGTTGATCGTGGCGACGCTGGTTGCCGCCACCCTGGTGACCTTGCCCATCGCCCGGCGTTTCGCCGCTCCGCTCGAACATCTGGCGGAGGAAAGCACGCGCATCGGTCGCCTGGACTTGCAGCGACCGGTGGCCGTCGCATCGGATTTGACGGAAATAAGCGCCCTGGCCACGGCGCAGGAGGCCATGCGGCAAGCCCTGCTGGCCTCGACCTCGCGGCTGGAGGAAGCCAACGCCACCTTGGAAGCCCGCGTGTCCGAACGCACATGGGAGTTGGAGCAATCGAAAGGCGCTGCCGAATGGTCGCGTCAATTGCTGCGTGAAATGGCCGATTCGCTGCCTTGCGCCACCTTCCGCTTTGAAGTGGTGCCGGGGCGTTCCCCCGCCTTCCGTTTCGTCAGTGCCCAGGTTGCGCGCATCTTGGGGGTGACCGCGGCCGAGTTGATGAACGATCCGGGGCTGCGCCTGAAAAACCTGCATCCCGACGATCTGGAACCCGCCCGTATCGCCCAGGCCGAGGCCATCGACAGGGGCCAGCCGACCAATCTGCTCTATCGGGTGGTGCTGGGGAATACCGCGCCGCGCTGGATCGAGACCCGCTCCATGGTGTCGGAATCCTTCGACGGCACCAGGGTGTGGAACGGCTATTGGCTGGATGTGACCGAGCGCGAGGAAGCCTTGGCCCGCATCCGCATGGCCGAGGAACGGTTGCGGGCGCTCACCGATTCGGTGCCGGTGGCGGTGTTTGAAATGCGCAGCCAGGGTGATCTGTTCTGGTTCACCTTTATCAGCCGCAAGGTACGTGAAATCCTGGGTATCGGACGCGATGAATTGCGGGCCAATGCCGGTAGGCTGTACGGCACGGTGGCGGCGGCGGATCGGGACGGTCTGGAGGAGAGTGTCGTGGCTGCCATTGGCGGCGGACTTCATTTTTCCGCCAGCTTCCGCCTGGATAGCCCTGGCGACGAACGCTGGATCAGGATGGAGGCGGTGCCCATCCCTGGCGAGCAGGGCGACAGGGTCTGGGCCGGTTTCTTCCAGGACATCACCGCCGTCAAACAGGCCGAGGCCGAATTGACGCGGGCCAAGGAACTGGCCGAGGACGCCACCCGGATGAAGTCGGATTTCCTGGCCAATATGAGCCACGAAATCCGCACCCCCATGAATGCCATCATCGGCATGAGCCATCTGACGCTGAAGACCCCGCTGACCCCGCGCCAGCACGATTACGTCAAGAAAATCCAAGGCGCCGGCCAGCATCTCTTGGGCATCATCAACGACATCTTGGATTTTTCCAAGATCGAGGCCGGCAAGCTGACGGTGGAACATATCGGTTTCGACCTGGACAAGGTTCTCGACAACATCGCCAGCCTGCTGACGGAAAAGACCAATGCCAAGAACTTGGAACTGGTCTTCGACGTGCCCTCGGACGTGCCGCGCGCCCTGGTGGGTGATTCCCTGCGTTTGGGCCAAATTCTGATCAATTACGCCAACAACGCTGTCAAATTCACCGAAAAGGGCGAGATCGACATCATCGTCAGGGTGCAGGAACGCACGCAAACAGAGGTGGTGCTGTATTTCGCCGTGCGCGATACCGGTATCGGCATCACGCCCGAGCAAAAGGCCCGTCTGTTCCAAAGTTTCGAGCAGGCCGACACCTCGACCACCCGCAAATTCGGCGGCACCGGGCTGGGGCTGGCCATCTCCAAGAAGCTGGCCGAACTGATGGACGGCGCGGTGGGGGTTGAAAGCGAATATGGCAAGGGCAGCACCTTTTGGTTCACCGCCCGCATGGGCGTCGGCGTCGAGCGGGACCGCAAGCTGCTGCCGTCGCCCGATCTGCGCGGCTGCCGGGTGTTGGTGGTCGACGACAACGACAATGCCCGCGCCGTGTTGTGCGATCTGCTGACCAGCATGACCTTCGAGCCCAGCGAGGTGGCCTCGGGGCCGGCAGCCGTGGCCGAGGTCAAGCGGGCCGCCGATGCCGGCATCCCCTATGCCCTGGTCCTGGTCGATTGGCGCATGCCCGACATGGACGGCATCGACACCGCCCGCCATATCCGCGCCTTGGGGGTGGAGCAGGCGCCGCGCCTGTTGATGGTCACCGCCTATGGCCGCGAAGAGGTGCTCAATCAGATCAACGAGGCCGGCATCGATGACGTGCTGATCAAGCCGCTCAGCGCCTCGATTTTGTTCGATACAGTGATGCGCATGTTCGGCGGCGGCAGAAACGGCGAATCCGGGGCGGATGACCAGGGCGGATCGCCGGCCCCCCTGGACGATCTGGCGGCCATCCAAGGGGCGCGCATCCTGTTGGTGGAAGACAACGACCTCAATCAGGAGGTGGCGTCGGAATTGCTGGCCGATGCCGGCTTTGTCGTCGACATCGCCGATGACGGCGCCATCGCCTTGGACAAGGTTCAACGCCACGCCTATGACATCGTGCTGATGGATATGCAGATGCCGGTGATGGATGGCGTCACCGCCACCCGTGAAATCCGCAAGCTGGGGCGTTTCGACGACCTGCCCATCGTTGCCATGACCGCCAACGCCATGCGCCGCGATCAGGATTTGTGCCGGGATGCAGGGATGAACGACTTTGTCGCCAAGCCCATCGATCCCGACCAACTGTGGGCGGCGTTGGTGCGCTGGATCAAGCCGCGTCATGGCCCGGCGGCGACAAATGCCGCACCGGTTGCCGCCACCGGTCCCGAGCACGTTCCGGATATTCCCGGTCTGGATGGGGTCACTGGCTTGCGTCGGGTCCAGGGCAAGACCAGCCGCTATCTGATGAGCTTGCGCAAATTCGCCGCCGGTCGGCGCGGGGCGGCCACCGATATCCGTCGGGCCTTGGACGACGACGATTGGATGACGGCGGAACGGCTGGCCCATACCCTGAAAGGGTTGGCCGGCATGATCGGGGCCGAGCAGATTCAGCACTTGGCCGCCGCCCTGGAAACCGCCCTGGCCGATCGCATGCCGCGTGACGTGGTGGATGGTCTGGTCACCCGGCTGGAGCAGCCCTTGGCGGCGCTGGTCGCCGCCTTGGACGAATGTTTGCCGCCCGAGCCGGAGATTGTTGCCGCGACGGCGGTGGACCTGAAACTTGTGGGTGAGGTCAGCGATCGCTTGCGAAAGCTGCTTGCCGATGATGACGCCATGGCCGACGATGTGCTGGAGGAAAACGCGGCCCTGCTTTGTGCGGCCTTCCCCGAGGAATACCGGCAGATTCACGCCGGGATCAAAAGTTTCGATTTCGATGTCGCCTTGGCCGCGCTGGATCAGGCCATGGGGCGCAATCGCCGAGACGCATGAGGATGAGGATGGACAGCGTGGATTTTGTCGAACGACCGACGATCCTGGTGGTGGACGATACCCCCGACAACCTGGCGGTGTTGAGCAGCCTGTTGAAGGACGAGTATCGGGTCAAGGTCGCCAGCAGCGGCGAAAAGGCGCTGAAGGTGGCCGCCGCCGCCAATCCCCCCGACCTGATCTTGCTGGATATCATGATGCCGGGACTGGACGGCTATGAAGTCTGCCAACGTCTGAAGCTTGACCCGGCGACGCGGGACATTCCGGTGATTTTCCTGACCGCCAAAAGTGATGTGGATTCGGAACGGCACGGGCTGGAATTGGGGGCGGTGGATTACATCAGCAAGCCGATCAGTCCGCCCATCGTGCTGGCGCGGGTGCGCACCCATCTGGAACTCAAGGCCTCCTCCGATTTTCTGCGCGACCAGAACGAATTTCTCGAACACGAAGTGGCCAAGCGCACCGAGGAGGTGATGGCCATCCAGGACGTGACCATCCTGGCCATGGCCTCGCTGGCCGAGACCCGTGACCTGGAAACCGGCAACCATATCCGCCGCACCCAGTTCTATATCAAGGCCTTGGCGGAAAAGCTGCGCGGCCATCCGCGCTTTGCCGGACAACTGGATGAGTATGCCATCGACATGTTGTTCAAATCGGCGCCATTGCACGATATCGGCAAGGTAGGCATTCCTGATCGCATCCTGCTGAAGCCGGGGCGCTTCGTGCCGGAAGAGTTCGAGATCATGAAAACCCACACCACCTTGGGCCGTGACGCCATCGAACACGCCGAGCATTCACTGGGGTCGAGGGTCGAGTTTTTGACCATGGCCAAGGAAATCGCCTTTTCCCACCAGGAAAAGTGGGATGGCAGCGGCTATCCGCAGAACTTGGCCGGCGACCATATCCCGTTGTCGGCGCGGTTGATGGCAGTGGCTGACGTCTATGACGCGTTGATCAGCCGTCGGGTTTACAAGGCGGCAATGACGCATGACGCGGCAGTGGCCATCATGGTCGAAGGCCGGGGTAGTCATTTTGATCCCGATATTCTGGATGCTTTTCTGGAAATCCAGGAGGAATTTCGCCAGATTGCCTTCAGGCACGCCGATTCCGATGCCGATTTGGCGCGAAAGCGGGAGTTGCTGGCACGATCCGGCACCGCCTGCACCGAGAAGGAATAATGCTCCCCATGCTTGCTGGCGAGTTCACCGATAAGGCCACGATCCTGGTGGTTGACGACACCGCCGAGGAACTGGCCCTGATTGTCGGCCTGCTCAAGGATCAGTACCGGGTCCGGGTCGCCAATAGCGGCGAACGGGCCCTGACCATGCTGGCCACCGGCGACGTGCCGGACATGATCCTGCTGGACGTGATGATGTCGGATATCGACGGCTATGAGGTCTGCCGTCAGCTCAAGGCCAATCCGCGCACCCGCGCCATTCCGGTGATGTTTTTGACCGGACGCACGCGCATGGCCGACGAAAAGCGCGGCTTCGATCTGGGCGCGGTGGATTATGTGCCCAAGCCGGTCAGTCCGCCCATCCTGCTGGCCCGCCTCCGCGCCCATCTGCGGCTGAAAGCCGCCGCCGACTTCCTGCGCGATAAGAACGGCTTTCTGGAGCGTGAGGTGGCCAAGCGCACCAAGGAGGCCACCGCCATCAAGGATGTCACCATCCTGGCCATGGCATCCCTGGCGGAAACCCGCGACCTGATGACCGGCAATCATATTCGCCGCACCCAGTATTACATGAGCGCGCTGGCCACGTCCTTGCAAACCAATCCGCGTTTCAGCCGTCATCTCGACGAGGCGGCGATCACCATGCTGTTCAAGTCGGCCCCCTTGCACGATATCGGCAAGATCGGCATCCCCGACCGCATCCTGCTGAAGCCCGGTCCCTTGGACGCGGAAGAGTTCGAGGTGATGAAGAATCATGCGGCCCAAGGCCGCCATGCCATCGAGCATGCCGAGCAATGGTTGGGCAAGACGCTGGAATTTTTGACCACGGCCAAGGAAATCGCCCATTACCACCACGAGCGCTGGGACGGCAATGGCTATCCCGAGGGGCTTTCCGGCGATGATATCCCCATTTCCGCCCGCCTGATGGCGGTGGCCGACGTCTATGATGCCTTGATCAGCCGTCGCGTCTACAAGGATCCCTACGCCCATGACATGGCGGTGGCCACCATCATCGAAGGCCGGGGCAGCCGGTTCGACCCCGACGTGGTCGATGCTTTTCTTTCGATTCAGGAAGAATTCCGCGCCATCGCCGTGCAATACGCCGATTGATGTCCGGCCGGAAAAAGATACGCCGCCCGCATCAGGTCTGACGCGGGCGGCGTTAAGTAATTGATTTAATCAGTTATGTCGGTCGACGAACTTTTCCAACCAGTGGATATCGTAATCGCCGTTGACGAAATCCTGGTCCTGCACCAGACGGTTATGCAGGGGCAGGGTGGTCTTGATGCCGTCGATGACGTACTCGCCCAAGGCCCGGCGCAGGCGCATCAGCGCCTCGTTGCGGGAATTGCCCGAGACGATCAGCTTGGCGATCATGCTGTCGTAATGGGGCGGGATACGGTAATTGGCATAAAGGCCGGAATCGACGCGCACGCCCAAGCCGCCGGGGGCGTGATAGCCGGTGATGCGACCGGGCGAGGGCACGAAGGTCTGCGGGTCTTCGGCGTTGACGCGGCATTCGAAGGCGTGGCCCTGGAAGCGGACGTCTTCCTGGGTGTAGCCCAGGGGGGCGCCGGCGGCGATGCGCAATTGCTCGCGCACCAGATCGATGCCGGTGATGGCCTCGGTGATCGGGTGCTCGACCTGCAGGCGGGTGTTCATTTCGATGAAATAGAACTCGCCGTCCTCGAACAAAAATTCCAAGGTGCCGGCATTGCGGTAACCCAGCTTCTGCACCGCCTTGCGGGCGATGTCGCCGATACGGGCGCGCTGTTCGTCATTGAGCGCCGGCGACGGTGCTTCTTCCAGCACCTTCTGATGGCGACGCTGCAACGAACAATCGCGTTCACCCAAATGCACCACCGCGCCGTAATTGTCGGCCAGAATCTGCATTTCGATATGACGCGGCTTGCCCAGGTACTTTTCCAGGTAGACGTCGGCATTGCCGAACGCCGCCTTGGCCTCGTTCCTGGCCATCTTATAGGCTTCAGACAGTTCGTCGGCCGAACGGGCCACCTTCATGCCCTTGCCGCCGCCGCCGGCGGTGGCCTTGATCAGCACCGGATAGCCGATCTTGGCGGCGCATTCGAGCGCGTCGTCGACCGTTTCCAAGGCGCCTTCAGAGCCGGGCACGCAGGGCAGACCGGCTGCCGCCGCCGCCTGCTTGGCGGTGATCTTGTCACCCATCATGCGGATATGGTCGGCGGTGGGGCCGATGAAGACGAAGCCGTGTTCCTCGACCATCTGGGCGAAATCGGCGTTTTCCGACAAGAAACCGTAGCCGGGGTGGATGGCATCGGCGCCGGTGATGGTCGCCGCCGACAGGATCGCCGCCTTGTTCAGGTACGAATCCTTGGCCGAGGGCGGGCCGATGCACACGGCCTCGTCGGCCAAGCGCACATGCATGGCGTCGTTGTCGGCGGTGGAATGGACAGCGACCGTGCGAATGCCCATTTCCCGGCAGGCGCGATGGATGCGCAGTGCGATTTCGCCGCGATTGGCGATCAGTACCTTTTCGAACATCAAGACATTTACTCGATAATGACCAGAGGTTCGCCAAATTCCACCGGTTGGTTGTCGGTGACCAGAATACGGGTCACCTTGCCACCACGGTGGGCGCGGATGGGATTGAAGGTCTTCATGGCCTCGATCAGCATCAAGGTCTGGCCTTCCGACACGGTGGAACCGACGTCGATGAACTTGGCGGCGCCGGGCTCCGGCGACAGATAGGCGACGCCGACCATGGGCGAGGTCACCGCGCCGGGATGGCCGACGCCATCATCGGCGGCAGCCGGTGCCGCCACCGGGGCGGCAGCGGGAGCGATGGTCGGGACGGCGTGGTGCACGGCCATGGGCAGGCCCTGGCGGGCAACGCGGATACGGACGGAACCGGTATCGTATTCGATCTCGGTCAGATTGGTCTGGTCCAACAGTTCGGCCAGCGAACGGACCAGATCGGCATCGAAGGATTTGGTGGCCATTGGGCTGTCAACTTCCCCTGATCAGACGGGCGAGCGCGTCGAGCGCAAGAATGTATCCGTGGCTGCCAAAGCCGCAGATCATCCCCTTCGCCGCCTTGGAAACGAAGGAGTGGTGGCGGAATTCTTCCCGCTGGTGAATGTGCGACATATGCACCTCGACCGTCGGAACCTGGACGGCCAAAAGCGCGTCCAAAATCGCCACCGAGGTGTGGGTATAGGCGCCGGCATTGATGATGATGCCGACACAGCGCTGGCGGGCGCTTTGAATCCAGTCCACGAGGTCGCCTTCGTGGTTGGATTGATGAAACTCGATCTCCAGCCCCAGGGACGCGGCATGCGTCCGTGCCGACGCTTCCACGCAGGCCAGGGTTTCATGGCCGTACAGTTCCGGCTGGCGTGTTCCCAGCAGGTTCAGGTTCGGGCCGTTGACGATCAGGATAATCGGCTTCGTCATTTCGTCCTTATAGCACGCGCAACAGACGGCGCAACCCGAACCTGTCGGCCACGAAATATTGTTAGCAGCCGGATGCCATAGTTTACCGGTGCGGACCTGTGGGGCACACTGAACGGACGCAATTTTCATGAAATCCAAGCGGGGAGGGATGCTTATGCGCAAGATCATTCTGATCGTGGTCGCCGTATTGGTGGTGGCCATCGGCGCCGGTGTGGCGTTTCTGTCGTCCAACCTGGACAGCATCGTCAAGAAGGTGATCGAGACGGCGGGGACCGAGGTGGCCGGGGTCAAGGTCAGCGTCGGCGACGTCAAGATTTCCCTGTCCGAGGGCAAGGCCACCATCGCCGGTCTGACCGTCGCCAATCCGCCGGGCTTTTCCGCTCCGCACGCCTTCAAGCTGGGGGCCATTGCCGTGGCCCTGGACACCGGTTCGCTGACCGCCAATCCCATCGTCATCAAGGATATCTCGGTGGCGGCGCCGGAAGTGACCTATGAAATGGGCGCCGGCGGCGGCAGCAATATCGACGCCATCCAGAAGAACGTAGCGGCCAAGACCGCCGGCAGCGGCGATAAGGCGACGGCGGAGAAGGGCGGCGAAAAGAAGCTGGTCATCGATCGTCTGGTCATCAGCAAGGGCACCGTCAATCTGGCCACCGCCATTCCCGGTGTCAAAAGCAGTGCCACCTTGGCCGATATCGTGCTGACCGGCATCGGTCGCAAATCGGGCGGCGCCAGTGCCGGCGAAGTGGCCAAGCAAGTGATGGATGCCCTGACCAAGTCGGCGCTGAAGGCTGGCCAGTCCATGGGCATCGGCTCCATCGGCGATGCGGTCAAGGGCGCGGTGCCCGGCGATGCCGGCGGCGCGCTGAAGGGTGTGTTCGGTAAATAACGGGTTTGCCCGTCCCGGGGGCGCCACGGGCATAAGGTTGCAACGCTGCCCGGCACTGACCATACTGCGACCCTCTTGTTTCCATCATGGGACCGGTCGCATGAAAGTCATGATCAACGGCGAAGAGCGCGCCTTGACGGCGGCGCAAAGCGTCGAGGCGGTTTTGTTGGGTTTGGGCATCGATCCGCGCAAGGTGGCGGTCGAACGCAATCTTGAGATCGTGCCCAAATCCACCTACGCCCAGGTCATGGTCGGCGATGGCGACCGGCTGGAAATCGTTCATTTCATCGGCGGAGGATCGGCGGACGTGGTCAGCGACGATTATTTCGAGGTGGCCGGGCGCAAGTTCCGTTCGCGCCTGCTGGTGGGCACCGGCAAATACAAGGATTTCGACGAAACCGCCAAGGCCATCGCCGAATCGGGGGCGGAAATCGTCACCGTCGCCGTGCGCCGGGTCAATCTGTCCGATCCCAGCCAGCCCATGCTGGTGGATTACGTCAGCCCGAAGCAATACACCTATCTGCCCAACACCGCCGGCTGTTTCACCGCCGACGACGCCGTGCGCACGCTGCGCCTGGCGCGCGAGGCCGGCGGCTGGGATCTGGTCAAGCTGGAAGTCCTGGGTGACCAGAAGACGCTCTATCCCAATATGCCGGAAACCCTGAAGGCGGCCGAGGCGCTGATCAAGGACGGCTTCAAGGTCATGGTTTATTGTTCCGACGACCCCATCCAGGCCAAGATGCTGGAGGACATGGGGTGCGTCGCCATCATGCCGTTGGGGTCGCTGATCGGCTCGGGCCTGGGCATCATCAATCCCATCAATATCCGCTTGATCAAGGAAAGCGCCAAGGTGCCGGTCCTGGTCGATGCCGGCGTCGGCACCGCGTCGGACGCCGCGGTGGCCATGGAGCTGGGCTGCGACGGCGTGCTGATGAATACCGCCATCGCCGCCGCCAAGGACCCCATCGGCATGGCCAAGGCTATGCGGTTGGCGGTGGAGGCCGGTCGCCTGGCCTATCTGTCGGGCCGCATGCCCAAGAAGATGTATGCCGACCCCAGCTCGCCCCTGGCCGGGCTGATCTGAAAGGGGCGGGACGGGACACTGCCAATGGTGTTGCCGTCCCCCTTTTGGCCACAATACGTTCCGTCGCCCGGTTGTGCTTGCCTGTCCATAAGTTATTGATTTTATTGAGCCAACTTGAGCATTAGGAAAATATTTTTTCCCAAGGGTTATTTTTCACTTTTCGTCGCCGAAAAACGCTGTATATAGCCACTTCAGGTGAGACGTACAGCGCACGTGCCTCTGGCCCTACGGGGTTTAAGCAACGACGTCCAAGGCGTCTTCTGGGTGCAAGCGGGTTAACTCCCCGGTGCTTGGAGGATCAAGCTATGAACGTAGTGGCTCGGCAGACGCTGTCAGAGTTTTCCTATTCCAGCTTCGTGAACGGGTTACCCGCTCTGCAGGCCTTCGACCTGCTGTGGTGCGACGTCCGAAGTACCTCCCGGCGGATCTAACGGCTTCCCGAACAGCCGTCGTTTTCGGACTGACGACCCTGCCTGATGGCGGGGTTTCGGGGCCGCTTTCCTGACATTCGGGCTCGACGCCCAAATCAATACATCTGGGGAGGACTCGCGATGACCGCGAAGATCGCTCGTTTTCTGGAGGAAGTCCGTCCTGCGACGCCGTGTGTGGTCGTCGATCTGGACGTCGTGCGAGACAATTACATGGGCCTGCGCCACTGGCTGCCCTTGGCTCAGGTGTATTATGCCGTCAAGGCCAACCCGGCGCCGGAAATCATCCGCATGCTGGTGGGCCTGGGCTCCAGCTTCGACGTCGCCTCGCGCGGTGAAGTCGATCTGTGCCTGGAAAACGGTGCCCGCGCCGACAACATCTCGTTCGGCAACACCATCAAGAAGCAGTCGGACATTGCCTACGCCTATTCCAAGGGTGTGCGTCTGTACGCTTTCGACTCGGAAGCGGAACTGGAAAAGCTGGCCGAATCGGCCCCCGGTTCGCGCGTGTTCTGCCGCATCCTGATGACTTGCGACGGGGCCGAATGGCCGCTGTCGCGCAAGTTCGGCTGCGAGATCGAGATGGCCAAGGATCTGCTGGTCAAGGCGCGTGAACTGGGCATGGACCCTTACGGCGTGTCCTTCCACGTGGGCAGCCAGCAGACCGACCTCAATCAGTGGGACATCGCTGTCGGCAAGGCCGCCATGCTGTTCACCGCCCTGAACGAAGCCGGCATCGACCTCAAGATGATGAATTTGGGCGGCGGCTTCCCGGCCAAGTACCGCACCGACATCCCGGCGGTGGAACGCTATGCCGACGCCGTCATGCACGCCATGACCAACCATTTCGGCAATGCCCTGCCGGCCATGATCATCGAGCCGGGCCGGTCGCTGGTCGGCGATGCCGGCGTGTTGGAAGCGGAAGTGGTGCTGATCTCCAAGAAGTCCTATGACGAGGACGTGCGCTGGGTCTATCTGGACATCGGCAAGTTCGGCGGCTTGGCCGAAACCATGGACGAGGCCATCAAGTACCGCATTCAGACCCCGCGTGACGGCGAGGAAACCGCCCCCGTCGTGCTGGCCGGTCCGACCTGCGATTCCGCCGACATCCTGTACGAGAAGGCCGGTTACGAAATGCCGGTGACCCTGAAGGTGGGTGACAAGGTGCGCATCCTGTCGACCGGCGCCTACACCACCTCGTATTCGGCGGTGAACTTCAATGGCTTTGCCCCCTTGAAGGCCTATTTCATCTGATCCTATTGATCAGGACAAACAATCGGGGCGCGGCCGCAAGGGTCGCGCCCTGTTTGTTTTGCGTCACGGTCAGCACGTGCGGACAAAATCAGGCGCAACGCGGATGGACGCGGATTGGCACGGATGAACACGGATAAAGAAAAAATCCGCGTCTATCCGTGCAGCCGCGAAGCGGCATCCGTGTTTATCCGTGTTACGGCTGGATTTCTCCACCCTCCCGGTCTGTCGAGCAGACGGCACAAAAAAGGGCGCCAGCCCACAGGCCGCGCCCCGTTTGTCGCCCATACGACGATCACTCGTGCGGGTGGTCGTGGCGGAATTCCTCCAGCCCGTGTTGCCAGCCCTGTTCGGTTTCCAGGTGATGGTCGTGGGCCAGCTTGACCTCGGCCTCCAGGGCGGCCTCGACCGTGGCGCAGCCATCGGGTTGGTCAAGCACGGTTTCCGCCCATTCGGCGGCGACGACGGTGGGCACATGCTTGAAGCAGGCGACGGCGTCCAATTGTTCGGGGGTCAGGCCGCTGAAAGCGACGCAATCGGTGAGGGACAACATGGCCGATCTCCGTGACTGTGGAATGGCATCTGTCACTGTCTTATTCAACGCTGACGATCCTAGCATAAAGCCGTGCATAATTTCGAGATGTCCCTAGTTCTTGTAATAAAATTCGCACCGCACCATAAATGTTGCGACGCAATATGCTGCCGATTGACCAAGGTCACTTGATTCGGCGGCGTCCTGGGGGCAAGCTTCAGCCATGTTCATGAAATTCCTTTTGACCGTCGCGGTGGTCGCGCTGATCTGGTTCGGCTTCCGCTTTTCCCAGCGTCTGGCCATGCAAAGGCAGGCGCCGCGCGAGCCTGCGGATCAGGCGGCCAAACCCAAGCCGCGCTTTACCCCGGATGCCGACGGCGAATCTGTGCGTGATCTGGTCAAGTGCCCCATCTGCAACACATGGCGTGCGCCTAATCTGGGCACGTGCGGGCGCAAGGAATGTCCCCATTGAAGGTGTGTCGATGAACAAGCTCATGGTCTTGTTGACGGTGTTGAGCCTGACCGGCTGCGCTTTGCCGCCACCGGATCAGCCGGCCCATCCCAGCCGCATGGGGCGGTTTTTGGGGCTGGTGTCGCAATGCGGCTGTTCGGATATCGGTCCCGACCGCATGCTGGCCGAATACGGCAAGGCGGTGGCCGGGCGCTATGGCGAGGCCGACATCAAATCCATGCGTGGCTACGTGGATCTGGGCCTGTCGGAGAAATTCGACAACCAGCTGGAAATCTGCGCCGAGGCCTGTGGTCAGTCGTGCATGGTCAATGCGGTGGCCGAAGCCCTGGGCGGGCGCTCTATCGCCGGCGCCGGCACCTGTCTGGTGTCGGAACGCGATCTGCACCTGACGGTGGGGCGGACCGGCGGCGACTGGGATTAACGCATTGACCGTGAAAAAGTCCCTCGGCTTTGCCTCGGTGTACTTTTCCCCGATTTGAATAGGGAAAACCCGTGCTCAAGCAAGCTTTCCGCGCGGGTTTAAATCTCTTCCCCGCCAGGAGACAGGCAAAGCCTGTCTCCTGGAAAACAGAAACGGGAAAAATAGGCGCAGGGCCGCCCCAAGCCTATTTTTCTCCAATTTTATCAACGGGGAAAAGTACACTGAGCGAAGCGAAGGACTTTTTCACGAATTTCCCCACCAATAGACCCAGACGAACAGAAACAGCCAGACCACATCGACGAAGTGCCAGTACCAGGCGGCGGCCTCGAAGCCCACATGCTGGCCGGGGGTGAAGTGGCCCGTTTGGGCGCGCAAGGTGCAGACGATCAGGAAGCACACGCCGACCAGCACATGGAAGCCGTGGAAGCCGGTGGCCATGTAGAACACCGACGGGTAGACACCTTCGGTGAATTTGAAGGTGGCTTCGCCGTATTCGACCATTTGCAGGCTGAGGAACAATATCCCCAGCGCCACCGTGACCGCCAGACCCAGCACCGATTGCCGCTGATGGCCCTTGCTGACGCCATGATGGGCCCAGGTCAGCGTCGCCCCCGAACTCAGCAGGATCAGGGTGTTGATGAAGGGCAGGCTCCAGGTGTGCAGGGGCTCGATGCCGGCGGGCGGCCACTGGCTGACCGATGGGTTCACCCCCAGGGCGCCGTTGAAGAAGGCCCAGAAGAAGCCGGCGAAGAACATCACTTCGGACGCGATGAACAGCGCCATGCCCAGGCGCAGGCCATGGCGGACGGCGGGGGTGTGGGCATGGTCGCGCCGGGCTTCGCGCACCACGTCGCGCCACCACAAAAAGGCGGTCACGGCGACGATGGCCAGACCGGCCAGCATCCAGCCCTTTTGCCCGCGATCGTGGAACCACTGCACCGCCCCCAGGGCCATGATGAAGGCGCCGATGGAGGCGGTCAGCGGCCAGGGGCTGGGGTTGAGCAGATGAAAGGGATGATCGGAATGGCTGTCGCTCATGACCGGTCCCGCCTGTGGCTGATGGGGAAGAAGGTATAGGACAGGGTGATGGTGGTGATTTCCGCCGTGCTTTCGTCATCGGCCAGGGCCGGATCGACGAAGAAGCTGACCGGCATGTCCACGCTTTGCCCCGGCTCCAGCCGTTGTTCGGTGAAGCAGAAGCATTGCACCTTGTTGAAATAGCGCCCGGCCTTGGCCGGGGTGACGTTGAAGGTGGCGGTGCCGATCACCGGCTGGTCCGACAGATTGGTGGCGTTGTAGACGGCCAGGGTCTGTTCACCCAGATGGGTGCTGATCTGCCGCTGCTCGGGGGTGAAGCGCCAGGGCATGCCCTTGGCCAGTGAGGCATCGAAACGGACGATGATGGGGCGCCCATTCGCGCCTTCAGGGGCGGCGGCGATGCGGGTGGTGCCGCCATAGCCGGTGACCCGGCAGAACAGGTCGTAAAGCGGCACGCTGGCCGCCACCAGCCCGATCATGAAAACCACCGCCGCAAGTGAGGCGGCGACGGTCACTCTCTGGCGGCGGCGGGACGACATGGTCTTACTCCGCCGCGTGGGTGATGTGGGGGATCTTGTCGAAGGAATGCAAAGGCGGCGGCGAAGTGACCGTCCATTCCAAGGTGGTGGCGCCCACCCCCCAGGGATTGGCGGCGACCTTGCCGCCCGCGGCAAAGGTGCGCCAGCAGATGAAGACGAACAGGATGGCGGCGGTGAAGGCGATATAGGCGCCGATGGAACTGACCACGTTCCAGCCCCAGAAGGCGTCGGGATAATCGGGGATGCGTCGGGGCATGCCGGCCAGCCCCAGGAAATGCTGGGGGAAGAAGGTCAGGTTGACGCCGATGAAGGTCATCCAGAAATGCACGCGCCCCAGGCCTTCCGGGTATTGCCGTCCGCTCATCTTGCCGATCCAGTAATAGAAGCCGGCGAACATGGCGAAGACCGCGCCCAGGGACAGCACATAGTGGAAATGGGCGACGACGTAATAGGTGTCGTGCAGCGCGATATCGACGCCGGAATTGGCCAATACCACCCCGGTGACCCCGCCCATGGTGAACAGGAAGACGAAGCCGGTGGCCCACAGCATGGGCGTCTTGAACTCGATGGAGCCGCCCCACATGGTGGCGATCCAACTGAACACCTTGATGCCGGTGGGTACGGCGATGACCAGGGTGGCGGCGGTGAAATAGGCGCGGGTGTTGACGTTGAGGCCGACGGTGAACATGTGGTGGGCCCAGACGACGAAACCGACCAAGCCGATGGCGACCATGGCATAGGCCATGCCCATATAGCCGAATACCGGCTTTTTCGAGAAGGTGGCGATGATGTGGCTGATGATGCCGAAGGCCGGCAGGATCATGATGTAGACTTCTGGATGGCCGAAGAACCAGAACAGATGCTGATACAGCACCGGATCGCCGCCATTGGCCGGATTGAAGAAACCGGTGCCGAAATTGCGGTCGGTCAGCACCATGGTCAGGGCGCCGGCCAGCACCGGTACCGCCAGCAGCAGCAAGATGGCGGTGACCAGCATGGCCCAGACGAACAAAGGCATGCGGTGCATGTTCATGCCCGGCGCCCGCATGTTGAGGATGGTGGTGATGAAGTTGATGGCGCCCAAAATCGACGAAATGCCGGCCAGATGCAGGGCCAAGATGGCGAAATCGACGGAAGGATCGGGGTGGCCGGTGACCGACAACGGCGGATATAACGTCCAGCCGGTGCCGGCCCCAGCCCCCGATACCGCCGACATCACCAAAAGGGCGAAGGCCGGCGGCAGTAGCCAGAACGAAATGTTGTTCATGCGGGGGAAAGCCATGTCCGGCGCCCCGATCATCAAGGGCACGAACCAGTTGCCGAACCCACCGATCAGCGCCGGCATGACGACGAAGAACACCATGATGACGCCGTGCGCGGTCAGGATGACGTTGTAGAAATGATAATCGCCGTCCAAAAACTGAATGCCGGGATTTTGCAGCTCCATGCGGATGAACACGCTCATGGCGCCACCGATCAGGCCGGTGAGGATGGAAAAGGCCAGATAAAGCGTGCCGATATCCTTGTGATTGGTGGAAAACAGCCAGCGTTGCAGGCCGGTGGGAGCGGGGGGATGGGCGCTCATGACTTGCCTCCGACGGTGCTGGGTTGCGGCTTGGCGGCAAGCCTGACGCGGGTTTCCTCGGTCCAGGCCAGGAACTGATCTTTCGCCACCGCCCGGATCATGATCGGCATGAAGCCGTGGTTGACCCCGCACAATTCCGAACATTGGCCGTAATAGGTGCCGGGGCGGTCGATGCGCACCCAGGTTTCATTCAGCCGTCCGGGCACGGTGTCGGTCTTCACCCCCAGGGACGGTACCGCCCACGAATGGATGACGTCGTCGGCGGTCAGCAGCACGCGGATGGGCACGCCCACCGGCAGCACCACTTCCTTGTCGGTGGTCAGCAACCGCAACTGGCCGGGCTTCAATTCGTCGTCCGACACCATGAAGGCGTCGAATTGCAGATTGTGGTCGGTGTAATCGTAGGACCAGTACCATTGATGGCCGGTGATCTTCAGGGTCATCTCCGCCTCGTTGGTGCGGTCCATGAAGTAAAGCAGCCGAAACGACGGCAGGGCCACCACCAGCAGGATCAGGGCGGGGATGGCGGTCCAGGCGATCTCCACCAGCGTGTTATGGGAAAACTGCCGGGGCACCGGGTTGCGGTTGGCGTTGTAGCGCCAGATGCACCAGCCCAGCAATCCGGTGACCAGGGCCATGATGGCGAAGATCACCGTGTTCAGCATGAACGACAGGGTGCCGATATGCTCCATGGTCGGGGAAGCGGCGGGCTGGAAGCCCATGGCCCACGGAATGGGCTGATCCGCCAAGACAAGGCCCGGCACGGTGATGCCGGCCACGAATGTCGCCAATGCCATAGGTCTCATGCGGGCGCCTCCCTGTGGCTTCGCCTGAATACCGTTTGCCGGATGTTTCTTGCTGTTATTGCGAATTAATAGAAACAGTGGGCATTGCTGGACCGTCCGCCAAGGGGGACGGCCGCATTTTTTTCCATTGATGCAGGGTGCGTGTGCGAAGGGCAGCCTTGCAAAGGCTTGCCGGGATTATAATATGAGGCAGGTCTAAAGAATGATCCGCTATTTTGATAGGAAAAAAATCATGATGACTCGTTTGTTCGGGGCGGTTTTTGGCGGTGCTCAGGCCGGCAATGTGAAGATGGTCAGCCCCGCGGACGTGCGCCAGTGGATCGATGCCGGCCAAGCGGTGGTCATCGATGTGCGCGAGGTCAACGAACATGCCGCCGAGCGTATCAAGGGCGCCATCAACCTGCCGCTGTCCACCTTTGAAGTCAGCCAATTGCCGGCCATTCCCGAGGGGGGAAAGCTGGTTTTCCACTGTCGCTCCGGCCAGCGTTGCGGCATGGCCGCCGCCAAGGCGGTGGGGGCCGGCTACAGTGGTGAAATCAACCGTATGGAAGGCGGCATCATGGCTTGGCGCGGCATGGGCTATCCGGTCGAATAGAATTGGAATAGTTTCCGCATCCCTGAATTTGCAAGGATTTCTGCCGCATTGCAGCAGGTTGAAAGGGTTGTCAACCCCCGTCGCTGCTGGTAGTTTTCCCTAATATAACCGTAAATAATGAAAATTCAGGGAGGAGATGACGTCATGAGGGGATTCCTCACCACGCCCGTACTATGTCTTGCGTTCGGACTGGCCATGGCGCCGGTTGCCGCCGGGGCCGCCGATGCGGTTGCCGTGATGGCCGATGCCTGCGCCGGCTGCCATGGCACCGACGGCCACAGCGTCGGCGGCATGCCGGCTTTTTCCGGCAAAAAAGCGGATGAGCTGAAGAAGGTTCTGCACGACTACAAGTCGGGCAGCCGCGAGGCGACGGTCATGGACCGTATCGCCAAGGCCTATAGCGTCGAGCAATTGGACGCCATCGCCGACTATTACGCCAGCCGCAAGAAATAAGGGGAACCACCATGACCAACATCTCTCGTCGGACCTTTAATGGTCTGCTGGGTGCTGCCGGTGCGCTGACCCTGGCCGGCGGCCTGTCGGCCTGTTCCAGCGGCGCCCGCGTCGTCGTCGTCGGCGGCGGCTTTGGCGGCGCCACCGCCGCCAAGTACCTGAAGCGCTATGATCCCAGCCTGGACGTCACCCTGATCGATTCCCAGGCCACCCACTTCACCTGCCCGTTCTCGAACACCGTCCTGGTGGGCATGAACGACATGTCGTACATCGAGCGCAAGTTCGACAAGCTCAACAGCATGCACGGCGTCAAGGTGTTCACCGACATGGTGACCGCCATCGACCCGGCCACCAAGGTGGTCAAGACCGCCGGCGGCAAGACCTTTGAATACGACCGCCTGATCGTGTCGCCGGGCATCGACTTCAAGTGGAACGCCATCGAGGGCTACGACGCCGCCGCCGCCGAGATCATGCCCCATGCCTGGAAGGCCGGTCCGCAGACCGTGCTGCTGAAGAAGCAGTTGGAAGCCATGCCCAATGGCGGTCTGGTGGTCATCGCGCCGCCGGGCAACCCGTTCCGCTGCCCGCCCGGCCCGTACGAGCGCGCCAGCCTGATCGCCGGCTATCTGAAGAAGCACAAGCCCAAGTCCAAGCTGTTGATTCTCGACGCCAAGGACGCCTTCGCCAAGGACAAGCTGTTCAAGGAAGGCTGGGAAAAGATGTACGACGACATCATCGAATGGGTGCCGGCGGCCAAGAACGGCAAGGTCACCAAGGTGAATGCCAAGGATGGCACCGTCGAGACCGATTTCGAGAAATATAAGCCGGCGGTTGCCAACATCATTCCGCCGCAGACCGCCGGTCAGATCGCCATCACCGCCGGCCTGACCGACAAGTCGGGCTTCTGCCCGGTCGATCCCAATACCTTCGAATCGACCCTGGCCAAGAACGTCTATGTCATCGGTGATGCCGCCATCGCCGGCGACATGCCGAAATCGGGCTATTCGGCGTCGTCCCAGGCCAAGGTCTGCGCCGCCGCCATCGTCGCCACCTTGAAGGGCGAAAAGCCCTTGCCGCTGTCGGCCATCAACACCTGCTATTCGCTGGTGGCCGCCGATTACGGCATCTCGGTCGCCGCCGTGTTCGCGGTCAAGGACGGCAAGATTTCCTCCATTCCCGGTTCCGGTGGTGTCAGCCCCATGGGGGCAAACTACCAGTTCCGTAAAAAGGAAGCCGACTTCGCCACCGGCTGGTATCAAAGCATCTGTCAGGATAGCTGGGCCTAATCATTGTATTGACCATTCTTAACCCGCCCCTTGTGAAAGGGGCGGGCTTTGGTCGTTGTTCATGATCCTGTGAAAAAATAGCCCTACATTAGTGTATTTATGTGTTGCGGCTCATATTGTTGATTATCTATATTAGCTTTTATGCAAACGCGAGGCGGGATAACCCGCCCGATCACGGGATCGGCTACACGTCCAAGAGGGGGCTTTGTCCACATGCTCATGCGTCGCCTACACACCATCACCATCCTGGCCGCGGCCTCGTTGTCCGGTCTGGCCGGCGCCGTCCAGGCGGCTGAAATCGAATCCACCCTGGCCCGTGGCGGTCGTCTGTACGACAACTGGTCGAAGGAATTGAAGACCACCCGCCCCGAGGAACCGCACCCGGCCTATACCGGTAAGGCGCCGAAGAATTCGTGGCGCTGCACCGCCTGTCATGGCTGGGACTATTCCGGCGACAAGGGCGCCGGGGTCAAGGGTATCACCGGGGCCAAGGGCAAGCCGGAAGCGTCCATCGTCGCCATCTTGCGCGACAAGACCCATGGCTATGGCCCCGACAAGCTGTCGGACAAGGACGCCAATGATCTGGCCATGTTCGTGTCCAAGGGCCAGATCGACATGTCCAAATATGTCGACCCCACTACCAACCTGTCCAAGGGCAACCCTGCCAAGGGCGAGATTTATTACAACACCCTGTGCGGTGTCTGCCACGGTCCCGACGGCAAGAAGGTCAGCACCGGCATGGCCCTGGGCCAGGCCGCGGATTACCCGGCGGCCATGCTGCACAAGGCGCTGAACGGTCAGCCGGCGGAAGCCATGCCCATGCTGCGCGCGTTCGACCACGGTATTTCCGCCGATATCGTCGCCTATACCAAGTCGTTGCCGAAGTAAGCGGCGATGAGCGGGCAAGCCCCCAACGCCCCCGATGGTGGCGCCGCGCATCCGCGGCGCCACAAGCGCCCGCCCGTCCAAGCCTTTTGGCGCAAGGCGGTGTTGGTGTGGATCGGCGTGGCGCTCGGCATTTTCGGCATGGCCGGTTTCGTCACCGCCATCGAATGGACCAACCGCACCGAATTCTGCGTTTCATGCCATTCCATGAAGCAGAATTACGCCGAGTACAAGGATAGCGTCCATTACATCAACCGCAGCGGCGCCCATGCCCAATGCGCCGATTGCCATGTGCCCAAGGCCCTGGGGCCGAAGCTGGTGCGCAAGGTGATGGCGGTCAACGACATCATCGCCGAAATCAAGGGCACCATCGACACCCCGGAAAAGCTGGAGGCCATGCGGCCCGTCCTGGCCGAGCGGGTGTGGAAATACATGGCCGACAGCGATTCGCGCGAATGCCGCAATTGCCATTCCTTCGATTCCATGAACATGGCCAAGCAAGGCACCGCCGGTCGCCTGAAACACCCGGAAGCGGCACTTGAAGGCAAGACCTGCATCAATTGCCACAAGGGCGTGGCCCATAAACTGCCATCCAGCAAGGACGATCTGTAAAAAAGTCATGACACGGATGGACACGGATAAACACGGATACAATACTTTCACTTACATCCGTATTTATCCGTGTCCATCCGTGTCTTTAAACAAACTGTTGTTCTACCCCAGCAGCACTTCCAGGAACAGATCGCCATAGCGTTCCAGCTTGGCTTCGCCGATGCCGTGGATGCCGCGCATTTCCGCCAATGATGTCGGGCGCTCGGCGGCCAGTTCGATCAGCGTGCGGTCGGGGAACACGGCATAGGCCGGGATGCCTTGGTCGGTGGCCAGTTCGCGCCGCAATTTCTTCAGTTCGGCCAGCAGGTCATGGTCGATGTCGTTGTGCAGCACTGCTGGCACCGGCTTGTCCCGCTTGCTCTTGCCCTTGGCCTTCAGCGTGTCGGTACGCACGTCGATGCGGGCGCGTCCGCGCAACACTTCACCACCTTGTTCGGTGATGCGCCAGCCGCCGTGTTCCGACAGATCCTGGCTGATCAGGCCGCCGGCATAGATTTGCCGGAACAAGGCGCGCCACTGGTCGCGGCTTTGGTCCTTGCCGACGCCGAAAGTGGGCAATTTGTCGTGACCGAAGCGCAGGATATTGTCGTTGTCCTGGCCGATCAGGATGTTGACCAGATGCTCGGTGCCAAAGCGCTGACCGGTACGCCAGATGGCCGACAGCGCCTTTTGCGCGTCAACCGTGCCGTCGCGCACCTGGGCGCCGTTGAGGCACAAATCGCAATGGCCGCACGGCTGGGTGGTCTCGCCGAAATAGGACAGCAGGGTCTGGCGGCGGCACCTGGGCGCCTCGCACAAGGCCAGCAGCGCATTCAGCTTTTGCCGCTCCACCCGCTTTTGTTCGTCCGACGCCTGGCTGTCCTCGATCTGCTGGCGGCGCAGACGCACATCGCCCAATCCGTACAGGGTCAGGGTTTCCGCCGGCAAGCCGTCGCGTCCGGCGCGACCGATTTCCTGATAATAGGCTTCGATGGATTTGGGCAGGTCGGCATGGGCGACAAAGCGCACGTCGGGTTTGTCGATGCCCATGCCGAACGCCACGGTGGCGACCATGACGATGCCGTCCTCGCGCAGGAAGGTGTCCTGGTTGTTTTCGCGCCGGCCTTTGTCCAGGCCGGCGTGATAGACCAAGGCGCGGTGGCCGGCATCGTTAAGACCCTGGGCCAGATCCTCGCAGCCGGCGCGTGAACTGCAATAGATGATGCCGCTGTCGCCCTTACGTTCTTTGAGGAAGCCCAGCAATTGCCGGCGCGGGCTGTCCTTGGCCTGCATGGCCAGCATCAGATTGGGCCGGTCGAAGCCGCCGATGAAGATGCGCGGCGGCGCGTCGAACAGGCGTTCGGCGATGTCGGCGCGGGTGGCGGAATCGGCGGTGGCGGTGAAGGCGATGGTCTGGACCTGACCGAGCGCGCGGCGGAATTCACCCAAGGCCAGATATTCGGGGCGGAAATCGTGGCCCCACTGGCTGACGCAATGGGCCTCGTCGATGGCCAGACGGGCGGTGCCGCTGCGGCGCAGGAAATCCACCGTTTCCGACCGGGCCAGCCGTTCGGGGGCGAGGTACAGCAATTTCAGCTCGCGGCGGCGGATCAAGTCGAAGACCCGCCGGCTTTCGTCGGAATCGTTGGCGGAATTCATCGCCGCCGCCGCCACGCCGTAATTGGTCATTTGCGCCACCTGATCACGCATCAGCGCGATCAGCGGCGACACCACCACGGTCAGGCCATCGCCGATGATCGCCGGCAATTGGTAGCACAGCGACTTGCCGGCGCCGGTGGGCATGATGGCCAACACATCCTCGCCGGCCAGGATGGGGGTGATGATATCCTCTTGCCCCGGTCGAAACGAATCGAAGCCGAATACCGAGGACAGGCAGGCGCGGGCAGAGGCGAGGGAAGCGGTCATGACCAACGGGGCAGGGGGCAAGGGGCGGCATTGTAGCCTTTGACGTCCGGCCATGCCACGAAATCCCCGTCTTGGTATATTGGTGCCGTCGCCCCACCCCTGGGAGCGAGGGGCTGAAACCTTATTGTGACAGTGGGCAATCGATGGCCATCTATTACCAAAGTGTTCGGGTTGTTCGAAATAAATACATAAAAAACAAATAGTTAGAATGAATTGGCGAGAATGTTTTGTGACAGTCTTTGTCATAAAACCTTCATCCATGCATCGCGGTTCTGTAACACAGAATGGCTAAAGTGGCGTCCAGCGAGACCGCCTGGTTTCGCGCCAGATTTGTTCGATCTATCGGAGGACCCACCTATGAGGAAGACCCTGGCCGTTGCGGCCGTTGCCCTTGCGACCGTTTCCTTTGCCGGCGCTGCTCAGGCCCGCGACCAGATCCGCGTTGTCGGGTCGTCGACGGTTTATCCGTTCACCACCGCCGTTGCCGAGCAGTTCGGCAAGGCCGGCAAGTTCAAGACCCCGGTGGTCGAATCCACCGGCACCGGCGGCGGCTTCAAGCTGTTCTGCGCCGGCGTCGGCCCGGATCATCCGGATCTGACCAATGCCTCGCGCGCCATCAAGAAGTCGGAAATGGAATCCTGCGCCAAGAACGGCGTCACCGACGTCGTCGAGATGAAGGTGGGTTATGACGGCATCGTGCTGGCCGCTTCCAAGAAGGCCAAGCACATCGACGTCACCCGCAAGCAGCTGTTCCTGGCCTTGGCCAAGGAAGTGCCGGTAAATGGCAAGCTGGTGGAAAATCCCTACACCACCTGGAACCAGATCGACCCCAGCCTGCCGGCCTCCAAGATCGAAGTGCTGGGCCCGCCGCCCACCTCCGGTACCCGTGACGCCTTCCTGGAACTGGTGATGGAAATCGGTGCCGAAGCCTTCCCGGAAATCAAGGAACTGAAGAAGACAGACGAAAAGGCCTTCAAGAAGGTGTTCTCGTCCATCCGTGAAGACGGCGCCTATGTGGAAGCCGGCGAAAACGACAACCTGATCGTTCAGAAGCTGGATGCCAACGCCAACGCTTTCGGCATCTTCGGCTATTCCTTCCTGGACCAGAACTCGGACAAGCTGCAGGGTTCCATGGTCGATGGCGTCGCGCCGACCTTCGAAGCCATCGCCGCTGGCAAGTACCCGGTGTCGCGTCCGCTGTTCGTCTATGCCAAGAAGGCCCACGTTGGCCAGATCCCCGGCATCAAGGAATACCTGGCCGAATACACCTCGGAAAAGGCCTGGGGCAAGTCCGGCTATCTGGCCGACAAGGGCCTGATCCCCATGCCCGATTCCGAGCGCAAGGAATGGGCCGCCAAGATCAACGGTCTTGAAGCCCTGAAGATGTAATGGTACTGCGGTCGCCCTGGTGTCCCTCGGGCGACCGCATTTTTCTTTTAACGATTTGACGCCTTTCCCCGCCCCAATTTTGGGGGCAGAACCGCCAACCTGACGGGTCCCATGCAGCTCCTCACCTTGATGGTCGTCCTGCTGTTGCTGACGACGTTCGGCTATCGTCTGGGGCGCAGCCGCGCCCTGGCCTCCGCCAGCGGCAATCCCCGCCTGCTGCACTCGCTGCCCTCTTATCACGGCTATTACGTCGCCTTGTGGTGCGGCCTGCCGGCGCTTTTCGTCATTATCGGTTGGCTGATGCTGGAACCGGCCATCTTGCATGGTACGGTGATGTCGGCATTGCCGGCGGATCTGCAAAGCCTGCCGGAAGAGCGTCTGGCCCTGGTCTACAACGAGGTCAGGAACGTCGCCCGTCACGGCCATGTGCCCAGCAATGCGGCTGTGGGCGAGGCGGCGCAGCATTACACCAGCCTGCGCACCACCATGTTCTTCTCGGTGGCGGTGGCGTCGCTGGCCGTGGCCGTGGCCGCCCTGGCCTTCGCCCATCGTCGCATTCACACCAATCTGCGCGCCCGCAACCGGGTGGAAGCGGCGGTCAAGGTGTTCCTGGTGGCGGCATCGACGGTGGCCATCTTCACCACCATCGGCATTGTGCTGTCGCTGTTGTTCGAAAGCTTGCGCTTCTTCCAGACGGTGTCGCTGTTCGACTTCCTGTTCGGCACCCAGTGGAGCCCGCAGATGGCCATCCGCGCCGATCAGGTGGGCAGCTCGGGGGCGTTCGGCGCCGTACCGTTGTTCGCCGGGACGCTGTTGATCTCGGGTATCGCCATGCTGGTCGCCGTGCCCCTGGGCCTGCTGTCGGCCATCTACATGTCCGAATACGCGGCCCCCAAGTTCCGCTCGGTGGTCAAGCCGCTGCTTGAGGTTCTGGCCGGTATCCCCACCGTGGTCTACGGCTTCTTCGCCGCCCTGACCGTGGCGCCGTTCATCCGCGACATGGGCGCCCATGTGGGCTTGTCGGTGGCCTCCGAAAGCGCCCTGGCCGCCGGTCTGGTCATGGGCATCATGATCATCCCCTTCGTCTCGTCGCTGTCCGACGACGTCATCACCGCCGTGCCGCAAAGCTTGCGCGAAGGCTCGTACGGTCTTGGCGCCACCAAGTCGGAAACCATCCGTCAGGTGGTCATTCCGGCGGCGCTGCCCGGCATCGTCGGCGGCGTGCTGCTGGCCGCCAGCCGCGCCATCGGCGAAACCATGATCGTGGTGATGGCCGCCGGCCTGGCCGCCAACCTGACCGCCAATCCGTTGGAAGCGGTGACCACGGTGACCACCCAGATCGTCACCCTGCTGGTGGGCGATCAGGAATTCGACAGCCCGAAGACGCTGGCCGCTTTCGCCCTGGGGCTGGTGCTGTTCACCGTCACCTTGGCGCTGAACGTGGTCGCGCTCCACATCGTCAACAAATATCGTGAAAAATATGACTGAGGCCGCCCCCATGGTTGAAAAAGCGATCGCCGTGACCCCGGCCCAGGCAGCCGCCTCGCGGCTCAAGCAACGCTACGCCGCCGAACGCCGGTTCAAGGCTCTTGGCATCTCCGCCATCGTGCTGGCCCTGGGCTTTCTGGCCCTGCTGCTGATCACCATCCTGTCCAACGGCCTGACCGCCTTTGTCCAGACCAACATCCGCGTCGACGTTACCTTGGACGCCGAGACCCTGGGGGTCGACCCGGTCAAGCCCAGTGCCGATGCCCTGGCCGCCGCCAATTACGGTCAGGTGATCAAGAACGCCATGTACAAGGCCTTCCCGACGGTGGAAAGCCGCCCTGAGCGCCGGCAACTGGCCGCCCTGGTGTCGTCGGGCGCCGATGTCGGCTTGCGCAAGATGCTGGTGGCCAATCCCAGCCTGCTGGGCAGCACGCAAAGCGTCTGGCTGGTCGCCGACGACGATGTCGACATGGCCATGAAGGGACATATCACCCGCACGGCCGGGGCCGAGGGCAGTCGCCTGACCGATGCCCAGTTGGGCTGGCTGGACGCGTTGGAAAAGAAGGGCGACGTCGCCAAGAAGTTCAACACCGCCCTGTTCACCGTCGGCGACTCGCGTGAACCGGAACAGGCCGGCCTGTGGGGCGCGGTGGTCGGCTCGTTCTTCTCGCTGTCCATCACGCTGTTGGTCTGCTTCCCGCTGGGGGTGGCCACCGCCGTTTACCTGGAAGAATTCGCCCCCAAGAACCGCTGGACCGACCTGATCGAGGTCAACATCAACAATCTGGCGGCGGTGCCGTCGGTGGTGTTCGGTCTGTTGGGGCTGGCCATCTTCCTCAACTTCTTCGGCTTCCCGCGTTCGGCCCCGCTGGTCGGCGGTCTGGTGCTGGCGCTGATCTCCCTGCCCACCATCATCATCGCCGGTCGTGCCGCCATGAAGGCGGTGCCGCCGTCGATCCGCGAGGCCGCCTTGGGCCTGGGCGCCAGCAAGCTGCAAATGGTCACCGACCACGTGCTGCCGCTGTCCATGCCCGGCATCCTGACCGGTACCATCTTGGGGATGGCCCACGCCCTGGGTGAAACCGCACCGCTTCTGATGATCGGCATGGTCGCCTTCATCGTCGATATTCCGGCCAGTCCGCTGGACCCTTCGGCGGTGCTGCCGGTGCAGGTCTATCTGTGGGCCGACAGCCCGGAACGCGCCTTTGTCGAGCGGACCAGCGCCGCCATCATGGTGCTGCTGTTCTTCCTGGGCATGATGAACGTGGTCGCCATCTTGCTTCGCAAGAAGTTTGAACGCCGCTGGTAGGATTTGATCCATGAACGCGATACCCGTCACCGAACCGCGCCTGTCCAAGGTTTCTGCCCGCGACGTCAACGTCTATTACGGCCAGAAGCATGCGTTGAAGCATGTGGATCTGGATATCCGCCCCAACGACGTCACCGCCCTGATCGGGCCGTCGGGCTGCGGCAAGTCCACCTTTCTGCGCTGCATCAACCGCATGAACGACCTGATCGATACCGCTCAGGTCACCGGGTCTTTGACCCTGGACGGCGACGACGTCTATGACAAGAACATCGACGTGGTGCAGTTGCGCGCCCGTGTCGGCATGGTGTTCCAAAAGCCCAATCCGTTCCCCAAGTCGATCTATGACAACGTCGCCTACGGCCCGCGCATCCATGGCATGGCCCGCGATCAGGCCGAACTGGACGAAATCGTCATGGGCAGCCTGGAAAAGGCCGGCCTGCTGGCCGAGGTCAAGGACCGGCTGGAAGAAACCGGCACCGGCCTGTCGGGCGGTCAGCAGCAGCGCCTGTGCATCGCCCGGGCCATCGCGGTGGCCCCCGAGGTGATCCTGATGGACGAGCCGTGCTCGGCCCTTGACCCCATCGCCACCGCCAAGGTCGAGGAACTGATCGACGAATTGCGTGAGAACTTCACCATCGTCATCGTCACCCATTCCATGCAGCAGGCGGCCCGCGTGTCGCAGCGCACGGCATTCTTCCATCTGGGGGAACTGGTCGAGGTCGGCGACACCGAGCAGATTTTCACCAACCCGCAGCATCCGCTGACCCAGGGCTACATCACTGGCCGCTTCGGCTGAGGACGATGACATGAGCGACCATACCGTAAAGTCCTATGACGAAGAACTGGCCCACCTGACCAACATCATCGCCCGCATGGGCGGGATGGCCGAGGCCCAGTTCGCGTCCGCCCTGCAAGCTTTGTCCAAGCGCGACAGCGATCTGGCCGCCCGCGTGGTCGCCGGCGACACCCGCGTCGACGAGCTTGAACACGAAGTGCAGCAATTCACTGTCCGCCTGTTGGCCCTGCGCCAGCCGGTGGCGTCTGATCTGCGCCACATCGTCGCCGCCCTCAAGATCGGCTCCGAACTTGAACGCGTCGCCGATTATGCCGCCAATGTGGCCAAGCGCTCGTTGGTGCTCAACCAGTTGCCGCCGGTCAAGCCGGTCGCCGCCGTGCTGCATCTGGCCCATCTGGTGCAGGAAATCCTGAAGGATATCCTCGACGCCTATATCGAGCGCGACGTGGAAAAGGCCATCCGGGTGTGGAACCGGGATGAGGAGGTGGATGATCTGTACACCGGCCTGTTCCGCGAGCTGATCACCTATATGATGGAAGACCCGCGCACCATCACCGCCTGCACCCATCTGATGTTCATGGCCAAGAATATCGAACGCATCGGCGACCATGCCACCAACATCGCCGAAACCCTGCATTTCCTGGTGGTCGGCACGCCGATCAAGGGCGAGCGCCCCAAGGGCAACACCGTGGATACCGAGTGAGCCACCGACATGGATATGAAGCCGCTTATTCTGATCGTCGAGGACGAGGCCGCCCTGGCCACCATGCTGCGCTATAACCTGGAAAAGGAAGGCTATCGCGTCTGCGAGGCCGGCGACGGCGAGGAAGCCCTGACCCTGGTGTCGGAGCGCAAGCCCGATCTGGTGGTACTGGACTGGATGCTCCCCAGCCTGTCCGGCATCGAGGTCTGCCGCCAGCTGCGCCGCAAGCCGGCAACGCGTGAACTGCCCATCATCATGCTGACCGCGCGTGGCGAAGAGGGCGACAAAATCCGGGGCCTCAATACCGGCGCCGATGATTACATGACCAAGCCGTTCAGCCTGCCCGAGCTGATGGCCCGCATCCGCGCCATGCTGCGCCGGGTGCAGCCGGTGCCGCAAAAGGGCATGCTGGAATATGGCGACATCGCCATGGATCTGGCCGCCCACCGCGTCACTCGCGGCGACCGTCCGGTGCATCTGGGGCCGACGGAATTCCGCCTGCTGCAATTCTTCATGCAGCATCCCGGCAACGTCTTCTCGCGCGAAGAACTGCTGAACGCGGTGTGGGGGCCGGACATCTATGTGGAACCGCGCACCGTCGATGTCCATATCCGCCGCCTGCGCAAGGCGCTGAACGGCGACAACGATGCCGACATCATCCGCACCGTGCGTGCCGCCGGCTATGCCCTGGACTCGGAACAGGCGGCCTGATGACGGGGATTCTGGTCTGCGTCGTCGGCCCCTCGGGGGCGGGCAAGGACAGCGTCATGGCTGCCGCCCGCGCCCTCTTGGGCGCTGACGACCGCGTAATCTTCCCCCGCCGCATCGTCACCCGCCCTGCCGATGCCGGCGGCGAGGACCACGTGGCGGTGAGCGCGGAAAAGTTCGTGTCCTTGCGCGATGCCGGCGCCCTGGCCCTGCATTGGGAAGCCCACGGCATCGCCTATGGCATCCCGGCCAGAATCCGCGACGATCTGGCCCGGGGCTGTGCCGTCATCGCCAATATCTCCCGCACCGCCATCGCCGAAGCCCGCAGGAGCTTTGACGCAGTGGTGGTGGAAATCACCGCCGACCCGGAAGTGTTGGCCCGTCGTCTGGCCGGACGCGGTCGCGAAACCGCTGAAGACATCGCCGGTCGCCTGGCCCGCGCGGCCAGCGTGCCGGCGGACGCCGACGAAACCATCGTCAACGATGGCGAACTGGCGGAAGCGGCACAGGCCTTCGCCGCGATTTTGAAGCGGGCTTGCCGCTAGGGGCGGAATTTCCTAAGCCATGTCAAAGATTGACATGCGGGGCGCCATGGCCACGGCCATGGATGTAGCCTCGTGGACAATCCCGCTGCGGCCCGGGTTTTGCGCGACAGCTTGGCCGATGCCGCCCGTCGCCTGGGCCGATCCCCGGACCTTGGGGTGAACCGCCCCAGGATTGCCGGAGGCTCAAACTCCTGAGTGGATTGAGCCCATGAGCAAGACGACGAAGATTCACTCCCGCGCGGCGCGGATGTCGTCGAACAGGCAGAAGCGATGGAAGCGGCAGAACTCTGCCAAGGCGGCAAGGTCGATCTCGATGCGGCCGTCATAGCCGATGTCGTGTCCCGCATCGGCCAGAAGGTCCTCGATCTCCATCAGATCCAGAAAGGCCGCCAGGGAATCGGTCACCATGACCGGGGCCGCCCAGCGACCGCACGAACGGCTCCGCCGATGACAGGATATTGGTGAAGACGTATTCGTCCGCCCTGGCGAAGGCCAGGGATGAAAGTGGAATGTGGTCGCTCATGGCCGTACGCCGCAGCCCGAACCCGTCTGGTAGACGCCTCGCCCTTGGGGCAGCACGCCCATCAGGCGGCCCAGGCCGATGATCGAGGCGGCGACCAAGGTCGCGTCGGTTCCAGGGCAATGGGTCAGGGAATCGGCCCCGGCTTCCAGGGCCTCAAGGGTGGTGACCACATCGCCGCGCCTGGTCATGACGATGATGCCGGGCCCAAAGCCCTGTCGCCGCCGGATGGATTTGATCGTGTCGATGGCTTGGCGGGGGTGGCGGCGCAGGTCGAGCAGCACGATGTCTCCCCGATTCACGGCTCCCCGCCCATCGATGAATTCCGGCACTTCCTTGTCGGCCACCCTTATCCCGCCCCTGCGGAGCAAATGCCGCAATTCATCGTCAAATCCGCCATCAAGGCTGAGAATTACCTGCATGACAGAGCTTTCACGAAAGTCAAAGACTTGATGCATATGATAAAATTGATGATGATCTTGAAATTGTCATCATTGAGTATCAGCAGTTTCAGTCTAAGAACATCCCGCGCGGACTTTCCTCTATCCGCCAAGCAATGCGCTCCAGTTTCCAGATTTTTGAGCATCCTGCGTCCGATTATTGTGTAACCGGCGGAATTCTAGCGATCTTGCGGATTAGATCATTGGGCGCAAATATGTACGGATACGTCTTTTTGTTGTTAAAATGTAATTTTTACCAATCTCTGGGGTGTTGTTTTATGGGGTTGGGGGCCAAGAACGACGAGGTTCCAAGAGGAGGCGCTGCTGACATGGCCTTTGTCAGCCAACAGGATGCGCGGCTTGCCCTGCGGCCGTGCCTTTAGATGTTCGACGTCGCGATAATCTGAGATTCGTCACCGATCAAGGCGGCCACGATGGCCCCGCTATGCCCTCTGCTCTTGTCTAAAGGGTGAAGGGAAATGCCCCCTGACAGAAGGGAGTGTCATATCGCGTACCAATACCGGGTGAGCGGTTTTTTCACTCCACTTTGCCAGCAAAGCCTGAAAGATCTTGGGGGTGCCGCAATACGTGAAGGGGCTGCATCCATATACTTTGAGGTTGATGGGGGATCATCGAGCGTTTCGTCAATGTTCCGTGCAGAACAAGGATATCCTGATATTCAATAAATATCTGTCACACCTTAGCCTTCCATTGCAATATGGACATATCTCTAAAATACTACAAATTTATGCATAACAATTTACAGCTCTATTACGCGCAAGCTGGAAACGAGGCAATCGCGCTTCGCAATTATCCGGCGCTCGGAAAGAAAGTGCATTGTTCCGCCAATGATTACCGGAATGGTGTATGTCTCAGTCCACTTTCCCGTGCGCTGAGAGAAAAACACTGAATGAATACCGGAGAAGTCTCCGCATATGACACCCGGAAGCTGTCTGTCCCACAATTCATTAAAGACCGAATCGCCGCGAATTACCTTGGCATCTTGTCCAATAATTTTTGACTTATCGAATGAACCATTTTCTTCAGGCAAGAATGTCATATCAAGAATGATACTTTTTGTGCTGGCAACAGTCTTTGCCGACAAGGGGGATGCCATCAGTCGCCGGATGTCACATTCCAGGCGCGTTCCAAATTTCCACATCAGGTCTCGCAGCCGTCTGCGTCGGGAGAGATCTGGTTCACTGACCCCGCGCTCCCACCGGGACACCGTCCCCTGGTCGACATTCAGCATCTCGGCGATCACGGCTTGTTTCAGCCCGTGATAGCGGCGCAACAGGCGCAATTGGGTTTTCCAGTCGTTCATGTACGTGTCGTCACGAAGATGGTGGAAACGGAAACCAACAGACCGCCAAGGGCCACGTTCCAAGACAGAGTTTCGCCAAAGATCACCCAACCTATCAAGGCGGAAACGAAGATTCCGATGTTGTCCACCGGGCTGACCGCTGAGGCCGGAGCCAGCGAGAAAGCCTTAGCCGCGGCAAGCATAGCCAAACCGCCGCCTGCGGCCCCCATCGTGATGGCGGCCAATTCCCACGGCTCCGGGGCCTTCCACACCGACACGGCGGGGGCCATCGACATGATCGCGAAGGCCAGTTGAGAATAGGCGACGACGGTCAGTGGCGCGTTGGCTTCGGTCAGGGCCTTTACCGCCACTTGCGATGCGGCGGACAACAGAGCCGCCCCCAGCGCGGCCAGCAGGCCCAGCGACCAAGCATTCCAACGTTCCGGCATGATGATCAGAAGAATCCCCAGGAATCCTGCCGCCACCCCAAGCCAGCGACAGGGTGAAACCCGCTCTCCCAGGGTCAGCCGGGCCAGCCCGGTCAGCGGGAATATACGGGCATGGAAGATAATGGCCACGGCGGCCAGGGCAGAATTGGCATTGGCGTAGAAAAGGCACAACCCGGCCAGGAATCCGAATCCGGCACGAATGGCAAAAACCCGCCACCCCACCAGCAATGTCGGTCCGGCCACCACGAAAGCCACGCCCATGAACGCGGCCGCCACGGCGTTACGCAAGAACAACACCTCGAACGGATGAAGGCTCAGGCTGGCATGCTTCAAGAACGAAAGCTGGGCCGAAAAAAAGAAAACGGATGCCAGCATGAAAAGGCTGCCAAGCACTTGACGATTCTCCGCCATCTCGTCGCTCCCCGGTGAAGGAGGGCGGAGCGTGACGGGCTCGGTCTCCCGGGTCAAGCGGGATCGGAAGATGCCTCCCGGCCTCCTCCGACATCCTCCAAGCCCAGATCGATGGTAATCAGCCTCCTGCCGACGGCCAGGGCGACGGCGTGAGTCACGGTGGCGGCGGCCAGCTTTTTCTTGGCGTTCTCTATGTGGAATATCACGGTGGATTCGGAAATGGAGAGAATCTGGGCAACCTCCCACGCGGTTTTTCCGCTGGCCACCCAGGTCAGACATTCCGTTTCCCGTTTGGTGAGCATCTGACCGCCTGATTCCGCTGTATCCAGGCGGAATCCTAGCCGTCATGCCCCCAAGATCACTGGGCACAAATATGCAGCAGAACATTCATTGATAGCATTAGTTGCCACGGCATCGCGCCAAAGAAGTAATCGGTGGGATGTAACGACGATGCGCCCCAGCCAAGGCCCATACCCTCCAATATCTTCCAGGTGTTGCCGGTGTGGAACGACCGATAGTCTGGCTCCCAGTATTGGTTGGAAGAGAACGTAAGATACGCACACCATTGCGTTTGATGTTCGTCTTCTCTTGGTATTCGGGAATTCATGGCTGCTTCTCATCAAGTCTTAGGAACCTCTCCAGGCCTTGCCGCGATCAAAGCGCAGGAAAAGCTGCCGACGCCCGTTTTGCGGCCTTCGCCAGGGCTGGGTGGCTGGCTGAAGGATGTTGGGGGAAGCCTTTGCTTCACCACCTACCAGTCATCCCGATTGTTCTTCCTGTTCGCCGGAGAGGACGGTCAAACCGAAGCGCAGGAACGCATCGTCGGCAGCGCCATGGGGCTGGCCATCGATGGCAACAAGCTTTGGGTCAGCAACAAGGAACAGGTCTGGCGCTTTTCCAATGTCGGCTCCCTGACCATCAAGGACCGGCAATGGCAGGCGGTCTACATGCCGCGCAAGGGCTATTTCCTCGGCGGCTGCGACACCCACGACATCGTCGCCGACACCATGTTCGGCAACCAACGCTATGAGCTGGCCTTCGTCAACACGCTCTATTCCTGCATTGCCGCCATCGACGCCCATTACGGCTTCCGCCCCCTCTGGAAGCCCGATTTCATCACGGCTCTAAGCCCCGAGGACCGTTGCCACCTGAACGGCATGGGCACCCGCGACGGGGAAATCGCCTATGTCACCCTGTGCGGGCAGAGCGATACCCCGATCGGCTGGAAGGCGAAAAAGAACGGTGGCGGCATGGTCGTGGATATCCGCGCCAACCATGTCCTGTGCCGGGGACTGTCCATGCCCCACAGCCCCCGCTGGCACAACGGGCGATTGTGGCTGCTGAATTCCGGCGACGGCGATTTCGGTTATCTGGACGGCGACAAATTCGTCCCCGTCGCCCTGTGTGCCGGCTTCGCCCGTGGATTGTGCTTTGTCGGCGACTATGCGGTCATCGGCCTGTCCCGCTTGCGCGACAACACCTTCGCCTCGGGCATGGCCATCAAGGACCGACTGGAACGATTGCATGTTCCGCAGCGCTGCGGCCTGATCGTCGTCGATTTGAACAGCGGCAGCGTAGTGCATTGGCTGACCATCGAAGGCGTGGTGAGCGAACTTTACGACGCCGCCTTCCTGCCGGGTATCACCCGCCCTTACACCCCGGGCTTTTCCGAACCCGACCTGCATCGCGGCATCCTCCATGCCGTTCCCGGAATTCATCCCTTTGCGTCGCCGCGCCCCCGTCCCGACCGGGACGGCGAGGGCTCCGCGACCTCTGACAGCAACGGAATCGTGCCATGAACGCCATCTCCCGCCAGTACAAGCGCCGCCACCCCAAGACGAAGATCGGCATGATGGCGCTGGAGCCGCGCATCATGTTCGACGGTGCGGCAATCGTCGACGTGGTGGACAAGACTGTCGCGGCGGATAAAAGCGTGGCCCCGCCTGCCGTGGATACCAGCGCCAAAAGCACGATGGCCGAGATCATCGCCAAGGCCGATGTCCAGAACACGGCGGTAGCCATTACCGTGGTGCAGAACAGCGCCCCGGCCACCGATGCCAGCGGCAGCCGGAACGAGGTCGTCGTCGTCGATACCACCGTGGTTGATTGGCAGACCCTGGTGGCGGATATGAACCCCAATATTCCGCTGATTCTGCTGCGCCCCAATGCCGACGGCATGGGGGAATTGGAGGTGATGGCCCAGGCCCTGTCGCAATACAGCAACCTGGACGCCATCCACCTGGTGGCCGAGGGCCGCACCGGCGGCATCATCCTGGGCGGCGAAACCCTGTGGAGCGGCGATCTGGATGCCGCCAGTCCCTATCTGGCGCAGATCGGCGCGGCGCTGAAGCCCGGCGGCGATTTCATGCTGTATTCGTGTTCGGTGGCGGGCGATGAGTCCGGCAAGGCCTTCATCGACGACCTGTCCAAGGCCATGGGTGACGTGGACGTCGCGGCCTCGACCGACCGGACCGGCCCCACCATCCTGGGCGGCGATTGGGATCTGGAATATCAGACCGGCGACGTGGATACGGTCCTGCCGTTCACCCTACAAGGAATGCAAGATATCAGCCATTGTTTGGGCTGTACTTCACCCGGCACAACGACATTCAATGGCGGGACAAAAATATACTTGGATGGTGTTCAAGTTGCCCACTTTGACGGCTCTCTATGGTATGCCGATGCCACAATTCACACATCCGTCGCAACTTACAATTCTGGTGATTTTTTTAATCAAAACTCATCTGTTACTGCGACGCAGATGGGGTTCATCACGGAATGTGGATCGGCCAACACCGCTCCCACCTTCACCGGCGGCGCCAATGCCGGCTTGACCCTGTCGGAAAACGCCACCATCACCACCATCACCACGGCGATGCTGGAGGTGAAGGACGCCGAGCAGGCGACCAATGCGCGGACCTATACCCTTACCACCGCACCGACCAAGGGCACCCTGACCAAAAGTGGCGTGACGGTATCGGCCAACGGCACCTTCACCCAGGCCGACATCGATGCCGGCAACATCAAATACACACCTACCGCCAACAACATCGGGGCCGACAGCCTTGGGTTCAAGGTATCGGACGGCACCGCCGAACTGACCAACCAGACCTTCAGCATCACCATCAGCGACGTCAACCCAAGTATTTCCAACAACACGGTGTCGTGGAACGAAAATGCCACCGGCACGGTGACCACGGTGACACCTAGCACCGACACCAACGGATTGACCTATGCCATCACCGCCGGCAACACCGGCGGCGCCTTCGCCATCGACAGCAGCGGCCAGATCACCGTCAACACCGCCTCGGCGGTGGATTTCGAGACCAATCCCACCTTTACCCTGACGGTGACGGTGGATGACGAGGACGCCGACACCAACGCCGATTCCACCGCCACCATCACCATCAACCTGACCAACGTCAACGAGGCACCGGTCAACACCAAGCCCGCCACCCAAAGTGTGGCCGAGGACGGCACGCTGACCTTCTCGGCCGGCAACGGCAACGCCCTGTCGGTGACCGACGTCGATGCCGGCACCACTTTGACCACGGTGGTTTCCGTAGCCTCGGGCAAGGGCACGCTGGCGGTGACCACCGGTGGCGGCGGCACCATCACCGGCGACGGCAGCAATTCGGTGACCATCGTCGGCACCGTGGCGCAGGTGCAGAACGCCCTGTCCAGCGTGACCTATACCCCCACGGCCAATGCCAGCGGCACCGGCTATGCCACGCTGACCATCCAATCCACCGACAACGGCACCGGCACGCTGAGCGACACCGACACGGTGACCATCGACGTCACCGCGGTGGCCGACACGCCATCCGTCACCAACACCAGCACCACGCCCGGCACCCAGACCACGTCCGGGCTGGTGCTGTCGCGCAATGCCGCCGACAGCACCGAGGTGACCCATTTCAAGATCACCGGCATCACCAACGGCAATCTGTTCAAGAACAACGGCACCACCGCCATCAACAACGGCGATTTCATCACCTTCGCCGAGGGTAATGCGGGGCTGAAATTCACCCCCACCGGCGGCGGCGATGGCAGTTTCACCGCCCAGGCGTCGACCAGTGCCGCCGATGGCGGTCTGGGCGGCAGCACGGTCAGCGCCGCCATCGCCGTGGGCATGGCGGTAACCAGCCCGACGGTGAATGAAGACACCGATTCGGGTGCCATCACCGTGACCAAGGGTGGGGCCGAGACTCATTTCAAGGTTACCGGCATCACTGGCGGCACGCTTTATTCCGATGCCGGGTTCACCTCCCAGGTGACCGATGGCAGCTTCATCGCCTATGGCGGCGCCACCGCCAGCCTGTATTTCCGGCCCACCGCCCAACGCAACACCACCACCGGCGGCAACGGCGCCTTTACCGTGCAGGCGTCGGACGGCACCACTGTCAGCGGCACGGCGGTGACCAGCACCATTACCCTGACCGCCATCGCCGACACGCCGACGATTTCCAGCCACACCGTCACCGAGGATGCGACATCGCAGGCGGTCACCATCACCCGCTCGGCCAATGACGGGACAGAGACCACCCATTACAAGGTGACCTCCATCACCGGCGGCACGCTTTATTCCGATGTCGGGCTGACCCAGCAGATCAGCAACAACGGCTTCGTCGCCAGCGGTGGGGCCACCACCACGGTCTATTTTGTGCCCACGGCCAACCGCAACAGCACCACCGGCGGCAACGCCAGTTTCGCGGTGCAGGCGTCGTCATCCAATGCCGATGGCGGTCTGGGCGGCAGCACCGCCACCAGCACCATCACCTTGACCCCAGTGGCCGATACGCCCAGCGTCACCAACGCCACTACCAACGAGGACACGCAAAGCTCGTCCGGCCTGGTGATCAGCCGCAACGCCGGCGACGGGGTGGAAACCACCCATTTCAAGATCACCGCCATCACCGGCGGCACGTTGTACAAGGCCGACGGCACCACCCAGATCAGCAACGGCGACTTCGTCACCTTCGCCGAGGGCAATGCCGGGCTGAAGTTCAGCCCCACCGCCAATTCCTCCAGCAATGGCAGCTTCGCGGTGGAGGCGTCCACCGATGGCACCAGTGTGGCCGGATCGGCGGCAACGGCGACGGTGACGGTGAACGCGGTGGCCGACACACCCGCCATCACCAATACCAGCACCACGCCCGGCACCCAGACCACATCCGGTCTGGTGCTAAGCCGCGCGGCGGTGGACGGAGCCGAGGTAACCCATTTCAAGGTCACCGGCATCACCAACGGTAATCTGTTCAAGAACAACGGCACCACCGCCATCAACAACGGCGATTTCATCACCTTCGCCGAGGGCAATGCCGGTCTGAAATTCACCCCCACCGGCGGCGGCGATGGCAGTTTCACCGCCCAGGCGTCGACCAGTGCCGCCGATGGCGGTCTGGGCGGCAGCACGGTCAATGCCGCCATCGCCGTGGGTGCGGCGGTGGCCAGCCCGACCCTCAACGAAGACACCGATTCCGGCGCCATCGCCATTACCAAGGGCAATGCCGAGACCCATTACAAGATCACCGGCATCACCGGCGGCGCGCTTTACTCCGATGCGGCCTTCACCCAACAGGTCAATAACGGCGATTTCATCGCCCAAGGCGGCGGCGGCGGCAACGGCACCACCACCAACCTGTATTTCCGTCCTACCGCCAATCGCAATTCCAGCAATGGCGGCGATGGCAGCTTCGTCGTCCAGGCATCGACCTCCAATGCCGATGGCGGGCTGACCGGTAGCCAGATCACCAGCGCCATCACCCTGACCGCCATCGCCGACACGCCATCGGTCACCAATGCCAGCACGGCGCCCGTCACTCAGACCACCAGCGGGCTGGTTCTCAGCCGTGCCGCCGGCGACGGGGCGGAAACCACCCATTTCAAGATCACCGGCATCACCGGCGGCACGCTGTACAAAGCCGACGGCACCACCCAGATCACCAACGGCAGCTTCATCACCTTCGCCGAGGGCAACGCCGGCCTGAAATTCACGCCGTCCAATGGCGCCACTTCGGGGGCCTTCACCGCCCAGGCGGCCAAGGCCGCCAATGATGGTGGATTGGGTGGCAGCACGGTCAATGCCGCCATCACCGTCAATACCGCTCCGACGGCTTCCGGAACCGCCTTGACGCCGCCGGGCGGCGACGTCGGCTCGGCCTATACGTTCACCTTGCCGAACGGCGCCTTCACCGATGCCGATGAAGGCGACACCCTGACCTATAGCGCCAGCGGCCTGCCGCCAGGGCTGAGCATCAATGCCAATACCGGCGTTATCTCGGGCACCCCGACCAATGCCGGCACCAGCACCGTGACCATCACCGTCACCGATGCCGCCGGGGCGACGGCGACCAAGACCATGTCCATC
>Ga0209066_10000540_pt1 | contig 54202 bp, 52 predicted proteins | sample All_14_2_FD_187198 | JGI IMG/M metagenome (GOLD analysis project Ga0209066, IMG submission 187198) | Freshwater microbial communities in response to fracking from Pennsylvania, USA - Allegheny Zone_MetaG_DW_15 (SPAdes) (version 2) ...
GCTGTTCGTGACCGCCATGCTGCGCCTGGCCCATACGCTGGGCGCCCGGCTGGTGGCCAAGGGGGTGGAAACCCGGGCGGAGTTCCAGGCCTGTCGGGAAATCGGCTGCGACTATGTCCAGGGATTGCTGATCGCCCCGCCCACCTTCGACATCACTACCGTGCCGGATTTTTCCGACGTGCCCGCCCGGATCGCGCGGCGTGACCTGCCGGAGGATGCCGGCCAGATCAGCGCCATCCGCGCCAGGATGGAGGAATTGCAGATCATCCCGGAAACGACATCCCTATCCGGTGTGGTCGAACTGTTCCGCAAACATCCCGACCAGGCATTTTTCCCCGTGCTGGACGAGAATGGGCGGCCGCTTGGCGTGGTTCGGGAAGCAACCTTGAAAAGCATCGTCTATTCCCCCTATGGCCGTGACCTGATCCAGAACAAGGGCTTCGGCAAGACCCTGCGCGATCACCTGACGCGCTGTCTGGTGGCGGAAATCTCCATGCCACTGGACGAGGTGCTGGAAATCTACACCGCCAGCAATACGGAGGAAGGGGTGGCGATCACCGAAGGCGGTCGCTATGTCGGCTTCCTGCGCGCACAGGCGCTGCTGCATCTGATGCATCAGAAGAATCTGGCGGTGGCGCAGGACCAGAACCCGCTGACCAACCTGCCCGGCAACCGATCCATCGCCGACCGCCTGAGCCGTTGGCTGGGCGATCCGGCGCTGGCCCCGGTCAGTGTCGCCTATTTCGATTTCGACAATTTCAAACCCTTCAACGATACGCTGGGCTTCAGCGCGGGCGACCGGGCGATCCTGGCCTTCGCCGAGCTGATGCGGACCCATGCCGGCGGGGTCGCGGCTTTTCTGGGGCATATCGGCGGGGATGATTTCGTGGCCATCTTCACCGGCCTGCCGCTGGAGGGCGTGGTTCAGACGGTTCGCGTCGTCACGGATGCCTTCGCGGAGGAGGCGGCGCTGCTGTATGACGATGACGCGCGTGAACGCGGCTGGATCCTGGCGAAGGGCCGGGATGGGGAAATGCGCCCGACCCCGCTGCTGCGCTGCAGTGCCGCCATCGTGGCGGCGTCCACGGAAATCCGCGATCTGGAAAGCCTGTCACGCTCCGCCGCCGCCTTGAAAGCGCGCGCCAAGAAAAGCGCGGACGGGCTGGCCTTCGCCGAAGCGGTCCCGGCCTGAACCTATACCAACCTACCTGGTCTGCGACCGAGCAGGCGCGGGTTTCGCTCAAGCGCCGGGCGGGCTTTTCCAAACTGCGATGAGCCCGGCTTATCACAGCTTGGTACTACGCCTGCCAGAAGGGCTTGCTGGTTTCCCGTTCGATCAGATCGGCGTCGAGGCCGATATCCTTCAAGAGCCGCTCGTCCAGCTGGCGCATCTGGCGGCGTTCGGCAAGCCGCGCCCGCCAGATCGCCGGCAGGCGGGCCAGGGCGCCCCAGCCCAGCATCATTCCGCCCCAATCGGTGGGCCTGTCGCGTTGCGTGTGAAGCCGGTTCATCTCCGTCCCCTTCCTGTCCTGGGCATTACATCCTGTACGGGCACAGCTTTGCGCCCTTGCGCGGCAGGCGACAAAGGATATGATCTCATGTCTCGCATAAGCAGGATTTATCCGAACCATGGCTGCAAGACTGCCACCGATGTCGACATTGCGGGCGTTTGAGGCCGCTGCGCGGCATCTATCCTTCACCAGGGCCGCAGAAGAAATTTTTGTGACACAGGCGGCGGTCAGCCATCAGATCAGGACGCTGGAAGATGCGCTGGGCGTGCGCCTGTTCCAGCGCTTCAACCGGGCCCTGCAACTGACGCCGGAAGGCCAGCGCTTCCTGCCTGCCGTGCGCGATGCGCTTGCCATCCTATCCAAGGCGGTGGATGCGCTGCAGGTGGCGGAGGCGACGGGGCGCTTCACCGTGTCCGTCCTGCCCTCTTTCGCGGGGGGCTGGCTGATGCCGCGCCTGACGCGATTCCGCAGGCTGTATCCGGAGATCGACATCCGGCTGGATGCGACGGAGAAGCTGGTGGATTTCGCGCGGGAAGATGTCGACGCCGGCATCCGCTATGGCGACGGAGACTATCCGGGGCTGGTTTCCATCCGCTTCCTGACGGAGAATTATACGCCGGTATGCGCCGCGTCCCTGCTGCGCGATCCGGCCCGCCCCCTGCGGCGGCCGGAGGATCTGCGCCATCACACTCTGCTGCATGACGATATGCATCCCAGCTGGGCGATGTGGCTGCGCGAGGCGGGAGTGACGGGGGTGGATGTGGAGCGCGGCCCCTGGTTCAGCCATTCCGACCTGGCCGTGCGCGCGGCGATCGACGGGCAGGGGGTGGCGCTTGGCCGGTCGGTACTGACCGCCGATGCCCTGGCCGATGGGCGGCTGGTGCGGCCATTCGATATCGCCTTGCCCGGCGAATTTGCCTATTACTTCGTCTGCCCGAAGGAGGCCAGGGACCGGCCCAAGATCAAGGCCTTCCGGGATTGGCTGCTGGCGGAGGCTGCCGGAACCTCCGCAACCGACCAGGATTCTGCAAGCAGGGGAATTGGCCCGTATGGCCCGGATGACCAAGGCTGAGATCGCCGAGATGTTCGCGCGGTTCCGCGCACGCGAACCGGAACCGAAGGGCGAGCTGGATTATGTCAACGCCTTCACCCTGCTGGTGGCGGTGGTGCTATCCGCCCAGGCCACCGATGTGGGGGTGAACAAGGCCACGAAGGAGCTGTTTCGCATCGCCGACACGCCGGAAAAAATGCTGGCCCTGGGGCTGGAAGGGGTGCGCGAGCAGATCAAGACCATCGGCCTGTTCAACGGCAAGGCGAAGAACGTGATTGCCCTGTCGGAGATTCTGATCCGCGAGCATGGCGGGGAGGTTCCGCCCGACCGCGAGGCGCTGGAACGCCTGCCGGGCGTCGGGCGCAAGACGGCCAATGTCGTGCTGAACATCTTCTTCGGCCAGCCCACCATGGCGGTCGATACCCATATTTTCCGCATCGGCAATCGCATAGGGCTTGCCCCCGGCAAGACGCCACTGGAGGTGGAGCAGGGGCTGGTGAGACGCATCCCGGCGGAATTCATGCGCCATGCCCATCATTGGCTGATCCTGCATGGGCGCTATGTCTGCAAGGCGCGCAAGCCGGAATGCGAGCGCTGCATCGTGGCCGATCTCTGCCGTTTCAAAGGCAAGACCAGCGATATGGCAGCGCCTTATGCGTCATAGGCGATCGCAACCAGCCCATAAAGCCCCGCCAGCAGACCGAGCCCGGCCAGCAGGAACAGCGGGTCGCGCCGCTGGAAGCTGAGGCGCCTGGCCAGGCTGCGCGGCCGGCCGGGGGCAAGGCCGCGCAGTTCCATCGCCAGCGCGGATCGGTCCGCCCGCCGCAGGGCCGAGGCGATCAGCGGCAGGATCATGCCCATCACTTCGCCGGGGCCGGGAATGCACCGCAGGGGCCTGCCGCTGCGCAGGGCGCGGGCCATGCGCAGGGCCTCCGCCTCCTGCCGCAGGGCCGGCAGGAACTGGCTGACGGAAAACAGCCCATAGCCGAAGGCGGGCGGCAGTTTCAGATATTGCATCAGGGCGCGCACCAGATCGGCGGCATCGGTCGTGCGCGCGAAGGCGTAGGAGACGCTGCCATAGGCGATGGCCCGCAGGAACAAAATGATCGCCGCTGCCACATCGCCGCCGCGCCGGGCGGACGCGCCGCCGACCGAGTCGGCATAGCCAGCAATGGCGGCCGGGTGCAGCCAATGGCTCCACAGGAAACCCGAGCCGAACAGGGCGAAGGGGATCAGCACCAACAGAATCTCTCCGGGCCTGGCGCGGTCCAGCACAATCAGGACGGCCAGCACGGCCAGGATGCAGGCGCCTTGGAAGCGGGCATCGAAGACCAGGGTCAACACCACCAGCCAGACCAGCGCCAGGCTCAGCTTCGCCAAGGGGTGCACGCGGCGCAGGGGCAGGGCCGTTGTCATGGCTGGACCAGCCAGTCAGCCAGGGCGGCCCATTCCGGCCGGGCAAGGCCCGCCCGTTGCAACAGCGTCTGGTCCATCAGCAGCCGGTCGGCGGGGCCGTCGGCCAGGATGCGACCTTCCCCCAGGATCACCAGGCGGTCACAGAGCCGGGCCACCAGATCCATGTCATGGCTGATCAGCAGCATCGCCCGGCCGCTATTCGCCAGCCCGTCCAGCGCGGCGATCAGCGCATCCGTGGCGGCCGCATCCAGCCCGAAGCTGGGCTCGTCCAATATCCAGAGATCCCGCCTGGACCCGGCCTCGGCCAGGGCCAGGGAATGGCGGCGCTTCTGGCCCTGGCTGAGTTCAAACGGATGCTGATCCGCTAAGTCCTGCAGCGACCAGCGCGCCAGCAGGGTGTCCAGATCGGTGGCGGAATCGCCCGATTTCAGCGCGTCGGCCAAATCGGCCCGCACGGATGGTTTCAATACATGATGTTCCGGGTTCTGCAGCACCATCTGCGTAGGCGGCCCCTGCCGCGTTCCGGCGTGCGGCCTGCGTAAGCCTGCCAGCACGGCGGCCAGGCTGGATTTGCCCGCCCCATTGCCGCCAATCAGCCCGATCCGTTCGCCGGGATGGATATCCAGCGATAGGCCCCGCAGCACCACGGGGCCATGGGCCGGGGCGATATCGGCATGGCGCAGCGACAGGATGGGGGCGGCTTGCACCGGCGGCCGGGGCGACGGCCTGCGACCGGCCAGCCAGGTTTGCGCCGCAGCCCGCGTTGTTTCGTCCCGGTTCAGGCTCGCCGCAAGCTCCGCCATGGTCAGCGGGGTGCAGGCCAGGTCGATGCCCGCCTGTCGCAGGGCATGGGCCGCATCCACGGCCAAAGGTCGCCAGATGCCAGCCGCTTCCATCTTCTCGCGATGGCTGGCGAAGATCGCGCGCGGTTCGCCTTCGGCCAGCATGCGGCCGGACGCGTCCAGCACCGTCACCCGGTCGATGGCGGCAATCAGCCCGTCCAGCCGATGGTCGACCACCAGACAGGCGCGCGGCGCGGCGATATCCGCCACCAGCCCATGCACCAGCCGGGCTGCGGCGGGATCGAGCTGGGCGGTCGGCTCGTCCAGCACCAGAAGCTCCGGCTCCAGCGCCAATACGCCCGCCAGCGCCAGGCGCTGGCGTTCCCCACCCGACAGGGCCAAGGTCGGGCGATCCGGTGGCAGATGCGACAGCCCGGCCCTGTCGAGCGCGGCCGTCACCCGCGCGGCGATGACATCGGGCGGCAGGCCCAGGCTTTCCGGGCCGAAGGCTGCATCCTCCCACAGGGTCAGGCCGGTCAGCGCCTCCTCCGCGCTTTGCATCAGCACGCCGACCCGGTCGGCCCAGGCGGCGGGCGGGCGTGATGCGCTGGCCTGCCCGAATAATGCACGCCTGCCGGAAACCCGGCCCGGCCGGCTGGCCGGAACGATGCCGGTCAGGGCCTGGATCAGGCTGGATTTGCCGCAGCCGGAAGGCCCCAGCAGTAGATGACGTTCGCCGGGGTTCAGTGTCAGGTCCAGCGGCCCGAAAGCAGGGGCAGGCTGACCGGCATGGGTCAGCGACACGCCCTGCCAGCGGATCGCCGGTGTCGTCACGCCTGGCCTGCCCCGCGCCGGGCCAGATCGATGGGCAGCCCGCGCAGCGCGCCGGTCTTGTACAGCGCTTCCACGATCAGCCAGCCCAGAACCCCGCCCAGGATCGCGCCGCTGGCGATGCGCAGGGCCGCCATGCTGGCGACCAGGCTTGGGTCCAATGCGCCATAGTTGAAGCGCACCCAGGTATAGATGAAGCTGGCAATGGCGGCCGTGGCGCCCGATGCGATGCACACGCCCAGCCCCCAGCGCTTCCAGCGGGTGGCGGCAAAGGCCAGTTCCGCGCCCGCGCCCTGAATCAGCCCGGTCAACAGCAGCAGCAGCCCGGCCGGATTACCGATCAGGATCTGCACACCCGCCGCCAGCACTTCCGACAGCAGGGCGGCGCCCGGTTTCCGCAGAATGCGCGCGGCGATGATCGACACCACGAACCAGAAGCCGAAGACGATATCCATGGCAAGCGGGCCGATGGCGGCCTGCGCCACCAGCCAGAGTTGGACCCAGCCCAGATAGAGCACGGCGAATACCGCGCCCAAGGCGATCAGCGTGGTGATTTCGCGCAGCGACCAGCCCTTGCGCGGGGCCGGCAGGGCATCGTCTTCAGACATGGACATGGCATCATTCCTTTGATGGTGTAATGCCGGATCGATGCGGCGGAGATGTCGGCCGGAGAAGCCGATCACCAACCCCCATACGCACGATCCGGCTTCGGATCAGGCGGATTTCGTCGGGGAATTGGCCGATACGGTGGCGCTCAGCACCAGATGACCTTCCGGCGCGCCGAAGCCTTCGAAACAAGCTTCCAGCAAGGCGAAAACCTTGCCCGCATCGCCCTTCAGCTTGCTGCAGAAATGCTTGGACTTGTCGAACAGGCCGCTGTCCTTCAACAGCCCGATGCAGTCATAGATCGGCGTCATATGCTCGCCCATGCCAAGCGGCAGCAGGGCGAACTGCGCCGCGATGGGAAGGTCGATTTCGCCAGCCCGTTCGACGCGGTCCAGCATCGCCGCCCGGTCGGGCGGGGTGGCGAAACCCCCTTCCGGTGGATGACAGATCGGGTCGTCGGGCTCGCCAGGGCAACCACGCGAAACCATCAGGCTCATCGTCGTATGCACGCCCGTCCTGGCGACGGCGGCGAACAGGTCGCGCGATGCGGCGAAGACCAGATCGGGCGGGCCGACCAGCAGGGTCGAGACATCATCGGTTTCGATGCGCAGCCGGTCGCGATAGGGATCCAGCGCCGACAGGGCGCCAAGGATGCGCGCGACGTAATCGTCGCACATCGGATAAAGGGAAATCTGTGCTCCTGAGAACATTCTGCTCGCTCCGCTGGCATGACCCAGATCAGCTTCGAAGGGTTTCGTGGATCGGCTTCCACGCTCTCAGCCCCGGCGAACGGGACACCCCTGCTATATGCGCGGCGAAACTAGGACGGCGAAGCGCCCCGCGTCAATCCCCACCCTACAGTCAAGAACCTACTGTGTCGCGAAACCCACGACCCTCCCTCCATCCAGTTCCAGCACAAGATCGGCGGCGGCACGGGTCTGGTCGCGATGGGTGACGGCCAGGATGGTAAGGCGGCCGCGCAGCCTTTCCAGCGTGCGCAGCACCAGCGTTTCCGCCCCGGAATCCAGCGCCGAAGTCGCTTCGTCCAGGATCAGCAGGCGGGGATGTCGCAACAGGGCGCGGGCGATGGCGATGCGCTGGCGCTCTCCGCCGGATACGGACGCCCCGCGGTCACCGACCACCGTATCCAGGCCATACGGCAGCGCGCGCACGAAATCGGCCGCGCCGGCATCCTCCAGGGCGGACCAGAGCGCGTCTTCCTGTGCGTCGGGGGCTGCCAGCAGCAGGTTTGCGCGAATGGTGTCGTGGAACAGGAACGGGTCCTGCGGCACGGCGGCAACCTGCCTGCGCCATGCCGGAAGCAGATCGGGCGTCAGCGCGGCGCCATCCAGCCGCAGCACGCCTTCGGATGGGCGGGTCAGGCCCGCCGCCAGATCAGCCAGGGTCGATTTACCGGAACCCGACGGTCCGGTAATGGCAATGACCACGCCATAGGGAAGGACCAGGTTCACCCCCTCCAGGGCCGGCCGCCCGTCGGCCATGCGCTGCGATAGGTTTTCCAGCGACAGGGCCGTTTCGAAGGGCGGCAGATCGGGCGTGCCATCGCCATCCGGTTCGGCGCTTGCCTTCAAATTCGCAAGCATATCCTCATACACCAGCACGGCAGGAAGATTAGCTTCCAGCTGCCGCCACAGGCGCATGCCGTCCAGCCCGCCCTGGGCAAGCCTCGCGAAGGCTACAATGACCACCAGGGCGGCAGGCAGGGCCAGTTCCAGCCACAGGATCGCCGCCAGAATGCTGAAACAGGCCGCAAGCGCCGCCGCGATGGTCAAGGCGGCATGTTCCAGCGCCTGAATACGGGTTTGGCTGAGCTGGAAGCCGCGCAACGCTTCGAAACGCTGCCGCAACCGCGCCTGGCGTGCGTTCTCTGCCCCCAGCCCCTTGATGATGCGCAGACCCGCCAGATCGTCGGTGAGGTCGGCCGTCATATCCATCGAGGCTCGACTCAGGCGCACGCCCAGACCAAACCCGCTGCGGCCGATCCTCCGGATCAGCAGCAGGGCAAGTCCGGCCACCAGCAGGGTAGCCAGGGTCAGGGCCGGAGAGAGATACAATGCCACCACCAGCAGGGCGGGAACCGTCGCGACCCTTGCAAGCAGGGCCATCAACAGGCTGTGGCACAGGCCCAGCCGTCCGGTCTCGCCCAGGATGGCATGCGTCATGTCGGCGCTGCGCAGGTTCTGGAAACTGCTCCAGGATACCTGCAGCAATGCGTGGTGCAGGTCGCCGCGCAGCCGGTCGACGAAGCGGATACGTTCAGCTGCGACATGGATATTGCGCATGGCAACGATCCCTGCCCCGCCGACCACCAGCAGCAAATATAGCCCCAACCCCTGGGCAAGCGCGGTGGCGTCCGGCGTGGCCTGATCGCCAATGCCGATCAGCTTCAGCACCGGCACCAACAACAGCAGCCCCGCACCTTCCGCCAGCGATCCGACCAGAGTAAGGCCCAGGGCAAGCACCAGACCGCGCCGGTACCCACCCTTGAGCATTTGCTGGAAGAACTGGTGGGCTGTTCGGGCGACTTGAGCCAGGGATCGTTCGGACATGGATCTGCGTCCCGCATTGAAAGCGATGAAAGGACCCTCAGATGAAGCGGGCGACTTCCACCTGGCCCGCCGGCGCGCCGCCGCCAATGACGGCCTGCCCATTCAGGGTCAGCCAGGCATGGGCGGAAGGATCGACCCCGGTGCCCAACTGGACGGAAAGATGCAGCACGGTGGCATGGCCGCGATTGCCCAGCATGATCCTTGCCGCCATTGCCTGGGGCAGGCACAGCGTGGGAAAGGGCAGCAGACTGCTGGCACGGGTCACCGCCCCGGCGACATGACGGGCGATGATCGGTTGAGGAACCTCCAGGTCTCGTGGAATCGGCGCATCCGCCGGCCCGGCCTTGCCGATCATCAGGCGCGCGACATGGCGAAAAGGCAACAACCGCAGCGCAAGCGCCGCGATGGACAGGGTGGTCATTGCTTCCAGCACCAAAAACCGCCCACCCCAGCGCTGGCGCCAGGGTGTACGGTCGGATCGAGCGGCCCCGGGTGCCATCATGATGGTTCCATGTCCTTGGCCTGCAGCGCCTTTATCCCGATTTTCAGGCTTCTGTGCATGTTTGCCAGCGGCGGCACCAAGTTACAAGGCGCGAGAAGCTCGATCCGCCCCGATCATGGATCATGTCCCGTGGGGTGACGTAGCAGAGAAGCTGAGAACGTGCGGGAGCCGCCCTCTCTGCCTGTGTACGAAACGTCGAGACGTGGTGGCATCTGATCGAGAAACGCGTCTCGGTGGCTATAGCCGCAGGCTGGCATGCCTTGGGCGCGTGGTTAAGCGGGCGGCGGGGCGGTTGGAGGACGTTGCCAGTGCCTAACGGCCACTTGGCCGCTTTCCCGCCTGGAATAGTCCCGCATAGATTTCTTCATAGGCGTCGGTGATGGCACCGATTGAAAATCGGCTACGGAATGCGTGGTAGGCCGCCAGGGTCATGGCGGCGCGCTTTTCAGAATCGTAGGCTAGGTGAAGCAGACCCGCGGCGATCTCCTCCGGTTTGCGGATATCAACCAGCATGCCGCTCCGGCCCTCTTCCAGCAACCAGGGTAGGGCGCCGACATTGCGACCGGCGACAACGGCAACGCCCCGCGACATTGCCTCAAGCGCCACCATGCTGAAGGATTCCTCACGGGAGGGATGCAGCAGGATGTGGTGCGACGCGAGCGCATCTAGAGTGGCCGTGTGCGATAGAGGACCGCGGAAATCGAGCCCAGCAAGCGCCAATTCCTGCGATTCCATCCAATGCTGTGCCGCACCGTTCGGTTCACAACCGGACCCAATCAGGGTCAAACGCGCGTCCGGTAGGTCCCGCCTCAGGTGCTGGAACGCCAGCAGCGCTGTCGGAAGGTTCTTGTGCCGGTCCCAGCCACCACTTGTGATGATCGCGATACGCACCGGGCCGAGTACGCCGCGGGGTGGCGGGGGGCCGGGATCCGCGGTGCCATTGCCGATCACACGGATCGGCTTACGGTGAAAACCGTAACGACGAAGGTGGTCGGCGACATAGGGTGACACGGCCGTCATCATCTCGGCCCGATGGCCCGCCTGATAGGCCATTGCTGTGCGGACAACGCGATACGTATTGAATGAATGCCGTAGGATCGACCATGGCGCATCATGGGCTGTCACCACATGCGGCAAGCCGGAGTCCGAAGCGGCCAGTGCGTATTCATAGGTCCAATGCGCATGGAGTGCCGTCGGGCGCTCACGCGCGATCGCCTGCCTCAGCGCTCGCCGCTCCCTCGTGAACCAATTTCGTCCACGATGATGAGTGAAGGGGCCAAAGACGATCCGTAACCTGTCTCCTTCAATCGTCATTTCACGGTCAACCGAAGGGTCAAGTGAAAATAGGGTGACGCGCCGACCACGGCGCAGTAGCTCAAGAGCCAGGGAATTGACCGGCGTGCCACCAAGCCCAGGAGGAACCGGCCGGTTGAATATGGATTTGGGAAGAAACTCGGCGAATTGAGCCGTTTCTATGGGACCCAGTAATCCGATTGTCGGCTCTGTTCTGTCCATGCCAACTTTTTGTAAATAAACAAGAATACAGCTCTCAGCTTTTACATGCTGCTTGATCGGATTGCAAGCTGGCATATAGGCGTCAGGCAGGACCGTCGATGTTTGGGAATGCTGGACTGCCTTGCAGGGGACGTGGTTTGCGAGTACGGCAGGATATGGCTAACAAACGTCTGCTGATTGTCCTGAACGAACTGACCTGGTCCGGTGCGGAGCGGATGATGCAGGCCGCTGCTGGTCTATGGCAGCAAGCGGGGTACGAGCCGCATATTCTAGTCATCGGGTCGGAAAAGGGTGATTTTGCCCCGGTGCTTGCAGAATGCGGCTATGCAATTCATCTGCTCGGCTTTTCCCGATCCCCGCTTTTCGTGCTCTATCTGCTTGCCTTCTATCGCGGCGGTGACTGGGATGCGGTCCATATTCATACCGAGCAGGCGGCGTTCTGGCATGCCTTGGCGGCGCGTCTGGCGGCGCGGCGCTGCAGGCTTGTGCGCACGATCCACAACGTATTTGCGTTTCGCGGTGCGCTGCGGTGGCGGCGCAGCCTGCAACGCTGGGTCATGCGCCACTGGCTCGGAGTTCGGTCTACAGCCCCCAGCCGTTCCATTATCGATAACGAACGCGAAGCATTCCGCAACCCTGTCCGCCTGATCCCCAACTGGATTCATCTAGAGGTGCCTGCTTCTGAAGAGACCGCACGGGCTGGGCGGGCGAGTTTGGGAATGGATGACGAGATTAAGGTCATCCTTTCGGTCGGAAATTGTTCCGAGACGAAGAACCATGGCACCCTCCTGCATGCCCTGGCCCGGCTTCCGGCCGATTTTCCTTGGGCTTATCTGCATGTGGGAACTTCGGAGGAGGAGGAGGGCGAGAGGGCACTGGCCGTGCGGCTTGGTATTGCCGATCGGTGCCGGTTCCTGGGGCGCAGGGACGCCCGTTCGGTATTGCCGTCGGCGGATGTGTTCGTGATGCCGTCTTTGGGCGAAGGGCTCGGTTTAGCGGCGGTGGAGGCGTTGGCAGAAGGGATACCCTGTGTCCTCTCCCATGTCGCGGGGCTACGTGACCTCGTGCCCTACAAGGCGGCTATCCACTGGTGCGATCCTGAAAAACCGGAGGAGATTGCCACCGCTATTGGGCTCGCCCTCGGCGGGCCACGGCGTTGTCCTGCGGTTATAGACCCAGTTCGGCAGGCGTTTTCTCCCCTGGCGGGCGTGCGTCAGTTGGCAGCGCTCTTCGCGCCGTGACCGATCAGTCGGAAAATCTCGCTTGCGTAAAGGCGAATGCGCTGTCGTGCCGTCGGAAACGGATGCCAGTACAATCCGAGTCCCAGCAGGATGGCAGCGCTCGGAATCGCAAGGCCGAGCGCGAGGGCCCGGGATACATCGGGCAATCTCCATAGCAGGGCCAGCAATCCGGCCGCGACAAGAAGTCCAGGCATCGGCAGTCCCAGCAGGGTGCGAAGTAACTGCGCGAGGGAGAGACCGGCGCTGTGGGCGCCAAAGATCAGAAATGCCGTGATATTGATGGCCTCGACCCAAAGGACTACCGTCAGCACCGCTGTCACAGATTGCGGTTGGATTATGGCCAGGGCTGTTACCATAATCGCCAGATAACTCCCTTGATGGAATGCGCGAAGGGAAAGGCTGCCGATCGCCTCGACGGAAGTGCCGCAGATGATGGCCAGACCGCGCAACCAGGCCCAGGCCGCAAGAAGTCCGATGACGGGCGCCGCTGCCAGCCAGTCCGCTCCCAGTATGACAGAGGCAAGCAATTCCCGGCAGATCAGGATGCCGAGCGCGACCGCAAGGAGGATGCCGCCTCCGATGGTCAAGGCGTCGGTCAGGACCATGGCGGGGCGATGGGGAGAGACGGACGCGCCGTATTCCGGATCGTTCGTGGCGCGATGCGTTTCGACCAGCATCGGCTGGATCACACGCCCAATTCCGGTGCTGAGCCAGTCCAGCACGACAATGGTCAGGACGAAGGAACGATCGTAGAGTCCTACCGCTGTCATGCCGACCAGGATGGACAGTGCCAGTGGAACCACCGCCTGTCCGGCGGCATCCAGCAGGCGCAGCAGCATGTACTTCAGGCCCAGACGGTGAAGAGCTTTGGACCGTTTCGTCGGGGCCGCCGCCTGGGGCAGGGGCGCGCGAAGCAGAAAGATCACGGCAAGCGTGGCGGTCTGTACCAGGCTGCCCGCTATCAGGCTCCAGATGCCGAAGCCCGCGAATGCCATGGGAATCGCCACCAGGACCGAGCCCGCGATCTGGGCGGCCAGCCCTGCGAGCCCGATCCCCTGTAGATCGAGCCGGGATTGCATGAACGCGCTGCTGATCTGGCCGAAGGCAGCCAAAACCGGCCCGAGAGCGAGCACGCGCAGGATGGCGACGGCAGTTTCCGTTGGTTCGGCCGCGAAGGAGAGTAGGAGGGGTGCAGAGAGCCATATGAGGCCAGCCAGGACGAGATTGGCCGATATCATGGCGGTCCTCAAAGGCCGGGCGCAATCCCTTGAGTTCGGCCATTCGCGGATGACGGCGGAGGTAAGGCCCAAATCCGAAACATATTGCAGAAACCTCAGAACCGCGGCCGCTGCCGCGACCTGGCCGAATAGGGCTGGCTCCAGCAATCTGGCCATCACGGCCGTGCCGCCAAGCTGGACGATCATCGTCACGGCCCCGAGCCCATAGCCCCACAGAAGGGGCTGCGTCATGCGTTCCGGCAGGGAGGCAGGTGTCGTCGCATCCGAATTGTGCCGGCCGATGGGCTGCTTGCGAGCATCTTTCGGCATCAGGGAGCCTACTCTGTTCGGGAAATCCGGATAGGATTATGTATAACAGGCAAGATAATCCGGGGGTTGGGGCTCGTCGAGTTTCGTATGGAAGCGTATTTCTGGAAGAAGGCGCGCGCACCCAGGCGTCTCTGGCGGGAATCCGGCCGGCCGGTCTGGCGGAAGTTCCGCCGTTTCATAGCCTTGGCGACTGATCCGAGCGGAGGTTTGCACAATATCCTGCGCGGTGCGATGGCAAGTGGCAGGTCGGGTGTGGCGCGCGTTCTTCTGATGTCGCTCGAACGGCAGGATGACCCGAATATTATTCTGGCCGGCGGCGAATTTCTGTCCATGATGGGAGAAGAAGCGGCTGCCCGGGACGTTTTCCGGCGGCTGATCATATCCGTCATAGGCCCCGCCGCCTAGGACGGTTTGGCCCGGGTGACGCAAGCCCTTCCGGATAGGGCGTCGGGCCTTCCGCCGCGCCTTCTGTACCATCATCTCGGTCTCGGGGACCATATGATGTGCCACGCGATCGTGCGCGACAGGGCGCGGAGCGGCGAACCGATCGGGCTGTTCGTGAAGCACGGCTATATGCAAAGTGTCCGCTGTATGTACCGGGACGATCCCGCTATTCGCCTGATCGCGGTCGAGGACGACCATGAAGTCCGCAGAATGCTGCGACGCCACCCGGGCTGGCCGGTTGAAACAATCGGCTTCGACTATCTCGGCGACGATCAGGCCGATTTTGCGGAAGCCTTTTATCGACAGGCAGGATTGCCCTATTCCCAGCGCTGGGACGGCTTCCGTTTGGCGCGGGATCGGGAGCGTGAAGCGGCAGTATTTCGGCGGCTGATTCCCGATGGCCGACCCTATATCTTCCTGCATGGTGATCCGACCCGTGGCTATCGGATTGATCGAACACGCATTCCAAGCGATATGCCTGTCGTGTTTCCATCGCCGGGGGTGACGGATACGCTCTTCGATTATTGCGGCATTTTGGAGGGAGCGGCCGAAATCCATTGCATGGACAGCGCATTCCGCCATTTGGTGGACAGCCTGCCGACTGTTCCCGGCAAGCTATTCCTGCACCATTACGTCAAGCCGTTCGATGTGCCATCCAGACACGCTTGGCAGCGCCTTTACTGAGGGCGCCGCCAAGACCCACTGCATCACAGAATGGTTCGGAAATATTCGATCGTTTTGAGCAGGCCCTGCTGCAACGGTACCGTCGGCTGCCAGTCCAGGATCTCCTTGGCCAGCGCGATATCCGGTTGGCGCTGTAGCGGGTCGTCGGAGGGCTGTGGCCGGTGTTCGATCTTGGAAGACGACCCGGTCAGTTCAAGGATCAGATTTGCCAGTTCGATCATCGTGCATTCGACGGGATTGCCCAGATTGATCGGACCGGTGAAATCGGAACGCGCCTCCATCAGGCGCATCAAGCCTTCCACCATGTCGTCGACAAAGCAAAAGGATCGCGTCTGCAGCCCGTTGCCATAAATGGAAATCGGCAGACCGCGCAGAGCCTGAACGATGAAGTTCGATACGACGCGCCCGTCGTCGGGCTGCATGCGCGGGCCATAGGTGTTGAATATCCGCGCGACTTTGATGCTCGTCCCATATTGCCGGAAATAATCGAAAAACAATGTCTCGGCGCAGCGTTTGCCCTCGTCGTAGCAGGCCCGGACACCGATCGGATTCACATTGCCCCAATAGCCTTCATGCTGCGGATGAATTTTGGGGTCGCCATAAACCTCACTGGTCGATGCCTGCAGCACCCGCGCCCTGGTTTGATGAGCGAGATCAAGCATATTGATCGCCCCCAGCACATTGGTGCGCGTCGTCTGCACCGGGTCGTTCTGATAGTGAACCGGGCTGGCCGGGCAGGCGAGGTTGAAGATGCGGTCCATGGCGACGGAGAGCGGTTGGGCAACATCCTGTTGAAGAAGTTGGAACCGGGGGCTTTCCCTCAAGGCATTGATGTTGTCGCTGCGGCCGGTAAAGAAATTGTCGAGGCAGATGACGAAATGGCCTTCTGACAGAAGCCGTTCGCACAGATGCGATCCGATGAAGCCGGCGCCACCGGTAACGAGGATTCGAAGCGACATGTGTTTTTGCTACAGAGCCTGGAAAGGAAAAGGCGGTACATCCTTAACGACGCACCGCCCTTGCTGGATTGTCCGGTTAACCGGCTGATGTCTAGGCCGAAAGCCGCACTCGTTAGACGCTATACAACAGAATGTCAGGACGGGCTGGCCGAGGTTTGGGTGTTTTCCTGAATGATCTGTTCCGCCGGCGCAAGCTCGTTATTCGTCTGCTGAATCTGCTGTGTCTGCGTCGTGGTCTGGGCAAGAATCTGTGCGATCTGGCTGCCATTCGCCTGATTGGCGGAATTAAGCGGCGTGCTTTGCGACGCTTGGTTCAGGACCTGAGCCACCTGCGCCGCCGTATTGGGCGAGAAGCTGGCCACACGGGGGTTGGTCGCCGTGGTATAGGCCTGGGACATGACCGAGATCGCTGCGGCCGGGTTGGAGGCGTACACCGCCGGGGATGAAACGACCTGCGTAATCGAGATCGCGCCCAAACCAGCCTGCTGCGGCGCCACTTGAATGACCGACGGCGCAATGAAAATCCGGGCTGCAGCCTCCACGGTCGACATTGTCTGCTGCGGCGCGGCATTTTGAACAGGCAGCGCCTTGACCACGTCCACGGCTGCCGCGGCGATGTTCACTGCGGCCTGCGGATTGGTGGAAAGCAACTGTTCGGCAACCAGTACAACCTGATTGGCCAATTGGGCCGAGACCTGCGGGTTACCGGCGGAAAGGGCCTGGATCGCCTGCTGAATGGCGCTGCCGTTACCGCTCAGCACAGCAGCGCGCAATGCCGGAGGCAGCGAGTTGGTCGCGGACCCTGCCTGTTGCGCGTGAACAGCCGATCCGACCACCATTGTCGCTACGATGGACAGCACAGCCAAGGCATGCCTGATCATTAAACCCACTCCAACTTGAAAAAATCCAGACACTGGACTTTGGCGTTTATTCTAGGCCAAGCTCAGACATCCCGCCACCTCAAAGTACACAAGGTATCGAGGTTAATGGTTGAATTCGAGGCATTTTTTCCCGGACGGCTTGGGCGGGTGCTTGCTCCCGCACTGCTGTCCGTGCTTTTGGCCGCAGGCGGGATCGCGCTGGCCGTGCCCAGATTGGCGGTCGAGATCGGCAGCGTTGGCTTCGAACAATCGCACGAAAGACGTGTGGCTCTTCCCGAATTCCGGTTCTGGGCGGTTCCCGACATTGAGTCGGCTCGGGCGTTGAGGCTGATGCGCGAAGCCTCAACAGGTGCTGAGCGCCATACAGACCTGTTGGCTGAGGCGAGGGGGCACCTTCGGAGGGCGTTGTCCGGTTCTCCCGCCCGGCCCTGGGATTGGACGCGCCTGGCCTGGTTGGGAGAGATGGGGGTGGCTTCCTGGCCGGAGGCCAGCGGGGCCTTTCGAATGGCCGTCCTGACCGAAAGGTTTTCACCGGAGCTGACACCGGTCCTGGTATCGACCGGCCTGCGGCTCTGGCCGGTTCTGGACGCCGCGCAGCGCGATGCGCTGCGTGATTTGACCCATCGTCAGTGGCAATGGGGCCCCGGGCGGTTGGCGGGGATCGCCTACGAGCTTTACGCAAAGCCACAGGTGGAGGAGCTTCTGGCGGATCAGCCGGCGGCGCTGGCGGATTTCCGTAGCCGGTTCGAGGCGGTGTCGGCGGCCCGTTCAAAATAGGCCGCGATCAGTCCTGTGTCGTCGAGCGGGAGAGGGACACCCCAAGGCCGAGCAGAACCGACCACCATACGGAGACGGCTGGAATCTGGGTGCTGAAGTCGACCAGGGAATGCGCTCCTATCAAGACGCTTGTCGAAAAGGACAGGGCGCAAATCAGCCATGTCCGACGACGATGGGCAAGGCCGTGGAAGCTGCGACAGACCAGCCAGATCAAACCCGTCAACCATGCCAACGCCGCCGGAAGACCCAGTTCCAAGGCCAGTTCGAGATAGACGTTATGGGCGGCGTTCCAGGTCTGCACCATCCCGACGGGTCGGATCGTGGCGAAGACGTCCATGAAACTGCCGAGGCCGGCGCCGGAAAACGGTCTTTGCGAGATCAGATCGGCCGTCAGGTCGTAGAGCTCAAAACGATCGGCAGCAGCCTCGGACCAGGATTGCGAGAGATGGTCGCCAAGCGCTGCCAGGGATAGGGCCAAGACTGCCAGTACAACCACGATGGCCCAGCCGATCCGGCGGTCATGTGCGCGCCAAGCGACGGTCAAGAGAAGGAAAAGCGTCCCCATCGTGGTTGCGATTGCACCCCCGCGCGAATGCGTCATCGCGAGAGCGGCCAGGATGACGACAAGGATTCCACGCCAGAGCCAGACGGAAGCGCGACGTCCGCCGCCTTCTTCGTCCCTGGTGCCGCGGTTCAGGCAGGCGATGGTGCACAGCAGGCCGATCCCCATCAGGGTGGCGAAATGGTTCGCGTTCACGAAGGAACCCGTCACCATGCCGCGATAGGCCGATTTCTCCATCCAGCCGATTTTTTCCGCCCCGCTGAGCACATTGAAGAGGCCGTAGGCTCCGTAAACCGCCGCGGCCGCAGCCATGGCGCAGATCAGCAGCCATGCGAAATGCCGATCGCGGCCGAGCCAGTATGCCAGCAGAAAGGCCATCGCATAGGCGAGGAAGCGCATGATCGCTTCCCGACCTGCCACCGGCGTCAGGGACACGGTGCGCGACAGCGGCCCCAGCACCGTCTCGGCCTCGCGCCACAGGGGATGGGTCCAATTGTCCGGTAGGATGGGCAGGGTCTGTGCAAAACCCCAAAGCAGGGCAGCGCCCATAAGTAGGAGCGGGATCATGAGGAGGCGCGACCCCGCGGGGCGCTTGTCGGAGCCGCTCAGCCACTTGCCGCTCCAGATCAGCATCGTTACGGCCAGTGCGATAGTCAGCACGGCGGCGCTCCAGGGGCGAGCCGCGCCGAGGGGAAGCGGAACCAGCAGGATGATTGCCAGAAAAAGCCATCCGGCCGCCACGGGCCGAGGGGTGATGTGGGTTCCGGTCATCGCCGCTGCCTCCAGCCGGCCATCTCATTGCTCAGGACCCGCCAAAGGAAGGGCGGGATCGTGCGGGCGTAGCGGGGGCCAAGCCGACGCGGCTCGGTCAACAGTCGGAAACTCCATTCCAGACCGCTCCGCTGCATCCAACGCGGTGCCTGGGGTTTGGTCCCGGCCAGGAATTCGAAGGCCGCCCCGGCCCCGACAAGAAGCGGCGGTTCCAGTTGGGTTCTGTTCTGATGCATCCAGATTTCCTGGCGAGGTGCACCCAGGCCGACCCAGACGATATCCGCGCCACTTGCGTTGATCGCGCGGCGATCCGCATCCCGTTCTGAATCCGTGCTTGCACGAAAGGGCGGTGTAATATGCCCTGCCACGGACGCCCCGGGGAAACGGTCGGCGACGGATTTCAGCAACCCTTCCATGACCAACGGCGTCGAACCGTAGAAGAAATGACGCCAAGGCCTGTCCGGCGCGGGCCCAGCCCGGTCCAACATCGCCGTCATGAAATCCGGGCCGTAGACCCGTTCCGTGGATCTGCCGTTTTGCCGGTGCGCCAGCCAAACCAACGGCATCCCATCGGCTACGGCCAAATCCGCTTCCGACAGTGCCCCCCGCAAGGCCGGATTTCGCCAGCTTTCCGCCAAGGTGTGGACATTGACGTGGCAAATATAAGCGGGTTTCCTTGACAGGACGCGCTCTTCGGCCCACTCGACCGCGCCTCGCAGGTCGATATCGCGAACCGGCAGGCTCAGAATGTCGAGGCATTTCGGGGTCACGGACGTTCCTCCAGAACCGAACGGTAGATATCCATTTGTCGGCTGATCACATGGGCAGGTGTCAGCGTTTCCAGATAGCGATTTCGGGCGGACCTTCCAACATCGGCAAGATGTTGCGGATCGGCGAGACGGACTGCAAGCGCGGCGTTCCAGGCGTCTCTGTCTCCCGGGGGGAGAAGCCAGCCGGTGACGTCCGGTACGACGATGTCGCGCATCGCGCCTCGGTCCGAGGCAAGAACCGGCAGGCCATGCGCCATGGCCTCGGCAATGACGAGCGCGAAAGTCTCGAAAGCTAGGGACGGAAAGACGAGCAGCGCCGCCTTGTGCATTTCCTGCGACACCCGCTCCGGCGGTTGCGCCCCAAGCCAGCGAACCGATGCCGGCGCCATCGCCTTCAAACGCGCGGCTTCCGGACCGTCGCCAATGACGGACAGCGTGCTGTCAATGCCGGACAGGGCGGACAGAACGGTGTCCAACCCCTTTTCGGGAGAAAGGCGTCCGACGAACAGCAATCCGTGCCGTCCCTCGGCCGGTGGGGCGGGGCCGGGATCGGTGGTGAAATTTGGCCGCACCGTGAGCCGGTCCGACGGCAAACCGCCTTCGATGAAGAAATCCCGCGATGACGGCGATAGCGCAATATACCGGGCGATCCCGCCAGCAGCGGCGCGGTGCAGGGCGGCCTGCAGCCCTACCGAGGCGCTGAGGCCGATGCTGCCGCGATAACAACCATGCAGGATTCCCTGCCAGGGCAGGCTGTGTCCGATACAACGCGTGCAGGGTTGGTTATCTCTCAACAGCAGCGCATTAGTGCAAAGAAGCCTGAAATTATGCAGGGTCTGCACGATCGGCAGGTTTGCAGATCGGGCCGCTGCATAGACGGAGGCGGAAAGACCCGGGAAGGTATTGTGGACGTGGATCAGATCCGGCCGGAATGCCTCGGCCTGTTGTCGTAACGCCCTGAACGTATCGACGGACCACAATGCGCGCAGCCCGGCCCGAACCGGCGACATTCGCGCCAGAGCCCCGTTCTCGGCCAGGACGGGCAGGATATCGAGGCCCGCCTGACGAAGCGCCTTGATTTCCAGGTCGACAACGGCATCCTCACCGCCGCGCTGGCGATACCGGCTATGGACGATCATCAGGCGCATTGCCGCCTGCCCCCGGTTCTCAATGCCTGGGCCAGCCGTCCCGCCGCGTCTTCAATCGACAGGCTGTCGGTGTCCAGCATCAGCGTGTTCGCGGGGCACAAGGCGCGGTAACGTGTGATCAGATGCTCCGCCTCTTCGGTTGTCAGCTCACCTTTGCGGCGAAGCAGCGTTTCCGGTGCGGCGAGCACCAGGGTCTGTCCGTGCGGTCTCGGCGTCCAACGAAACAAACGGACAAGCGCGTCCGGCAGATCGATGCCGCGGATACCCGGATCAACCAGATAATCCAGCACATAACGGTCGAAGAGCACGATGTGGCCCTGCGCCAGAAGCGGCCGCACACGCAACCAATAGCCGATCCAGTAATCCAGCCATGCCCATCCAAGCCGCATCAGGGACGGCAATAAGGAGTGGGGTTGTCTGATCGGGCGGCTGGCCGCGGCTCCCCCCGATTCCGTGCGGAGCTTGAACAGGAAGGGGCGGGTATGAAACAGGCTGACTGCGCGCCCGATCTGCCGTTCCAGCAGACCGGGCATTGCATCCAATATGGTGGATTTTCCGGCGCCGTCCGGGCCGCTGATGGCCCAGAGGAAGCCCGGCGGGCGAATATAGCTTATCAAGCCGTCGCTGATCTTCCAGACGGCAACCCGCAGGACGAGCCATGGGCGCCGGAGGATGGCCGAAGCGACGCTGCTCAATCCCCAACTCCCACCCTCGGTCCGGCGCAGCCATGCGCCGTCCTCAGTCCGCAGGAACAGCACATCGTGATGCCGTTCCGCGCGGTCGATCAGCGGTTCCGTCGCTCCCATTGCAAGGCCTCGGCAGGAAACCGCCCGTTCCAGGTCCAGCTGAAGCGTCTGGTCCGGATCGTCAGCCGCTCCGTCGCGGCGGGACAGGAATACCATCAGAAGATGCCCGCGCCGAACGGTCATGCCTCGATCCCAACCCGTTCCGACAAGGCATCGATCCAGAAACCTCAGCCATTTCCGCCAGGGCTGGGCGCCAACCACGAGGTCACCGTCCCGGCCGGACAGCTTTGGATATGCGGGCAGCCCATCAACCGCCGCCATCGGCTCGCCGTCCTCGGCGGCACGGCGCAGAATGTGGAAGACAAGGGCGTGCCGGTCCCTGCATTCCGGATTGGGTGCTGCGCGTCCAACGGCCCGGGCGCACCGCTTCGAGTGAAGGATGTCGCGAATCCATTCGGCGCCATTCTCCCCCAGCAGCCTGCGGACCAGTTGCTTCAGGCGATAGGACAGGCCGAGCCAGATGGCGTTTCTATGCAACAGGCGCGGCAGGCCTTCGGGACCCGTTCGCGATGTGACGGGCACGGCGGGCAACAGGCCCGTCAATGGTTCGACGGCGCGGCCCCATCGCATGGTCCGGATGGTCTCGAACCCGGCTTCGTAGAGTATGGGCAGCAAAGCCGCCGGGCACATTCCCCCCGGCGGCGCAAACCAGGTTACAGGCTTTCCGATGATGGCGGAAAGCCGGTCAGCAGCCTGTGCGACAATATCGCGAAGCACCGTGGCCGTCACTCGATCCAGCCGCTCGTGCCGCAATCCATGTGCGCCGATCAGATGCCCGGCCCTCGCCATTGCGGCTATTTGCGTGTCTGTCAGATAACCGGGCGTTCCCAGCAGGGCGGGGCTGACAAAGAAGACGCCGCGCCAGCCGCGTTCCGCCAATTGGACTGCCGCCCAGGCGTGGTCGGCCGTCCCGTCGTCGAAGCTCAGCACAACGCCCTTGCCGTCGGGAAGGCGCAGGATGGGGCCGGATTCTGCGGCGGCGCCCAGGCGCGCCAATGCGTCCAGATGGGCAAGGAAGTCGGCGCGCCGGACATCGTGAATGGAGCCCGTCGGCCCGTCCACGAAGCGGTGATAGACCAGGATCGACGCCGTCATGAGACCAGACCTGCCGCGTGTAGCAAGGCAGTAAGACGGGCATGCCGCGCGGGCCAGGTCAAATTCGCCTCGACATGTTGTCGCCCGGCCCTGCCCATTGCCCGCCGCCGCACCGGATCGCCAAGCAGTGTGTCGATTGCCACCGCACCGTCCCGCGCCACCTGATCCGGTGACGTCGCGTCCAGTTTCAGCCCCGCTGCATCCGGAACCAGATATCCCGGTCCGCCGAGGTCGAGACAGATGACTGGAAGTTCGGCGGCCATGGCCTCCACGCAGACCAGACTTGCTGAATCCCGCAGGCTGAAATTCAGGAGTATGTCGGACCGGCACATCGCGGAAAGCAATTCGGGCCGGGGAAGCGGTCCCTGGAACGTCACATAATCGGCAAATCCCAGGCGCTGCGTCAGTGTTTCCAGGAACGGACGATCCCGTCCGTCACCGATGATGTCGAGATGCCAAGTCTTGTCGAAGGCGGTCCGGCTTAAGGCGTTCAGCGCAAGATGCACGCCCTTGCGGCGGACAAGCTCGCCAGCCAGCAGAAGCCGAACCGGGCCGCTCGCTCCAACTCGGTGCCCGAGCCCTGCGAATTCCTGTTGGGAAAGTGCCGCCTGGGACAGAATTTCGACACGCTGCGCCCCCAGGCGCCGCAACACGTGCGCGGTCGCCGGGGTCGCTGCCAGTGCCAGCCGCGCTTCTCTCGCCGTAGCCCGCACGCCCGGCAGAAGCCCGGCAATCCAATGCACCGCGATCCGCGCGGCTTCCTCCAGAACGCCGCGCAGGCCAAGCCCGGCCCAGAAGCGGATGGGAATATCGTCCCCGCCGCCCACCGGACCCCAGATGTATGGGACATCGAAGTGGCGCAATGCGCTGCCGCTCCAGCATGTTGCATAGGTCACATGTTGCGCCAGATCGGGCTTCGGCATCTCCATCTTGCGCAGGCTTTCGGCGAGCAGGTGTTGCCAGGCGAGGTAATACAGGCGCTCGCCAAGGCCGCCGGCAACGCGCCGCAGCCAGCGACCGGCCCGGCCCAGCCCGCTCCCGAGAAAGAAAGGTGCGTTCTCCCCGTATATATCCGCTGCCGCCCCCGTTAGACGGTGCAGATATCTGTCCTGCGTCGCGACGGTGACATTATTGCCGGCATCAGTGTGCGAGCATGCCCAACCCCAGCCGACCTCTTGCTCCGATCCACGGCCCGGATCGCAGGAATATGCTGAGAGAAGCAGGTTCATAGCTCCTCCCTTCGTTGCAATACCATGGTCAACTGCCGGGCGGTCAGTTCCGAAACGGGATATTTCGCGAAATCCGGATGAACCTTGATCCGGCCGAATTCCAACAGATCGGCCGCGTCGCCGCCCTCGATGCTCCAGGTGACGACGTCCAGAGGCAGGTCCGCGAGCAGCTCACGGTGATCGGCAGGGCGCAGCCGGTTGAAGGGCGTAAAGCGATTATGGAACCAGCGGGACCATGTTTTCTGGCCATAGCGCAGAAAATTGTAGCGCGACAGTGTCGGGTCGGAATCGGCATATTGGTCATCGTGCCGGATGGTCGCGATGAATACGCCGCCGGGCCGCAGCAGGCGGGCCGCTTCCGCGTAGATCGCCTTGCAGCCGGAGCTGTCGGGATGCATCAGGACGGCGGAGCAGGTGACGAGGTCGGCAGAGCCGGACGGCAAGTCATAGGGTGGCATTGCCGGTGCCGTGTAGCGAATGCCCATCCGGCCAAGCCATCCATCCAGACTTGCGTCCGATTGTGGTGCAGGAAACCTTGCGCCGATCGCTTCTTCAAGGATTGCTGCGGCCCCCATAGCGGCATCCATCCGCATGAGCGGATATAGATCGAATAGGATTTGCCTTTCCACGCCGCGGGCATGCAGAACCAGGGGAATCGTCGGAAGCCAGCCAGCGCCGATATCGACATGCAACCGACATAATCCAGCCGGGATGCCTAGGGCTGCGATGCGTTCGATATAATTGTCGGCTTCCGCTGCCTTGCCCAGGACGGATTCGCGGTCCGGCTCCGTCGATTTCGTTAAATGACGCTGCAAAAGGCCATAGATGTCCGTCCCGAGGGGAATGGCGCCCAGCACCTGTTGCACACCGACTTTGGCCAGGAAACGGATCATCGCACGATATCCCTGCAGGAGATGCGGCGCAGACGCTTGTTTTCCGCCAGCACTGAGACTATCCGGCCCAGCCAGGCCCAGCCACAAATCTCGTCGATTTCCCAGGAATGGCCCCAAAGATGGAGAAGCGTCCCTGTTTCCGCGGCGTCTTCCGCCAGCGTAGCGAGGAAACGGGACATGTCCTGGGCGCGCCATGCGCGCATCGCAAGCGCCATTCGGTCGAGGCCCATGCCCTGCCGCAACCAGTTCCGCGCCAGAGCCGCGCCACCATGCCGGTATAATTGCAACGTCGTCGGCAGCCGGAACGGATCGGTGTCGGCGCTTACACGAAACATCTGTGTTGTCCGTCCATAGCTAAATCCAGCCTCGCGGACCATATTTCGAAGGGCCTTGTTATGACGACCGCCGGGATAGCAGATGCCGACAACGGGGCTGCCGAGAACATCTTCCAACTGGTGCTTGCCATCGACGATCTGCCGCCGCGCTTCCGCAGGGGTAAGCGTGGTCAGGCGGCGGTGATCGATGCCATGGGCGCCGATCTCGAAACCCAGATCCTTTATTGCGCGCAGATCGTCAGGAAGCAGGACCGGGCGGCCTTCGACATTGGAGAGGGGCACGAAAAAGGTTCCGGCAAGACCGGCATCTGCCATCATCTCGGCGATACGCCGGTCGAGCGGATGCCCGTCATCCCAGGAAAGGCACAATGCACCGTCAGACATGACCGGCCTTTTGCGCCAGGATCATCGACCCGATGTAGAAGCGCGACGGAGGCAGGCAGGAATCGATGGCAAGCGCGATCTGCCCCAAAAGGTGGAAAGGCAGACTGATTGCAATGTTCCAGACATATTTGAGGAAGAGGAGGGTGGCGGGCTTCCTCGCCGATTCTGCGGTCCAGCCGACCGCGGGAATCGAAACCGATTGGGCAAGAAGACCGAAGAATGTCAGAAAGAACCCGCCCACCCGACGCGATGCGATCGGGGAAAGGTCCGCCTCACGGGCCAATTGATCAAGTCCGGCCGTGCTCCAGCGATATTTGTCCGACGGCGCGTAGGACGCGGAAAGGAACGGGCACATCAACAGGCATTGTCCGCCGGGCCGCAAGACCCGTCGAATTTCCTGCAGCACGGCCCTTGGGTTGGTTGTCTGTAGCAACTGATAGGCGCTGACGAAATCAATGCTGGAATCCGCAAAGGGAAGCCGGGCTGCATCGGCAACCAGATCAGTATCGCGGAACTGAAGATCGGTGGCGATCAGCAATGCGCCGGGCAAAGCGCGCGCCATAGCGCGGCGATAAGGGGACGCACCTGCCCCAAGATCGACCGCATAGCGCGCCGAATTTCCATCAAGCGCATCCCTGATGAAACCGCGAACCGCGCGCCGCTCCGGAATTGCGGCATCAAGGATGCTCCGATAAACCCGCCGCAGAACCGCTATCATCCGAGTATTCCTTCGAGTATGCGCATGTAGACGCTCACGATGGATTTCCTTTGCGTCAGCTCTTCCGTGCCGATCAGTTCAACGAGATCCGGGCGGCGGTTCTCGAAATCAACCTCTGCTGCGTGATCCAAAACAACCATTGCAAGGGCTTCTGATGCCGACAGGAGATGCCCCCTGGGCAGTAATCCCGCTGCCAATAGCGGTGCCCCCCTGGTCAGAGCCTTTGCCAATAACGGGTGTCGTGCGGCCTGGCGTACCAAAGGAAGCAGGCTCCAATAGAGCCGGTCAAAATACTTGTACCGTTCGGCACGGTAGTATTCGAGGTCGAAAAGCGCCTTTCCGCCATTCGGTGTTACGCCTATATTCCAATAGATGAAATCGCCGTGTGAAGGGCCTGCTTCAACCGCTACATTGCCAAGTTGTTGCAACAGCCGCTTTCGCCAGGGAGAAAGAGGACCTTCGCGGGCCGATTCGGGCATCAACTCGGCCGCAGTTCGCAATTGGTGCGCGCCATGCTCGAACGGCCCGGCGCGCCTCACCAACGCGGACGCACGCAGCATCGCATGGTTGGCAATCCGCTCCAAAACCGCGATTGCCCAGTCGCCGCAATCCTCGAAACGGTACAGCGCCGGTAGGCGGTACCCTTTGTGTGGGCTGACGACCCGATAGGCATCGATTTCCCGGCGCAGCATGGCGGCAGCGGGGGGGGACGACGCTAGCTTGATGAAGCAACTGCCGTCTGCGCTGGGGGCCGTCCACTTGCCTCGATACCCGAAGCGTGCCGACTGCCAATCGATCTCCAGCCCTGCTTGCCGCAAGCAGGCCGCCGCAATCTCCCGCTGCAGGTCATGGGTGGCGTTCCTGTGTGCCGTCATTGCCCGTCAGCCTTTCCGATTACCCGACCGATGCAGGTGCAGACCGCATCGGTCATATGGGCCATCGAAAGCGCCTGCGCCGTGTGGCGGCATCCCTCCTGCAATTGCTGACGCAGGTTCGGTTGATTGATGAGCATAGTCATCTGCACAACGAGATCCGCATCCGTGGCGGCGAACAGAGCATCCTTTCCAGGGTGAAGATACTCGATCTCTGGCCCATGGCTTCGTCCATTTGCCAGGGTGACGACCGGGACCATGCTGGCAAGAGCGTGGACGGCGACAAGCCCCACCGCATCGGGAACGACGACGGCAACGCAGATCGCCATCCAGTCGGCGACCTGCTCGGCATTATGAATGGATCCGAGACAGGTCAGATACGGAAGCGCGGCGATGGCATCGCGTTCCGGGCCGTCGCCGATGATCACGAGCCGGGCCGGGATACCATCGTCACGAAGCTTGCCAACGGCGTCAGCGGCCAGCGTAACCCGCTTCTCCTTATGGAGCCGTCCGAGGAACAGGAAAAGGTGTTCGGCGGAATTGATGCCCAGTCGTCGGCAAATCTCCTCCCGTTGGCCCGCGCGCGCGTCCGCCAGTTTCAGAAGGTGGTCCGTATCCAGTGTATTGGCGATCATGGCAACGCGGTCGACCGGCAAGCCGCAGCGCAGCGCCTCTTCGCGGCCGCTCGGTGCATAGCACAAAGCGCCGTCGAGGTTTCTAACGAAAAGTCGACGCAAGCGATGAACGATGCCATCGCCGGTCAGTCTGAAATGCCCCATCGCTATAAGTTTTGGCCTGCCCACGATTTGGCGCCATAGCCAAAGCGCCCAGATCGACAAATCATGGACATGCTGGCCGACGACCACCGCATCGGGCTGTCGCCGCAGGACATCAATGGTGCCGTTGCTCCAGGCTATGCGCCCGCGGCGTTTTCCGGGCCAATAGAGATTGCGGCCGCGACGTATCGGCAGCGGCAAGGGAGGGGGTGCCTGGTCGACGGTTTGTCCCGGTAGACCGATCCCATCGTAGAGGAGGAAGTCGATGTCGTCCCGCGCCGCCAGCGCTTGATAGTAGGACAGGCGATAGGCCGGGGTCACGCCTTCAATCAGGGCGACCTTCGGCTTTGCATGCTTATGGGCTCGCGACGCGATGAGGGCATCCCTGATAGCCCGGATCACTGGCGGCAGAGCAACGGCAGGGGCGGCCAATCCGGCATGTCTCCAGACCAGGTGAAACCAGGCGCGGGGCGGAAAACCGCGCGGCCCGACAATCGCACGGAGCCGGGCAAGACGATCTGTTGCCGGCGATTGCCAGGGCGGCGGATTCCTGTTCGGGGTGCATGTTCCAATGAAATGTGGCGTCGTGCCGATCGGAATGTTCAGCGCCCCGGCACGCAGGCCGAGGTCGGTATCCGCCATGCCCTGAACCCCGTCGAAGATCGGGTCCAGGCGCGCGCCCCGGTCGCGGCAGCTTGCCGGGATGAGAACGCAATTGCCTTGGAACGTGTCGCAATTCTGAATGCTTCCGTTCGGCGGCAGGAGCCGGAGGCGAAGCGGGTGCCAGCCGCTGTCTGAAACCTGACCGCCATAGCTGGGCTTTTCCGTTTCCGGATCGGCAAGGCACGCTACGGCAATTCCGCCTGTCTTGTGAGAAACCTCCAGCAGGGTAGCAACCGCATCCGGGACCAGAACGACATCGTCATTGAGCCATAGCAGGTAGTCCGGCTCCATCGTCTCGGCCACCCGCTCCGCGGCGAGCATGCCGCCTGCCCAATACCGTTCGCCATCGGTCGTCCGCTGGATCACCGTATCGGGAAAGGCGCTGCGCACCGCCTCTGCCGTGTCGTCGCTGCAGCCATCGTCGACAAGAACCACGGAAATCCGAACACCGTCCGGCAATTGTTGGCTGCGCAGGGTGGCAAGACAGGTCAGGGTCGCATTCCGCCGGTTGTGGCAGGTGATGCAGACGACGATGTGGCCCTTGTTCATGGTGCCGTCGTCAGGCTGGCTGGCGCAGGAACGCTCGGGCATCGGGTCGCAATGCCGCGGCAAGAATCCCGATCAATATGCCCTGATCCATGCTCAGGCTGTAGCTGACGCAATAGACCAGAATGGACACCAGCAACGCCGAGGCCGTCGAATGCTCGGCATTCGTCAAATAGGGCGAGGTGCGGCGCATGCAGTTCCGTAACAGGACGGCGAAGAAGAGCAGGAATGGCAACAAACCCATAAGGCCCGCGTTCAGGAATATTTCCACATACAGATTGTGTGGCGAATACTCGATTTCCGACCAACCGATGAACCGCTCGTATCCGACGCCGAAGCCGCCGCCGATCAGGACGCGAAGCGGCCCTTCCGCGATGGCTTCTCCCAGCAATATCCGCCAGCCGACAATCCGCCAGGCGGCCGTGCTGCGCTGCTGATCCAGCGGTTCTATGATTGCCTGGGACAATGCACTCGAAAAGAGATCATGACCCATTGCGCGGGCAAAAAGAACGCCGGCCACGGCGCAAACCAGAAACAGGGCGAATGCCGGCAGCAATGAACGCAATCGTCGTAAAGCCGTTCCTGAAATCGCCAGGATACCGGCCACGGTTGCCAGCCAAACGGATCGATGAAACTGCAGGACCGTCATTCCCATCAGCGCCAGACCCAGAATGCGCGGCAGAGGACGAGGATTCCCTTCGGCCCACAGCCCAATTCCGATCAACGCCGCCTGTCCCATGGTCAACGCGGCATTGGCCGTCATGACGCGGAACTGTACATAGGATGGTTCCCACGGGGTAGCTTGTAGTCCCTCCGGGATGATCGACGGGAATAGCAGCGCTAGCAGCCCGAATGCCATGACCGCCACGGCCGAGACCATCCAAAGAGTGGCAGCCCGCATAATCGACGCGCGATCGAACCGGAACGTCATCAGGTAAATGGCAACCACGACGACGTAGAGAATTTTACGGACGAAGATCAGGGATGTGACCGGTCCGAAGCGCGACGCGCCGTAAACCACGGCCAGGGCCAGGGCGATGGAGGTGATGAGCCACCATAGGAAGGCGGAATCGTTGGGTCGGAACCGGACCAGACGGAGGGCCGCCGCCGCCAGGGCGATCGCGGCCAGAAGGTCTTCCGGATAGATTGTGGTGATGCCGGCCTTGATGCCCAGCTCGGCACCGAAGAACGACCCGGCGGCGACGGCCAGCAGGGTCAGGATGACGAGAGGTTCCCAACGCACGAAGGCCGCGATCGCCAGGGTCGCGAGCAGGATTCCGCCGACTAGCGCTATGAGATCGGTCACCGGGTCGGCTCCTCTTCCGACGCTATTCGGGCCGGAACGGCATCGGTCCGGAGAGGTAGCTCATCCCTTATAATAGGATTTATACTGTTTGTAATAGCCGCTCGCATCGCCATAGCCGTAGCGGGCCTGCCGCCGGACGTGGACCTGGGTCAGGATCGTTCCGGCAATCTTGGCGCCAACCTCGTCAAGCATCCGGACCGCCGATCGGACGGCATCCTTCGGGACCCGGTTCCACTGCACCAACAACACCGTGGCGTCGGCCAGACGCGCCAGAAGATGGGTGTCGGAAACCGGCAGCACTGGGGGGCAATCCATGAGTACCAAATCGTAGCGTTGCCGCAGAGTGGCGATGAAGTCGTGCATGGCCTGGGAACTGAACAGTTCAACTGGCGGCGATGGCAGATTCACTCCCGGATAGATGTCCAGGCCCTGGACTTGGTCCGCGATTCTGACGTCATCAATCGTGGCCTGACCGGTCAGAATTTCTCCGATATGCCGGGTCGGTTTGAGGCCGGCCTTCACAGACAATGTCGAACGTCGAAGATCGCAATCGACAATGGCCACGGAGTTGCCGAGCAACGCGATCGTCCGCGCGAGGGACAAGGCCGTTACGCTCTTGCCCTCGCCGGGAAGGGAGGAGGTTATCGCAACGACGCGCGGCGTTTCCTGTCGGCCGCTGTGCTTCAGCGCGACCCAGGCGCTTCGCATGTTTTCCGCGAAAGCAGAGCCGGGCTTCTTGATCAGATATTCGGAAAGATTTCCCCCGCGTCCGATCTTGGGCGTGGTGCTCAGCACAGGTACGCCGGTGAGGTGTTCGAGTTGGTCGCGGTTGACGAATGTGTTGCGCAGGGCATCGATCAACAGGACCAGAATGGCGCCGAAAACGACGCCGATGAACCCATCGGCGGCCAGGAACAGCATGCGCTTCGGGGAACTGGGGCCGCTTGGCGTATCGGCGTTGGAAATGATCCGCGCTTCGGGACGCTGCGCCTGCTCCTGTTCGGATGTTTCCTTGGCGCGCTGCAGGAACGTTTCGTAGATCAACCGGTTCGAAGCCAGTTCCCGTTCCAGTTCGTTGAGCCGAATGCCGGCCTGGCCCTGCACGTGGATCGTGGCTTCGATCTTTTGAATCTGCTCCTTCAATTTGGCTTCGCGGCTGTTGTTGATTTCCAGCTCGCTGCGCTGGCTGTCGGCCAGACGCGAGACTTCGGCCACCAGCTTGCGTCGCAGCTCTTCCAACTCGGCGCGGGCTTTGACCATGCGCGGATGCTGCTCGCGATAGCGCGTGGACAGATCGGATATTTCCCGGGCGAGCTGCGTTTCCTGTTCCTTGATCCTCTGGATGAGCGGAGAATCGACGATCAGTTCGACGGCGGTCGCTGGATCGGTCGAGTTTACCGCTGATCGGATTCTGGCGATTCTCGCTTCAAGCTCCGCACGCTTGGCCTGAACCACAATCAATTGGGAATTCAATTCGGTCAGTTGCTGCTGTGCCGGCTGGATGGCCGCATCGCTCATCAGGTTGTTTTGCGTCCTGTACAGGGCAACCGCACGCGCTGATGTTTCCACCGCATTGCGCAGGGATTCCAGCCTGGAGGCAAGCCAGCCCGCTGCCTGCCGGGCGGCTTCGAACTTGTTCTCAAGCTGATCCAGCACATATTGATTGGCGTATTCGTCGGCAATCCGACGCGACAGTTCCGGGCTGGGGCTCGTATAGCTGATCTGCATGACCAGCGACTGCTGTACGGGCGAGACGGTAAGCCGACCCAACAGGCCGCGTATGACTGATTGACGGGCGAGTTCGTCTGTCATGGGAACAGGTACTGTCGGTGTTCCCAGGAATGGCAAGGTTTTCTGTAGCGTGGTTTTCGCGGAGGCGATGCCGGCGCGCAGATCGGCGACCCAACCTGTCGGTTGCGGGCGCAGCATGGGATTGAAAAGCGGATCGTTCCAGAGGTCGAGGGCATCTGCGACGCGGATGGTCAGATTGCGCGAGCGGATAATTTCCACTTCGCTCATCACCGTGACGACCTGGCTCGGCAATTGGCCGACGACTTCCCGGGAAGCGAACAACTGGTTCCGCCTGGGGTCGATCATCACCTTGGACGAAGCGGTGTATTGCGGCGTTATGACGTTCAGAAGCGCAAACGTCGCGATCAGGGCAACCAGCGTGGTCGCGATAATCAACAACTTTCCGTGCCAAAGCAGGCGGAGGTAATGCGCTATGTTATCCTGCGGACCGGCATCGCGGGCGAGTGCGGCCCAGCGATCCGATGGACGAGGCGATGGGGGGATTGTGTTCATGGCACCTATCAATGAGACTTGTCCCGCTCTAACTAACAGTCTTGAAACGCCTTTTCAAACGACTTGTAAGGCTTTGGGGATGACTATGTTTGGTATCCTGCGCCGTGCAAGGCCCCTTTCCGGCACGCCGGAAGGGGGCGTGCCGGAATTTCTCCGTATCTACGCGATCGGAGATGTGCATGGCCGCGTCGATTTGTTGCGGGCAATGTTCTCGAGAATTTACGAGGATGCGGCAGGCGGCGCGTCGTCGACACGCCATGAAATCATCGTGCTGGGGGACATTATCGACCGCGGCATGGATAGTCGGTCGGTCGTGGAGTTTCTGCTCGATCCGGCCCTTCCCGACGGTTTTGACCTAACCGTACTCATGGGAAACCATGAGCGGTGCCTGCTCGATGTGCTCGAAACGGGAAAAGGGCTGGCGGCCTGGCTTGAGCTGGGGGGCGCTGCGACGGTTTCAAGTTATGGATGCAGCCCGCCGCTGGGGCGGCCTTCCAGAGGTGATCTGGATCGCCTGCGCACGGAATTGCTTGCAAAACTGCCGGAGCGCCATCGCATTTTTCTGAGTGGCTGCCCGGTGTTTCAGGTGAGGGGCAGCTATTTCTTCGCGCATGCGGGCGTCAATCCGAAGCGCCCCCTGGACGCGCAGCGTCCGGCAGACCTGCTCTGGATTCGGGCGCCGTTTCTAAAGTATACGGGGCCCCTGGAGAAGATCGTTGTTCACGGCCACAACATCACCGAGACGCCCGAAACCACGCCGAACCGGATTGGCGTTGATACTGGCGCCTATGCCACCGGGATTTTGAGTGCGGTCGTTCTGGAAGGATCGGATCGACGGTTCCTTCAGGTCGGGCGTCGGTGACGGGGCGGCGGCTGCGAGGTTTGAAACGTGCAGGTAAGACGTGGAAATAGGGAAATTCTCGCCGGGTTGTTCTTGCTGGCCGGGGATGTCCTGCTGCTGCAGGTGATGTTGTTCGCCGCGTCGCGAATCCGGCTGGGGCTGCTGCCGACCAATGCGGGAGAGTTCAGTGCGGGCAATTTTGTCGGAATGCATGTTTTCGTGCTTGTCGTCCCGATCGGCTTTGCCCTGGCACGTCTATACCCCGGCTACGGCCTGCACCCGGTGGAGCGGCTGCGCCGCCGCGTATTGATCACGGTTTTCGGATTCGTCTGTCTTGGAGCATATGACTATCTCGCCCAGAACGGCCTCTGGTCGCGCGGAATATTGCTCCTGGCTTTTGCCTTTGCATTGTTGCTGCCGGTTTGGGACGCAATTGCCATCGCGATTCTTGTCCGTATGCGCTGGTGGGGCATGCCGGTCGCGCTTTTCGGCTCGCCGGAGCGGCGGGCAGAATTCTCCCGTCTTCTGCAGATCAATCCCAAGGTCGGATGGAACGAGGCGGAAGCGCATGACTGGCCGCCGAGCAACGACCCCGCCAAGCGCGGGGTGACCGTTGCCGTCATCCTGCCGCCCGACGATCCCCAAGCGGTGACGGACTTTGATGCGCTCATCTATCAGCACATCCTTCTGGTGCCGCAATGGCGGGCTTTGCAGAGCCTGAACGTGACGGCGCGGGACATTGGTTCGGGAAGCCTGGTGCTCGAGATGCGCCGCAGTTTGTTCCTGCGACGGCACGCCGCGTTTAAACGGCTGGTGGATATCTTGATAGCGGCGCCCATGCTGTTGATCTTCGCGCCGGTTATCGCCGTTTCCGCCTTGGCTGTTGTGGCGGCGTCGCCGGGCTGGCCATTCTACGCCCAGGTCCGGCGTGGACGGGGCGGCCGGCCTATTCTGGTCTGGAAGATTCGCACCATGGTGCCGGATGCCGATCGGCTTCACCCGGCCGAAGCGACGGCGGGCGAGGGGGGCAATACCGGTCAAGCCGACTGGAGCCAGAGCGGGAAGATTGACAGGGACCCCCGGATCGTCCCGCGAATCGGCCAATTTTTGCGTCGCTTCAGCATCGACGAGTTGCCGCAGCTTTGGAACGTGCTGGTTGGCGACATGGGGCTGGTCGGCCCACGGCCTCTGCCCGATTATCATCTGGCTTTGTTGACGCCGGCATCGGTTCGTATTCGCGAATTGGTCCGGCCCGGCATGACCGGCATGTGGCAAATTTCCAACCGGGAAAACGGATCCTCCGCTGAAATCGAGCTCAACGATACGTTTTATGTCCGGAATTGGTCTTTGTGGCTCGATTTCCACATCCTGCTTCATACAACGGCCGTCGTGCTAGTCGGCAGGGGGGCGTCCTAGTCGTGCGATTTACGGGTAAGGCGTTTGCGCTGATGAGGAATTGTGCTAGGAGAAATGCTGTAAGCCCTCGTCATGGCTGGGCAAAGTGCGGTAACCTTGCTTAGCGTTGAGGAAGTCGAATACGGATTTTGTGCTTCGGTGATCCGTATAAAGTGCACCGTTGGTATCCGGTTCAAAGGGTGTCGTAGTGAACGGAAGATTTATCTTGTCTAGCCAAATTCTGGGAGCCGCGTCGGTCGCCCTGGCCGCGGTGTTTTCGTCTGCCGCCTCTGCGCAGGAGGTGCGGGATGCCGCTACCGAAAGGCAGGCCACTGAAGAATATCGGGCGGACAAGATCGCCAAGGATCGTGAGATCAGTGAACAGGAAGTGTCAGAGCGCGAGCAGGAAGGCTACTCGCCGCTGGGAATGAGGCTCGGCAGCTTCCTTCTGAATCCGGGCGCCGAATTGCGTGCGACCTATACAGATAACCTGTATGCCACCTCCAACGACCGCTCTTCCGACTATTACACGACCATCGTTCCTTCTTTGCTGGCGCGCTCCGACTGGAACGTGCACGAGCTGGAGTTCTGGGCATCCGCCGACATTTTTCGGTACAGGAACCACCACGCCGACAATGTGGAGGATTACCAGACTTACCTGCGCGGCAAATATGATATCGCCCGCGCGAGCTGGATTTCGGTGATGCCGCAGTACGAGTCGGGTCATGAAGATCGTGGCGATCCGAACGCTATCGTGAGCGCCGTCAGCCCGACCGAAACCACGACCAAGAGTCTGGAAATCAAGGGCGAGCATCGTCCGACCCGACTGTGGCTCGGTGGAGATCTGACGGCTAGTGACGTCAGTTTCGACAATACCAAGCTGACGAACGGGGCCATCACGAACAATAAGGACCGCGACCTGACCGTTCTGGACGGTGGTGTGCTGGTCGGTTACGAGATTATTCCTGGCTATTCGGCCTATGTGGAGGGCCGTATCAATGACCGGGAGTATGATGTATCCGTTGACGACAGTGGGTTTCGCCGGGATTCATCGGGCTATGAGGCCCGGGCGGGCGCGGAGATTGAGCTGACCGGAACGCTCAAAGGCAACGTTTTCCTTGGGTATATGTGGCAAAGCTACGACGATGCCCGCTTCGAGAAACTGACCAAACCGGTTTACGGTGCTGATCTGACGTGGAATGCGACGGGGTTGACGACGGTCAAGCTGTCGGGCTTCAGGACCATTGAGGAAACGACGACGGCAAATGCGGCAGGGTATCTGGCCGATAGCTTCGAGATCAGCGCGGATCACGAGTTGCTGCGCAATGTGATCCTGTCAACCGGCGCCGAATATACGCGCAACGCATATCGGGGTACTAATCGGACAACCGATGGCGTGGAAGGAACCTTGGGCGCCAAGTATCGGCTGAACCGCAACTACACCCTGGAAGCCGAATATACCTATTTCGCGCGTCAGGCGTCCGATAAAGTCTCTGAATACCATAAGAACACCATTTTTGTCGGACTATCGGCACTATTCTGATGGTGTGCCCCGCGAGCATCCGCAACGCTGTTCTTTTCGGCCTGACCGCCTTCTTCATTGTGCTCGGCGGCTTTTTCACTGGCAATGTCCAGGCCGAGGACACGGCTTACCGTCTGGGTGCCAGCGACAAGCTCAGAATAGTCGTTTTCGGTGAAGAGGACCTTTCCGGTGAGTTCGAACTTGATGGCGGCGGGAACATTTCCTATCCGCTGATCGGTCAGATTGCCCTGAGGGGGCTGTCGATTCCCGATGCCGAGCGCAAGCTTACCGAGCTGCTCGCGAAAGACTATCTGCAGAAACCACAGGTCAGCGTCGAAATCCTGAATTATCGGCCGTTTTTCATTCTGGGCGAAGTCAACGTTCCGGGGCAGTATAGCTACGTCAATGGCATGTCTGTGCTGAACGCTGTCGCGGTCGGAGGCGGATTTACCTATCGTGCGGATCGGGACGACATCAAAATCCGGCGAGAAACATCCGACGGAACCGAGGAACTAAAGGCAACGGTTACGACCTCCGTTCTGCCGGGTGACATTATAGAGATCGGTGAACGCTTCTTCTAAGGGAGAGGGCCGCCGGGTCGCGGAAAACCCGCATCGCGGGGGCGCGGGCTGGCCGAAGATGCGCCAGGACTTAGATGTACCGCGTTTGAACGAGGACGGCTTGGCCAGATTTCTGATTACCGGCGGATGTGGTTTCATCGGCTCTCACCTTGTCGCATCCTTGGTTGGGGACGGCCATGCCGTGACCGTCTTGGACGATCTGTCCCGTGGGCGGTCCAATCGCCTTCCCTCGCAGGTGGACCTTGTCGTAGGGGACGTGGCCGATTTGGAGACCGTCCGATCGGCGCTGGCGGAGGCGGACGGTTGCTTCCATCTCGCCGCGCAGGCGGATGTTCAGGAATCGGTATCCGACTGGCTGGGCACCCATCGCGCCAATGTGACCGGAACGGTGACGGTGTTCGAGGCGATCCGCGAGGCTCGACGGCGGATTCCTGTTGTATATGCCTCCTCAGCGTTCGTTTACGGGGATACCAATGTTTTGCCGGTGCCGGTGCCGGAGACGGAGCGTCTCAGGCCAATGTCGCCCTATACGGCGGACAAGGTCGGGAGTGAAAGTCATGCAACGGCGGCCTGGTACAGTCATGGCCTGCCCAGCATCCGCTTGCGCATCTTCAATGTCTACGGCCCGGTCGACCTGACTGCGGCCGGCGAGCAGCCGGGCGTGGTCGCGGCCTTTGTCGGCCGGCTGCAGCGCCGGGAACCGATCACTGTATACGGGCAGGGCGATCAGCTCCGGGACTTTATTTATGTCGCGGACGTGGTGAACCATCTGCGCGCCGCCATGGGCCGGTCCGTCTCCGATGCCTTGATCTATAATGTCTGCACCGGGCGTCCGACCAGCATCGTGGAATTGGCGCGTCTTCTGGCCGATCTTTTGGAACCGCCGCTGGCGATCCGTTCCGAACCGAAACGTGCCGGCGATATCCAGGCGTCGATCGACGATCCGGCAGCCGCTTTTGCCGCGCTCGGACTTTCCGCCGACATATCGATCGAGGAAGGGCTGCGCTGCATGATCCACGGCAGCCGGCCTGCCACTACCGCAGCCGCGCAATAATGTCTTCCACCGTTGTACAACTTCTGCTGCACGGTATTCGGCCGCGTATGGACGTGGCCGTTCTACGGGACATGGTGTCTCAGGACACGGATTGGGAGGCCTTGGGACGCCTTGCGCGAAGGCATGGCGTATCGGCCTTGTTGGCGAGAGGATTGGCGCGTGCGGGAATCAAGGCGCCAGCTTCTCTGACGAAAAATGTCCGGGCGATCGGCTATCGGAACCTGCGGCTTTCAGCGGAACTGGCCGAAATCACCAACGGTTTCGAGGCCGACGGCATTTGCGTCCTGACGCTGAAAGGGGTGGCTCAATCGGTCCTGGCCTATGGCGATATCGGATGCCGCGACAGCCTGGACATCGATCTTGCGGTGCACCCTGAGCAATTGGATGGCGCCAGTGCCGCGCTGACGCTCATGGGGTATTCGGAACTCGATCTCAGCATTTCGGCATCCGTTTTGGGGCAACGTGCGTTCCGGCACAAGGAGCGCCAGGTAAGTATCGATCTTCATGGCCGCTGGTGCGCCAGCCCGGCTGCGTTTCCGGTTTCATTTTCGGAGGCTTGGGAGCGCCGAGACAGCGTTCTCCTGGGCAGCGGTGTTTCCGTGTGCACATTGGGGGGGGCAGACAGGATATTGTTCCTCTGCGTCCATGGCGGCCGTCACCAATGGGAACGGCTCCTCTGGTTGTGCGACATTGCCTGGGAACTTGACCGGAATCCGGATCTGGTGACGTCGGTCCGAGATCGGGCTCGCGGCCTTGGAATCGAACGTGCTTTCGCCCTGGCGCAGGACCTGATCGCGCGGTTGCTGGATGGCGGCGCGCCTTCGTCTCCTCTGCCGACGTCGATCGCGGTCGCGTCCCATTGGATCGCGGCGAAACTTGGAACGGTGGAGCCTTCACCCGAAGCCGGCCGTCTCCTCAGCGTTTTGAATGACATCAATCTTTACGACACCTGGGGGGGCCGTCTCGCCGAGGCCGCCTATCGCGGGCGCCGCCTGTTTCCCCGCGAGTGAACCGCTGCGGATTTGCCGGAGGCTTCCACTGCTGGGAGGGATACGGCTTCAATCCGGACCGGACGGGCCGGCCAGCCGATGCGCGACGGTCAGGCAACGTATGGCGATCATCGTCAACCAGACAGGACGGCCACCGGCCAGCGGGCCGGGCTCCGTGCGGATGAAGGCGTGGGCATCTCCCGGGTCAGGCAATTGCTGCAACGCGGCCCCCAGCGCATCCAGATCAAAGATGGGGGAGGCCGATGAAGACGGGTCGGCTCGCAGCTCCGCCAGCGCTTCAAGCAGCACATGCTTGCGCTCTGCATAACGCAGGAAGCGATCGTCGAATAAGCCCACCTTTTGTGTCGCCAGCCTGACGCGGTCGGGCAGGATGCCGCGCATCGCGCGGCGGAAGGGCTGCCTGCTTTGTCCGTCGGCCAGGAACATCGACGCCGGCAGGGACAGGACGAAATCGACGATGCTCCGGTCCAGCAATGGAAAGCTCGCCGCCAGCCCGTGTCGCGCCGCCATGATGCTGTAATAGGTGCAGCGCGATGGAATATGATGCGCCGCAAAGGCCGTTACACGCTGGGCCGGGGTGTTGGTGTTCAAAACCGGCGGCATGCGCCGCGCCAGGATCTGTCCTCGGATGGCCGGGTGCACGAAGCGGATGACCCCAAATCGTTCGTCCATCAACCGCGGCCTGCGCCGGAGCAGGCGGCGCAGCGTATCGGGGACCAGCGGCTGGACCAGCCAGCCGCGAATGGCCCGGGCCAGGGAAACGCCTTCACCGCGCGCCCGGGCTGGCAACTCACGGGCAAGATGGCGCAGCTTTCCCTCGCGCAGCAGACGCAGATAGAGATTCGCGCCGTTGTAGCTCGCCCCCTCATCCCCGCCGACGCCGCTCAGAACCGACTGGGCGCCAAATGCCGCGGCCGCCTGCATCATCCGGTCATCCGGCCCGTCAACGATGCTGCCGGGCCAGTCGGCATCGTCCGGCAGTCCCGGCAAGGGCAGGGTATCGTCGACCCTCAGATGCCGGACATCCGCTTCCTGGGCCAGCACTGCGGCGATCAGGGGGCGTTCGTCCAGCTCCGCCGGTCCCGCCGCGCTGGGGGCCGTCATGCTGAGCGCCAGCACGTGCCCGCCGCGCCGCCTTGCCTCGCGGGCGGCCAGCACGGTGATCGACGAACTGTCGAGGCCGCCCGTCAGGTGACAGGCGACTGTGCCATCCGGCGGCATACGTGCGGTGACGGCTGCTTCCACCAGATCGCGCAACTGCCGTGCCGCCTCCTCCGCCGTGCCTTTCCAGGACCCGACACGGGCGGTATCGGGGCGATAGGCGCGATGCGTTTCGGGCTTCGACGCAGCATCCGGCCGGACGCACAGGCTGCGCCCGCCGGGAAGATAGGCAATCTCCGCGAAGCCGCTGTCGGATTCGGTGAAATAACCGCCAATGGCCTGACAGCCGATCGCTACCGGATCGATGGCGGTAGAGGCCAGCCCTGACCCATGCAGTCCCTTGGGAAGGCTGGCGAAGGCGAACCAGCGCTCGGGCTGCCAGGTCCAGGCCAGCGGCCGCACGCCAATGAAATCGCGCCCAAGCCACAGCGTTTTTGCCTGCGCGTTCCATAGCGCGACGGCGAAATCGCCATGCAGATGATTTGGGAAGTCCGGCCCGTGGCCCAGGACAGCGGCAACCGCCGCCTCGGGACCATTCGGCATGGGCCGGTCAAGCCGCAGATCAGCGGCGACCAGCCAGCCCGGCCGCGCGGCGGGATCGTCGCGCCCCCCGCCGGCAAAATCGAGCACCGCCATCCCAAGCGGCCCGTCCAATTGGTGGATCACGGCGGGGGTCAGATTCGGCGCCGTCATCGCCGAAGCCATCGCATCCAGGATCGGCGCCGTAGCGGCGTTCCCGTCCAGCCGCAGGATACCGCAGATCAGGCGCATCCGATCAGCCCTGCTTCAGCAGGCCGCGTTCCCGCAGATCACCCAGGAAGGTCGAAACCTGGTCCCCGCACTCTTCCGGCGATACCTCGAATTCCGCAAGCAGGCGGGTGATCAACGCGTCTTGCGTGATCGGTTCGGCAAGCAGATCCCAGATGCGCGCGGCAACGGGGTTCAACCCATGATACCGGCCGGTTTCGGCATTGAGCAGCAGAACCGTATCATCCAAGGGGGCTGCGAATGCTTCGCTGGAACGTTGAATTGGCTTGTCCATCCATCCTCCGGATCTGGTGGTTCAATCGAAAATACGATCATGCGCCCTATAGGTTGGCAGGTACTCAACAGGACAAATCATAACCCCAACGCAGCATGGTGGGGGCGAAATGTCCTTCGATGGCTTGCAACTGGGCTGGATTCAACACGTCGCGCCACTCACCGACCCGACCGGACCGAAAGAACCGCTCCTGCCCAGGTCGGCTTTCCCGGAAGCCCTTGGTGGCTTCCTGGCGCTGCAATTCCTCCAGGCTGGAATGGTGCACGGCGCGATGAATCTCCGCAGCGTCCGCCTGTCCGCCCAGAAAGGCAACGACGTCCCGCACTGTCTTCGCGGTGTCACGCCGCATATTTTCATACCGCAAGATCAGGGTTGGAACCAGGGCTTGCTCGGTCCAACCCTGCACATGGCCGGACCAGTCTCCCAACAGATAGGGAAGTTGCAACTCGCCCCCGGACATGCGGGTCGGATCGTTCATCCAGTCGATGGCGTCATCCACGGAAATGCTGGCATGATGCGCCAGGGAAATGGCCACGTCGCGGGGGTCCCGCACCAGATACAGCGCAGCGCGCGCCGCCTTGCCCAGCACCGGTTGGCCGTCCTGCCCTTCGAAGCGATCATGCGTCTTGCAGAAGAAGGGTTCGGTCAGGCTGGTCGCGGCATGGTCGCATTGGATTGGACGAATTCGCTGCAATTCACGCCAGTGTAACAGGTCGGGATCAACCAGCATGTCGTCGGCGAAGCGCCAACGCCCCATCAGCGGCTCGTGATCCGAAAGATTGTTGATGTCGGCCGGTTCTTCCCTAGCCGACAACAGATTGGCCAGCAGCACCCGCATCCAGGTATTGCCCGATTTGGGGTAGGAGGCGAGCCAGACAAGCCCCGAAGGAAACGACGCCATGGTCTTTCCCCTCAGGAACCGGGCTTCCAGTGGCTTTTCAGCATATCCACCATCTCGCCAAGCTTGGTGAGATCGCGGGGGCGGCGCAATTGATAGACCCTTGCGTGGGACAGTAGCGCGGTGGTGCGCGCAGCCAGCCTGCCCTGATCGCAATAGGCCAAGGCAAGGCGACGACGATAAGTCTCATGCAACAAGGCCTGGGCGGCCGACAGCGGCTGCAACGCGGTGATACCAGGCGGGGAGGCCGGGCTGGAATCGCGAAGAATATAGATCGCGGCCAGCGGTGCGCCCTGCAATCCGTCGGGTGCCGCTTCCGGTAGGGCCACATGAAACTTGTCGATCCACTGGCGTATTTTGGGTCCCATGCTCTCCGTCAGATTCAATCGGTCGATACTGTCGCGATACAGGCGAAGGGCCCGGCCGTCCGGCTGGACCATGGGTTGCCCCCCGCCTGTCTGTTCGATGGAACAGAAATCGTCAGACAGAAACCCGCAACCGGCCTGGCTGAGAGCGCCGGCCAAGGTGGATTTTCCAGCCCCGCTCTGGCCGCAGAAGATGTAGGCCTGTCCTTCATGTACCACCGCCGAACCATGCAGCAGCAACGCTCCGCGCTGATAAAGGATTGCCGCCAGCGCCGTCCCGGTCGCGAAGACCAGGATGTTGTCCACCGCTATGCCGGGTGCGGGGCTGAATACCAATCGTCGCCCATCGGATGCGAGGAACCTTGCGATCCCTGGCAGGTCGAGCAGAAAGTGATGGTCGTCCACCGACCAGTTCGCCCCTCTGCGCCGGGCATCGACCAACCGTTCCGGCACCTCTCCCAACTGCATGGACAGATCGGCGGTAAAGTCGGTAGCGGGATGCCACTGGACACGCATGGGCAGCGCGATGTCCGATTCCACCTGCAGCCCCGCCATGCGATACTGATGGGTCGTGCGTGAAGGGATGTCCGTCATGATCTGTTCTTTGCCAGCGGTACCACCAATTGGCAAGCTTGATGGTAGCGCAATGCTACTTCATCGCGATAGTAAATGATGATTCATAGTCTAAGCGCGTATGTTGATCTTCAGAGCCTGATCGGATAGTGTTCCGCCTTATCAAATCCTTGGATACAAGGCCCTGCTTATGGACCATGAACCCGCTAGCACCGTCGATATCGCCCAGGCCAATGCTGCGGAAACTCGCAAGGCATGGCATCGGCCGATGATTGAAGATGCGGATATTGGTGGGCTGACGAGTGGCGGTGGTAATTCAGGCATGGAAGGCACACCCTTCCTGAAGACCGGCTCCTGACGCGTCGCTCAGCCGGTCGCGTCAACCGTCCAGCAGTCTTGCCAAGCCCTTGCCCGACAATGCCCTGATCGCGTCGCACAGGTCAGCCTCGCTGTGGCCGGGAAGCGCCATCCGCAAGGAGGATACTGTTCGGGCATGATGCCGCTGAAGTTGATCGAGCACATCGTTTTCCAGCGCCGTGATCGTCCAGCTTTGGCCGGCTACCGTGACCGTTGTGAATGCACCGGTGCCGCTTGGTGCAAGCGCAAGGCGACGGCGCAGGGCGCAGATTACCACGGTATCTGACGTCAAATTCCGGTTCAGGCCCAGGAAGCCGGAAGGCAGGGGCTCCTGCATCCGATCAAGCGAAGCCAGGACCTGGTCCAGATCAAGCTGGTCCACCGCCTGTCGCAACAACTCCCTGGCCTCTACCATCCAGGCGTCGCGCTGCGCGGCGCTTGATAATATGGGCAGGTCCTGCCGGCCCAGCGGCTCCTCCTCGCACAGCCGCGCAAGAGTTGCTGTCAGGGCATCGATCCGCGGCGGCATGATGCCGATGGTCAGATGCAGGGAATTTTCACCCTCCAGCACATTGGCGGCATGGACTTCGCCGCGCGGCAGGTACAGCACATCACCCGGTTCCAGCACGGTTTCCCATTCGACCGGCCCCGGATCCGTCGGTACCGGACAGTCTGTCCGGCTGATCGGGGATAGCCAGGGCTGGCCCCAGCAGCGCCAATGCTTGCGGCCCTGCAATTGCAGAACCATGACGTTGTGTTCGTCCCAATGCGCATGGAAGGCGCTGTCGCGGCTGAAACTGGCATAGGCATTGGTATGTACGCTCGCGCGAAACTCCCGCTCAATGATCGCATTCATGCGTTCGATCTTGTGGTCCATGCGATGCAACCCGCTGACGATGACGCTGACGCCCTGGCTCGCATATTGCTCCAAAGTCTGGCTGCGCATGCGCGTCGGTGGCTTTTGACGCTTCGGTCGAAGAATCGTCATTTCCGCAGGAAGTATGGCGTTGTTGCGGGCGAACTGGACCTCTCCGGCAAGCACCTTCTCCGGCGTGATCAGGTCGTTCAGCGCATCCCAGGGGAAGAGCCGCGCGAAGTCGGCCGCCCGGTCGGTACGCAGCAACAGCCTCTGCCCCGCCGCAGCCGCAGCCAGCAGCAGCGAAGGATCATGCGGATGCAAAAGGTCAACGAAGGATGTGATCATCATAACTCCATCCGAAACAAGCCGGGCCGGATGCGTGCCCAAGCCAAGGACATGTCAGCACGGCCACTATGGAGAGGCAACCGGCGCATAAGGCGGCTTTTGTTCCTGGCCGGGGCAATCGGGCTGTTTCGCTGACCAACTGCAGCGCTTGATTTGGCGTTGATGGCCCCTTTCGGCAAGCAAAGGCCAGGGCATGGCATGCAACCTATGAAAAATTAACTATAAACAAAAAGCCCGGATTGCGATAAAATTAAAATCAATGATAGCATGTATCTAGATACCGCCCAGCCATCTTCGGCTTCCCTGAATACGGTCCGGCAGGTCGTCAGGGCGGACAAAAATGACAAGAAGCATCTCAAGGAGGACAAGGTGTCGGATCCATTCCTGGGTGAAATCAAGATGTGGGCGTTCAACTGGGCGCCCAGGGGCTGGGCGCTCTGCGATGGCAAGGAACTGCCGGTCGCGCAGAATCGCGCGCTGTTCGCCCTGCTCGGAGATTCGTTCGGCGGCGACGCGCGCACCACGTTCAACCTTCCCGATTTGCGCGGACGCACCCCGATGGGCATCGGCATTGCGCCCGACGTGCCCAGCCCCAACTATCAGCGTGGCCAGAAAGTCGGCAGCGAAAGCGTGACGCTGACGGCCGACAACATGCCCAGCCATCAGCATCTGGTCACGGCCCATGTCGAGAATGGCACCGCGGCGTTTCCAATAGACGGTTTTCCCGCGACCGCTGTTCCAAGCCAGGCCACCACGACGCAGAAGTTCAATATCTACACGCCGGTGAATGCGGGTTCGCCGATACCAGAGGCCAAGCATTTGGCGGCAGAATCGGTGTCGACCACAGGCGCCAGCACACCGCTGGACAATATGCAACCCTTCGCGGTCGTGAATTTCTGTATTGCCACGGCAGGAATTTTTCCGCCGCGCGAATGACCTCGTTTGCTCCAGACCAATGCAAACTGACGCGATGGAAGGAAGGCAATCATGGTAGAAGCGGTGGTGGGTGAAATCCGTCCCTTTGCCGGAAACTATGCTCCTGAAGGCTGGCTGGTCTGTAAGGGGCAACCCGTGAGCGTGGCCCAATATGAGCTACTCTTCAGCCTGATCGGCACGATCTATGGCGGGGATGGCAGGACGAACTTCAATCTTCCGGATTTACGTGGACGGGTGCCGGTAGGACAAGGGCAAGGCACAGGCTTGACCAACCGGATCATAGGGCAAAAGGGCGGCCACAGCACGATTACCCCGACCCTCGCCAATTTTCCGGCCCATAGTCACCTGTTTTCGGTGAGCGGCAAGGAAGGCGAGAGGAACGCACCCAGTTCAAACGCGGCCTTGGCTGTTCCGCAAACTCAGCCGCTGGGCGTGATCTACGCCTATGCACCACCGGGGTCCGGCATTGCCCAGCAGATGGACGAGAAGGTCATCACCGCGACGGGTGGCGAGGCAGATGGACAGGTGAATGTGATGCCGTTTCTGTGCATCAACTTCATCATCGCCACAACCGGGCTGTATCCGGAAAAGCAATATTAGACTGGGAGGGCTGAACCATGGCCGATGCATTCTTCGGTGAAATCCGTCTGTTCCCCTACGATTTCACACCCCAGAGCTGGTTGCCTTGTGATGGGCGGCAACTCCGAGTACAGGAATATCCTGTGCTTCTTGCCATCATTGGAAATATCTATGGCGGAGATGGTAGAACCGTATTCAATCTTCCCAATCTGAACGGTCGGGTCGCCGTGGGGCAGGGCCTCGATACACCAGAGCCTTTCAGGCCGTCTATTGGGCAGGGAGGCGGGGCGGTAACTCACGAGATGTCCCATCGAAACTTCCCGCCGCACCGCCACAGGCTGACCGGCAAGCAGCTTGCCCAGGCACAACGCAGCGCGACGCCGGAAGGCAATATGCTGACCGGCATCAGCTACCGCCCTGCCACCGGCGGCACGCCGCCCACCGCAAACCCCTATGCCGATGCGTCTTCAGGCATCACAGTGGCGCTGCATGAGGAGACGCTGTCGCGCTTTGTCGGCGGCAGGAATGGCTCGATAGTTCCGCGTGAAAATCGTCAGCCGGCCTTGGCGCTGCGCTGGTGTATCTGCGTCGAGAACGGGGCGTACCCGGTCCGGCCATAGATCGTCGCATGCCGTGCCGGCAACCACATCCTTGGTTTGGCCACCGCTGACGGCGGCGGGTTCCCGATACAGGCCTGCGACATCTCGGTTAAGAGGAAGCTGTCGGACGACACAGATTAGAGCGGGTTTCGACCAATATGAATCGTTCCGACGGAGCGGATTTGGTCGGGTTTCGAGTTGTGAGGACGAAGGACATGCCTGTGCATATTCGAGGACGAACAGCTCGGAAACCGGTCAAATCCGCCCGTCCTTTCAGGTTTCCGATTGGCGGATGTCCGGCGGTAAACCGGTCTTGCGCGATGGCCCACATCGCTCTGCGCCCGGTTCACGCGCCGGCCCATCTCGCCAATCGAGAAACGGAACCGATTCATATTGGTCGAAACCCGCTCTAGAATTCATGTCCGCCATATCCATCCCGTCCCTGCCGCCGCTTCCGTTGGCCTGTCTTGACCGGGGGATTGCCCTGCGTCCGGCGACGTCAGAAGACAGCGCATTCATGCGCGACCTGTACGTCGCCGGCCGATGGGAGGAGATGGCGGCGGTCGGTTGGCCAGCCCAGACGGTGCTGGACTTTCTGCGCGACCAGTATCGGCTGCAGACCATCCACTATGATGCACATTACGCCGATGCAATCCGGCTTGTGGTGGAATGCGATGGCCTTGCCGCGGGCCGGTTGCTGCTGCTGGATACCGGTTCGCAATTGCGGCTTGTCGATATCGGATTGATGCCGGACTACCGCGCCAGGGGCATCGGGACGCTGCTGGTGTCCTGGGTCCAGGACATCGCCCGCGACGCGGGGCATGGCCGGGCCAGCCTGCATGTCGAACCGAACAATCCCGCCAAGCGACTGTATGCCCGTCTGGGCTTCCAGGTGACCGAACCCTGCGGCGCTTATGAGCGCATGGATTGGTCCGCCACCGGGCCGATCAGCTGATGATCGCCTGATAGCGGAACCCACCCTGCGGCAACGGCCCGATACAGGCCAGGAACAGCTCGAACCGGCCCAGCATGGGATGCTCCAGCCTGTAGATTGCCTGTCCGAGCATGGTGGACGGGTTTTCGCCCTCGAAAATCAGGTCATAGCCGCGCGGCAGGCCGGGCGGCGGCGCGAATTTCAGTGCGGTTGCCGAGACCAGGGTCAGGGTTTCGCGATAATCCGGGTAGTCCAACCTGAAGCCCTGCCCGACAAGGGGCTGAAACTGTTCAAGATCAGGTAGTTCGGACATGGCGGGGTCTTTCGCAGGGTGTGCGGTCGAGCCGAATATCGCCGCATCACCATCGCCATACAACCAAAAGATGGATACCCATCAGGCCGCGTGCAGCCAGCCATTCACGGTCCAGCGTCCAGCCAGGGGGTCATTGCTGGTCATCGTGACCGGCGTCACCGCATGCAGCCGGTCGGCAGCGAACAGGACAAGGCTGTTATCCAGCGGCTCCAGCCGGGTTATGCCCAGCTCCGGCGTTCGGCCCCCATCCGGACCTTGGTCGCACAGCAGCAAATCTCCGCCCTGGAAATGCCGGGGCATGCGGTGGAAGTAATACACATAGGTCAGCCGCCGGGAGGAGGACGGCAAGCCGGGTCTTCCCGCATCCCGGTGCAGCCGGAAGAAATCCCCGTCCAGATGGCGCGTTACCTGCACCTCGCCAAGCCCGGGAGGAAAATCCGGAATCCCGAGGCGTTCCAGAACCTTTTCCCGTTCAAGCAGCGCCCGCACCTTGTCCATGAACCAGGGCCGCAAAGCCGGTGGATCATACAGGAGGGCGGATTTGCGTCGTTGCCGGTCCAGCACCGCCTGATTGATGAAGCCGGGCGTCAGGGCATCGTTACCCTCAACCAAGGCCCAGAGGGTCTGATATTCCTCGGTGCTCAGGACGTCACGAACCCGCACAAAGCGGCAGGGACCTTCGACGCCGGCTTTGCCTTCCGCTGCGCCCCGCAGCAGTGCGGCCAGCGCATCCGCTGGCGGGGAGTGCAAGACAGCATAGGTGTCGGCAGCGTCATCCAACCGCCCCAGGCCGCGCAGTAGCCCGGCCTTGCGCCATGTCAGCGTGATATCATCCGGCCGCAACGCAAGCGCGACCTCCACCTGCACCAGCCAGGCGCGAAGGACATCGGGATGAACCGCCCTTTCCGGCAGGCTGTACATCTTGTTGTCCGGCTCGGTGTCTGCGGACGCGACCATGAACATCGCCAATTGTTGTGATCTGAGGGATGGCGCAGATTGCGCCGCATCGATGGGTCGGTCAATCTGGCCTGACCCTATGCGAAAAGGCGATGTGATTGGTGCTGAGGCGATATTGGCGGGGGCTGCCCTGGGACGGACTTGGCTGGAGGGCCGGTCGCGACACCGCACTGGCGCTCATGCGACGCCGGGCGGCTGCGGATTGGCGTCGGGGCCTGCCACGAATTTTGCGGCTTGTCGTCTGGCTGGCCGATCGGGCTGTCTGGCCGCTGGCGGCCTTGCCGGAGACAATCGCCTTCGCCCATTCGCGAGGCCTGGGATATGCGCGGGCCGCGCAGCTGTTCGGCGACTGCGTGGGAAGCGGTGCCATCCCGATGGAAGCGCAGGTGTGGCGGTCGCTGCATGGGGACATCCACCCGCTTCCGGGTCGTTCAGCCAGTCTGGTACAGGCCGGGCTGGGTGCGCCGGAAGGCCATCATCTGCTGGCTGACAAGCTGGCAACCGCCGAACATTTATCGGGACAGGGGATCGTCTTCCCGGCCCTGCACAGGCTTTATACCAAGGGGCAGGCGGTCGACCTGCCCGCCCTTACCGGTTCGCAGGCCGGCCTGTTCGTCAAGCCCCGCCATGGACATGCCGGGCGCGGCTGTTTCGCGCTTACCCGGCAAGGCGATGAATGGCGCCTGGATGGTCGGATCGTGGCACCATCGGCCCTGGCGGAACGGATTTCGCGATTGGCGCTGCGCGATGACGTGCTGGTGCAGGACAGGTTGACGGCCGCGCCCGGCCTGATGGACCTGGCCATGGATGGCAAGGTACCGGTACTGCGCCTGGTGACGGCGTGTCTGCCGGCCGGCGAGCCGTTCCTGCACTCCGCCCTGCTGACCGTCGGGGTGCCTGGGCAGGATTCCCGGCACTTTCTGGATGGCGCCATATACGCTCCGGCGGACCCCGCCACGGGTCGACTGCATCCCGGGCTGCGCCTGGCGGAGCCGAAAATCCGCATGGATAGGCTGGATTGGTCCGGGACGATGCTGACGGGTCGTATGCTTCCCGATTTCGCTTCCGCGGTGGATATGGTCCTGCATGCGATGAAGGCGCTTCCACCGCTGCCGCTGGTGCATTGGGATATTGTTCTCACGCCGGCCGGTCCGGTTGTGCTGGAGGGCAATAGTGCAGGGAACTGGATCATCGCCAGCCTGCCCGGTATCGACGGTCTGGCCGCCTATCCGCTTGCCCCCCTGCTGGAACGCTGGATGGCGGCTGACGGGTTCCCTGGGTGATGGCGCCTAGGGCCTGCCTGCTTGTCAAACCGTCGGTGCGGATGATGATGTTCGCCTTGGCTTCCGTCGCATGCTCCGCGCCACGGCACCCAGGGACGGTTGCAGCAGGATGCGCCGGCGGGCCTTGGCGCCGACCATGTTGCCGGCATAGATCTGTTTGATCGCCTCCACGATCAGGATGCCACCCACCCGATCCATCCAGCCGGCCCCGATCCGCTCGAAAGCGCTGGCCGAGCGCCAGATCCAGGGATGGTCGATCGGTGGCATGAACAGGGCGCGCGCCGCCCCCGTCATCTCGAACAGGGACGTATTCAGCATCGCTTCGATCTGTCGCAGGCTGAACGGTTTGCCATGGCCGAAGGGGGTGATGTCGCGCCGCGCCCACAGGCCCCGACGGTTTGGCACCACCACGATCAGCCGGCCTTCCGGAGCTAGAACCCGCCAGATTTCCCGCATCAGCAGGCGCAGGTTCTCCGAGCTTTCGATGGCGTGTACGACCAGCAGCCGGTCGACGGACAGATCGGGATAGGGCAGGTGCGTTTCCTCTGCCAGGCAGACCGCATTGCGCTCCAGCCTGGGCCAGCGGGTGACGCCCATATGGGCGGGCATGGTGGCGGTCACCCGGGCCGCTTCCCCCCGGAACTGTCGCAGATAGGGCGTGGCGTAGCCCAGCCCCATGACATGCATGCCCTTCACATCCGGCCAGATGCGCCGCAGCCTTCGGCGCAGCACCTGACAGGCGGCATGACCCAGCCGGGACCGGTAGAAGGCGTTCAGATCGACGACATCGGTCCACATCGCGCTGCGGGCATCCTTTCTGTCCAGCCACCCGTTTTTCCGGTGCGGCGACCCTGAATAGCATGGAAGGCCGGTCGGCCCAACCCGGCCGGGGGCTCTTTCCATTCTCCGAAGAATGCGGTTAGCTTTGATCCATCCGACGAGGAAGGAAAAAAGTCGATGCTGGAAATCGTGCAGATCCCTGTGCTGAACGACAACTATGTCTATCTGGCGCACGAACCGCAGCGCCATTTGACCGCCGTTGTCGATCCGGCTGTTGCGGACGCGCCCCTGGCGGAAGCCGAACGACGCGGCTGGCAGATCACCCATATCCTGAACACCCATCATCATGGCGACCATGTCGGCGGCAATCTGGAGATCAAGGCCAGGACCGGTTGCCAGATCGTGGGGCCAGCGGCTGATCGCGACCGCATTCCCGGCATCGATCTGGCGTTGGGGGATGACGATCTGCTGGAATTCGGCCCGGCCCGGGCCAGGGTGTTCGATGTGCCCGGCCATACGCGCGGCCATATAGCCTATTGGTTCGAGGAAGAGGACGCGCTGTTCTGCGGCGACACCCTGTTCGCGCTGGGCTGCGGGCGGATGTTCGAAGGCACTGCGGCCCAAATGTGGAAAAGCCTGTCCACCCTGCGCGCGCTGCCCGATTCCACCCGGATCTATTGTGCGCATGAATATACCCAGTCCAATGCCCGCTTCGCCTTATCGGTCGATGGCGGCAATCCCACCCTGCGCGACCGGGCGAAGGGGGTGGACGAAGCCCGCGCGGCGGGGCGGCCGACGGTCCCCAGCCTGCTAGGGCAGGAAAAGGCGACCAATCCCTTCCTGCGGGCCGATGATCCCGGCCTTGCCGCCGCCATCGGCATGAAGGGCGCCCCGGCGGTGGAGGTGTTCGCGGAGGTGCGGCGGCGGAAGGACGCTTTCTGATCCGCCCCTCGCCAAGCCGGACGGATTGGGCCATAAATCGGGGCCGTGCAGACCCGATGAGATCGGAGTGGATGGATGCGCCTGTTCTACAGCCCGGCTTCGCCCTATGTGCGCAAGGTTCTGGTCGCGGCCCACGAGACCGGGCTTGCCGACCGGTTGGAACTGGTTGCGACCTCGGTCTGGGGCGATGACGGGCGCTACCGCGCGATCAACCCGCTTTGCCGCATTCCTGCGCTGGAACTGGACGATGGCAGGGTGCTGGTGGATTCGCTGGTGATCTGCTGCCATCTGGACGGGCTGCATGACGGGGCGGCATTGCTGCCCGGTTCCGATGGCCGTGCGCCGGTGGAAGAACTGCATCTGCATGCCGTCGCCAATGGCATTCTGGATGCCGGTCTGACACTGCGGCTTGACCAGCGACGCGGTATTGATCGCCCGGGTGACCCGCTGATGCTGCGCCAGTATGACGCCATCCGCGCGGGACTTGACTATTTCGAGCGCGATCCGGCGCCGGTTACCGACAGGGTTTGCCTGGCGGCCATCACGCTGGGGGTTGCCTGTGGCTATCTCGATTTCCGCTTTCCAGATCTGGATTGGCGCGCGACGCGTCCGGGTCTGGCCGCATGGTACGGTATCTTTAGCGAACGGGCGTCCATGCGGGCGACCCGGCCCCATGATTGACCGAGGGAGTTTGTAAGCCATGCCCATCTCCCCGCCCAGCCTGCACCCCCAGCGCTGCTATGTGATCGCCGAAATCGGCAACAACCACGAGGGCAGCTTCGACACGGCGCGCAGGCTGGTGGATGCGGCGGCGGGCACCGGCGTGGATGCGGTCAAGTTCCAGACTTACAGGACCGAGCTGTTCATTTCTCCCCGCCACGCCGAACGCTTCGCCAGGCTGAAGCGTTTCGAGCTGAGCTATGAGCAGTTCCGCATGCTCTCCGAACAGGCCCATGCGCTGGGGCTCGATTTCATTTCCACCCCGCTCGATCTGGAAAGCGCCAGCTTTCTGGCGGGTATCTGCGATACGCTCAAGATCGCTTCAGGCGATATCACTTTTTTGCCTCTGATAGAGACGGCGGCGGCCAGCGGCCTGCCGGTCATCCTGTCGACGGGCGCCAGCCTGCCGGTGGAGATCGACCGGGCGGTTGCGACGGTAAAAGCGCGCTGGTTGTCCGACGGGGTCGATCCTGGTCTGGCGGTGCTGCATTGCGTTTCCGCCTATCCGGTACCGGCGGCGGAGGCGAATATCGCCGCCGTTGCGACATTGGCCGCGCGCTACCCCGCCTGTACAGCGGGCTATTCCGACCATGTGATGGGAATCGAAGCGCCGGTCCTGGCGCTGGCGGCCGGGGCAAGGGTGATCGAAAAGCACTTCACGCTTGCCAATGATTTCTCGGATTTTCGCGATCACCAGCTTTCCGCCGAGCCGGCGGCGATGCGCCTGATGGTCGAAAGGCTGCGGGCGGCGGAAGCCATGCTGGGAACAGGCGAGAAAGTCATCCAGTCATCGGAATCGGCGCTGCGGCCGGAGATCCGGCGATCCATCGCGACGGTCCGACCCATTTCCGAAGGGCATCTGCTGGTTCCGCAGGATCTGGCATGGCTGCGCCCGGCCGACGGCCTAGCCCCTGGCCGGGAGGGCGACGTGCTGGGCCGAGAGGCGGCGCATGATATTGCCCAGGGTGTCTCGCTTCAGGCGACGGATTTCTCCCGGCAATAGATACGGTCAAAAAGGTCGACTTGAAGCATTCGGGGGCTTGGTATCGCGCGGCTTCATTTCGCCTGTTACTTGCCCGTCAGCGGACCCACATAAGTTTTGCTATATTTCCAATACGTTTTCGGTTTAGCTTGTAACGGGGCGCTTAGTTTGACGCAGTTCCAGCGGATGAAAAAGGACGGTTCCACTCTGGACGATGTAATGGCCCTCGGTCTCCAGGCGGCGGGCGATACTGCCTATGTCTGGAACCTGCAGAGCGACGAGCTGACCCTGGCGGGTGATGTCACCTGGATTGCGGGGCAGGATAAGCGCGGACAGTTGCTGCAGATGACGGGCGAAAACTGGAATGAGCGAATCAGCCCGGAAGATCAGGCTGAACGTCTTCATGCGCTCAACTCCCTGCTGGAACAGCGCGGCGCGTATGAGTGCGAATATCGTCTGCGCACCAACTCCGGCGGGCATGCCTGGGTGCATGACAAGGGGCGGGCGACCTTTGATGACAAGGGCGCCCCGATCCAGCTGACCGGTGTGGTCCGCACCATCGGCCAGCGCAAGATGCGCGAGCATGTGCTGGAACGCCGCGCCAATTATGACGAGCTGACCGGGCATCTGAACCGCTCGCGCCTGCGCGAGGCGCTGTCGCATGCCATAGCCTATACGG
>Ga0209066_10000542_pt1 | contig 54158 bp, 41 predicted proteins | sample All_14_2_FD_187198 | JGI IMG/M metagenome (GOLD analysis project Ga0209066, IMG submission 187198) | Freshwater microbial communities in response to fracking from Pennsylvania, USA - Allegheny Zone_MetaG_DW_15 (SPAdes) (version 2) ...
ACCCTTCACTCCCCGCCCACCCGCATGCCCTTGAACGTCGTCCTGGTCGAACCCGAAATCCCGCCCAACACGGGAAATGTGGCGAGGTTATGTGCCGTCACCCACAGCCGGCTGCATTTGGTCGGCCCCCTGGGATTCCAGATCAACGACAGCACCCTGCGCCGGGCCGGCATGGACTACTGGGAGCAAGCCAGCATCACGCAATATCCCGACTGGGCGGCCTTCCGGCCCCTGCTCGAAGGGCAACGGGTCTGGCTGGTTGAAACCGGCGGCACCCGGACCATCTGGGATGCCCCCTTCCAGGATGGGGATTTTCTCCTCCTGGGCCGGGAAAGCAAGGGACTGCCGGAACCGGTTTTGCGGGAGTTTGCGGAACAAAAGATCACCATCCCGATGCCCAACCCCATGACACGCAGCCTCAACCTCTCCACCGCCGCGGGCATCGTGGTCTACGAGGCGCTGCGCAAAATTTCCATTTCTTCAAGACCGGTATGACCGAGATTCCGGAAAACACTGCCCATGATCCCGTGGCTCCGCCTTTCGCAAAAGGCATCCCCTCTGTTCCTTTCGAGGCCCCCGCAGGCAGTTGGACCTTGGTGGTACTTCCGGATACCCAGAACATGGCCGATTTGTTTCCCGCCGAATATGACCGGCAGTCGGAGTGGATTGTCGCCCATCAAAAAAGCCACAATATCCTCTTTGTGGCCCATGAAGGCGACATCGTTGACAACAACACAGTCCGACGCCAATGGGAAAACGCCCGTAAATCCATGCGCATCCTCACGGAAGGCGGCGTTCCCTATGCGCTCCTGCCCGGAAACCACGATCTGGGGGAAGTCTCCCCCCCGACTGCGCAGGACCGCTCCACGTTGTTGAACGAGTATTTCTCCCCGGACGATTACCGGCACAGTGAAGCCTTCGGTTTGTTCGAAGCCAGCCGGATGGAGAACAGCTGGCACCATATCACGGCACCCACCGGGAAATATCTCCTGCTGGCCCTCGAATTTGCCCCACGCAATGCCGTCGTCGATTGGGCCGGTGGGATTCTCGCGCAGAACACGGAACGGAAGACCATCGTCGTCACCCACTGCCACACCTACTTCGACAGCACCCTTTACGATTGGACAAAATACGGCAAGGCCCAGCACTGGGCTCCCAAAGCGTATGGCCTTAGCAAGGGGGACGACGCCAATGATGCCACGGATTTGTGGCACAAACTGCTGAAGAAACATCCACAGGTCTTCCTGGTACTGAGTGGCCATGTCCTCAAGAATGGCACGGGCTACAATGTCGGCACCGGTGACCATGGGCAGAAAATCCATCAGATCCTCGCCAATTACCAGTTGGGAGTGGAGCCCCGGAGGCCCTATGCCGGCGGAGGATTCCTGCGCCTCATGCAATTCCACCCCGATGGCACCACCCTCCAGGTCCGGAGTTATTCCCCATGGCTCGACCAATGGCTGACCACCCCGGACCAGCAGTTCGTCGTGAAGCTTGGCTGATACCCAGAGGTGGAACGCGATCTCCGAGCGCGTTTGCCTTTTCCCCTGCCTGCAACACCAGCGTGCCCGGAGGTCCCGCTCCACCAAAGGCATCCTAGGTGAAACGCGGTTGCCGGGCGGGTTTGCTACCCCACATCAGTCAGCAGGTATTTCCGGCAGGTCGCGTTTCCCATCGCCGTTGAAATCGCCCTTGCGGTAGTTGTCCAGATTGAGGGAGCTGCCGATGTTCCCTCCCCCTTCATTCGTTTTGAGCGCGGGGCTGTCCGCCTGGAGCCGGAGGTCCCAGTTGACGGTTTTGCGTTTACCCCAATTCGCAATGGTGGCGAGGGTTTCAGGCGGGCCGGACATGGCCGGCTCAAAAGTGATGAAGTCTTTTCCCACCCCGGTCACTCCGCGGGGCACACCATCAAAATCAATTTCCACCGTATCGCCGGTGGCGATCCTGCCGTCGAAGGCTTCGCGGATGAACAGCTTGGTGGTGGTACATAGGGCAATGCGGCCGTAGTCGGAGCAGATGAAGAAATCGGGCACACTGGCAAACCGCGGATCGGCGCGCATGCCGTGGTGCTCACTGTTGAATTTTTTGCGGATCTCGTCGATCGACTGGGCGACGGTTTTCCACCCCGGTGAAATGACCAGCGGCCTGGTGGAGTCCTCGCCGGCCCAGAGCAGGTTGTAATCAGACTTGCTGTCCGGATTCATGGTGAACAAGGGGGTCGGGTGCAGCGGGGCGATGATGTTGCCCGTGACGTTGAAGCCGCCGCCTGAATAGGCCTTGCGTCCGGGGTTGCTTTGGGCTCCCCCGAAATTCGTGGGCATGGTGGCGCAGGCGACAAGGGTGTTGTTCCGGATTTCCCAGTTTTCGCCTCCGCAGATGAGAAGCACGGCATGGGAACCGACAAACAGGTTGTTGATGACGCGGGTGTTGCCGGTTGCCTCCGACATGATGCCCTGCCCGGCGTTCAGGAACACATTGCTGTCGATCACCGTGCCGTCGCATTCCCCCCAGAACTGCAGGTTGTCGGGATGCCCCCAACGGTTGTGGTCGTGGAGGAAATTGCGGACAATGCGGGTATTCCGGGGATGGTTGGCAATGTCGATCCCGTCGATGAAGTTGGGACCGATGTCGTTTTCTTCCAGGATCAGGTCGGCGCACTCGTAGGCCACGATGCCGTTGGAATTCCGTCGGATGTTGCAGTGGCGGACGGTATTGCGCTCCCCGCCGGCCAGGAGGACGCCGTACCGCAGGTTGTCATGCGCGTAGCAGTTCTGGATGAGACAATCCATCGCGCCCTTGCTGCTGTTGGTGTCAAAACCGTTGTTCTGGGAGAAGCAGACCTCGAGGCCGTCGAAAACGATGTGGGATTTCCCGCCGAAATTGACCACTCCGGCCTTGCTCCGGGGGCCGGGCACTTCAATCACGGGCTGGCCGCCATCATCCAATTTGGAGGGCCACACATAGACACGGCAGCCTTTCTCCGTCTTCTGGAAAACGTATTGTCCCGGGGAGACCAGTGCGGAGAGGTGGTTCTGCATGCGGTAGCGGTCCCGCTTGGCATCGATTTGCTTGCGCCATTGCGAATACGGGCGGGCCAGGGTGATTTTGTGGGTTGCAGGGTCGTAGCCCGCCACCTCGACCGCCACAGTGGATCCCCCCGCATCATCGACGATGCCCACGGTCCAACCGTCCCACGCGTGGACATCGGATTGGGTGAAGTTTTCCGGATCGCTGAATGCCGTCAATCCGAAGCCCTCATTTATGGGCCACCAACCGGCCCGGGGCAGGCACGCGATGTCCAGCTCTTTGGAATTTTCAAAAAGCTTCCCGGGAATCGCATCCAGCTCGGCCATGAACAGGTTGGCGAAGTGGGGATTTCCGGGTGCATCGGCCTGGGTGCATTTGTTCCATCCGGACACCCGGTCCGCCCCGGTCAGGATGACCCGCTGGCCCGGGGCAGCGGCATAGGTGATGGGTTTGCCGGGTACGCCCGAGTTGGGAACGGTGAGGGATTCCCGGTAGAGGCCCCCTTGGATGAGCACGGTATCGCCCGGTTTGGCGAGTTTGGCCGCGGCGGATATGCTTATGAGCGGCTTGTCAGGTGTGCCCGGATTCCCGTCGGCGGCGGATTTGTGGGAGGAATCAACGGTATAAACGGCCGCAAACGCCGCCGCAGGCAGAAGGCCCAGGGCAACCAGAACTGCGGTCCGACAGGGCCTGTTATAAAACATGGCGAACATTCAAGACGCATCCGTTCAGTGCAACATCAATGCCCGGGAAAGGGTGCGTCCGGAGGGAATCGAACCCTCACATCAAGCTTGGGAAGCTCGCATTCTACCACTAAATCACGGACGCAAAATTCGTTTCAAATCATGGCAGGTCCCGCGCTGCAAATCAAGGGCTCCCTCGTTGAAGGCGGAATGGACCTGGTCTCAACGGGCCGGGGGCGTCTTCTGCTGAACGGCCTGCATGTATTCGGGATACCCTTTCCACCATTGCCGCCGCTCGCTGAGGTATTTCAGCATCGGTGCGGACGACTTGGACTGGTTCATGAGCCTGTCCCGCTCCTCGATCATGGCCATGATTTTGGCCCCATCGGGGCGGCTCTGGATCGCCGCCATCACTTTGGCATTCAAATCCGCAAACAGGGCGGCATCCTCCGCGATCAGGCTCTGCTCCCGGCCCACCCAAAGTTTTCCTTCCCGAAGGGCCTCGTAGGCAATGTCGAACGCATCCGCCACCCCTGCCCAGCTGTCCTGGTCGATTCTTGCCTGGGCTTCAAAGAACTTGGCCGAGGTTTTGCCGCTTTCGGTCTGCATCCGCAGGAAGGCGAATTCACCCTGGCCGAAGAAGAATTGCTTCTGCGCGATTTCATCCTGGATGGGGAAGACAATGGACTCGATTTCCCTGATCCGCGCCTTGGCGCGGGTTTCTTCCTCGCGCATTTGGGTGAGCATCTGCCCCGCATTGGCAGGCTGCTTCGGCTTGGCTGCCGGGGGTGTTTCGGCTGCAGGGGCAGGTGCAGCGCCTTCGGTTGCTGTTTCCTGTGCCCGCAACTGCGGGGCGGCCAGGAGTGCCAGGCAACAGACCAGCACCCTTAGTTGTTTATTTTGGAGAGACATCGGCTGTAGAAGGATAAATGCATCCGGATGAGGCGGAGAACATCGTCGGACCTGCTGTCCGGCGAGTGCACCTGCCCGAGGAGATTTTGCAATTCGCTGATTGAGCGGTTCATTTCTGAGCGGGCTTTTTGGAAACTGCCGTTCGGGTCGAGTTCACGCAGTTCCGTCTGCAGTTTTTCCAGGCGCTTCTGGTCGCTTTCCTGGATGCCTTCGCGTTTCAGCATGGTCTCCATTTGCTTCATGATGCGGAAACGCTTCTCATCGGCGTTCTTGTCGCTGTTGAAGGACTGGAGATCCTCGGCCTTTTTCACCACGACATCGATCATGTGGCCCAGGTCGGCATTTTCGGTCATCGTCCTGAGCAGCTTCATGTTGCGGACGAATTTTTCCGTGACTTCGCCGAACTTGACCTCGGTTGGGTGGGTCTGCGCCCGGACGTACGGGGCCGTGGCGGAAACAAGGAACAGGGCCGCGACCACGGCGGTGAAGCGGCATATGCGGGTGGTTCCGGTATTCATAAGTTTCCTCAGATGACTGTTCTGTCGGGCACGACCGTGTTCTTGGGAATAATGATCACGCCATCGCGGACATAATAGATTTGTCCGTCCGTGTCGGGTTTGCCCTCCGCACGGATGACGACGTTGGCCCCGATGCGGGCATTCTTGTCCACGATGGCCCCCTCGATGATGCTGTTGGGCCCCACCCCGATGTTGGGGCGGCCGGCTTTGAGATTCTGTTCCATCTCGGCCATGGTTTCGTAGTAATCCGCGCCCATCAAAATGCTGTTTTTCACCGAAACGCCCGGATCCAGGCGGGTACGGATGCCGATGATGGACCTCGAGACACTGCATTCCCGCATGATGCAGCCATCGGAGATGGTCGCCCGCTCGATGCGGCATTTGTCCACCTTGCTGGCCGGGAGATAGCGGGAACGGGTGTAGATGGGGTACTCGGCGTCGTAGAAATTGAACTTCGGTACGTCCTCGGTCAGGTCCAGATTGGCGTCGAAGAACGCGCGGATGGTTCCGATGTCCTCCCAGTATCCGCGGTAGACATACGAAAACACACGCAGCTTGCTGATGGCCCCGGGGATGACGTCCTTGCCGAAGTCCGTGACGTCGGGGTTTGCCAGGACATCATCCAGGACTTCACGGTTGAAGACGTAGATGCCCATGCTGGCCAGGTGGGATCCCTCCGATTCCTGCAGGCCGAGATTCTTCCGGGTCCCGGGTTCGATGGCCAGGCCGTCGAGCAGGGCGTCATCCTTCGGTTTCTCCACGAAGCGCGTGATCCTGGACTCCGCGTCGATCTGCATGATGCCAAAGCCCTGCGCCGCTTTGCGGTCGACGGGAATGGTGGCCACGGTGACGTCGGCCTTGTGGGCGATATGTTGGTTAAGGATGTGCCGGTAATCCATCCGGTAGAGCTGGTCCCCGGAGAGGATGAGGACGAGGTCGTGCTTGTGGTTGCGGAAGTGGCGGAAATTCTGCCGCACAGCATCCGCAGTCCCCTGATACCATCCGGTCTGGTCGCTCGATTGCGTCGCCGCCATGATTTCAATGAATCCGCGCGGGTGGTAATGGTCGAAACGGTAGCTTTGTTGCACGTGCCGGTGCATCGACGAGCTGAGGTACTGGGTCAGCAGGAAAATACGTTTGATACCGGAGTTGATGCACAGGCTGATAGGGATGTCCACCAGCCGATATTTGCCCGCCAAGGGAACAGCGGGTTTGGCCCGCTCTTTGGTCAGGGGAAAAAGACGGCTTCCGGCACCTCCGCCGAGGATCAGGGCAATGACACGGCCGGGATCAAGGTTGCATGATTCCATATCGTGGTAATAAGTTGACGCTCAAAAGCTGCGAAGGCTAGAACAAAGTAGCTCTGGAACCCATATGTGCGGAATTGTTGCTTACACCGGTGGTCATGACGCCCAGCCCCTCATGCTGGACGCCCTCGCCCGGCTCGAATACCGGGGATATGATTCCGCCGGGTTGGCGCTGGTCGAGGACGGACACATTTCGATCCAGAAAAAAGCCGGGCGCATTTCCGACCTCTCCAAGACGCTCCGCCAGCACCCCTCCAAAGCCACGACCGGCATCAGCCATACCCGGTGGGCGACCCATGGCGAACCCTCGGACCGCAACGCCCACCCCCACCTCGACCGGTCCGGGAAACTCGCCCTCGTCCACAACGGGGTCGTGGAAAACTACCAGGCCATCAAGAAATCCCTCCTCGCCAGCGGTCACCAATTCCTCTCCGAAACCGACACCGAGGTCCTGGCCCATCTTCTTGGCGTCCGCTATGAGGAATCCACCGCCACGGGTGATGCCCGGCTGATCGAGGCCGTCCGGAATGCCCTGAGGGAAGTCGAGGGCACCTATGGAATCGCCGTGGTCCATGCGAACCACCCCGATCTCATCATCGGCGCCCGCCGTGGGAGCCCGCTGGTCCTCGGAGTCGGCGAGCGCGAACAATACCTTGCCAGCGATGCCACGGCCCTGCTGCCCTACACCCAGAAAGTGGTCTATCTGAAGGATTACGACCTCGTGGCCATCCACCCGGACCGGTTCGAGGTCACCACGCTCGACGAGAGCGAATCCACCTTTGAAATCAAGGAATTGGATTACGCCCCGGAAGCGGCCGAGCGCGGGGATTTTCCCCACTTCATGCTCAAGGAAATCTACGAGCAGCCCGTGGCGGTGGAAAACGCCATGCGGGGCCGTCTCAACCTTGAGGAATTGTCCGCCAAGCTCGGAGGCCTCAATCTCACCAATGAGCAGCTCCGGGACATCGAGCGGGTCATGGTGGTGGCGTGCGGGACCGCGCTGCACGCGGGCATGGTCGGCGAGCAGATGCTCGAATCCGTGGCCAACATTCCCTGCGAGTGCCATTTCTCCAGCGAATTCCGCTACGGCAATGTGCCGGTCGACCGGAAGAGCATCTTCTTTGCGGTCAGCCAGTCCGGAGAAACCGCCGACACCCTGGGGGCCCTCCGCGAGGCCCGCCGCAAGGGCTACCGTGTACTGGGCATCTGCAACAACGTCGGCAGCACCATCGCCCGCGAATCCGACGGGGGTGTTTACATGCACGCCGGCCCGGAGATCGGGGTGGCCGCCACCAAATCCTTTGTTTCCCAGGTCACCGTCTTCGCCCTCCTCACCCTTGCCCTCGGGCGGATGCGCACCATCTCCCCCGGCCGGGGCAAGGAGATCATCGCCGCCCTCGAAAAACTCCCCTCCCAGATCTACGCCATCCTCCACCGGAACGACGACATCCGCGACATCGCCGCCAAGCACTGCGGTTCGCGCAGCATGCTCTTCCTCGGGCGCCAGGCGAATTATCCCATCGCTCTCGAGGCCGCCCTGAAGATGAAGGAAATTTCCTACATCCATGCCGAGGGTTACCCGACCGCCGAGCTCAAGCACGGCATCATCGCCCTCATTGACGAAACAACCCCCTCGGTCATGATCTGCCCGCAGGACACGCTCTACGACAAAAACATGAGCAGCATGCAGGAAATCAAGGCCCGGAAGGGGCCCGTGATTGCCGTGGCCAACGAGGGAGACCACGAGATCTACGGGCTGGCCGACGATGTCATCGAGGTGCCGAAGACCATCGAGATGCTCCAACCCCTGCTTAACATCATCCCCTTGCAGCTTTTGTCCTACCACACCGCAGTGCTCCTGGGACGCGATGTCGACAAGCCGCGCAACCTGGCCAAGTCGGTCACGGTTGAGTGAGTTTTAAGTTTGTAAGTCTAAAGTTTAAAGCCGAAGCCAGCACATACACCGCCCACGCCACCCGCCTTTTCCCACTTAAACCTTAATACTTTAAACTTAAAACCAACTATATGACCCCCATCCCCATCGCCGTGATCGGCGGCAGCGGTGTCTACAACATGGAAGGCCTGGCCGACACCGAAGAGCGGCACATCAGCACACCTTTTGGGAGCACCTCCGATGTCCTGCGCATCGGGAGCCTTTCCAACCGGCGGGTGGCCTTTCTCCCACGACACGGGCGCCAGCACCATCTCCTGCCCTCAGAAATCCCCCACCGTGCCAACATCTGGGCCCTCAAATCACTCGGCGTCCGCTGGATTATCAGCCTGAGTGCGGTCGGTTCGCTTAAAGAGACGATCCAGCCCCGCCATTTTGTGTTCCCCGACCAGTTCATGGACCGCACCAAGAACCGCGACGAACACACCTTCTTCGGCAAGGGCATCGTGGCCCATGTGAGTTTCGGCAACCCGGTATGCCCCCGCCTTTCCACCGTGCTTTACCAGGCAGCGACCGCCGCCGGGGCCGTCAGCCACTGGGGTGGCACCTACGTCAACATGGAAGGCCCCGCCTTTTCCACACGCGCCGAATCGGAATTCCACCGCCGCCAGGGTTTTGATGTCATCGGCATGACCAATCTTGCCGAAGCCAAACTCGCCCGGGAGGCCGAGATCAGTTACGCCACAGTGGCCATGGTCACGGACTACGATTGCTGGCATTCGGAGGAAGCCGAAGTGAACGTGGCCGATGTGGTCCGTGTGTTGCATGACAACGCCACCCTGGCCACCCGCACCGTCGCCCTGGCCGTGGCCCAAATTCCCGTCCATGAGACCACGGCCGCGCACCGGGCCCTCGACGCCGCCCTCATCACGCCCCGTGATGCCTGGCCCGCCGGAACGGTGGAATCCCTCCGCCCGCTGCTTTCCCGCTTCCTTGCCTGCCCCTTATAGGGATGGTTCAGAGCCTGTCCGGATAGGCTCTTAGGGTGAAAAGAACTGCGTGGGGGACTCCGTCTCCGCCGTGGCCGGGTTGGCATCCTTTTCAAGGTTCCGCCTTTTACGCTTTACACCCCCCGCCCCCACCCTCCACTCTTTTTGGCTTCATGAGCACGAAACCTCTGAGACTTGGACTCCCGAAAGGGAGCCTTCAGGATGCCACCCTCGCCCTTTTCAAGAGCGCTGGCTTCCATATCACCGTTTCGTCCCGTTCCTACAAACCCTCGATCAATGATCCGGAGCTGGAGATCCGCCTCCTCCGCGCCCAGGAAATCGCCAAATATGTCGAGGAAGGCTTCCTCGACGCCGGTCTGACCGGACGCGATTGGGTGCAGGAATCCCGCTCGAAAGTCCAGGTCGTCAAGGATCTGCCCTTCAACAAGGCCACCTCCTCCCCCGCCCGCTGGGTCCTGGTTGTCCCGGAAAACTCCAAGATCACCAAGCCCGCCCACCTCCAGGGAAAACGCATCGCCACCGAGGCCGTCAACATCACCAGGGACTACCTCGCCCGCCACAAGATCAAGGCCCATGTCGAATTCTCCTGGGGTGCGACCGAAGTCAAGGTGCCCGAGTTGGTCGATGCCATTGTGGACATCACCGAGACCGGCAGTTCCCTCCGGGCAAACAAATTACGCATCGTCGACACGCTCCTCGAGTCCTACCCCCAATTGGTGGCGAACAAGGAAGTCTGGAAAAAACCCGCCGTCCGCCGGAAATTCTCCACGCTGGCCCTCCTCTTGGAAGGGGCACTCAACGCCCGTGACAAGGTCGGCCTGAAGATGAATGTGCCCACCAACCGGCTGGAAAAGCTGCTCAAAGCCCTTCCCGCCCTCCGGAACCCCACGGTCGCCCCCCTGGCGAATGGGGCCTGGGTGGCCATTGAAACGGTTATCGATGAGATCGTGGTCCGCGAGATCATCCCTCAACTCAAGGAATTGGGTGCCGAGGGAATCATCGAATATCCGTTAAATAAAGTTGTCTACTGAAACAAACGTCCATAATCTGTCCAGCCTCTCAATACTATGGGTTCGATCAAAAAGAAGCGCAAAGAGAAGATAGCCAAACACAAACGGCGGAAACGCCGTCGTCTGAACCGCCACAAGAAGCGGTTGCGCTACAAGTCTTAGGTTATAGGTTATCCGGGTGACTTCCCGGTCTCTCTTTCTCCTGCTAGCTGCGGGGTGTACCTTCGGGTTCACCCCGCAGCTATCATGTGCCCAAAACACCCCCTTCCCGCAGGAATCCCTTTCGGCGCCCGCGTTTGGCGACGCCATCGAGGAAATGGACGAGGATCTGCAGGCCCTGAAAGCCCCCCCGCCCGCCGGTGGAAGCGACAGGGGCAAGCGGGCCAGCGCCGCGGCCGCCTATGCCCTCGGGATGCAACTTGAGGAGCAGGGACGGCTCGACCAGGCACTCGTGCGACTCCGTCAGGCCGCCCGCGACGACCCGCTCTACCTTCCCGTGCTTGCCCGGGTCGGACTGGTGCTCCTCAAACTGAAGCAAAACCAGGAAGCCCTCACCTGGATTGAGGCCGCACTTGTACGTCATCCCGACTCCGGGGAGCTCATGGCCCTCCTTGCCATTGCCCAGGCTGAACTGAATAAATCCGCCCAGGCGGTGGCCTCGGCACGCCGTTCCCTCGCCGCCAACCCCCGGATCCTCGCCAGTTACACCGTCCTCATCCAACAGGCGGTCGCCAGCGGGGAAAACGGGCAGGTCCGGGAGCTGTTCGAGGCCAGTAAGAAAATCCAATCCGACCAGGCATCCTTTTACGCCCGGCTGGCCACCCTGTGGATCCATTTTCTTCCCTCCGATGGCAAAACCCTTCCATCCCAGGCCGCACGGGAAGTGGCCCCCTTCCTGCAGCAGGCCGCCAGTCTGGATCCCGACAATCTGCTCCTGACCCTGTCCCTGGGGCAGGCCGCTTTCATGGGGGGGGAATACGCCAAGGCGGTGGGTTATTTTGAAAAAGTCGCCAAGCGCAAACCTGATATGTCGTTGCTCCAGCAACGGCTGGCCGAATGCTATCTCCGGCTCGAGCGGCCCGCCGATGCCATACCCCGGCTGGAATGGCTTCTGGAACACTACCCGGGCAAATGGTCCATCCTCCCCGTTTTGGGAGAACTCCATGGCAAACTGAACGAGTGGCCCCAGGCCGTGGAGTGCTACCAACAGGCCGTCCTCCTCACCCCGCCGGATCCCAAGATCATTTTCGCCCTCGCCGAAGCCCAGATGAAGGCCGGCGACTACAACGCGTCCCTTGCCACCCTGGACGGGGCCATCGACCGATTCCCCCTGCTTTCCGCCTTTCCCTACCTGCGCGCCCTGGTCCTCTTCATGAAAGAAGACTACCGCGCCTCCTACGATGCCTACCTTAAAACCGAATCGCTCGCCCTGGGGAGCCAGGACAGCCTTCTCAACCGTGACTTCTATTTCCGCAAGGCGGCCAGCGCCGAAAAAACAGGTGAGCGGGCCGCGATGGAGGCCGCCCTCCGGCACTGCCTCGAGATGAACGCCGACGACCATGAAGCCCTCAACTTCCTGGGCTATTCCCTTGCGGAAAAAGGAGAGCGCCTGGACGAGGCGGAAGTGATGATCCGGCGGGCTGTGGAACTGCAGCCCACGAATGCGGCCTACCTCGACAGCCTCGGCTGGCTCTACTACCAGAAGGGGAATTACAAAAGCGCCCGCGCCTATCTTGCCCGGGCCGTTGATAAAATGCCCGACGACCCGTTGGTACGCGAACACCTCGGGGATGCCTGGTGGAAACTGGGCAACAAGGCCAGAGCCATCGAGCACTGGACCAAGGCCCTGGAAAAATCAGAAAACCCGGACGATCTCCGGAAAAAGATCCAAGAGATCAAAGACCCCGCCGACACCCGATCAAAGTGACCGGGCCCGCTCCACCTGGAGGGAACGGCCGCGTATCCCTACCCGGTCTCCGCCTGAGCCGTAAGTATGCAGTTGGGGCTTTTTTGTAGAGGAACAATTGCTCACCGTACGGTGATCCGAAGAGTAGCACAGGCATCCCGCTCGCGATGAATGTCGGAGTCCTGCCTGTGGGCCTTGGGGGCACAGACAGGAATGTCTGTGCTACCTTCCTAAGATCCGGCTCTATCCAACTCCAACTGAATACCTATACCAAATAGAACTGACTGGGCGGGATCCCAGCGTGCCCGGAGGTCCCGCTCCACCAAAGGCATCCAAGGTGGAACGCGATCTTCCGCCTCCGCCAAGGCTACGGCGGGACAGGCCGGGCGCGTTGGCCTTTTCTCCCGCCCATTCAGCTTAATTGGGTGTTACGGCTGAGGCGGATAAGGATACCGGACCCTGCCTGTCGCCCAGGCATTACGATTTGGTATGACTCGTATCTCTCGGGATCGGGAGAACGGGCACGAGTGCGGGCATGAGAAACGAGAGGAGCCTGCGACCGGTGAAACAGAATAGGCTTCAAATCTCGGACAACCCACCTGCCCTCTGGTCTGCGGAATCGTCAGGGATCCAACTGGATCTGAAAAAAGGCCTTTGCCGGCAAATCAACGAGATCGAAAACAATTTCATTGGTGGGCGGGGTGGCCGGAATGTTTTCGCCACCCGCCATGGGCACCCAACTGCCGGGTTCCAGGGTTGGGCTCGTCAGGATGGTGTAAGTGCGTCCCGTCGCAGAAGTCCAGCCCAGGGCAAAGGTCCCGGGGTCGCTTTGCGGCAGGTTGACCCGGATGGGAGAACTGGGATCAGTGGGATCCGTACCCGCGTTCAGCTCGGCCAGATTGCTGGATGAGTCGCCATCCGAATCGGCCGTGGGAGAGGCCCCCGCTGCATCAATCGACCCGAAATAGTGCTCTTCCCACGCATCCGTGAGTCCGTCGTCATCCAAGTCGGGACCCTTGCCGTCCAGGCTGGAGATGAGGATATTGTCGTAGCGTGAAATACTGTAGGTGGCGAGTTCGGGCTGGAGAAATCCAAGGCGACCGCCGGTTTTGAACAAAGCTACTGCGGCCGGGTTGGTGTCGGACCAGGAGGCCGTGACCACGGCAGCCGGCGAGACACTCCAATTGGATTTGGTGACCTTGAAGTTGATGAGACCGCCGACGGCGACCACGCGGATCTTAAAGTCCGCATTGGAATCGGCGTGTTGCAGGGCAAGGGTGCTCAATTGTCCCAGGAGTGTGTCCACGCCATTCATCCTGCGGTAAAGGGATCCGGCGACTTTGTTGATGACGAGGTAGTAGTAATTGTCCAGGTCCTTGTAGAGCATGACCGCACCCTGGTTGGAACTCACGTACGCTTGGCGGACGTTGTATTCAAAGTTGAAGGGGGGCGCAAGGGAGCCGCTGGTGGTGGCCAGCGAGGATGACGTGGTATTGTTAAGCCCGACCCCGAGTCGTTTTTCGGTATCCCTGATGGACGCTGTTCCCTGGGCGAGTGTCCATGCCAGCCCGTTGGCCAGAGTGGGATCCGCCGTGCCATAGTTGCCGTCCGTAAAATTATCCTGTCCCCAAATGGTGGCCCCACCGCCGGATGTTCCCGGCGATGGAACGGATTCGTTTCCGGCATCATCAAGGGCTGTAATGGTGTAGTTGTAGGTCACCCCGGGAGCAGCTGTGTTGTCGTCGAACCGGGTGGAGACATACGAGTGACCGAGCAGGGTGCCGTTGCGATAGACGGCATATTTGTAAACCTCGACATTGTCCGTGGTATGGGGCCACGTGATGACTGCCTGGGCGCCGGAAAGCCCGGTAACTTTCGCCGAGACCACCGGGGCGGGAGCCACCGAGTCCGCAGACCCGACCACGACGCGGATCCGCCTGAGCCGGACGGTTTGGGCGGTTGAGTCGGTTTGTTTGATCGTGAAGACATCCACCCCGGTGAAGCCGGCTTTCGGGGTGTAGGTATAAAGGGGGCCCACCCCACCGCTCACCTGCGTCAGGGAAAGGGACCCATTGTCGGGAGACTTGATGGTGGCGAGTGCTGTATTGGGCTCGCCGAGATCCACCTGCAGGGGAGTATCGGTGGATGTTGCCGCACTCTGGTAGAGGCAGGTGATCTGAGAACGCCAATCGGTGTCGAGGTAGGTTTGGGCGACGGTGGTATTGTCACTGGCCACAGTGTATGTCACTTCACTCACGGTTGCGGGCCTTCCGTCCGCATCGCGGGTGCGCACGAGGAGTCCATCCGGACTGTAGTTGGTTTGAGCGGCACCGACGGCGCGCACCCATCCAGCCTGCCGCCCGTTGAAATCATGGGTATAGGTGTCACTGGACCAGCTCTTGGAGTAGGAAACCGCGTAGGAGGTTGACACCTCCCCGTTGATATCGCTGTTGAGATAGCTGATTTGCTGGATGCGCCCATTCGCTCCATAGGTTCTTTGTTCGTTCCAGAGTGACAACGAGGAGATGAAGGCCGGCGCGGAATAGTAACTTCCGTTGTGCACAAAGACGCCCACCACCACGAGATTCGAGAGGCGTTCGGTGCCCTCGGCGATCCGTTCCGTGTGATAATCAAATTCGATCGATACGCGGGAACCTGCGGCATTGAGCGGGGTGATCCGTACCTTGTTGGGATCCCCCCGGAGGACGACGAATTGATAGGTAAGCGGGAGGCTGTTCACGTCGAAACTGCCCTCCGCGCTGACTACCATGCGCTTTGTCTTTTCAATCCCGTAGAAAACACGGGCGATGGCGTTGGGGGTGGTGAAGCGTTGTTCGGATCGGTTGGAATCATTGTAACGCATCGATTGCGAACCCCAGAAGGTTTCCTCGACCACCGAGAGCTGGACCAAAGGCGGAATGTTGTTGGTCCCGATCCCATTGGCGAGTTGGATCATGGCGACATTGTTCGGGACATCGTCAAAGGCGGTGGGATGGGCCAGGCCGGAGAGATACTCGGCATCACTCGAGACACGGCTGCGCCGCCAGACCATCTGGAGTGTGGGAATGAGCAGGCCGTTGTTCACGAGCAGGGTTTTCACGGCGGGCTGGAACGCGGCAAGCGTGTGGACAAACTTGCGAACCTCGTCGAGTTCGCTCCCGGATTTTCCGACGGATTGGGTGGCGTAGGGAAACATGGCGATGCTGAGGTCACGCGCCGTAAGGACTGCGGCGTCCACATCGTACACTGCCGGATAAAAGTAATGCTGATTGCTCCGGTATTGCGTGTAGAGGCTGTTGGCGGCGGAACTGTACATCCCGTTGAAGCGGGTCATACCCCACATTCCGTTATAGCCCAACGAAGCATTCCCAATGACGTTGCGTGGCGCATTGACCACTCCGGTCACGAAACCGATCGAGTATCCCGCCGGGCCGTAATCATTCAGTTGCGGGTAAGATGCCACATCAAGATACCTATGGCCATCGTCGCAGTTGCGGTACCAGTCGTCGGAATTGCCTGCAGCCTGGCCGGAGTCCCAGAGGGAATTGAGGAGGGCGGTTTCATCGGTCGAGTTCGTTAAGGCGGGCTTCTGGGCGTTGCCGGTGGAAACGAACCCGAAGGCGAGGATGGCTACAAGGAATGAGCGGGGGAAAGCCAAAGCCGGTTTCATTGGTAGACTTATCACAGCTTTGATTGAAGATGCACGTGTTACCAATTCGGATAAACAACCTCTCCAACTTGTCATGGAATAATACTATCCTCGGTTGATTAGAGGTCAAGAATGCGTATAAGGTAATCACACTGAGTAGTCCGGCCCGCTACTTCGCACTTCTTTCGGAAGGGCGCATCCGAGAGATCTTGAGAAAGACTACTTGATCACCTGGCTGATGACTTTGCCGCCGGACTTTGTGGCAATGACCGTTTTGGCGGGGGCGGTGCTTTTTCCGGTGAAATCGTACATGACCACTGTAATCCCATCTCGCTTCAAATCCTTCACCAATTCGGCGGCCTCCAGCTCGTCAATGGGATCCTGGAAATCGGCAAACCAGAAGATGGTATCCACTTTCTCGGCCATCAGTTTCTCAAAAGCGTCCCGGGTCGCGTACTTGCTCCCCCCCTTTACATACCAGACGTCATCGCGGCTTCTGAGTTTCTCCAGGTATTTGGCCAGGTCACTGGACTTTTTCATGGCCGAAGCGATTTGCCCCAGGGTGGTTGTGCCCGAGGGACTGATGGAGGCGGGGTCAGGAACGCTTTTGTACAATTCAACCGTGATATTGGCCGCCTTCCGCGTCGCCGCCTTGGACATCCCGCAACCGAAGGCCAGAACCGTCCGGGCGTTGCCGTAATTTTTGTCAATTTCCTTCATGACCGGCAGCAGCAATGGGTGGGCGGAACCTGAAACATCCAGAATCACCCCAAGGTTGGAGCTCTCCATTGTGTTGCCGAAAAGATTGACCAAACGTTTTCCCGAGGGACCCGTCCCCCGCCCCGAACCCTGGGTTCCGGCAATGCTGCCCAGATTGGTGCCCAGGGGCGAAGTCGCTGTCGACATGACAGGCAGGAGCGACATCGAGCCATTCGGAGAATCCGCAATGATGATATCCGCGGCCGCGGAGGGGGCATCACTTCCGAATGCGGAGGGCAGTGAAGCGTCATGCAACTGTTCCAACACCGATTTGTCCATGACCTCGTCCGGCGGCGTGTCTGGAATCACCAGGGCCTCCTCAATATCCATGGGTCCGCCGAGATCTTGGAAAGTCTGCTTGGGAATGACCCCCTCCACCAAAACCAATCCACCCACCAAAGCGAGTACGATGGCGTGGATTAACAGGGACACGCCGAAGGCTCCCGCGGGGAGCATGCTCCGCAGTCTTTCACTACGGGTTGGGGCTGTAATGGGCTTGTCCATGGGGCCGGTAAACTTGCATTTTTGCGTCGGTGTTCCTAAAGGTCAATATCTATCATTTGATACTATTTTGCGAATGGGAAGACCTGCAACTGGCGGTTTTTTTCAATCATCCGACTCGGTTTCCAAGTCGGGAATGTGGGTGAACGCGATGCGCATCGGGGCGGAGCGGAGGTTCTCAAAGGAACCGCCCAAAAAAACACTGTTCTTGCCGTACTTCTGGTTGATCTCATCCATCAGGTGGCTGAGTTTGTTGCGGTTCTCCACCTGCTCGAACAGGGAGGGCGTGATGAGCTGAGCTTCCCTCAGGTTCAAAAGGGTCACCCCGACCGCCAGGGGATTCTTTCCCTTGGGGCGCCGGTCCCATAGCTCTCCCAAAACACGGATGAAGTGCAGGGTGTCCTGGCTGTCGGCGAAGCGCATGTCGCTGGCCCACCGGGTGTGATCGGGATATTTGATGGAAATGTGGAGCGCCCCGGCGAAGTAATCCATTTTCCGGAGGCGGACCGCTGCTTTCTGGGTCAACCGGTGGATCACGCCAAAGGCCGCCTCTTCATTCCGCTCCTCAGGCGGCAGGACATGGGAATGCCCCACCGTGGCATGCCGTGTGGGGGCCTCATAGACCAGATGCCCGCGCAACTTGCCGTAGATCCGTTCGCCCTCGACCCCTCCCCAGACCACGCGGAGTTTGTGGATGTCGGCATCGCAGAGTTGCTTCATCGTCCGGATGCCTTGGCGGTGCAGGCGGGCTTCCATTTGTTCGCCCACCCCGCAGATGTCACGCAGTTCGAGCCCGTGCAGTCTGTGGGGCAGGTCTTCCAGATCCAGAAGTACCAGCCCGTCGGGTTTCTGCATGTCGGAGGCCGTCTTGGCTAGGAAGGGATTTGGAGCGATGCCAATGGAACAGCGCAGGCATTTGCCCACATTCTTGCTGATGGAATCCTTGATCCTCAGCGCGATTTCCCTCGCCTTCGCCGGATCACGCCAATTGGTCGGGAGGGTGCAAACCATTTCGTCGATCGACCAGACGTCATCGACGTGGATGCACGATTCCACAGCCTCGACGAGGGCATGGTGGTATTTGACATAGATATCGTGCCGGGCTTCGACAAGGCGGATGCCGGGGCACATCTTCTTCGCATCCCCCACCCGCGTGCCGGTCTTGACGCCGAATTTCTTGGCCTCGTAGCTGGCGGCGATACAGCAGGTCGAGTCGGCCATCATCGGCACGATGCCCACCGGATATCCACGCAAGGTCGGATCCACTTGCTGCTCTACGGAAGCGAAGTAGGAATTGAAGTCAACGACAAGGCTGCGGAGGGCCATCGCTCCAAGCTACCCCATGGGAAGCCGGGCTGCCAACAGGCTCTCGGAAAAAAACCCGCACCAGGGAACCGACCCGCCTTTTCAGGCACGACGGCGTCGTAGAAAGAGCAGGGCGGCCCCTCCCATGACAAGCAGGGCATACGTCGAGGGCTCGGGGGTGCTGGCCAGGCGGAATCCCAGGGCCATGGCCTCATAGGTCTCCGGGTTGCTCAACTGGAAGCCTGATCGGATGTTGCTTTCGTAGAGGTTCCACGAGCCGCCGCGCAGAACGCGTTCGTCGGTGAGCACGAGGCTCTCGGTCCATTCGAAGACATTCCCTCCCTGGTCGAAGGTTCCGTAATAACTGGCCGCGCCGGAAAAAGCCCCCACGTCGGTCAGGTAATTCTGGTTGGAGTCAAAGGTGGTGCTGTTGGTCACGGCAAAATTGACACTGCCGTCGCGGATGTTGGCGTTGTTGGCTCCGGGACCGATGGTGTTGTCCGGTGCGGTGTCGCTCCGGGTGGGATAAAGCCAGTAGTCATCCGCGGGTCCCCCGGCGCCGGGATCGTAGTAGGCCGCCTTGTACCACTCGTTCTCGCTGGGTATCCAGTAAAGCGCCGAGGCCGAACGCGAGGGGTTGGACAGGCTCAAATCATACACACCGCTTTCCGTGCCCCCGCTCCCCTGCCCGTTGTGCAACCAATTGGTGAACCGCGCGGCATCGCTCCAGCTGACAAAAGTGACCGGGCGGTTCCCGCTTCCGATGACAGAATACGAGTAGCCGCCGCTGGTTCCCGAACGGCTGATCCCGGCCACATTCAAATTCGAAGCCATGTTCGTATTGTAAAGGCCGAAGGGGTCCGATTGGGCCACGGCATTGAGGAAGGCCACATATTGGCCCAGCGTGACCTCGGTCGTTGAGATGCGGTAGGATGTGGAGACCGAGCCGATTCCGGGAATGCTGCCGGAATTCAGGGGATCTGCCGCATTACCGGCATCACCCACCTCCGCCCAGGTGAATGTAACCTGTCCCCGTGCCTCCCGGGTTGCCAAGACCAGGCACAGAAAGACCATGCATGCGAGATAAGGCAGGGCTCTCATGAGCGGAAATGATCATGGCCCACTTTCCCCCGTTTGTCGATCCGGGGTTTTTCGTGACGGCCCCGTGTTTCACGTCATAACAGAACCATGTCGTCCATTTTATCCCTGTGGCCCGGTATCCCCCCCTTGTGGAATCCGGATGATGACCGTCCCCGGCCCACCCTGGGTTTTTACCCGCATCCCTCGGGGGGAACCAGGCCCTGCGTGGTGATTTTTCCCGGCGGCGGCTACCACAACCATGCCCCGCATGAAAATGAACCCTTCCGCGAATTCTTCCACGGCCTGGGATACCACGCGGCGGTCGTACTTTACCGCACCCAATTCCCATCCAAACCGCAGCCGCTGCGAAAAGGCCCCTTTCTGGACGCGGAAAGGGCGATGCACCTGCTGCACGAAAATGCCGGACTCTGGCAGGTGGATCCGTCACGCATCGCGGTCATCGGATTTTCCGCGGGAGCCCATTTGGCGGCCACGCTTTCTGTCCACGCCAGCGGCACCGCCCGCCCTTCGGCCTCCATCCTGTGTTATGGCGTCATGCTTTCCGGCGAGCACGCCCACCGGGGTTCCATGGAAACCCTTTGCGGGTCCGGCGACCGGGAAAAGTTGGAGGAGTTCTTCAATCTTCCCGCACAGGTGTCCCGCGACACGCCGCCAATGTTCCTCTGGCACACGGTCGAAGATTCCGTGGTACCGGTGGAAAATTCACTCGTGATGGCCCTGGCGCTCGCCCGGCACAAGATTCCCCATTCCCTGCACGTGTTCCCCAAGGGACACCACGGCCTGGGCCTGGCGAAGGAGGTTCCCATGGCCTCGGCATGGAGCCGGCTCTGCGCCGAATGGCTGCGGGATCTCTGGAAGATTTGATCAGGCTCCGGCGGCTTTGCCGAACGGCTGGGGCATCATGGCTGTCTGGCCTTCGGACAGGCAGCCCTGCCAGACCGTCCCGGGATACATGCGGGCCCGCCGCCCCAGGATCGAACCCGGGTTGAGCACCGAGTTGCAGCCGATTTCCGCATGATCACCGATGAGAGCGCCGAATTTCCTGAGGTCCGTGGGAAACCGCTGCCTGCCGGCGTGGACCGTGATGGTTTTCCCATCGAGCCGGAAATTGGAAAGGATGACCCCCGCCCCGAGATGGGACTTGGTTCCCAGTACGGAATCTCCGACGTAATTGTAATGGGGCGCCTGCACCCCGTTGAAAAGGAGACTGTTCTTCACCTCGGTGCTGTTGCCCACCACACAACCGTCACCCACGATCACATTCTCCCGGATATAGGCTCCGTGACGTATGTGGCAGTTCTCGCCGATCCACGCGGGTCCCAGGATGCAGGCGCCGGGCTCCACAACGGTACCCTTGCCGATGAAAACCAGGGGACCGATATGGGGACTTCCCACCATTTTTCCGTGGTTCGCCGGTTTCAGATGGCGTTCAAGGTAGGCACCAATCCGCGGCAGAACCTCCCAGGCCTGCACGACGCCGTCGAACAAGGAGGCGTGGGCCGTGGCGGTCAGGTCGAAGTAGTCGCTTGGGGAAAACATAAAACTCAGTCGGGGGTCACCCGGACACCCGCCACATTGCCATGTTCGTCCTCCGCACGGAAGTACAACGTGCGCCCCTCTTTGCGCGGGATGCGGTAGACCTCGCGCCTGCCATCGTTGAGGCCGTCCTGCGGGAGAACCGGATGGAAGTCATGTCCGTCGTAGGAATAATAGGCCCCGTCAATGCGGCTGGTACTGTCGGCCACCCCGATCTCCACGTCCTTGGGTGTTTCCCGCACAAGGGCGGCCGTGGGCGGCGTGTGGTCGATGGTGAAGATCTCGCTGATCTTCTCTGTTTCAAGCGCCGTCTCCGCGGAATTCCCGGGAGTGTCCCTTGCGACAAGCCGGACCCGGTACGAGCCATCCGGCCATCCACTGGAGTCCCAGCTGAAAACAGCCGCATCGATTTTGTCATCCAGGAGATCCCAGCGGCTTTCGCCCTCCTTGCGGATGGAAAGGGAAAATTGCAGCACGTCGCCGTTGGGATCGGAGGCCTGCCAGGCCACGGAGCGGGCGCCGCGTACCGTGGAGGGCTGGAAACGGGCCGGGGGCGGGCTTATACCCTCGGTTCCCTTGGCCAGTTGGTCCGCCGTCTGCGGCTGCGGGGGCGGCTGGGGCTGTGCCAGCGGCTCGAACGCCGTGCCGGGTGCCAGGGCGCGCAGTGATTCGATTTTCGGCGGCAGATTCTGTGGCAGCAGAAATACTTCCACCTGCTCGACTGTTCCCCGGTTCAGCTTGATTTCAAACTGGAGGTAACGCGCGGCGGGACTGGCGATTTTCCCGCGGTCCAGCGGAATCCAGGGATACCAGGACTTGTCGGCATCCGGCGTGTTGCCGGAACGTGTGCGGACCGACCAGTCCCCTTCCCCGGTCACATCGAGCGCGCCCCAGCGGGAGAAGCCCTTGGTATCCATCACCCGCGAGGTGTAGTTGGCATCCCTGGCCGGGTACGTTCCTGCCTGCCAGACCTGGCTTTGTCCCTGCGTGAGGGCGTAGATCGATGGCCCCTGCGCCAGGAGACCCACCACGGATTTTCCCTCGATTTCCCCCATGATGCCGAAAGTCTTCCCGTCGGTGATCTGGTACAGCCGCCCGTCCGAGGCCGAGGCCCCGTATACCGTGTTGCCAACCGCCACCAGCGAGACGAGGTCATCCTTGATCTCGCGGATCTTGGACGGGAATAGGTTTTTCCTGATCACATAGAGGTCGGTGGCGCCCTTCGACTGGCTGGGTGCGGGGGCTTTTGCCGCCTCCCGTAGCGCTTCCACCAGGGGGCTCAGGGCGGCGGTGGGATTGCCCTCCGGGTTGGTGGCCGCCGCACGGGGGGCCCTCGGACGCTCGGGGGTACCCCCGCCACTGCCGGAGTTCGCGGCCACCACGATGGTGCCATCGGCGGACACGGCCATCCCGGCAATTTCATCACGTCCCGAATCCAGCAGAACCACACCCTGGTTGTGCCCGGTGACGCGGTACAACAGGCCCTTGTCCGAGGTACCCGCCAGCAGGCTGCCGTCCGCGTCAAAAGCCAGGCGACGGATGTGGGGCTCGTCGGCATCGAACCAGACCTGCCCGTCCCCTTTGGCCGCGATGCGGTGGATGCGGCCCCGGGGGCCGGTGGCGGCGAAAAGCACACCGGACGGTGAAACCTTCAGATCCCAAATGTAGTCTTCTCCGGTTTGATAGTATTCCTCGAAGCGACCCTTGGAGCCGAGGCGGAAGATTTTTCCGCCGGGCGACGGGGCTGCGTAAACCTCGCCTTTGGGGCCGGCGGCCACGGCATACACGTCGGGTTCGTTGAATCCGGTCAATTTGTCCAGCTTGCCATCGGGTTGCATGCGCCAGACGGCACCGGGTTTTCCGGCGGCGATGAGCAAACTGCCACGGGCCTCGGCCGCACCGCTCCAGATCACGGAGGTATTCAATTCCGCCAGCTTGTGGAAGCCGGGAGCGGGCGTGATGTATCCCGGCTCCAGGACGGCCATGCCGCCGGGCCGCCCGTCGGCCCAATCCTGGAAATGGTCGATCAGGATGCGTTCGGTCTGGACGGCGGGTGCGGTCAGTGGAAGCAACAGTAGGGTGGAGAGGAGCAATCGGACAGGGATGTTCATGGGATGACTTTGATTGAAATCTGTGCGCTTCCGGAAACGACACCCTTCATGGGCTGGACATTCTGGGCCACGGTCCGCCGGAAGGACCGCGTGGCGGAGGATACGGCGGCCTGCTGGCGGGCGATACTTCCGGGAAGCCCGGCCTGGAGAAATCCCGCCGTCGAGGCGCCGGGCTGGGAAAGGTTGATCTGGGCATAAAGCCGGTCGGATGCAAAAGTGACATCCATGGCCCGGATCAGTGTGGATGGGTCCTCCGGTCGGACGGGCATCCGGTCCTGCACCGATTCCTGGCGCAGGTCCGAACCCCCGCTGACGCGCAATTCGACGGATCCTTCGCGGACTTCCTCCGGTACCTGCAGGGTCTGCTCAACCAGGCGTTCCTTCCCCGAGGGATTTTTCAGGCGGGTGATCAGACGGATGCTTTCGCCCGCGCGCACCCGGCTCCGATCGGGTCGAATCTCCATCACCTCCCACGTGCTGTCTTTTTCGTAGGACTGGATCGACAGTTCCAAGCCCTCGATTTCCACCAGCTTCGGGAAAGCGCGGCTGAGCTGGATCAGCGGGAAAATCTGGTCCAACAGGGCTCCTGTCCGTTCTGCGGCGGTTCCGCTGTAAAGTCCGTCAAGCGGCACGGACTCCAGCCCCTTCAGCATCACCCGTCCGCTGATCCGGAGGGTGAAATCCTCGGAAATATCCTGTTGGTCCACCAGGCAGTTCCGCATGAGCACGGCCACGAGCAGGGGCGTCAGGAGGGTATGCCGGGCCATGCGTCCGGTCAGGGCCGGCCTCGGTTCTCCATTGTGACTGCGGACAATCCGGTAGGGAACCATGGCCGGGGGCACCCCGAGTATCCCGCTGATGGCGCTCAGGCGGTCCTGGGTCATGGTTCCGGAGACCTCCCCGGCATTGGCCAGTTTGTGGGGCATGGAGTAGCTGGGAATGGTGGTGATGATTTCAGCCGGGGCCACCGGCAGGCTGGCCGGCCCAAGCCCCATCATGGCGTGGCCGAAGGCCATGAAACGCTTCCCATCGGTCCAGGTCAGGGTTCCGGTTCCGGCGATGGAAAGATCCCCGTCGACCAGCACGACGGAAAGGGGCGATCCGCTTTCGAGGGGCAATTTCTTGCCGGTCACCGCGCTGCCCGTCGGGGCGTCCACGGGAACAAATCCCGGAATGGCCGCAAACAAGGGCCCCAGGATCCTCTCGGCGTCCCCGCTCCATCCGGGCACGGGAAAGGGAACCCCGAGCAACTGGCCGAAGGCCTGGGTCGGAGTTTTGAAACCCATGCTCTGGAAATCCATGCGGCTGATCCACCGTCCGCTCTCCCACGGAACCACGGTCTCGTTGTTGCGCCGGCGTTCAACATCAAACATGTCGGAGGCGGGGGTGAATCCGCAGTGCCCGTCCTTTTCAAAATTGGCGATCCGGCGCGAAAGGGCCCCGACCAGTTTGCCCTCGATATAAAGCGGGCTGCCGCTCATGCCATGCACCGCCCCGGTCTTTTCTGTGCGGGGATCGATCAGGCGGCCGATGATCAGGTCGCGGCCGGGCCCCAGGGCGTTCTTTTGAACCCCGAGGATTTCCGTTTGGAGATCCTCGATCCGGGTGCCCTGCAAAACGGTCTTGGTGGTGCCCCGCATTCCCGGGCGGAGCTGGTCCACCGGGAATACCTCCACTGCGGGCGAGGCCGAGCCCCATGACTGACAAATCAAAAGAAACAATAAAGCCAAATTAAGGGGACTGGGCGGATTCCAGCATCTTGGCCTGATCCCAGCGTGCCCGGAGGTCCCGCTCCACCAAAGACATCCAAGGTGGAACGCGATCTCCGAGCGCGTTTGCCTTATATTCCGCTGAATCTGCCGAATTTGGTATATGACGACCGCGGATCTTCCTGCCGCCCGGAAGGAACGGCGTCCGCAGGAACCCTGTCGCAGGCGAATCACGGCAGTGATTTCCCCACCGCCTCAACCGTTTTCCCCACCTCTTCCGCACCATGTGCGAGCGAAATGAAACAGGTTTCGTACTGCGAAGGCGGGAAGTAGACCCCGTTCCTGAGGAGGTTGTGGAAAAACTCCTTGAAAAGCGCGGTGTCGGAAGTCTTGGCATCGTCCAGGTTGGTGATTTCCTTCCCCGTGAAAAACAGGCAGAACAGCGATCCGCGGCGGACCAGTTGGAAGGGTTTGCCCCAGCGGGTGAGCACGCCACGCAGGCCGGATTCAAGCTCGGCGCCGGTACGCTCCAGTTGCCTGAAGGCATCCCTCGCCTCCAGTTCCTTCAATTGGGCCAGCCCTGCGGCCATGGCCAGGGGATTCCCCGAGAGCGTTCCGGCCTGGTAGACCGGACCGAGGGGTGCGAGGAAATCCATGATGGCAGCCTTGCCGCCGAAGGCCCCCACCGGCAGTCCGCCGCCGATGACTTTTCCGAAGGCCGAAAGATCGGGCGTCATCCCGAGGATTTCCTGGGCACCCCCCTTGGCCAGGCGGAACCCGGTCATGACTTCGTCGAAAATAAGCACCACACCATACTGGGTGCAGAGCGTCCGCAATTGGTGGAGAAACTCCATGCGGGGAAGGATCAGGCCCGCATTGGCGGGAATCGGTTCCAGGATCACCGCGGCAAGCTGGTCCCCGTGTTCCTGGAAGGCTGTTTTGAGCCTGCCCACATTGTTGAAGGGCAGGCTGATGGTGTGGGCTGCGAGCGAGGCCGGAATACCCGCACTGTCGGGCTGGCCCAGCGTCAACGCCCCGGACCCGGCCTTGACCAGCAGGGAGTCGACATGCCCATGGTAGCAGCCTTCGAACTTGATGACCTTGTCACGGCCGGTATAGCCACGGGCCAGGCGGATGCAGGACATGGTGGCCTCGGTGCCGCTGTTGCAAAGCCGGACTTTTTCCACCGACGGCACCCAACGGATGATCGTCTCGGCCATTTCCACCTCAAGCGGGCCCGGAACGCCGAAGCTTGTCCCCTGCTCGATCGCTGCGGCCAGGGCGGATCTGACCGCAGCAGGCGCATGGCCGAGGATTGCGGGTCCCCAGGTGCAGACATAATCGACATAGGATCTGCCGTCGACATCGTGCAGGTAGGCGCCCTTGGCGCTTTGGGCAAAGAAGGGGGTTCCTCCCACCGCCCGGAATGCCCGGACCGGGGAATTGACCCCACCGGGAATCACCTTCAGGGCACGTTTAAACAGGTCGGCAGAATTCAATGACATCGCGGGACAAACTAACAGCCACGCCCCCGGGCATCAACCGAAACCGCCGTGTCCCGGGGCCGGATATCTCATCCGTTCTTGTTGAGGGATTTTAACCTGGCGAGGCACTCCTCGGCTTTTTTGTGCATGGACACAAAATCCGGGTGCTGGTTGAAATTCTGCAGGATATCCACCATGCGTGTGAGGTCCATGTCATTGGGCGACATTTCAAACAGGGCGGTGTACTTCTGGAACCTCAGGCGGGGTTCTTCCACGTTCTCCCACCGGCCCGGGCTGTTGGAGCGGACCTGCATGGCGCTGATGTAAGTATCCCACGCTGTGGAAGTCTTGGGGGATTTCTCCGCGGCAAGACGGTTCAGAATGTATTCGCGGTAGAGATCCGGCACCCCGTTCAGACTCCAGTCCCCCTCCTTTTTGTTCCGGAACACACTCCCCAACCCGTATTGCCGCACCGGCGGCCCGTCCCCCACCTTGAAATCCGCCAAAAACGAGCCATGGATTTGGGCAAATCCCTGCGTTTGTTTTTCCAGCCAGCCAAACCATGCCGGGCTTTTTTCCGCCGGTTCCGGACCGGTGACAGAACGGAAGGCGAAGCGGATCAGTTCGCAATAGGCCAGGCAGTCCAGGGAGGCTTCGGACCGGTATAATTCCGTGATTTCCGCACGTTCACTTTTGTCCTTGCCCGGCCGCAAATGCTGGAAAAGCTGCGCGGGCGGGTCGGGCACCTTTCCCCCGTTGGCCTCAAAGAACTCGACCGCCGCCTGCGCTGAACCCACCGCCCGTCCCAAGTCGGCATTAAACTGGCTGATACGACTCTTCCCGGTCTCGTCGTGCAGGTTTTTCGAACCCTTGAGGGCATTTTCGATGGCATCAAGGGTGGTCTGCGCTCTGAGATTGCCGCAAAGACTGAAAACCAGACCGGCAATCAGCAGGAAAAAACCAATGAATGGTTGTCGCACAGGCTGCGATCATGGCGATGGCGCGGCTTATGGTCGATGATAAAAACCGCTCAACAGGATGTTTGGATCTTCAGCGCACCGCGCAACAACTGGACCGGATGCAGCGCACTCTTCGCCGTGCCATCGTGGATCTGGTGCCGGCAACTCGTGCCCGGTGCCGCGATGATTTCCCCTTCCCCCGCCTTGCGCACGCGCGGAAAAAGCACCATTTCGCCGATTTTCTGCGAAAGCCCATAATGCTCGGTTTCATAGCCGAATGATCCCGCCATGCCGCAGCATCCCGAAGGAATGACCCGGACGTCGAAGCCGGCCAGTTGCTCCAGGGCCCGCACCGTGGGTGTCACCGAGGCCAGGGCCTTCTGCTGGCAGTGGCCGTGCAGGTGGACCACCCGCTTGTCCTGCTGGAATAATTCCTTCGTGATCCGCCCCGCATCCATTTCCCGGGCAATGAATTCTTCAATCATCAGGCAGTGCCACCCGAGCTCACGGGCTTTCGTCTGCATGTCCCCGCGAAGCAAATCCGGATATTCATCCCGGAATGTCAGGATCGCCGAAGGTTCGATCCCGACCAGGGGAACCTCCGCACTGACCAGGGGGTGCAACAGTTCGACGTTTTTCGCGGCAAATTTTCGCGCCCGCCTCAACAATCCCTTGGAAAGGGAAGCCCGGCCACTTTCCACATGTTGGGGAATGACGACTTCATAACCCAGCCCCTCCAACAATTCCACCGTCGCGATCCCGGCTGCCAGGTCATTTGCATTGGTGAATTCGTCGCAGAACAAATAGATTTGGGATTTGGGATTTATAACCCGGGATTTCCTGTTGCGGAACCACGCCTTCAGCGTGGTTGGGCCCAGCAGTGGGATGGTCCGGTCGGGATGGAACCCGACGGCCCGGTTGGCCAGACGGCGGGTCCAATTCGTTCCAAAAACCAGGTTCCAAGCCCAGGGGGCCAGGGAGGCGAGAGCCGCACTGTCGGCAAACCTTGCGATCATTTGTGCGCGCAGCGGCGTTCCCTTGGCATCGTAATAGTGCTGGAGGAACTCGGCCTTCAGCTTGGCAATGTCCACATTCGACGGACATTCGGACTTGCACCCCTTGCACGACAGGCAGAGATCCATGACCTCCTTGATTTCCTCGCTGGCAAACGGATGGCGGGGATCCGGCGGGTTGGTCAGGATGTGGCGCAGGATATTCGCCCGCGCACGCGTGCTGTCCTTCTCGTCGCGTGTCGCCATGTAGCTCGGGCACATCGTGCCGCCGGAAACCGGGGTCTTGCGGCAGTCTCCCGAGCCGTTGCATTTCTCGGCCGCCCGCAGCACGCCCATGACATCGCTGAAATCGAAGACCGTCTCATATTCCGGCGTCGGGTGCCCCGGGGCATACCGGTGGAACTCATCCATCGGCGGGGTGTCGATGATCTTGCCGGGGTTGAAGAGATGGTTGGGATCGAACAGTTCCTTCACCCGCCGCATCAGGGCATAACAACCGTCTCCCACCATGAAACGGATGAATTCCCCGCGGAGCCGCCCGTCGCCGTGTTCGCCGCTCAGCGACCCCCGGTATTTCTTCACCAGGGCGGCGATGTCCTCCGCGATGGAGCGGAACATCTTGTGGCCCGCCTCCGTCTTGAGATTGATCAGCGGGCGGGTGTGCAGTTCGCCGCTTCCCGCATGGGCATAATAAACGCAGTTGATGCCGTATTTGTCGCGCATCAGACCGTCGAATTCGCCGATGTAGGCCGGGAGGTCCTGGACGTCGACCGCGGTGTCCTCCACGCATTCAGCGGGACGGGTGTCGCCGACCACATTGGTCATGACCCCCTGCCCTGCCCGGCGCAGATCCCATACTTTTTCCCCGTCGGCCCCCCAGAGTACGGGATAGGCATAGCCGTATCCGGCAGCCTTCAATTCCGATTCCAGCAGGGCCATTTCCGCCTCGATGTCCTCTTTCTTTTCCCGGCGGATTTCAATGACCAGGATGGCCCCCGGATCGCCCTGCACAAAAAAACGGTTCTTCCGCTGTTCCAGATTGGCCTTGGTGCAGTCGAGGATGTTCTTGTCAATCAGTTCGACCGCACTCGGTTTGTGGCGCAGGGCGATGAGGTTGGCGTGCAGCGATTCGATAACCGATCCAAAGTGGGCGCACATCAGGGCACCCACGGGAGGCAGTGGCTCGCAGTTGATTTCGAATTCCACCCCAAGGAACAGCGTCCCCTCGGATCCTGCGATGAGTTGGCAGAGATTGAAGGGTTTTTCCGAAGACGGGTCGAACACCCGGGCGTCCATGAGTTGGTCGAGCGCGTAGCCGGTGTTGCGGCGGGTGACGGTTTTCTTGGGGAAGCCTTCCTCGATCAGCCTGCGGTTCGCCGGATCACCCAGAAGATCACGGATGGTGCGGTGGATCCGCGTCTCGAGGCTGTCGGGGCCGTTGCATTTGGCGGCAAATTCATCCGCAGTCAGCGGGCCGAAAACCACCTCGCTGCCATCGCTCAGGAAACCCCGCGTCGAAACCAGGTGCTGCCGGGTGCTTTCATAGACGATCGAATTCGAACCGCACGAATTGTTGCCCACCATGCCGCCGATCATGGCGCGGTTTGCGGTGGACGTTTCCGGGCCGAAAAGCAGGCCGTGGGGAAGCAGGGCGTGGTTGAGGTCGTTGCGGATCACGCCGGGCTGGACCCGCACCCGGCGGGCTTTCGGGTCGATCGAGATGATCCGGTTGAGGTGCTTCCCCAGATCCACCACAATGCCGTTCCCCACAACCTGGCCGGCCAGCGAGGTCCCAGCCGTCCGGGGGATCAACCCAATGCGGTGTTTGCCGGCAAAACGGATCAGCGAGAGGACATCGGCCTCGGTCTTTGGAATCGCCACGGCGGCGGGCATTTCCTGGAATTCGGAGGCGTCGGTGCTGTATAGCTTTCGCAAAACTTGGCCGGTGTGAAATTCCCCCTCCAATCGGAGATCCTCCCAAGGCAACACAGGTGTGATCATGAATAAGTTAAAACCATACGCCGTCCCCGCTTCCCTTCAATCGGGAATATTGACCGGATCACTCGGACGAAAATCAAGATCAGCAGCGCAGGCACCTACAGCTGGGAATTTGCCAGCTTCGGATCGTTGACGGGAACCTTTGCGGCCAATCTCTTCACGGTGGACACCTCGAATTTTGACAACAGCTTCGGGGGGGGCGTTCACTGTCGACAAGGTGGGCAACACCCTGGTGCTCAATTATTCCGCCATTCCGGAGCCTTCGACCTATGCCCTGCTAGGCATCGGAGCCATGGCCCTCTGGGTCCTGCGCCGCAGGCGTGCTTCGTAATTATTTCCAGTGTGGCCGGGGGAGATGATACCCGGGAAAATCCCCCCTCCCCACCCGGCGGCCGATGGAATAGGGAAGGCCTTTCCACGCTTCTATATTCCGGGCTCCGCAGGATCGGGCATTATTCCTTCTTTTAACCACTTGTTTGTTACGCTAAGTCATTCCGGGTAACTCCATGTCCTCCCTCAAAGAAATCGCAACCCATCTGGGTGTTTCCGAAGTCTTGGTTTCCCGGGTTTTGAGCAACCGGATGGGAACCACCCGGGCCAGCGAAAAGACACGCCAGGCCATCCTCAATTACGCCAAAAAAGTGGATTACGTTCCCAATGCCCTGGCCGTGGCCCTGCAACGGGGCCGCAAGGGGGCTGTGGGGGTTTTTGTGCATGGAATCGGCGCTGTAGGCAGTGAACTCAGCCTCAATTTCATCGAGACAGCCGCCAAAATTCTGAACGGGCAGGGCTTGAACTTGTGGTTGCAGTTTTTTGGAAGCGACGACGAATTCTACCGGGCCTGCAACTCGAAATTGCTCAGAAAAATCGACGGATTAATCGTGGCCGGCATCTCCCACGACAATCTCCTCGAAAACCTCCGCAAGGCCGAGGCCGGGGGCCTGCCCGTGGCTGCCGCATGCCACGGATCCTTTGCCGAAGCGGATATCGTCAATTTCACAGTGGATCACGAAATGCAGTCCTATCTGACCACCAAGCATTTGCTGGAGGTGGGATGCCGGCGCATTGCCCATTTCCGGATATCACCGGTTCGGCACGAAGGGTATTTGAGGGCCCACCGGGAGAAAAACATACCCGTGGTGGGGGACTTGTGTGTGGGAGTCGACGGCTACGGGTCAAAAGACGGCGCGGAAGGCATACAGCGATTGCACAACTCCGGCGTGGCGTTTGACGGCATTTCCGCCCAGTCCGACGCGCAGGCCACAGGGGCGTTGCACTACCTGGTGAACAACAAAGTTGATCCGGCGGAATGGCCCAAAATAACGGGAATCGACAATTCTCCAATTGCACGGGATTACTCCCCCCTGCCTCTGACCTCGGCCACATCCGAAATGGAAACGTGCGCCCGCCTGGCCGTGGAGGCCATTTTACTGAAAATGGAAGGACACAAGGCGGCGGCGCAAGTAGTCCCGCCGCACTTGGTGATCAGGGAGTCCACCGTCCTCTGAGCGCACAGAATTCATTCCGGAATAAATTGAAATGCTGCGCTTTGGCAGCGAGGACTGAGTGGTGAGCCAAACACCCAAAACCAATCTCCACCCCTGCCACGTTTTGCGGGGCGGGTCACCAAGGACGAAACGATACTTTTGACGTGTCCTAGATTTGCGGTCAGGTCAGGGTCAGAGAGAAATTTCGGATACGCAAGCTTGATTCGAAGGAACCCGTGTATTCTGTCGAATGCACCAGCCGAAATTATGGCAACCGTGAGATTCGAGTCGTTCCCATCAGTGTTTTGGGGTGCTGTCGATATTCCGAAGGAGCGATTCCGAAAAACTTCTTGAATTGACGAGCAAACAATTCCTGGGAAGAAAAACCGCAAGCGGCGCTGATCTCTTTGATGGACTTGTGTCCACCCACAGATGGATTGAGGAGCTTCAATGCGAGCCGGAATCGCGTTTGAAGAATATACTGTTTCGGGCTTGTACCCAATCCGGATTGGAAAATCGCATAGAGATGGCCTGCAGAGAGGCCCACTGATTTTGCCAATTCTCCAGCTTTCCACGGATAACCGGGATTATCGATGATCCTGCGGCATAATTCCTCCAATCGATGATCAAGCCCCATAGTAGGATCTACAAAAGTATCACTGGCATTGGAATCGCGCGGTTGCATGGCAAACGCAGCAAGCTCCATGACCAACCTCAGAACCGCACTCGTTATTCGCCACTTCGGTCCTTCAGAACGTATCGGCGGCAAATTAATCAGATCCTGATAGGCAAGCCATACGTTGGGCGCATCGCTTTTGGAGAAAATCAGAGGGATCATTACCCTTTCTTCGTTCTCCATGCAGTCGCTTCGAACACATGGATAAACGGCATTCGGAATCGGAACGAATGAAAAGTGGCAGAACCACAGCCGCAACAATGACGATGGTGAACGGCGCCATACCGATACGAATGGCGGTAAGAGCAGAAAATGATCCTTCGGGACATCCAACGGTTTGTGATCCTTGAACATCCAGACTTCGCAGCCTGTATCGATATAGATTAAATCCCAATCAGAATGGATCAAGGGAAGCAGATTCGTTCCGGGAAGATGGGTGGAAATACCAAAAACCCCTGAAAGAATGGGAATGCCACTTGGAAATTCGACTAGAAACGGGGGGTGATTCATCTACTGGTCACAACTAAAGCGGCAGCAACCCCAGGTGCAAGCCCTGTGTCGATATGAAGATTTGACAGAAAATCCATACGCGGGACAGGGGAAAGGAATTGTTCGATTCAGATCTGACCTTAGATTTTGGCAGACGGACATTCGCCTTTCAGAATTGTAACTCATGATGACAAAATCCCCTCGCCATGGCCTTCCTCCGCTAGGATTAACTCTCTTAATCACTTGTTTCTCGCCGTTGGCGGCATTGTCAAAGCCCCTTTCAACGCCGAAATTTAATCTGGCGGGCGGTGTCTACGCACAGACGCAAACTGTTGCAATTACAACAACGAGCACGGATGCAACGATCCATTACACCACAAATGGCCAGATACCAACGAACAGCGATCCCGTGGTTTCCAACGGTGGGACGGTTGCCGTTAATCAGAGCCTGGTACTCAAGGCGCGTGCCATTGCGGGAGGGCAAGCCAGTGCGGCGACATCCGCCACCTACCATCTCTTTCTTGATCCGAGGACGCTATGGGTGGATGCGAACGCTGCGGCAGTCGGGACAGGGTCGTTCCTCGCGCCCTATAAAACGATCGGAGCCGCAGTCGCAGCCTCCAAACCGTCGGCTATCATCTTGGTCAGAGCGGGCACCTACCGGGAGCTGGTTCGCATCGAAAAATCGGGAACACCTGATGCCCCCTACACTCTGCAAGGCGCACCCGGCGAGCGTGTCGTCGTCTCGGGAATGGGCGAAATCACCGGCTGGAAGCCGTTCAAAGATAACATTTATGTTGCGAACGTCGGCACTTGGAAGCTCGACTCATTCTACGTCGGCATGGAGCAGAAACACATCGCCCAATCGCCGAATATTGGGGTCACCTACTGGCAGTGGCAATCCAGGGGCCTCTCCGGCAGTAACACCGTGGTCACTGACACCGCCCATCTTGTCGGTGTTGGCGATCTGAGTGGCGGCTATATACAATCTCTCCAAACCGCCGACAATTCAATCACAGGCCGGACGATTATATCGAATGACCCGGTGGCGGGAACGCTGACTTATGGCAACACTTTCAAAGGGCCCGATGTAAGCCCCTACATCATCAAGAACCTGCCTCAACTGATCGACCAGCCCGGCGAGTGGGCAACCGTCGCGTCGGGGAATAACTACAGTGTTTACTTTTGGCCCAAAAACCCCGAAGAGCTTTCACTAACCCAATCTCGCAAGTCCGATCGGCGCGCCGTTTTTCTAAACGGCGTTCACGATGTGCTTGTACAGGGATTGGAGGTCATTGGGAGCACCTCCGACGGCATTCAAGTGGTTCATTCCACCAACGTAGACATCCGATGGAACACCATCCACGACAACGGCGGGTATATTTGGAACCCGGACAAGACTATCTCTCAAAACATCGCGGGCAGCGGTGTTGCGTTGATCGAATCCACCAATGTAAACGTATCCAATAATTACATTACCCTCAACAACAACGGCGTCTTGGTGTCCAGTTCCACGAATTGCACCATAACGAAAAATGAGATCGCCTATAACACCACCGATGGAATAGACGTTTCCGGACGCAATAACACCAGGCCAACCCTCAATCTCACGCTGTCGAACAACCACATCCACCATCATCACAATCTGACGCAGCATGCCGATGCCTTCCAAACTTATGACATCGGGGTCCAGAACATGCATATACTAGACAACTTGGTCATGGGGTCCCTCCAGATTATGCACAATGGATTCTCAGGCGACTATCACGGCAACGTAATCTGGGGACCCAACATCAATTCCTTGGGAAGGATACCTGGAGTAGGCAACATTGTTTTGGAGAACAACACGATCAAAGGCCCCCTTACCTGCACCGGCCAGATGCCCACTTTTCTACACGAAAATCTCATCGCTGGACGCCTCACTGTCACCACGGCAAATTACACGGGAGACCGCAACCTGATCTTCCCCATTCCGCCGGATCGCTATGTATTTGTTGGCCTCCCAAATTGGTCGGCATTCAAAACCGTAGCAGAGTTCTACGCCAACTGCGGTCAGGAGCAGCATTCATTGGTGGCGGAGCCCGTCATTGTCAACATGCCTACAACCCTGAGGATTCTGAACGACATCACCCTTTGCACGCCCAATACGCTCTCCATCCGTGATGGGGCCGGGGCACCTCCCTTAGGCGATTTTGAGGTGGGCGGCCATATTGAGATTAACATGGACGGCGTAGTGCGGACCATCACTGCCATGGATACAGAAAAGAAAACGATAACCTTCGACATGCCGCTCGCCGGAGTGCCGCAGTTGAAGCGGGATACCTTTGTCGAAAACTGGGGTTCGCGCACGAATTTCGCGCGCGACAGCCGATTGGCGCCCGGCAGCCCGGGATCCGCCTTGTCCGCTACCGGCGGCCCCGTGGGATCATTGATTGATATTGCCAGCTACCAGGCAGGTGATTTTGACGGCGACAGTATTCGCGATATTCCTGTATTGCCAGCGGACATTCCTCACTCCAGGGACTTTCACATCACCAACTGGCTCCCCTTCGGGAACTAATTTGATGTTCAAAGCGGGCTGTTGCTATTGGTTGTGATCATATTCTAATCAACGGAGCGCTCATCATTGAGGGTTGGATCGGCATGTCGTGAGGATGGGGGCCTCGAGAAAACCAAAGGGAATGATGTAATAGTCATCAACCCAGGATTTTGCCCTGCCATCTTTTCGGGCATCGTACCAGTCATTTTCACCCCGGCCCTGGTTCGGCCAATTGTTGTTGCCCCGGAAAGTGGCCGGACCCACTGCTATGTGTTCGCCTCCACAATGGTGATGCGGGCCGAGGAGATTTCGCAAGCTATTGGTGAGGGTGATCCTGAGTGTGTTCCGCCCCTCCCGGACCAAGCCGGTGATTTCGTGTTCCCAAGGGGAAGTGAAGAGCGGAGGCAGGGGCTTACCATTAACGCAGACTTTGATCAGCACGGCCTCAAAGCTGGGGAAGGATAAGAATATCCGGTTGTCTCCAATAGGCGGCAAATCGTAACGGGTCTCCAAGTCGAACTCGCCGTTGAAAAACGGATAACCTTGCAGGGCAAGGTCCAGTGAGCCTTTTACAAAGGAGAAGGTGGTGGATTCGTCTTGAATGACAAACCTGTTGAGACGGTGAATCGGTTTCTTCATGAGATATCCGGACTTGTTCCGGTCACTCTCCCAATCCGGCTGTGGTTCGGGCCGGTAGCCATCCTGGACAGAGAAATCGCCGATCAGGTAGATGCTTTCGAGTTCGGATCCGTAGCGTTTCCCATTGTCCGCACTGGCCGGTTCGGCGGAATTAAAATGAAGCCGCAAGAGGATGTGGTTCGGGCCGGCGTGAAGGAAAGGGCTGATCTCGGAACAAGGCAGCACCGGATCGAGAAAATGGGCGGAGGTGTCAAAGCAGACCGGGTTGTCATTGACCTGGATGGAGGCATACATCCCGGGCTGTTCCACGGCCAACCGGCAACTGGAAGGCACGTGGTCGAGCCAGGCTTCATACTTCAGGAGGATCTCAGCGCAAAAGGGTGGGGCAGCCGCAAACCGGTCGCAAAACGCGAGCACGGGCTCGGGATCACTCCAGGTTTTTCCGTTGTCCAAGGAGATCCGTGCGAAATCCAAATTCAGGGTGTTTGGGGAGCAACGCTTTCCTGTCCATGGGGAATCCAGTCTGAGGAGTGGCTTCCGTTCCCCCGGACTCGGTTCAAATCTCTTGAGGTCTTTCGGCGTCCCTGTGTCCAGAAGGAGAATCCAGGTTTGTGCCGGGGCAAACGGCAGAACGCATGTCCCGTCTTCCCCCAGAGGAAGATTCCGGGCTTCTCCATTGCTGGGGTCCATTACAATCAGGGATGTGCCGGGGCATTGTGGGCGAAACCGGAGCGTATAAGAATGAATGCGTGAGGTGTTGGAAAGTTGGAGGGACCACCCCTGCTCCAGCTTTCTCAGGTGTGTCCAGACATCGCCTGCCCCGGAACCTTCCAAGGTAAAGCAGGGAGGGGCTTTTTGCTGCAACACTTTCTCCCAGTTCCCATCCAACGCCCTGCCGGCATGGGGTTGCAGTGAAGCGATTACATGTGGATTCTCGTGGCCTTCCACCAGCGCAGGGAGATCCCCATCCACCAGGAGAGTTCCCCCTTGCCTTCCAAATTCGGTGAGCAGGCCGATGGTGGAGGCCCGGAGAGTCAACAGGCGGGGCAGGATGACGACCGGGTAGGCCATTTCTCCCACGATCAAGCGGCCGTTTTCCACTTTCGCGATTTCAGAGAGGATCTGCTCGTCGGCCAAGTCCACGTTCCGGTGGGCTTCGGTAAGCTTGTGGAGCAATCGTTCGAGATGGGCATCGAACTCCGGTGCTTTGCCCGGTTCGTAGGCCAAATAATCAGATTCAAGAGGGCTGACCACGCAGATTTCCGCCACGTTCTTTCCGGTCGAGGCAAAATAACAAAGCCTGGCGGAATAATCCTCGAACAGCTTGTTGTCCTGCCAGTAAGGCTGGTGGAAACTGATGGTGGGGGGGTAATCGCGCTTGCGTTCGCCCTTCATGCTGTACAGGGAAAGGTGCGGGCACATCAGGTTGACCCCCATGAGGGTGTGCCATGCGGTCAGCCACACACGGTCTTCAAAGGTCAGATTGTGTCCGGAAATGCCAAATAATTCCGAGATGCGGCGGTGGCGGCCGTATTGGTTGGCGACCGAAGTCATGACTTTGCCGCAGTGGGGAGAGGGAAGCCGAAGCATCAGGGCATCGATACCGGGCACATCCATATGACGCAGCTGCTGCATCAGGCCTCCCTGGTTGATCATGCCTCCGACGGGTTGATCCTCTGCGTTATAATGGCCGGTCCAGAGCAGATTATGACGACGACAGAATTCACCGATAGGTTGGCTGAAGGCACTTTCAAAGCAGGCAGCCAGCGTCCGGTAGTATTCCAAGCGAACCCATCTCCACTCGCCGATTTCACCAAACAGAGAAGGAATCAGGGGGGCCAGAGGTCGCCGGGTCTTCAATTCAAATGCCCGGGCGACATAGGGAGAGAAAGGAAGAGCGCCGGCATGCGGGATTTTCGGCCGGGGGTTTACTTGGGGTTCGTCGGTGAATATTCCCAACACCTGCGGGCGTCCCACGAATCGTTCCGCATAGGGACGGTAGGTGCAGTCGAGGAAAGCCTTCACGGTTCCGGGGTTGAGGAGGTCCACCCAGGCGGTGCCATTGAAACGGGGGTCGCCCATAGGATGGGTGTGGCAGAGGTAGTGGTAGTCATCATCCTCGAAGAGCAGGCTGTCATCGGGATCGATCGTCTGGTTTTTCGCGACGCGCAGGAGGCAGCGGGCGCGGAAGGCCGGATCCTGCCGTGGAACGATGCCTCCGGCAAAACCGCTGGGCCATTTGTCCTCATCGTAAAACCAGGAATTCAATCCAAGTTCCCCGGCCTTTTGAACGCCGGCGTCAATCCGATCGAACCAAGTCTCTCCCAGATACTCGTCAAGCAGTCCGATCCGGCTGTGAAAAAACACCCCACCAAAGCCCGCCTCCTTGAAGGCTGTCAGCTGGCGGCAGATCTCCTCCGTCTCAAGCTTGTCATTAAGGGAAAAGAACGCGACCGAACGGTAATTGACTCCCGGCAAGCTGAACTCGTCCTGGGAAAAATGGGGGTTTTTCATCTCGAATTCTGTGGAGTGATTTTTATACGGTGGGTATTTCGATTTTATCAAGGCAGGCGCATTTGTGCCTCGATGGATTGAAGCCCTAGAAGCAGCAAATTGTCATGTTTTTGTCATGCTCGCGTTTTTGAGCCCTCCGAAAAGCCTATTTTCATAGGTAAAAAGAAGGGCGGACTGAGTGGGACTGGGGCTGCTGCCCCGATGCGGATTGGCCTGCGGCCTGGGCCATTCGGTCGCTTCGCGAATGGCAAACGACTTCGTTCGACTCCTATGGGGCCTGCCCTCCATAGCTTCAGCGAAGGGGGGCGGACAGAGTGGGAGTCGAAGACACTCCCTTTTTGCTTGTTTTTCATAGGTAAAACGACCTTTGGTCAAACCATGACATTACAAGTACATTACAGACTTTCGATAGCCCGGAAGCGCGCCCCGCGATTTTTCAAAAAATGATTCGATTGGGAGGTATCAACAACTTCGAAGTGCTTGAGAAAAAACAGAGGAAGAGGTACGGCGAGCCGTGTTAGAAGCAATCGAAGTTTTCACGCCTTCAAACGGCTGCATACTTGCACCTTCCGATTCTCTTTATTTGGGGGATCCGGAGATTATTGAGCGAAACTTCCACGTCATGATCGATACATGGAAAAAAACTTGCTGGAGGTGATTTCTTATCCTCAAATGTTCTCTCAATTCAAAAATATGAAAATAATAACAGCGGCGCTTTTGTTATTGATTCCGACAATCACGTACGCCGAAACCCTTTTCGTGAACGGAGCAAATCCCGCCGCCAAAGACACAAACTCCGGGACGCGCGAATCGCCATGGCTGACAATCCAACGTGGGGTTGATCAAGCCAAGCCGGGGGATGTCGTCGTGGTGATGCCTGGAAATTACGGCAGGACCAGCATCCGGAAAAAGGGCGAGAAAAATGGTTGGATTGTGATCAAAGGCACGTCCGTTCCTGATCAAAGCCATGTCGACAAGAACCTGAAAATAAACCCGGAAAAACCCTTCGCATTCCAAGGAAACCCGGCCGCCAATGCGATGGTCCAGGGTTTTGATATCGTAGGCGCGGGTTATATTCGCGTGGAAAATTTTGAAATAACCGCCGTCGGGAACGGGACAGGGGGGGTGTTTCTGAAAAATTCTGACAATATAGAGATCGTGAAGAACTTTCTACACGACTTGAATCCGGAGAAATTGAAACATGGGGGGATCCGCTGCGACACCCATGATGTCATGAATGTGCTCATCAAGGACAATACGCTGTTCCGCTGCGCGGGAACCAGTATCTGCACGATGGGTGAAAATTGGATTGTGGAGGGAAACGAGGCCTGTCACGGCACGAATATCAACACTGCGACGGGGGAGTATGTGGGTGGCGAGGATGCCATGAGAATATTCGGCAAGCGCCACAAGATCCGGGGAAATTACTTCCATGATTTCTGGGAGGACGAGAGCGACCCAAAAAATCCCGCACCGCACCTGGATGCCTTTCAAACATTTTCAGTCAACCCCCAAACCCAATACGCTTCTGACATCACCATTGAAAACAACTATTGCGCTGACATTTGCCAGATGTTCATGGGTTCGGATACGGACGAAATAAAGTCCGGGGTCAGCAGGGTTCATAACATTGTCCTCCGGAAAAATATCTTTTTAAGAGCCCGTGCGGTCGCCCTCATTGTCGGCAGGGGGTGCGACCATTTTACGATTGTCAATAATGTGGTGGCGGATTCGCAGTATTCCGGGCTCACGATCACAGATGGTTCACATCACGCAACGGTGGTGAACAATATATTTTTCAACACCTGCCGTGCAGGCGCCGCAAAGGGGCGGGCTTCCGGACCTGTGGGGATTGATCCATCCAGCCAGCCTGGAAGCACGGTGGATTACAATCTCTGCAATTACACTTTTACCTACCCGGCCAGGATTCCTGAGTTTGATAAAAACAGTCTTTTCGGGGTAGATCCCAAGTTTGTGGATCCGGAGGGAGGAGACTTCCGCTTGCAGAAAGGGAGCCCAGCAATCGGTGCGGCGAGTGCCAACTACGGAAACCAGCCGGACCTGGGTGCCTGCCCATTTGTTGGCATGGAGGATGAATGGATCTTGAAACGCCTTAAACCATCGCCCCGGCCTTGAATAGTGGATGGGTGGCTTACGGATGAAATTGGGGAAGTGATCCAAAACGGAAACTGTCCCTCGTCTTGAATAAGCTGATGGTTTAGCTCACCAAGCAAAACCATGTCCTCAGAAGTGGTGAGACGATGTTTCATTTCCTGTTTTCTGCAGAACGTCATTCGTCAGCCGCCGAACGCAGTGAGGTTGGTTGGAGGCGATTGTTCGGCGCGATTTCCTTAATGTATGATTGGTCGCATCTCTCTGAAAGGTGTTCTGATTTGTAAGGTCTAAACCCGCACTTTTCGTAAAGTGAAATCGCCTCCTTCAATACAGATGCCGTTTCCAGAATCATCAAGGTAAAGCCCAATTCGCTAGATCGACGTAATGCATGCTCCACAAGTAGCCTGCCCAAGCCTTTCCCTCGCTCATCACGATGAAGATACATTTTCCGCAGCTCACAATGTCCATTCTCCAAAGGGAACACGCCAACTGTGCCAATTATCTCGCCATGATCGTTTGTGAGAACGTCAAAACACCCGCCTCTTTCTTGATAGGAGGCTTCAATATCGTTCAAGTCGGCGTCGGTAGTCTCCGGATCAGGCTTTAATCCGTAATCCCGCAGCACATCGAACACCAATGATGTGATTTTTTCGGTATCAGCATTGTTCGCGGAGCGAATCATACTTCTGTTGAACGTTGTATAGGACGCCTCAAATAGTTTGAATATCGTTTAATTTCCTTACAGTTGGGCGTAATGAAGCTCAAGACCCCCGCCATAGTCGAACTAAAGCCCAAGCTGAGCGATGAGAAAAATGTAGAAGCTGTGTTTGAGACAAACTATGACCACGGCAACCAAAACACCACATGCTCGCCGCACACATTTTAGACGATGGGTCAAGCCACAGGGGCAACTGTCCAGACGGAAGGCGCGGGCGAATTTAGGCGGGCAGCAGCTTGAGCAGATCCTCGTGCGGGCGAGCGATCACCTGAGCGGCGATGAGTTTGCCCAAGGAGCCCACGGCTTTCGAGCCGGCGTCGAGCGCGGCATTGACTGCTGCGACATCTCCCTTGATGATGATCGTGACGTAGGCGGCGCCTATTTTCTCTTTGCCGATGAGTTCAACATTGGCAGCTTTGAGCATCGCATCTGTGGCGTGGAGGATGGCGGCGAGGCCTTGGGTTTCGAGGATTCCGATGGCTTGTGGTTTCATATTGGTGCGGTGGTTTTGGTGGTCAGTGGGGAGGATGTATTCGCGGCCTCCGTAAAGCGGGTTGATCGAGTTTGGGCCTGTAAAAGCAGGCGAAAGAGACGACGATGGGGCGTTCAGAATGGTCGACGAAACGATATTAGAACCGAGCGATTTCACACAAGTTTCAGCGGCATCCAGTGCAGCCTGGACTGATCCGGGATCTCCTGCAAAGCGCGAAAGAATAACTTCGGTGCCGATGGGTTCGAGTCCGAGAAGCGCCACGTCGGCAGATTTCAGCGCCGCATCGCAGGCCATTGCCGTGATGCTCAGAAACGGAGTTTCAAGGAACCCGATGCTCATAGGCGAGCCGCGACGACGGAGCGGACGATGGCTTCGATGGTTGCCTTCAGGTCGCTATTCTGCAGGGTTACTTTGTTTTGGCAGGCTTGGGCCGCCTCGGAGAATCCGCATTCTGTGAGGACGCACGCAATACGAGCTCGGATGTCGGCCATGAGGTCTAGTTCCCCGGCGGAGAGAGGGAAGCGGGCACGGCCGGGTTTGAATCCGCGCATTTCGTAACCCGCCCGGAATCCCTCGGGAAAATTCGGAGCGTTGACCATAAGGGAAAAGAGGTCGAGTAGCTTGAACTGCACACGTTTTGCTTCCGCCCAATTCCCCGCGCGTGCCTCGTTGTAGATTTTCATGATGACCTCGGGCACGACACCTGCGCTCGAGAGTGTGCCGCCGTCTCCCCCCATGAAGAGCGATGCGCAGAGGAGTTCCTCCCAGCCTATCAGTGCGGAAAAATCGGGTCGTTGGGATTTGATTTCATGAAGCACCTGCTGGAAGCGGGGCATGTCACGGGAGGTATCCTTCGTGCCGATAATGCGCGGACAGTCGAGCGCGAGCCGCTTGAGGACAGGTACGCTGATTTCGTTAGCAAAGGCCGGGATGTTGTAAATGACAATGTCAATGGGTGACTTGGCGGCCAACTCGCGGAAGTAAGCTTCAATGCTTTCCTGAGTCAGTTTAAAATAATAAGGACCGGTAATTGAAACCGCCCGACATCCGAGGTCGGCGCAATAGCCGCACATTTCGAGAACGAGATCTACGTTCGGCTCAGCGGCACCGGCCAGAATCGGTTTTCCAGCGGCCGCCTCAGAGACAATTGCGACGACCCGCTTGCGCTCTTCGTAGCTCAGTCGGATAAACTCGCCCATGCTCCCATTAGGATAAAATCCTGTGACGCCCTTGTTGCCTATCCAAGCGATGATACGACGCAATTCATCTTCGTCGATGCGGCCTTTGTGGTCGTAGGGGACAATGTTAGGGGCGTAAATTCCAGATAGCGCAGCCATGGTCATAGACGGTAGATATTTTTTGCGTTATTGTCCAGAAGCGCGGTCCGCTGAGCCGGCGTAGCATGAGCGAGATCCAGAAGTGCGTGCGTGATCATCATCCATTCTGTAAGAGGCACTGCCAGTGTGCAAACCGGCCAGTCCCCACCCCAGACTAGTCGATCCCAGCCGAATGCCTCGACTACATGGGCGAACCAGGGAAAGATACCATCAGCCGAACGCTGGTTTTCTGCGGCATAGAGGAGCAAGCCGGAAACTTTACAGGCTACATTCGGGCGTTTGGCCAACTCGGTAATCTGTCGGCGCCAGAAACCAGGCGAATTGGCCGCCAAGTCCGGCGCCCCACAATGGTCGAGAACAAAATACGTCTCCGGGCAGGCAGCGACTAGTGCGCTGGCCATAGGAAGTTGTTTCTCAAGAACGCAGAGGTCGAAGTTGAGTTGGTGCTTTGAGAGCGATGCAACGTTTTTCCTAAAAACCGACGATTGCGAAAGCTCGTCCGGCTCGGTGTGCAGGACGCGGCGGATGCCCTTGAGCATGGAATGCTTGGCCAGACGGGAAAGGTTCTCTTCAAAATCTTCGCGTTCCGGCCAGACTGAGGCAACGACGCCCGCAATCCTGCTCTCGGGTTGGGATGCGAGGGCGAGCGCGCACTGTGCTTCATCGCAATAAGTATCCGCACCAGTGGCGCACTCGACGAAAATACTCGCGGTAATTTCCACGGAGCCCGCGCGGCGATAGTCGTCCAGAGCGAATTGGCGGTTGAGCGCGGGAATGCCATCCAACCAAGGATACCGGAACCGGGAGGGATTCCAAAGGTGCAGGTGGGTATCAATCATGAGGTCTTAAGGTGAGATGTCGGTTGCGTGCAGGCGCGGTCGAGGTGAACGTAGCCGCCGTCCACGAAAAGTAGCTGACCGGTGGTGTGCGAGGATTTGGACGATGCCATAAATACAACAGCGTCAGCAATTTCCTGAGTGGTGGTGGTCCGGTGGCCGAGCGGAATGGTTTTGTTCAATAGCGCCAGCGCCGCAGCCGGATCGGGAGCCTGGGCCAACCACCTTTCGTAAAGTGGTGTGATGACTTCGGCTGGAATGACGCAGTTGACGCGAATACCATGGCATCCCAAATCAAGCGCCCATTCCCGGGTGAGGGCGTTCATGGCACCTTTGCTGGCGGCATATCCGCTCGTGCCACCCTGGCCTGTGCTGGCGCATTTTGAGCCTATATTCACGATATTGCCGGTCGATGCAATTAGATGATCGCGCGCGTGGCGGATGAGGGTGAAGCACGACACAATATTTTTTTCGAGGGAATCGCGGAACTGCGCCGTTGTATGGTGCAGACCAACAGCATCGTTGCCGCCGGCATTGTTCACGATCACGTCAAGTTTTCCATGACGTAAAACAATATCTGCGACCGCCTTTTGTACGGCGGCCTCGTCGGTCATTTCGGCATGGTAGGATTCGACTCGGTATCCCTTGGCGCTTTCTTCACGGATAATCATTTCGCCCTCCGAGCGGTTTCGTCCGAGGATGCAGGCAATGGCCCCCTCGGCAGCAAAGGTGCGGGTGATGGATTCGCCAATCCCTTTGGCACCGCCGGTGATGATGACGACTTTGTTTTGGAGTTCGAGATTCATTGGTATGTGGGATGGCATCCAGGATTGATCGGTTCGAAGCTTTTGTAGCCGAGCACGAATTCCTGGTGGCCTAGCGCTTCTGATGCAGTTTGTTTTCCGCGTGAGACCGCCTTCACTAAGTCGACTATTTCCGTGCCAACGTCGTCCAATGTGCCTCGGCCTTCCAAAATCCGGCCGGCATCAATGTCCATGTCGTCTGAGAGATTGCGAAACGTTTCCGGGTTTGCGCATACCTTGATGACCGGAGAAATTGCCGAGCCCACGATCGATCCTCGCCCTGTTGCAAAAAGAATGACGTGGGATCCACATGCGATGAGCTCAACGATTTCCGCGTTGTCATTGATGTTGGGAAATCCAAAGCGCACGTCACCGTCGGGGACGACGTCGAGTAGATAAAGTCCGCCTGCGCGCGGCGTGTCGCCCGGTTTGATCAGTCCGGAAATCCGGGACGATCCGCTCTTGGAATAAGCCCCCATGCTCTTCTCCTCTTGAGTTGTCAGACCACCGTCGGCGTTTCCAGGGGCAAAGCTCCCGTGGCCCAGCGTGGCATAATAGCGCGCCGCTTTGGCGACTGACGCAATGAGTATTTCGGCCAATTCGGGAGTGGCCGCGCGCGAGGCCATGATTTGCTCGCACCCGATGAGTTCGCCGGTTTCCTCAAAAATGCAAGTTGAGCCTGCGCCGACCAATTGATCAAACGCACGTCCAATTCCTGGATTGGCGGTGATTCCGCTCGTGCCGTCACTTCCGCCGCATACCGTGCCGACGACCAGCTCTTCAAGGGCCATCGGAGCGCGCGGACTCGACTCCAACTCGCGCAGGGTTTTTTGCACCCATTCCAGCCCCGAGGTGGTCGTGGTGCGCGTTCCGCCTGTTTCCTGAATAACAAGCAACTCTGCCGGACGCCCGGATTCCCGAATAGCCCCCAGAAGGCCCCTGCGGTTAAATCCCTCGCAACCAAGCGAAAGCAGCAGCACGGCACCGACATTCGGGTGCGTACAGAGTTTGATGAGCATCCGGTGGGAGTATTCGTTAGGATAGCATCCGCTAAACCCCAAGAGATGCACGTCCTGCTCGCGAAAGTGATATTGGATTTCCCGAGCTACGTGGTGGGCGCATTCCACCAGATAGACAACCGCGACGGTATTGCGAATTCCCTTGCATCCATCGGTCCGCAGAAAAGCTGTTGGGTGGAGCACGCTCATTTTATTCCGCGGAATTCGCGTCCCTGATCCAACGTAAATGTCGGAAGATAGTCGCTTTGCATGTTGTGTAGATGGACATGCTCGCCCACTTCGATTCCGCAGGTGGCGGAGCCGATGGATACGCCGTATTTGATGATCTTTTCTCCTCTCTGAATGGATCGGGCGGCGAGCTTGTGGCCGAGACCGATTGCCACGGGCAATCGATGTTCGCGTCCGTCAATTTCAAAGGTAACACCGGCTGGCAGGCTCATCGTGAGAACTACGATGTTGTCTGCCGGGGAAATTTGGATTGTTTTCATCACTTTAGAACTTGCGGTGTTTCAAATATGCCTCCACCGGATCAATGCCTTGCAGGATCGCTGTGCGCACCTTGTTTTCCGTGCGCAAGACTTGCTCCACTTTGCTGGTCACCTCGTCGATGATTTCTGCGGGGATAATGAGTGCTCCATCACGGTCCGCCATCAGATAGTCGCCCGTGCGAATGCTCACACCGCCAATAACAATGGGTTCGCCAAAGCCATCCGGCACCCAGCGTCCAACAACATCACGTGGCGTGTGATACCGGAACCAGACGCGCAGACCCGTTTCCAATATCCGCACCGTATCCCTGCATCCGCCATCGCATAAATACCCGCGCACCCCTTTATAAACAAAGGTCTCGGCGGAAAGCTCGCCCATGTGGGAAAGCGTATCATCATTCGGTTGACAGACCACCACGCTGTGCGAGGGAGCACGGGAAAGCATCTTCGTCCATTCGAGCAGTGTTGTGTGGCCGTCCACAGTGAAATCCGCATGACCACTGACCGTGAATATCCTTCCGGCAAGAGGACGCGCTGGATCGAGCGGGCGGATCGAGCGGGGTAAAATTTGGTCAGGCAGCCCTAAGGCGCGGAGAACGTCATAGACTGCACCCGTGTAGGTTTTCTCCAGGCGGTCGGAATATCCGTCGTCAAAATCAGGCAGCGGGTTGGAGGACACGAAATTCAGCTTGCCTTACAGATTATTATTAGCAATAACATTTATTATGATCGCACGACAAAGCAAGTCCCTTGCCGCACCGGCTCTGGAACGGGGGCTGTCGCTGTTGGAATTCCTCACGGCACAGAGCAAACCCCTGACGCTGACACAAGTCGCTCAAGGCCTGGGATTGACGGTTTCAGAAATTCAACGCCCGGTCGCCTGCCTGCTCGAACGCGGCTATCTCAGGCGAACCGCTGCCGGTGCCTACGTGCTTTCCGGAATGTTGTATCGTCTGGCAAATTTGCATCCGCCGCACCTCCATCTCCAGAGATCTGCGTTACCGCTCATGCTGGACTTCGCCCGACATACCAGCCAATCTGTTCACCTATGCGTCCCTGACGGAGAGGCAGCGCTGTTGCTTTCAGACGTTCCGGGTGGGGGCTTGGTGCGCATCACCCTCCAGGCTGGAGCGCGGCTTGACTCCAATACCACTGTCTCAGGGCGAATCCTTCAGGCCTTCGGCTGCTTAAGCCATGATAACCAAGCAGATTATAAGAAAAGGATATTGCAATCAAAGGCATCAAACTTAATCCGTAAGAGGAATTACGAAAAGGCAAACAGCTCCTATGCGATCGGCATCATGGACATGGGGGTGCCAGTTCGGAATCACGATGGTCGCGTCATCGCAGCGCTTACCGCATCTCTCCTTCTACTCAAGAAAACCAAAGTGGTTGCAGGGTCCCTCTTGAAGGATCTTCATCAATGCGCCTTAGGTATCACTCAGGCGCTATGAAAGCTTTGAAGACATCGGATTACGACTTCACGTGATTTTGGTGTCAGAAATCCCAGAGAGACATGCCGCGTAAAATACGGACGGATCTATTGAAATCAAACCTAGAGAACGCCATGACCGAAGTCTACAGAGCCCCCAGAACCAGCGAACAAGAAATCAATTTCGACGGTGCGCCTATCATTGTGCTAAAAAATCTAGGCTAGTGTCCGCGAGAATCGAGATGCAAGCATGACGACAGGCATGACAAGTTTGGATTGGGGCATTATCGCCGTGTACATGATCGGCGTGGTGGGCATCGGCGTGGCTGCGGGGTTCTTCCGCAGCCGCAGCACCGAGGGCGGCCACTACTTCCTCGCCGACTCGTCACTGACCTGGCCGATCATCGGGCTGGCAATGTTCGCGGCGAACATCTCGACGGTGCATCTCGTGAGCCTCGCGCAATGCGCGTACACCTCCGGCCTCTTGTACGGCAACTTCGAGTGGATGGCCGGGTTCACGTTGATTCTGTTGTCGCTGTTCTTTGCGCCGCTGTATTTGCGGTCGCGCGTGCCGACGCTGCCAGATTATCTGGAACGCCGGTACAATCGAAACTGCCGGGACGCGCTGACGTTTGTGTCGTTGATCTCGGCGATTGTCATTCACATCGGCGTGGCGCTGTTTACGGCGGCGGCGGTGTTGTGTTTCATCTGCGGGATTCCGGAGACGAAATCGATTTTGGGATTGAACGCGCTGATGTTTTTCATCGTCGCGCTCGGCGTGCTGACCGGCATCTACACGGTGATCGGCGGCCTGTTGGCGGTGGTGTGGACGGAGAGCATCCAGACGGTGTTGTTGTTGGTCGGCGCGGTCTGCATCACGGTGATCGGCTACCAGGCCGTCGGTGGCTGGGATGTGATGGCGAATCTGTTGGCGACGCAGCCGCATCCGTTGCTCGGCAAGGAGGGCGGCGCGGAGTTGGCGACGAAATCGTTCCTCCACATGGCGCATAGTGCGAATGACAACACGGTTGTCGCCGGCATCCCGTGGTATTCGGTCCTGCTCGGTTACCCGGTCATCGGCATCTGGTATTGGTGCTGTGACCAGACGATCGTCCAGCGCGTGCTCGCTGCCAAGGACGAGAAACATGCACGGCTCGGGCCGCTGTTCTGCGCATTCCTCAAGATTCTGCCTGTGTTCCTGTTCGTGTTTCCCGGCGTGATCTGCGTCGCGCTCGTGCAGAAAGGCTACTTCGGCGCCGGCGTGGGCCCGGCAACGTCGAAGGACACCTATCCATTCATGATCACGCACCTGTTGCCCATCGGGTTGAAGGGCCTGGTCATCGCCGCGATGCTGGCGGCGGCGATGCAGACCTGTTCAGCGGCGCTCAATTCTGCGGCGACGCTGTTCGCCTACGACATCTGGAAACGCTGGAAGCCGGCGACCACCGACCACAGCCTCGTGAAGATCGGCCGCTGGACGACCGTAGTGGCAACTATCATCGCCATTGTGTTGTCGCCGATCTTTGGGCACTACGACACCATCTTCCAAGGTCTCTCCAAGCTCATCTGCTACATCGCTCCGCCGATCACCGCCGTGTTCGTTGTTGGCGTTTTCTGGAAACGCGCCGGCGGACGCGCGGCGTTCATCACCATGATCGCGGGCGGCGCGATTGGCGCGGTCGGGTTCTTCCTCGATTTCTTCGAGGACAAGATCGTCACGAAAGAAAACATCGCCGCCTCACCAGCGTGGAGTATCCTCTACAACGTGTTGCTAAACGACTTCATGCTCGCGTCGTTTGGCATCTTCTGCGTCTGCGTACTCATCCAAGTGACCGCGTCGGTGTTGATACCCGAGCCGCTCAAGGACGAAGCCAAGTCGCTGGTCTGGGAACACTGGACCGAGCCGATCAAAGCCAAGTGCGGAACCGGCCTGTCCGATTACCGCGTTATGTCCGCCGTGGTACTGATCACGTTTGTCGTGTTGTACGCCATCTGCCATTGAAAATGGAGACAACCATGAAACGCCTCGTTCCACTGTTCGACATCGTGCTATTTCGCCAGCGGTTGCGCCGCGCCGCAGACCAAACGCTACGGCTGGGTGGTGTCAGAAATCCCAGAGAGACATGCCGCGTAAAATACGGATGGATCTATTGAAATTAAACCTAGAGAACGCCATGACCGAAGTCTACAGAGCCCCCAGAACCAGCGAACAAGAAATCATTTTCGACGGTGCGCCTATCATTGTGCTCAAAAAACCGAAGCTCTGGCCCGGCGGCGAGGGCGGCAAGACCGAGGTGCAGGCGGTCTGGAGTCCTCGGGGGCTCCATATCGGCTATAAAATTTACGGCAAGTTCGATGATGCCACGGGCGATCCGAAAAACAAAATGAGCGTCAACCGTGACGACAAGGTCGAGGTCTTCATCCTGCCGACCAAGTCCAGTACCTATTTCAGTTTTGAAATGAACCGCGCACTACAGGTGCTGGATTTCTCGAAAGACTGGGGCGAGCCGATTGATTTTTCCTGGAGCGCCCATGCCCGGGGAACGCTCCTGAATAAGGACGGACTGCCCTTCCTCATTCTCACCGTCCCCTGGACGGATCTGGGATATGAGAAACTGCCGCCGAATAAAGGTATTAAGGTTGGTTTCTACCGGGGGGAGACCTTTGTGAATACCAAGGGCGAGCTCGATTACATCTGGACTAGCTGGATTGATCCGGAGAGCCGGGAAATCAACTTCCACCGCCCGGAAACCTTCGCGTCCCTGGAATTGCTCTGATGAGCCCCCCCCTGATCACGGATGACGAAAATACGATACGGACGACCCATCCAACAACTAAAGGAAAGAACAAATGAATCTGAATCTGAAAGACTGTACGGCGCTTGTTTCAGGCGCTACAAAGGGAATCGGCCGGGCGATCGCCTTGGAATTTGCATCCGAAGGGTGCAATGTGGCGATGTGTGCGCGAAGTGAAGCGGACGTCGCCGCGATGGTGGCGACTCTTCGGGGTGCGGGCGTCGCCGCCTTCGGAATGGTCGTTGACATGCGCAATGGCGATTCCGTGAAGAAATTCGTCGATTCAGCGGCCGCTGAGTTCGGTGGAATCGATATGGTTGTTTCAAATGTATCGGCAGCAACCGGCGACTGGGATGAAATGTTCCAGACCGATCTCTTGGGCGCCATCAGACTCTTCGATTCCGCATTACCATATCTGAAAAAGTCTTCTAAGGCGTCTTTTACAGCAATTTCGTCAATTGCGGCACTTTACGGACAGGGAGCATACGCGGCAATCAAGTGCGCTCTCCATAGTTATGTCAAGGGCCGCTCGCAAGAATACGCGCCGATCGGGATACGAGCCAATACCGTGGCTCCCGGGGCTATCTATTTCAAGGATGGCTTCTGGGATCGCATGAAGCAGACCAAGCCCGATGTGTATGCAGGAACGCTGGCAAATAACCCTATGGGCAGATTCGGGCGCCCTGAAGAAGTTGCCTCGGCGGTTGTCTTTTTATCAAGTCCGGCGGCATCATTTATCAGTGGGACCAACCTGCGGGTCGATGGAGCAGCGTCTCCGACCACACAATTTTAATCAACAAGAATGCGGCCTATCTAGGCCCGAAACTTCAACTCAAATGGGAAATCCCGGTTTATGATCCGATTACTGCCTCTTTATTTTGCTGTGGTTATGTGCTTTTGCATAATAACACCCAGGGTGGCGTGGTCGGCCACTGATTATGTGATGTGGTATGACAAGCCCGGCACCGGCAAATGGAAAACCGACCACTTGCCCATAGGCAACAGTCTCTTTGGCGCCGGTCTGATGGGCGGAGTGGCCGTGGATTCGATGTTCCTCAATGACAACGCTGCGTTCACTTCAGCTGGAAAATTCGGATCCACCCTGCATGGGTTCGCCTGGATGAACGTCTCGGTGGACGGCACAGATGGCTTCAGTAATTTTCGGCGTGATCTGGACTTGGGCGAGGCGACCGCACACGTCTCCTATACCGCCGACGGCAAGACATGGAAGCGTGAGTATTTTTGCAGTCTGCCTGACAAAGTCATGGTCTGCCGCTATACTTGCTCGTCACCTGGGCAGATTGGCCTGACCGTGCAGGTCGTCCCCAATACGGCAATTCAGGAACCCTCGGTCGTCGCTGCAGGAAACGCCATCACTTACACCGGCTCCCTTCCCGTAGACACCTACGGCGACTGGAAGTTCAATGCCCGCTTTCATATCCGCAATTATGGCGGCTCGCTGGAAGTGATCAACGGCAACCAGATCCGGGTGAAGGGTGCCGACACGGTCGATATTCTCTTCACCTCGTCGCACAACCTGAAGATGAGTTTTGCCGAAGGCCTTCGCAGCACCGGGAGCCTGGAGGAGGAAAGCTCGGCGCGGATCAAGGCTGCTTTGGCCAAGCCCTATGACCGGCTCCTTTCCGAGCACGTGGCTGATTTCCAGAGCATCTTCAACCGCTTTACATTAAACCTGAACGCCACCGTTAATACAGATATCCCCACGGATCAGCGCATCAATAACAGCATGCCGGGAACGTTCAATGACCCGGGGCTGGAGGTGCTGTGGCTGCAGTTTTACCGCTACATCATCATCTCGTCATCCCGGGCCCAGTTGCCTGCGGGCTTGAATGGCATGTGGGGCGCTGATGCCGATTTCTATTGCGGGGGAGGCTACTACCTGAATCAGAATTTTGAGATGAATTACTGGGGCTGCGAAACGCTGAATGTTCAGGAAACGGTGGTGCCGGTCATCGACATGTGGTTTGAGAATCTCAAGAATTCCATGCGGAATGACGGTTCGGTCGCTGCCGCAGGCGGCAATTCCGGCCCGTATACATTCAAGGGGTCCGATCCCAGCAATTTTGCCTGGATGATGCACACCCTCTACGAGCATTACCGGTTTTATCCCGACAAAGATCTGCTGCAGCAGAAACTCTGGCCACTGATGGTGGCCGGCAGCAAATATTACCTCATCAACATGACCAAGGAGTTGGATGGCAAAAAAAATCTACTTAGCAGCACAAATCCAGAAAATCACTACTTATGCGACCCAGTGACGGATGCTTTTATCTACGACGAAAATAAAAAAAGGGTCTCTTTTAAGAGCGTTTCCACGGCATTCGCGCAGCAATGCGCGGTCAGCCTCCTTACCGATACGGTGGAGGTGGCTAAAATTCTCTCGATCGAGCCGGAGCTCCGCCAATCCTGTGAAAAACTACTGGCGGAAATGGATCATGGGCTGTGGATTTCCCCCACCGATGGCAGGCTCCAGGAATTCTACAACGACAACCTGGTGGGCCAGCGACACCACCGGCATTGTTCGCACCTGCTGGCTGTCTGGCCGTTCGATCAAGTGTCGCCAATAAAGAATCCCGATTACACCGCTGCCGCTCTGAAGGCAGTGATGCAGCGCGGAATCAATTTTGGTACGGGGAAAAATCATAGCAAATGGGCTTTTAATCCGGGTGGTTTTGGAGAGGCAATCCGGGGAGGGGTCTGTGCGCGGTTGGGGGACGGAGAAAATGCCCACTACGCCTATCATGCGACCCTGTCAGGGTTTGTGGCCCCCAATTTTTGGCCGGGCGTTTATTACGCCGGTGAGATCAATCTGCTGGAAGCCTTGGGAGGGGCGGCGGCAAGCGTTGCCGAAATGCTGGTCCAGAGCCATGTCGACAATAAAATCCAGCTCTTGCCCGCGCTGCCTTCGGCCTGGCCCAAGGGAAGCGTCCAGGGCTTGCGTTGCCGCAACGGGTTCACTATCACCAACATGTCGTGGGAGGGGGGCAAATTGACCAGCGCATCCATCCGGTCGGAGCTGGGCAACCCATGCAAAATCTACGGGACCGGCTATACCGTAATGAGCTCGGATGGAGCCCCCGCTGTGTCCGCGACTGTCAGCGACGGCTGCCTGGTTTTCAATACCGCCGCCGGCGCAACTTATAAAGTTAAGGCACTTCGCTAGTTTCAGTAGATAGAAAGACAAAACTAGAGTCTCATTGAATGGATTACGCCAGAAAAGACAGGACATCCCCTAGTGTCTCATTGAATGGACAACGCCTTAAAATAAGCTGTACATCTTCGGTGCCTTCTGTACGAAGAGGAGATGCGTCCAAAAATCTATCCCATCGCCTTAAATACTTCCGAGCGTCAGTGGCTTGAACAGGTTG
>Ga0209066_10000543_pt1 | contig 54077 bp, 50 predicted proteins | sample All_14_2_FD_187198 | JGI IMG/M metagenome (GOLD analysis project Ga0209066, IMG submission 187198) | Freshwater microbial communities in response to fracking from Pennsylvania, USA - Allegheny Zone_MetaG_DW_15 (SPAdes) (version 2) ...
CGGCAACACCGCCCCACGCCCCCAGCTGCACGATCAGCTGGACGTGAGCGACTGGGTCACCCGCGAACTGCGCAACTGCATCGACGAATTCACCGCCCGCCTGGCCAGTGGACTGGCCATCCTGGCGTCGGTGGGGTCCACGGCTCCGTTCGTGGGGCTGTTCGGTACCGTCTGGGGCATTTACCACGCCTTGCTGGGCATTGGTGCCGCCGGGCAAGCCACCATCGACAAGGTCGCGGGGCCCATTGGCGAAGCGCTGATCATGACCGCGCTGGGGCTGGCCGTGGCCATTCCCGCCGTGCTGGGCTACAACGCCCTGGTGCGGGGCAACAAGGGCGTGCTGCACAAACTCAACCGTTTCGGCCACGACCTGCACGCCCTGTTCGTGACAGGGGCCCGCGTCACACAGAACGGGCAGACCTCAGGCCCCGCGTCGGCACCGGCCGTGGTGGCCCTGCGCAAACCCTGAACGGAGCAAAACCATGGCACACGGCAGCTTTTCCGACAACGACGACAACGAGATGCTCAGCGAGATCAACATGGTCCCGCTCATCGACGTGATGCTGGTGCTGCTCATCGTGTTCATCATCACCGTGCCGGTGATGAAACACGCGGTCAACATTGACCTGCCCCGAGCCAGCAATGAAAAGGAAGTGGTCAAACCCGAAACGGTGCGGCTGAGTGTGGACGCAGACGGCGCCTATTTCTGGAACGAGCAAAAACTGGCCGATGACAACGAACTGCAAGGCCACCTGGCCGCAGCCGCAGCCCAGGAGCCGCAACCCGACCTGCACATCCGTGGCGACCGGGCCGTGCGCTACGAACGCGTGGCCCAGGCCATGGCAGCGGCGCAGCAAGCCGGGGTGAAAAAAATCGGTTTTGTGACGGAACCCGCCCCATGAGCCATTCACACCCCGTCACCCCGCCAACCCCGGAGACCGACCGCAGCCCAGTCGAAACACCGGGGTCGACCACGCCACCGGTGCTGACCAGCCAACAACTGATGCAAGGCCGCAAAGCGGTCGACATCAGCCACAACGGCACCACCTACCGACTGCAGGCCACCCGGCTGGGCAAACTCATCCTGACCAAATAGGTCCCCCGCTCGGCACACTCACCCGCTCCGACCGGGCAACGTTCATCGTGGGGCGACTCTGGTTCCGGCACCTGCGCCGGGCACGGAAGTCGTTTTTTCAGGCCAGCCAGACGGACACCCATCCAGCCAGCCGTTTTTTCCCAGGCTTTACAGCCCGATGGCGGCGATGCCCGCCTTGGCCACCTGGGCATCCTCGTTCGATTTGACGCCGCTCACCCCCACCGCCCCCAGGCAGTGGCCGTCCTTCAGGATGGGCACACCCCCTTCGAGCATGCCCTGAACGAATGGAGCGCTCAAAAACGATGTCCGGCCTCCGTTGATCACATCCTCGTACACCTTGCTTTCCCGCCTCCCCATGACCGCCGTGTGGGCTTTGGCCGGTGCGATGTGGGCCGACAGCGGCGCGGCACCGTCCAGACGCTGCAGCCACAGCAAATGGCCGCCCTCGTCGGCAATGGCAATGGTCACAGCCCAACCGTTTTTCAGCGCTTCAGCCTCGGCGGCAGCGGCAATGGTCTTGACATCGGACAGTTCCAGGGTGGGTTTGGTTTTCATGGTGTTGCCTTGTGCAAAGTTGTATACAAACCGCAAGCTTAACGGCCCATCGAAAACCCTGCATATCCCCCTTGCGTTCGTCCGAACCACAGAACCTTTTGGCCCCGGGACACTCCAACACCCAGAGCACATCGCCAGGCGACGCATTTCCCTAGAATGCAACCCAGCGCCGGGTGCTGTGCCCTGCGGGCGGCCTTCCACCGCGTTTTTTGTGTTCAACCTCTGGAGACCCCACCATGAACGACAACGTCTTTTCTTACGGCCACGGCACAGTGCTGTCGGCCGACGCGCGCAACAAAGTGCTGCGAAACACCTATTGGTTGCTGGCCCTGAGCCTGCTGCCCACCGTGGCGGGCGCCTGGGTGGGCGTGGTCACCGGCATCACCGCCCACCTGTCGGGTTTTCTGGGCCTGGCCGTGTTCATGGGCGGCGCCTTCGGCTTCATGTGGGCCATCGAGAAAAACAAAAACTCCGCCGCCGGTGTGCCCATTCTGCTGGCGTTCACCTTCTTCATGGGGCTGATGCTGTCGCGGCTGATTGCGGCCGTGCTGGGGAAAGCCAACGGAGCCGAACTCATCATGACCGCCTTCGGTGGCACAGCCGGTGTGTTCTTTGTGATGGCCAGCTTGGCAAGTGTCATCAAGCGCAGCCTGGAAGGCATGGGCCAGTGGCTGATGGTGGGCGCCGTGGTGCTGCTCGTCGGCAGTGTCATCAATGTGTTTGTGGGCAGCAGCGCGGGCATGATGGTCATCAGCGTGTTGGCCATCGGCATCTTCAGCCTGTTCATGCTGTATGACCTGAAACGCATCGTGGACGGCGGTGAGACCAACTACATCAGCGCCACCTTGGGCCTGTACATGAGCCTGTTCAACGTGTTCCAGAGCCTGCTGGCCCTGCTGGGCATGGGCAGCAACGACGACTGAAGCCGCGCGGGCCATGTCGGCCCATGCCCTGGCCCCCAGGCTTCACGCACCAGCGTGGGGCCTTTTTTTCGTCCCGGCACTGCCGATAATGAAGTGTACGGACACACAGGAATGAGGATTTTCACGATGAACCGCTTGCTGCCCTTGCTCCTGATGGCCTCTGCCACGGCACTCAGCGGCTGCGACTACCTGGGCATAGAGCCAGCCACCAAAGCCGCCGAACAAAAGGTGGCCGAGGGCAAGGCCATCGGTGGCGCCTGTCGCCATGCCAACCGGGCGCTGGAAGACTGCTACCGCTACAACCCCAAGGCACACAAGGCGTCGATTTTCGATGGCTGGAAGGACATGGACGTGTACATGCGGGAAAACAAACTGGACACCATCGAACCCGTGACACCACCAGAGCCGCCCAAGAAAACCCCACCGCCACCGGCAGCCACCGAAGAGGCCGCCACCGAATCGGCAGACAAGGCAACGGACAAAGGTGAGGAGAAAAAGCCTGCGGCCAGTGCAAAACACTGACCAGCGGGGCGTTCAGCGCCCCTCGTGCGGGCACCGTCAGGCCAGCCCAGCCCATTCGAACACGGCCATGCTTTCCACATGCGCCGTGTGCGGAAACATGTTGACCACCCCTGCGCCCACGCAGCGGTAGCCCGCACGGTGCACCAGCAGGCCCGCGTCGCGGGCCAGCGTGGCAGGGTTGCAACTGACGTAGACGATGCGCTGGGGTGGCTCCCAACCCGTGGGAATGGCGACATCGGCTGCGGGCAACTCAGACGCCTGACCATCGGTCTGAGCGGCCATGGGGGCATCGGTGGCGGTCACCAGCCCGGCTTGGCGCAAGCGCTGCTGGTGGAGATCGGCCAGCGCCTTGGACAAGGCGAATGCCCCCTCGCGCGGCGGATCCACCAGCCACTTGTCGGCCCGGCCATCGGCCAGGAGCATGGCGGGGGTCATGTCAAACAGGTTTCGAGACACAAATTCTGTAGTGCACAACGCTTTACCATCAAGCGAAATGACTTGATTTTTTTCATAATTTTCACGTGATCGACTCACCAAGGCTTCGCTGCCTTCAATGCCCAGCACCCTGCCCGCCTGCGTGGCAATGGGGAGTGTGAAGTTGCCCAAACCACAAAACCAGTCGATCACGCGCTCGTGCTTCTGGGCATCCAACAAGCGCAGCGCACGACTGACCAGCACGCGGTTGATGTGCGGATTCACTTGGGTGAAGTCGGTGGGTTTGAACGGATGGACGATGCCAAAATCGGGCAAGGCATACGACAGTTCGGGCAAACCGTCGTCCGGATCGAGGCGGTGCACGGTGTCCGGCCCCTTGGGCTGCAACCACCACTGCACGCCGGGGTGGGCCTGGGCAAAGTCACGCAGGCGGCCACGGTCGGCATCGTTCAAAGGCTCCAGGTGGCGCAGCACCAAGGCGGTCACGCTGTCGCCACAGGCCAGTTCGATTTGCGGGCAGGTGTCGCGGGCGTCCATCCCTGCAATCAAGCCGCGCAGCGGCACCAACATCGCGCTGACATGGGGTGGCAACACAGGGCACACCGTCATGTCGGCCACGTAGCGGCTTTTGCGCTCATGAAAACCGATCAGCACCACCCCTTTTTTCAGCACATAGCGCACGCTCAATCGGGCGCGGTAACGGTAGCCCCAGGTCGGCCCTTGGATGGGCCGCCACAGGGTCTCGGGCTTGACCTTGCCCAGGTGCCAGAGGTTGTCTTCCAGCACGCGCTGCTTCATGGCCACTTGGGCGGTGGCATCCAAGTGTTGCATCTTGCAGCCGCCGCAGGCCCCGGCATGCAAACCAAAGTGCGGACAACCCGGCGTGACACGTTGCGATGACTCACGGTGTACCGTGGTCAGCGTGGCGGCCTCCCAGTTGTTTTTCTTGCGGTTGACCTGGGCACTCACCCATTCAAAAGGCAGCGCACCATCCACAAACACCACCTTGCCATCGGCCTTGCGGGCCACACCCTGGGCTTCCAAGTCGAGCGAGTTGATGTGCAACCAGTGGTCGGGGTACCCAAAGTCTTGGGCCAACGGCACCGCAGGCCGTTCGGCGGGTGGAGAGGACTCGGCAGTGGGGTGGTCACCCGATGCAGCGGATGGGGCACGGGAAGCGGTCAGCGCAGCCGACAGCGATGGCAGGGGCGTGTTTTCGTCAGACATGGCCCGATTGTCTCAGGCCCACACGCCCCCTCTGGTCAACCTGCGAGCAGGCAGGGGTCAGCGCGAGGGCAGCAGCTTCACCGGATCGACCGGCTTGCCCTGACGGCGGATTTCAAAGTGCAACTTCACGCGGTCGGTGTCGCTGCTGCCCATTTCGGCGATTTTTTGACCTTGCTTCACGGACTGGTCTTCTTTGACCAAGAGGGCTTGGTTGTGGGCATAGGCGCTCAACAGCGTGTTGCTGTGCTTCAGGATGATGAGGTTGCCAAACCCACGCACGGCGGCTCCGGCATACACCACACGGCCATCGGCAGCTGCCAACACGGGCTGGCCGGCCTTGCCGCCGATGTCCACGCCTTTGTTTTTGACTTCGTCGAAGCCTGCCAGCACTTGGCCTTCCGCAGGCCAGATGAAGGAAACACTGTCCTCCGCGGGTTTGGCTGCAGCCGCTGGCGGTGTGGGGGTTGCGGCAGGCAAAGGTTGAGCGACCACTGCGGGAGCGCCTGCCACCGGGGCGGTGGCAACAGCCCCGGCACCTGCGGCGGCTGCGGGTGGGGCACTGGCCGGTGCGCTCACCAAGGGCACAGGCGGCGGCGTGCCTGCGGTGGGAGCGATCACGCGCAACACCTGCCCCACCTCCAGCTTGTTGGGGTTTTCCAGGGCGTTCCAACGGGCGAGGTCCCGCCAGTTCTGGCCCACATCCAGCCCGATGCGGATCAGCGAATCCCCGGGTCGCACGGTGTAGTAGCCCGGTTTGCCGGCATTTTCAGCCCCTGGCAAGACCGGTGCTGTCGCAGGAACAGGTGCTGGCAGGGAGGGCTGTGCCGTCGTTGTGGCAACGCTGGCGCCCCGGTCCACCACAGGGGCGGGTCCCGCGACACGGGTAGAGGAACAGGCCCCCAACACCAGGACCATGCCCAGCGCGGTCAGGCCCTGCGCCCAACGCCGAACGGCCCTGCCCGCCCCCACCGGGGGCTGGCAGGCCAAGGGTGAGGTGGCAAGGTTCAATGCATCGGACATGGTATGGGGCATGGGTGTGGGCAATACAGGCAACGGTTCAAGCGATGCCGGATTTTAGGGGGACGAACTGCACCGGCTCCAGAACTTGCTGCACAAGGCCAGACGGTGTGCGATCTATCACGACCAGGCTCTGCCCTTTCTGCCCCAGGCTGGCCGGCGCCACCAGCCGCCCTCCAACGGCGAGCTGATCGGTCCAAGCTTGGGGCACAGCATCCCCTCCAGCTGCGGCGATGATGCCAGCGTAAGGGGCACCGTCGGGAAACCCCCGCATGCCGTCCCCGAACAACAGGTGCAGGTTGGGCACTCGCAACGGACGCAACAGGTCGCGGGCCTTGTCATGCAAGCCCTTGAGCCGCTCGATGCTGTAAACCTCTCGGCACAGCCGGGCCAGCACCGCAGCCTGATAACCACAACCTGTGCCGATTTCCAACACACGGCCCATGGGCAACGCCTGGTTTTGCACCAGCAACTCCAGCATCCGCGCCACGACATTGGGTTTGGAAATCGTCTGCCCCAGTCCGATGGGCAAACTGGTGTCTTCGTAGGCTTGGTTGACCAGTGCACTGTCCAAGAAACGGTGGCGCTCCACCTCCCCCATGGCCGTGAGCACTGAGGGGTGACCAATGCCCATGCCCGCCAGCTTGCGCACCATGGCCGCACGCACGGCCAAAGAGTCCATGCCCAACCCCAAAGGGGGACTGGGCTTCAAGTGATTTGAACCTCCACCGCTTGACTGATGTGGATTGTTTGCTACACCTGATTTGACCGCAGAAGATGGCTGAGTCGGTCCGGTGTCCAGCCGAACCGGAAAAGTGGGACGGGGTTTGGCTGCCCCTGAGGCGCCCGGTTGCACGCGAGGGGGCTGCTTCATGCCAGACCCTGCAGGGTTTGGGTCAGTCGGCTGGCAGTGGGGGCCCAATAGGGCAGCACCGCGTGGTGTGTCAAATCGACCTGCAACGGTGTGATGGTCGCGTAGCCTTGGGCTGTGGCATGAAAGTCGGTGCCCTCGCCGTCGTCGCGTGCCGCGCCGGCCCCCCCGATCCAATACATGGTCTCCCCTCGAGGACTCTCTTGCGTGATCACCGCTTCGGCGGCATGCCGACGCCCGAGACGGGCGACCTTGAATCCGCGCAAATCGGCCCTGGGCCGATTGGGTATGTTCACATTGAGCAACCAAGGGGCGCTGCTGTGCGCCTGCGCAGAGCCGCCCAGAGGCTGTCCCAGCGTGGGCAGCAACTGGGCCACCAGCTCACCGGCCACCTGTGCCGCACTTTCCAGATGGCCCCAACCTTTCTCGGTCTGCGAAAACGCAATGGCTGGGACACCAAACAGATAGCCCTCCATGGCGGCCCCCACGGTGCCGGAATAGATGGTGTCGTCGCCCATGTTTGCGCCATTGTTGATCCCAGACACCACCAGATCGGGTTTGTATCCGAGCAGTCCCGTGAGGGCAATGTGCACGCAATCAGCGGGCGTGCCATTCACATACCTGAAACCGTTGGCTGCCCGGTGAACATACAAAGGGGAGTGCAAGGTCAGGGCGTTGGACTTGGCACTGTTGTTGTGCTCGGGCGCCACCACCTCGACCTCGGCCAGCCCTTTCAGCACCTCGTAAAGGGCCATGATGCCTGCGGCCTGAAAGCCGTCGTCGTTGGAGAGCAGGATTTTCATGGCGTTCATTCTATTGATGCCTTCCCTTCTGTGCAGAGGTCCCGACAGCGACATTTCAGGCGCTCGCCGCCAAGGCAGGCTGCCTATCATGCTGATGGCTTCTTTTTCCCTGATTTCTGAACGGAGACTCCATGTTTGCCTGGCTGTGCGAAAACCCCACGGGCGTCGATGCCCTGACCTGGAAAGAACTGCCCACCCCTGTGCCGGGTCCTGGCGAGGTATTGCTGGGCATTGAGGCCGCGAGCCTCAACTTTCCAGACCTGCTGATCGTCCAGAACAAATACCAGATGAAGCCCCCATTGCCCTTTGTGCCCGGATCGGAGTACGCCGGCACAGTGGTGGCCTTGGGTGAAGGGGTTCGCCACCTGTCCGTGGGGCAAAAGGTGGCCTGCCTCAGCGGCACCGGGGGATTTGGCACCCACACGCTCGCCAAAGCCGCACTTTGCCTGCCACTGCCGACGGCTTTCCCGGCCATCGACGCGGCGGCGTTCATCATGACCTACGCCACGTCCTACCATGCATTGATAGACCGCGCCACGTTGCAGGCTGGTGAAACGGTACTGGTGCTGGGAGCCGCTGGGGGCGTGGGGACAGCAGCCATTCAGATTGCCAAGGCAGCAGGCGCCCGGGTGATTGCAGCCGCTTCCACCAACGAGAAATGCCACACTTGCCTGCAACTGGGTGCAGACGCCACGCTGAACTACACACAACACGCGCCCGATGGCAGCCTGCGTGAGGAAATCAAACGCCTCACTGACGGCAAGGGCCCCGATGTGGTGTACGACCCTGTGGGCGGGGCATTTGCGGAGCCGGTGTTTCGCAGCATTGCGTGGCGGGGCCGCTACCTCGTGGTGGGCTTTGCCAGCGGCCCCATCCCCAACCTGCCCATGAACCTGCCTCTGCTCAAAGGAGCGTCTCTGGTAGGCGTCTTTTGGGGAGATTTTGCCCGCCGAGAACCCCAGGCCAATGCCGCGATGATGCAAACACTGGCCCAGTGGTACGGCCAAGGCCACATCAAACCCCTGATTCACCAAGCCATGCCGATGGCGGAACTTAAAGAGGCCTACGCCATGATGGGTTCCCGAGGGGTTCAGGGCAAACTGGTGATGGTGAACTGACGTTTCTCGAACAGCCACGAAAAACCCCCTGAAGGCAATGCCTGCAGGGGGTTTTTATCTGGGGAGACCTTGCCCCCGAAATCCGCTCCATTGGGCCACAAGCCCCCATAAGCAAAAACCCGGCCTTGTACCGGGTTTTGCATTTGAGGGAGCGTGACAGGCTCAATCTGCCGACATTCTGTCGTATAAAGCAGACGCTCTACCAACTGAGCTATCGACCCGAAACGATGTACCCATGGCCACACAGCCAGCCACAGAAACAAAAAAGCCCGGCAGAACCGGGCTAAGTTGTTGTTTTATTTGGGGTGACTGATGGGGCTCGAACCCACGACAACCAGAATCACAATCTGGGACTCTACCAACTGAGCTACAGCCACCGTAAGCCTTGCATTATAGCCTGACCCAAAAGGGTTTCGAATGAAATTTGGTTTCTTGAAACCCTTAACTCTGATTCGATGCCGTGACAGCAGGTCGCGGCACTTTCACATCCACTTTCAATCGCTTTTTCAGCAAGCCGTAATAGGCTTGGGCTTCCGCTGCGGCCCACGATTGGCTGTATTGCTTCAACTCCTGCTCCCCCTGCTCTGCTGCTGGTGGCTCTCGGTCCAGTGACCTGAGCAGCTTCATGACAGCGTAGCCTTGTGCACCCAAATCCACGCCCACCCATGTCGGCAGGGTGGCAGTGTCTGCACGCAAGACGGCTGACAGCTCTTTGGGATGCAGCATCTGGGGCTTGTCCCGGGACACCACAATCGCCGGCTGCAATTTCACGGCGCCAGTGGCTTTTCCATCCGCCAGAGCTTTTTCGCCATCCTGCTTGGCCAGCGCCTGGGCTTTCTGGCTCTTCAGCTGAGAAATCACTTGGGCTTTCACCTCCTCGAGAGCCAGGGTATGAGCGGGGCGGTGTGTCAGCACCCGGGCTGCCACCAATTGGTTGGGGGCCGTTTCCACCGCTTCGGTGTTGTTTTTCTTTTCCACCGAGTCTGGGGAAAACAAGGCGGTTAGCAGTTTTTCATTGACAAGGGCCGGGGGCAGACCGGGCACTGGCTGCCGTTTGACACCCTTTGCCACTTCCAATTTGAGCTTCAACTTTTCGGCCACAGGAGCCAGCGCATTGGCCTGCTCGTAGACCAGATTGCCAAAGGTGTCAGCCTTCTCGGCAAACTCCCGTTGAGCGACTTGCTTTCTGAGTTCGCCTTCGATTTCAGACTTGACTTGGGCCAAAGGACGCACCACCGAGGGCTTCACCTCGGTCAACCAGATGATGTGGTAACCGAAATCGCTTTCGACCACCCCCGACACGGCCCCTTTGGCCAGTGAAAATACCGCATCCTCAAAAGGTTTGACCATGGCCCCGCGCTGGAAAAAGCCCAAGTCACCCCCTCCAGGTGCGGACCCGGGATCTTGCGAGTGCTTGCGGGCCAACTCGGCAAACACACCGGGATTCTGGGTGACCTGAGCCAACAACCCGGTGGCCTTGGCTTTGGCGGCTTCACGTTCAGAGGTGCTGGCGGTCGCAGGCGCGTTGACAAGAATGTGGCTGGCCCTACGCTCTTCCTTGCTCGCGTATTGCGCCTGGTTTTGCTCGTAATACGACGCCACATCGGTGTCGCTGATCGTCAATCCCTTGCTCACGGCGTCCAGGTTCAACACCAAGTATTCAACATCGACCTCTTCCTGGGCTTGAAATTGAGAGGGATTGGCGTTGTAGTGGTCGGCCACCTCGGCATCGCTGACATCCACCTTTGACAAATAGGCTGCGGTGTCAAAACGCACCCGCTGCACCTCGCGTCGACCAAAAAACGCTTGCAGCGAGGCTTTGGCTGCCTCAGGAGAGCTCAGGGCCGACGCCACCACCCCCTGAGTGACCTGCCGTTGCGAAAGGTCTTGGCGAACCTGCAATTCAAACATCTCAGGGCTCAGGCCTTGTCCAGCCAACAACTGGCGGTAACGGTCCATGTCAAGGGAGCCATCAGGACGACGCAACGCCGCGATGGTTTCATTCTGCTGCAGATCGCGAGCGAGCTTCTGATCGCTGGTAACCAAGTTCATTTTTTCAGCGGTGACGCGCAACACCCTGTCGCGCACGAGGCGTTCGAGGGTGGCGTAACGAGCGGCATCGGTGTCCAAGAGTTTGGCATCCACGTTGGGCTGACTGGCCCGGATGCGGTCCACTTCGGCTCGGTGGGCGGCATCCCATTCGTCACGCTTGATGGGCTGGCCTGCCACCACCGCCACCGTCTCACCACGGCCATCCATGTTGCGGTATCCGTCTACCCCAACCAACACGAAGGCCGGCACGATGAAAAGGGCCAGCAAAATGCCCATGAGCCGGGTGTTGTTGCGGATGTAATCGAACATGCGTCGTGTCCTGTGGCTGAAGAACTGCGGAAAAATCAATAAAAAAGGCGAACTTCCGTTCGCCTCAGTGCGGGTGATGGTGGGTGCTGAGGGGTTCGAACCCCCGACCTACGCCTTGTAAGGGCGCCGCTCTACCAACTGAGCTAAGCACCCCACCTCAAACTCGTTTGCCTCAAGGCTCAGTTCAGGGCGTCTTTCAAAGCCTTGCCTGCGCGAAACTTGGGAACCTTGGCTTCTTCAATTTTAATCGACTCGCCTGTGCGGGGGTTGCGACCGGCTCGGGCGGCACGCTGACCCACCTCAAAAGTACCAAAACCGACCAAAGAAACGGAACCGCCCATTTTCAAGGTGGCGGCGATGGCAGCGAGGGCGGAATCGAGGGCGCGAGTGGCCGATGCTTTGGAAATGTCAGCATCGTTGGCAATTTGGTCAATCAGTTCTGTTTTGTTCACAAAAATTCCCTCTGTCTGGGGTATTGCGGGTGAAGTGATGGCCAACGCCACCATCTCCCCCGGGGTGTCTGGATTTCAAGGACGCGAATTCTAGACGCATCCCTTGTGCTGGATCGACACGGCGTCAAAAAATGCCGGGGCCGTCAGACTCTGGCCAGCTCAGGGTTGGGTCAAGGCATCGCACACCACGCTGCCACCGATGCTGGAGTACTCCCCCTCGGTGTCTTCTCGCACGATGACCAATGTCCCTCCCCTGGCTGGCGAGAACTGACGCAGCGACGCACCAACGGAGCCGTGATGCCCGGTATGACTTTGGCGGGGCGCAGGTTGACGTATTGGTCGAACTCGTGCCCAAACAGCAAGCCCCACAAGGAAATGAGGTCGCACACGGTGTCGGGCCAGCCAACGGCTGCGAAACAGATGGTATCGGCCGCCGATCTGATTCAAGTCACCCGAGGTGGACGCACCACCAAGCTCACCCCCAGGGCCGTGAGCGCCGTGCCCGCCAAGGTGGTCAGTGTGATCGGCTCGGCAAACAGCAGCCAAGCCAGGCCGGCGGTGCAAGGCGGCACCAGGTACATGAGGCTGGTAACGGATGCGGCCGCACCTCGCTGAATGAGCACATACAGCAAGGAACTGCCCCCCAGCGTCAGCCCGAGCACCGACCACGCCATGGCCCCGGCCAGCTCGCCATTCCAGTGCATGGCCTCGGGCTCCGACAGTGCCAGCGGCAATGTGAACAACAGTGCTGCCCCCAGCTGCACGGTGTTGGCAGTGCGCACGTCACAAGGGGCCACAAACCGCTTCTGGTAGAGAGTGCCCACCGTGATGGCCAGCAATGCCGCCACGGCAAACGACAGGTTCAACCAAGTGGCCTGGTCGCCCGGTCCACCGCTGCCGAACTTGCGCGACACCACCAGCACCAACCCCAGAAATCCCAGCACCAAGCCCAGCCACTGGCGGCGTGACACGGCGCCGTGCACACCTGCGGCGCCCGCTGTGGCCGACAGCCAAACCGCCGTGAGCACGGGTTGCAGCCCCACCACCAGCGCCGACAGACCAGAGCCCATGCCCGCTTTCACAGCGGCCCACACGCCCCCCAGGTAGACGGCGTGCATCAACACACCGGTCGCGGCCAAGTGCCCCCACTGCCCCCGCCCGCTGGGCCAACGCACCCGTGCCCCAACAATCCAAGGCAAAAAGCAGGCGATGGACAGCGCATAACGCACGGCCAGAAATGAAAACGGCGGGGCGTGGGGCATGCCGTAACGTGCCACGATGAATCCCGTGCTCCAGATGAGCACGAACACCGCTGGCATGGCCCGCAACCAAGTGGCGGCAGCGGCGTTGGCAGATGTCGGAACGGCGCTCATTTCGAACGCGCTTTGATCTCAGGCAAGGCCTTTTGCAGGTAATACACCATGGACCACACCGTGAGCACGGCAGACACCCAGATCAGCCAGTGGCCCCACACGGCCGTGTCCACCGCACCAAACAGCACACCGTCGTAAAGCAAGAACGGAATGGCCACCATTTGCACCGTGGTTTTGAGCTTGCCCACCATGTGCACGGCCACGCTTTTGGTGGCGCCGATGATGGCCATCCACTCGCGCAGCGACGAGATGGCGATTTCACGGCCAATGATGATGAGGGCCACGAACACATCGGCCCGCTCCAAGTGCACCAGCACCAGCAGGCTGGCGCAGACCAGGAATTTGTCAGCCACGGGGTCCAGAAACGCCCCGAAAGCCGACGTCTGGTTGAGTTTGCGGGCCAGGTAGCCGTCGGCCCAATCCGTGAGTGCGAACACCACAAACATGACGGTGGCCACCAGGTTGCGCATGGCCATGTCCATGCCCTGCACGTAAAACACCCCCACGATGAGCGGAATGGCCACGATGCGGGCCCAGGTGAGCAGGGTGGGAAGGTTGAAGAACATGCGCGGATTATTCACCACTGCGATCAGTGCAGTGCGCGGTAGATGACGTCGGCCAATTCGGACGAGATGCCATCCACCGTCATCAGGTCTTCCACGCTGGCAGCTGCCACGCCACGCACGCCACCAAAGCGCTGCAGCAGCTTGGCCCGGCGCTTGGGTCCCACACCGGCAATGTCTTCCAGTTTGCTGCCGCCGGTGCGCACCTTGGCGCGCTGGCTGCGCATGCCGGTGATGGCGAAGCGGTGGGCTTCGTCGCGGATTTGCGCCACCAGCATGAGCGCAGCCGAGTCTTTGCCCAGGTACACCTTGTCGCGCCCATCGGCGAACACCAGCTCCTCAAGCCCCACTTTTCGGCCCTCGCCTTTTTCCACACCTGCGATGAGCGACAGGTCCAACCCCAGTTGCTCGAACACCTCGCGGGCCATGCTCACTTGGCCTTTGCCACCGTCCACCAGCACCAGGTCGGGCAGGCGCTGGGCGGCGCTGCTGCCAGCTTGCCCGCCGCTTTCGCGCAGCGCTTCGGCCAGTTTGCCGTAGCGGCGCAGCAGCACCTGGCGCATGGCGGCGTAGTCGTCGCCGGGGGTGATGCCGTCGATGTTGTAGCGGCGGTATTGCGCGCTTTGCATCTGGTGGCCCTCAAACACCACACAACTGGCCTGGGTGGACTCGCCCGCCGTGTGCGAAATGTCGAAGCACTCGATGCGCAGCTGGCCCAAGTCGTCCAGTGGCATGTCCATGGCCTGGGCCAAGGCGCGGGTGCGGGCCTGCTGCGAGCCTTCGTCGGCCAGCAGCCGGGCCAGTTGCAGGTCGGCGTTGGTTTGCGCCATGTCCAGCCAGATGCGGCGGTGTTCGCGGGGGTTGACCACGGCGCTCACCTTCAGCCCGGTTTGTTCGGTCAGCAAGTCCAACAGCCCCGTGTTCACCGGGGCGCCCACCACCAGAATGGGCGGCGGCGGGGTTTGGGTGTAGTGCTGGGCAATGAAGGCTTCCAGCACACGCTGGGCCAGGTCGGTGGCATCGGCAGAAGACGGGGCTTCGTCGCCATCGGCCCAAGTCACAGCGTCTTCCACGTGCACCGGGAAATAAGGGCGGTCGCCCAGGTGGCGGCCACCGCGCACCATGGCCAGGTTGACGCACGCCCGCCCGCCCTGGATGCGCACGGCCAACACGTCCACGTCTTTGTCTGACACGTTGTCCACCGCCTGCTGGTGCAGCACACGCGACAAGGCCGTGACCTGGTTGCGCACCTCGGCGGCCTGCTCAAACTCCAGCTTGTCGGCGTGGGCCATCATCCGGGTCTGCATTTCGTCAAGCACGGTTTGGGTGTCGCCGTTCAAAAAGTTGGCGGCGCGGCGGGCATCGGCGGTGTAGTCGGCCACGCTGATGGCTTGCACACACGGCCCCGTGCAGCGCTTGATTTGGTACAGCAAACAAGGGCGGGTGCGGTTGGCAAACACCGTGTCTTCGCAGGTGCGCAGCCTGAACACCTTTTGCATGAGCTGGATGGTTTCTTTCACCGCCCAGGCACTGGGGTAGGGGCCGAAATACTGGTGCTTTTTGTCCACCGCCCCCCGGTAATACGACATGCGCGGGTAGTCGGTTGGGCTGGCGGGCCCGCCCAGCACCGCCACATCGGTGCCGTGCAACACCGGCAGGCGGCCCACGCGCAGGTAAGGGTAGCTTTTGTCGTCGCGGAACAGGATGTTGAACTTCGGGTTCAACGTCTTGATCAGGTTGTTTTCCAGCAGCAACGCCTCGGCCTCGGAGCGCACCACCGTGGTTTCCATGCGCACGATGCGGCTGACCATGTGGCCGATGCGTGTCCCGTCGTGGTTGCGCTGGAAGTAGGTGGACACGCGCTTTTTCAAGTTGCGCGCTTTGCCCACGTACAGCACCTGGCCACCCTCGTCAAAGTAGCGGTACACGCCGGGCAACGCGGGCAAGGCGGCCACCTCGCGCAGCAACGCTTCGGGGTGCGCGGGTGCAGGGCGGGCGGGGGCCATCACCGGGTCCATCGGCGAGACCGGGGGCAAGGTCGGGTCAGACATGGCTGTATTGTGTCGCGCCATGCCTGCCTCACTGCCCCCCAGCTCGCCACCACCTCCCCATGCCCTTCTGCTTTGGGACGTGTTTTGCCGCGTCATCGACAACCACGGCGACCTCGGGGTGTGCTGGCGCCTCAGCAGCCAACTGGGTGCCCTGGGCCACCGCGTGCGCCTGTGGGTGGACGATGCCAGCGCCCTGGCCTGGATGGCGCCGCACGGCGCCCCCGGTGTTGAGGTGCTCCCCTGGGCACTGTCCGCAGACCCGGTGTTCGTGCGCTCTTTGCCAGTGGCCGGGGTGTGGGTGGAAGCGTTCGGGTGCGAAATTGATTCCAATTTCATAGCTTTCTGCGCTTTATCAGAAAGAGGAAAATGCCAAAATGATGATGAATATCCCGTCTGGATCAACCTGGAGTACCTGACCGCCGAACCCTATGCCCGCCGCTGCCACGGCCTGCCCTCTCCCGTGATGCACGGGCCTGCCGCCGGGCGCACCAAACGCTTTTTCTACCCCGGCTTCACCGAGGGCACAGGCGGTCTGTTGCGAGAGCCCAGCCTGGCCAAGCGTCAGAGGGCGTTCAACCGTGGTGCGTGGCTGGCTGCGCAGGACGTGCCTTGGCAAGGCGAACAGCTGATCAGCCTGTTTTGCTACGAGCCGCCAGCACTGCCCGCACTGCTCCAGTCACTGGCCGAGAAGACACACCCCACCCGGCTGCTGGTCACACCCGGACGCCCCGCCCAGGCCGTGAAGCAGGCGGTGCAGGCCCTGGGCTGGAACGCCAGCGGAGAGGGCCAACTGCACCTGGAGCCGCTGCTGGCCCTGCCCCAACCCGGGTTTGACGAATTGCTGTGGAGCTGTGACCTCAACTTTGTGCGAGGCGAAGACTCTCTGGTCCGCGCCCTGTGGGCGGGCCAACCGTTCATCTGGCACCTCTACCCCCAGGACGACGGAGCTCACTGGCCCAAACTGGAGGCATTCCTGGATTGGCTGCAAGCCCCGGACGACGTGCGCACCGCGCACCACCAGTGGAACGCCAGCGCGCCACAGGGGTTTGCGCTGCCCGAGGCACAAAGACACCAGACCGCTGTGCAAGCGGCCCGCACCCGCCTGTGGGCCCAACCCGATCTGGTGTCACGGCTGCTGGAACACGTGGCCGCAACAGGAGCGAAACAGCAGCCAAGGTAAAATGACGGGTTGACTGGTCAAGCCAGGGCCAGGTGCCCGGGCCACACACCACCCCCGCACCCCGCCCGATCCGGCGGCTTTACCCCCAGAACTGTTATGAAAATCGCTCAAGAAATCCGCGCCGGCAACGTCATCATGCACGGCAAGGACCCCATGGTTGTCCTGAAAACCGAATACAGCCGCGGCGGCCGCAACTCTGCCACCGTGCGCATGAAACTCAAAAGCCTGATCGCCAACTTCGGCACCGAAGTGGTGTTCAAGGCGGACGACAAGATGGACCAGATCATTCTGGACAAAAAAGAGTGCACCTACTCCTACTTTGCCGACCCCATGTATGTCTGCATGGACGCCGAGTACAACCAGTACGAAGTCGAGGCCGAAAACATGGGCGACGCGCTGAATTACCTGGAAGACGGCATGGCAGTGGAAGTGGTGTTCTACGACGGCAAAGCCATCTCCGTGGAACTGCCCACCAGCGTGGAACGTGAAATCACCTGGACCGAGCCCGCAGTCAAAGGCGACACCTCCGGCAAAGTGATGAAGCCCGCCAAAATCGCCACGGGCTTCGAAGTGCCAGTGCCCCTGTTCGTGAACCAAGGCGACAAAATCGAAATCGACACCCGCACCGGCGAGTACCGCAAACGCGTGTGATGCCCAGAAACCGCCAGTGATCGCCAGGCCCCGAAAGGGGCCTTTTTCATGCCCGGCCCCAGCGCTCGGAAACCGCTTGGCCAAGGGATGTAAGCTGACGGCCCGCACATTCTTTCTGCTTGGCCCCACATGGAAACCACCCAAAACCTCAGTACCGATCGCCTGGCAGATGCCTGGGCCGAATTGCAAGCCCATGCCAACCAGGGCACACCGCTGGAAGCCGCAGCGCACCGCCTGGCGTTTGCAGATCCCGAGTTTTTGCTGCGCCGCGAAACGCGGGGCATCCGCATCCAGCTGGAAATGCTCAAACCCGACCTGGCGCAGCAGGCCGCAGGCATCCACAACACGGTGGTGGTCTACGGCAGCGCACGCTTTGTGTCCCAGGAAGAGGCCGAACAACGCGTGGCCCAGGCACAGGCGAGCGGCGACGCCCGCGCCCTGGCCCAGGCACAGGCCCTGCTGCGCAACGCGGCTTATTACGAAAACGCCCGTGCATTCGGAAGGCTGGTGGCCGAACACAGCGCCTGCTGCGCCCCCGAAGACCAGATGTTTGTGTGCACAGGCGGAGGCCCCGGCATCATGGAAGCGGCCAACCGGGGGGCCAGCGAAGGTGGCGCCCCCACCGTGGGACTGAACATTGCCCTGCCCCACGAACAAGGGGCCAATCCATGGGTGTCGCCACACCTGAGCTTCAAGTTCCACTACTTCGCCATGCGCAAGATGCATTTCATGATGCGCGCCAAAGCCCTGGTGGCGTTTCCCGGTGGGTTTGGCACGTTGGACGAGCTGTTTGAAGTGATCACCTTGGTGCAATGCCGCAAGGCCAAGCCTGTGCCCATCTTCCTGTTTGGCAGCCATTACTGGAAACGGCTTTTCAACTTCGAGGTGCTGGTGGAAGAAGGCACCATTTCAGCCGAAGACCTGTCGTTGATCACTTACGTGGACGAGCCCCAAGCCGTGTGGGACGGCATACGCAGCTTCTACGGCATGGCCTGATTGTCCCCACCCCTGTGCGGTTGTCATCAAGCTGGGCTATATTACTGACCCATCGGTCAATAATCTGCGCTCACCTTGACACCCACGCCCACACCCAGCGACGACGTCCGCCACAAACGCGAACGGCGCAAGGATGCCCGCCCCGGCGAACTGCTGAGCGCGGCGCTGGACCTGTTTGTGGAAAAAGGTTTTGCCGCCACGCGTGTGGAGGAAGTGGCCCAGCGGGCTGGCGTGTCCAAAGGCACGCTCTTTCTGTACTTCCCCAGCAAGGTCGATCTGTTCAAAGCCGTGGTCAGGCACCACCTGACAGGCCTCTTCAACGAATGGAACGCCGAGTTTGACAGCTACCAAGGCTCGACCGCCGACATGGTGCGCTACTGCATGCGGCAATGGTGGGAGCGCGTGGGAGCGACCCAGATATCGGGCATCACCAAACTGGTGATGACAGAAGCGCACCATTTTCCGGAAGTGGCCGAGTTTTACCGCCAAGAGGTGATCGTTCCCGGCAACGATCTGATCCGCCGCATTCTGCTGCGTGGGGTGGCGCGCAGGGAGTTTCGCGAGCTCAACGTCGACCATGCCATCTACAGCATCATTGCCCCGATGATTTTCATCATCCTCTGGAAACACTCCCTGGCCCCTTGCTGTGCCATGGGCTCCGACAGCCTGTCCCAGTTGGACCCCAACGCTTTTGTGGCCAGTCAGGCCGACATCATTTTGCAGGGCTTGCAGAACCGCCCGGCGCTTACCCCCCCTGATCTCACATGAACACCTGGTTGAAACGCGCCGCTTGGGCGGTTGTGGTGCTGGCACTGGCTGGCGGTGTGGGCCGTGCCTACCTGACACGGAAAGCCAAAGCCCAGGAAGCCCAGGTGGCCACAGAGCAGCTCAAGGCGCCAGTGGTGTTCGAATTGGCCCAGCCAGACACGGTGACCGCCCGCCAAGGCGTGTTGGTTCAGAGCGTGTCCGTGTCCGGCACGGTCAAGGCCACCCAGTCGGCCACCCTGAAAGCCCGTGTGGCCGGCGAGCTGCAAGGCCTGTCGGTGCGCGAAGGCGACCGCGTGAGTGCCGGTCAGGTGCTGGCCACCGTGGACACCACGGAATACAACGCCCGGTTGCAGCAGGCGCAGCAGCAGGCCCAGGCGGCAGCAGCCCAGGTGGACATTGCCCGGCGCAGCCTTGACAACAACCAGGCCCTGGTGGCGCAAGGCTTCATCTCGCAGACCGCGCTGGAAACGTCTTTGGCCAACCTCCATGCGGCCCAGGCCAACCACCGGGCGGCCCTGGCCGCCCAGGACATCGCCCGCAAATCCTTGGCGGATACCGCGCTGCGCAGCCCCATCGGGGGTCAGGTGTCGGCCAGGCTGGTGCAAAACGGGGAGCGTGTGGGGGTAGACACCCGCGTGCTGGAGGTGGTGGACCTGTCGGCGCTGGAACTGGAGGCCGCCGTGCCACCTGCGCAAGCTGCGCTGCTGGCGGTGGGACAGGACGCACACATCCAAGTGGAGGGCCTGCCCGGGGCCGTTCAGGCCCGTGTGGTGCGCATCAGCCCGGCGGCCCAGGCCGCCAACCGCAGCGTGATGGTCTACCTGAAAGTGGAAACGGCCACCGGCCTGCGCCACGGCCTGTTTGCCAATGGGCTGGTGACCGTGGGCCAACGCACCGGTGTGCTGGTGCCCGCCCAGACGGTGCGCAACGACAAGCCGCAACCCTATGTGCAACAGATTTCCCCTGCGGGTGAAGCCACCCGGGTCGTCCACACGCCGGTGCAAGTGCTGGCCCAGGGCCAAACCCGTGAAGGGTCTGACACCTTGATGTCCATGGTTTCAGGCATAGCAGACAACGCTTTACTGGTAAGCGGAAGAGTCGGTTTTATTCAAGAAAATACGGCTGTCAAACTGCCCACGACCGCTCCCACCCGGCCCTGAGGCCCCACCTTCTGGCAGCCCCCCATGTGGTTCACCCAAGTTTCACTGCGCAACCCGGTCTTCGCGACCATGGTCATGCTGGCCTTTGTGGTCATGGGCTTGTTCAGCTTTCAGCGCCTGCAGGTGGACCAGTTCCCCAGCATCGACTTTCCGGTGGTGGTGGTCACCACCGAGTACCCCGGGGCCGCACCCGAGATCGTGGAGACCGAGGTCACCCAAAAGGTGGAAGAAGCGGTCAACACCATTGCCGGCATCAGCAGCCTGACCTCGAGAAGCTACCAGGGCCAATCGGTGGTCATCATCGAATTTGGCCTGCACATGGAGGCGCGCAAAGCCGCTGAAGACGTGCGCGAAAAGGTGGCCCTGCTGCAGCCCAGCCTGCGCGACGAAGTGAGCGATCCCAAGGTGCTGCGTTTCGATCCGGCGAGCCGGGCCATCTGGTCGGTGGCCGTGTTGCCCGATGCCAGCCAGGGCAAAGCCCCCAACGCCGCCGAACTCACCCAGTGGGCAGAACAGACGTTCAAGAAGCGGCTGGAAAACGTGCGGGGCGTGGGCTCGGTCACGGTGGTGGGGGGCACCAGGCGCGCCATCAACATCGAGCCGCTGCCCCAGGCCATGGAGGCTTTGGGGGTCAGCGCGGCGGAGATCGTCGCGGCCGTTCGCAGCGAAAACCAGGAGGCCCCACTGGGCACCCTGCGCACACAGGACCTGGAGCGCGTGGTGCAGGTGCAGGCCCGCGTGACCAACCCGGCAGAGTTTGCGCAAATCATTGTCGCCCGGCGCAACGGCCAGCCCGTGCGTCTGGGGCAAGTGGCGCGGGTGGTGGACGGCACGGTGGAGCAAGAAAACCTCGCCCTGTACAACGGCGAGCGCACCTTGCTGCTGCAAGTGCAAAAAACGCAGGACGAGAACACCATTGCCGTGGTCAATGGCCTGCAGGCCACCTTGAAAGAGGTGCAGGCCCAGTTGCCGCCAGGCTACAGGCTGCAGGAGGTGCAGGACGGTTCACGTCCCATCCGTGTGGGCGTGGCCAACGTGCGGCAAACGCTGATCGAAGGTGCCATCCTCACGGTGCTGATCGTGTTCCTGTTCCTCAACTCGTGGCGCTCTACCATCATCACCGGGCTGACCCTGCCCATCGCGCTGATCGGTACCTTCATGGTGATGAACCTGTTCGGGTTCACCATCAACATGATCACCCTCATGGCGCTGAGCCTTTGCGTGGGCCTGTTGATCGACGATGCCATCGTGGTGCGGGAAAACATCGTGCGCCACCTGCAGATGGGCAAAACCGCTTACAACGCCGCCATGGACGGCACACGCGAAATCGGACTCGCGGTGCTGGCCACGACGTTGTCCATCGTGGCGGTGTTTCTGCCCATCGGCTTCATGGAAGGGATCATTGGCAAGTTTTTTCACGAGTTCGGCATCACGGTGGCAGCTGCCATCCTGATTTCGATGTTTGTCAGCTTCACGCTGGACCCCATGCTGTCTTCCGTTTGGCACGACCCTGCGGTGCACGGCCACAGCAACCTGCCTGAAGCCCCCCGCAAGGGGTGGTATGACCGCAGTATCGGCCGCCTGACCGGCTGGATCGACCGACTGCAAGACCACTTGGCGGAGGTCTACCAGCATGTGCTGGCATGGTCGCTGCGCCACAAGCTGGCCACCGTGGGCCTGGCGGGCGGGGTGTTCGCGGCCAGCGTAGCACTGGTGCCACTGCTCGGCACCGAATTCGTGCCCAAGGCCGATTTTTCCGAAACCTCGCTCACCTTTCACACCCCGGCGGGTTCGTCGCTGGAAACCACCGAGACCAAGGCCCGGCAGGTGGAAGCCATCGTGCGTGAGTTCCCTGAAGTGCGTTACACGCTGGCCACCCTGAACACGGGCAATGCCCAGGGAAAAATCTACGCCAATGTCTATATCCGGCTGGTGGACCGCAAGCACCGCCAGCTCAACGCCGACCAGTTGTCGGCCCACTTGCGCGAACGCCTTCGCAGCGTGGGTGGCATCAACGTCACCCACGTGGGCTTGCTCGATGGGGTGGGCGGCAACAAACAAATCGAATTTTCGCTTCAAGGCCCTGATCTGCAGGAACTGGAACGCCTCACCCGGCGCGTGACGGACCAGATCCGCCCCACCCCAGGCCTGGTCGACCTGGATTCATCTGTCAAAGACAACAAACCCACCGTGGACCTGCATGTCAGAGGCACCGCCGCGTCAGACCTCGGCGTGGGCGTGAACACCCTGTCGACCGCACTGCGCACCCTCGTGGCGGGACAGACCGTGGGCAACTGGCGCGCCGCCGACGATCAGACGTATGACGTGATCGTGCGTCTGGCCGCCACCGACCGCCAGACACCTCAGGACCTGGCCCGCCTGCCACTGGTGGTGGGCGCACAGGCGGACGGCAGCGCGCGGGTGGTGCGTGTGGACCAAGTGGCCACGGTCACGGAAACGACCGGTGCCAGCCAGATCAACCGCCGCAGCCTCACCCGCGAAGTGTCCATCAACGCCAACGTCTATGGCCGCACGGCCGGCGAAGTCTCCAACGACATCCGCCAGGTGCTCGACGCCACCGCCTTCCCACCCGGATACCGGTATCAATTCGGTGGCTCCACCAAAAACATGCAAGAGTCGTTCGGGTATGCCGTGTCCGCACTGGCCATGGCCATCATCTTCATCTACATGATCCTGGCCAGCCAGTTCAAGAGCTTTCTGCAACCCCTGGCGCTGATGACCTCGCTCCCGCTCACCCTGATCGGCGTGGTGCTGGCGCTGATGATGTTCGGCTCCAGCATGAGCATGTTCTCGGTCATCGGCATCATCATGCTCATGGGCCTGGTGACCAAAAATGCCATCCTGTTGGTGGACTTTGCCATCCGCGCCCGGGAGGGCACACCCGATCACCCGGCCATGGGCCGCACCGAAGCCCTGCTGCTGGCCGCCAAAGTCCGGTTGCGCCCCATCCTCATGACCACACTGGCCATGGTGTTCGGCATGGTGCCACTGGCGTTCGCGCTGTCAGAGGGCTCGGAACAGCGCTCCCCCATGGGCCAGGCCGTCATAGGAGGCGTCATCACATCGTCCATTCTCACCCTGGTGGTGGTGCCTGTGGTGTATTGCTACATGGACGACCTGGGCCAGTGGCTGCGCCGCAAGTTCGGTGCGCCGGTAAAATCAGGAACCATCGGTTAACATACCCCACGGAGTATAAAAGTGAACACGACCAGCACCACGCCCCCCCCCGTCAGCCTCGACGTCACCAAGGCCCGTTTCAACATGGTCGAGCAGCAGGTTCGCCCCTGGGATGTGGCCGACTCCGCCGTGCTGGACCTCCTGGCCAGCCTGCCCCGCGAGGACTTCGTGCCCGAGGCCTACCGAAACATGGCCTTTGCCGACTTGGACACCCCATTGACCACGCCTGCCGAACCGGGCAAATGCATGCTCTCGCCCAAGGTCCAGGCCCGCTTGCTGCAAGATGCCAAGGTGAAAACCACCGACAACGTGCTGGAGATCGGCACCGGCTCGGGCTATCTGGCCGCCATGCTGGGCAAGCAGGCCCGCAGCGTGCGCAGCATTGAAATCGACGGTGCACTCGCCGCACAGGCGCGCAACAACCTGCAGCGCGTGGGCATCACCAATGTTGACGTGGTACACGCCGATGCGGCCGCAGAAGGCTTCAAGGCCTGTGAAGCACAAGCCCCTTACGACCTCATTCTGCTGAGTGGCTCGGTGGCCGAGGTTCCCGCCGATCTGCTGGCCCTTCTCAAAGTGGGCGGACGCCTGCTGGGCATCGTGGGCGATGAACCCGTGATGCGCGCCACCCTGGTCACACGCGCCACCGACACGGCCTTCACCACCGAACAGCCCTGGGACTACACAGCCCCTCGCCTGCTGCACTTCCCGCATCCCGACCGTTTCCGCTTCTGAGCGCACAGGACCCTATGCAACAACTGCAAGCCAGCCAAGTGGCCGACTGGGCCAAACAACAGGCAGCGGCCCACCCGTCCCTGGTGCCCATCGTTCTGGATGTGCGCGAAGCCTGGGAGGTGCAAACCGCGTCGGTGCCCAACGAAGAAGCCACCCAAGGATTCAAACTGGTGCACATGCCAATGCGCAACGTGCCTGCCCGCTACCCCGAACTGGACCGCCACCAGCCTGTGGCCTGTCTGTGTCACCACGGTGCGCGCAGCATGCAGGTGGCTTACTTCCTGGAACAGAACGGATTCACCCAGGTGGTGAACATTCAAGGGGGTATCCACGCCTGGGCCAGCGAACACGACCCTCGCATTCCCTTGTACTGACCCTGCGGCCCCGCCTCAGCCCCACACGCCCTCTCCAGGACTCCGACATGACTGCTCCGCTGTTTGACACACGCTCCCCTTCTTCTGCCCTTCGTGCACCGGCACGCGCCCATCGCCTGTGGAGCCGTGTGGGTCTGGCCGTGGGCTTGATGTGTCTTGGTGGAGCGGCCCAGGCACAGTCGCTGACGGCACTGTACGAACTCGCCCGGGGGTTCGATGCCACCTACCAAGGTGCCAAGGCCTCCTACGACGCCGCACAGGCCAAAGCCGATCAGGCCCGAGCAGGCCTCCTGCCCACCGTGGGACTGTCCTCATCGGCATCGTGGAGCGATGTGAACAACGCCGCTCCCGTGGCAGACCGCAACGTCAACTCCCGCAACGTCGCCGTGGCGGCCAGCCAGCCGCTGTACCGTCCCGCCAACCGGCTGAGTTTCGAGCAGGGCCAGAAGTCCCTGCTGATCGCGCAGGCGCAGCTCAAGGCGGCAGAGCAGGACCTGGTCGTTCGCACCACACAGGCCTACTTCGACGTGCTGGCAGCACAAGACACCCTCACCTTTGTGAAGGCACAAAAAACCGCCGTGGCGGAACAACTGGCCTCTGCCAAACGCAACTTTGAAGTGGGCACCTCCACGGTCACCGACTCTCGGGAAGCCCAGGCCAAATACGACCTGGTGGTGGCTCAGGAAATCGCGGCGGAAAACGACTTGCGCGTGAAAAAACTCGCGCTCGATCAACTGGTGGGCAAAACCGGCACCACCCCCCATCCGCTGACACTGCCCGTGTCGCTGCCAGCCACCACACCAGACGATGTGGGCCACTGGGTCAACCTGGCAGAAACCGGCCACCCAGGGGTTCTGCAGGCCCAAAATGCCCTGGAGATTGCCCAGCTGGAAACCCAAAAGGCCCAGGCCGGTCATGGTCCGACACTGGACCTGACAGCACAGTACCAAGTGTCCCGTGCACCCTCTTCCACCACAGGCAACCCGTTGCGCAGCAACACGGCCACGGTGGGGCTGTCGTTCAACCTGCCCTTGTTCGCGGGTTACGCCATCCAGAACCGGGTCAAAGAAACGTTGTCTTTGGAAGAGAAATCCCGCGCCGATCTGGATGCTGCCAAACGCACCGTGGCCCAGGCCACACGCTCGGCGTTTTTCGGTGTGGAGTCGGGCAAGGGCCAGGTCAAAGCGCTTGAAGCCGCGGAAGCCTCCAGCCAGAGCGCGCTTGATGCCAACAAACTGGGCTACCAAGTGGGGGTGCGCATCAACATTGACGTGTTGAACGCCCAGAGCCAGCTGTTCCAGACCAAACGCGACTTGGCCGTGGCCCGTTACAACGTGTTGCTGGGCGGGTTGAAGCTGCGCCAAGCCAGTGGCAGCCTCGGCCTCGATGACCTGAACGCGGTCAACGCCCTGGTGGCAAACTGAGCAGACGGATCACCTCGGCCGCCATGCGACGGGCAGCCCCTCGGTGGGCCTGGGCAAAGCCCACTGCAGCCGAAGCCGCCTGGCTTCGCTGCGACGGGGTCTCGCTCAGCCAGCGGACGGCGGCATCGACCCCCTGAGCCATGTCTGCCACCCGGACGGCGGCACCGGCTGCCAGGGCCTGGTCCGCAGCCTCGGCAAAATTGTGGGTGTGGGGGCCCAACACCAACGGACAACCGCAGGCAGCGGCCTCGATCAGGTTCTGTCCACCGTAAGGCCCATAACTTCCGCCCAGCAAAGCCACATCGCTCAGTGCGTAGTACAGGGCCATTTCGCCCAGAGAGTCCCCGAGCCAGACCGTTGGCAAGGGGTTGGGCGACACACCGCTGTCTGGCATCGGTCCGGACGAGGTCCAGGCGCTTCTGCGCACACAGCCGAAGCCCTGTGCCTGCACCAGCCGGGCCACTTCATCAAAGCGCTGAGGATGCCTTGGCACCACCCACCACCGAATTTGCTGGCGGCCCAGGTCATCACCATTTGTAGCACCCTGCGCTTGACCAGCCTGCGTCAATCGCCTTATTTCCTCTAAAAATTGAAGCTCCTCACCCTCGCGACTGCTGGCGAGCAGCACGGTGGGTGGCCACCCGCCAGGTGCCGCTGACCGCCAAGCCGCTGCCTGGGCCAACTGGGAAGATTCGGGCGTGGCATCGTATTTGAGATTGCCCCAGGCCCCCATCGCCGGGGCACCCAACTGGCGCAGGCGCTGGGCGTCCGCAGCGGTTTGGGCACACACCTGTGCCAGCCCGCTGTAGGCTGGACGAGACAAAGTGGACCAGCGCTGGGCTTTGGCCAAAGACACCTCGTTCAGACGGGCGTTGGCCAGCATCAGTGGGATGCGGTGCACACCGCAAGCCGCCACCAGTTGGGGCCAGACCTCGGTTTCCATCAAAACCCCCACATGGGGCCTGAAATGCGTCAGAAAGCGGCGAACCGCCGCTGGGGTGTCCCACGGCAACCAGGTCTGCACATCGCCGGGTTGCAAGCACTTCTCGCCTTCGGCACGGCCCGTGGCCGTGGTGTGGGTGAGCAAAAGACGCATGTCTGGCAGGGCTTCGCGCAGCGCATTCACGAGCACGGCTGCGGCACGGGTCTCGCCCAACGACACCGCATGCACCCATACCAGTGGGGCTCCCTGCGGCAGCATCGGGCGTTCGGGCAAATCGCGGCCAAAGCGCTGCGCCACGTGTTGGGCGTACCCGGGCTCGACCCTGGCGCGCCGGCGCAACTTGACCCGCAGCAGCGGCTGCAGCACCCCCATCACCCCGGCGTAAAGGTGCAGGGCGCAGCGCTCGCGCAGGTTCACGTTGCCGTGCCCCCGGCCCACAGCTGGCGATACACCGCCCCAATGCCATCCGCTTCGGCCTGAAGAGAGAAATGGTGGGCCACACGCGCGCGGGCGTGTTGCCCCATGGCCTGCAAGGCTTCGGGCCGGGCCAGCAGCTGCGCCAGGGTGTGGGCCAACGCATTGGCATCCCCGGTGGGCACCAACTCGCCGTTGACGCCTGGCTGCACCAGTTCTTCGAAAGCACCGGTTCGAGAACAGACCAGTGCACACCCGGTGGATGCGGCCTCGAATGGCGTCAGCCCAAAGGGTTCGTACCGGGGACAGGCAACGCACAGCAGGCACCGCTGGTACCAGCGGTGAATCTCGCCAGACGGTATTTCGCCCAGAAACACGATGCGGTCGCTCAGCCCGGCCGCGGCAATGCGCGCCTTCAGTTCGGCCTCGTAAGCTTGGTGCTTGGGCTGGGCCAAGCCTGCAATGACGGCGGTGAAATCGGGAAACCGGGGCAGCACCTGCAACATGGCGTCCACATAGACATCGGTGCCCTTGTCATGCCGCACGCGGCCGAACACGCCGATGCCGTAGCGTCCGGGCAACCCACTCTCGGCCCAGGCATGGGTTTTGTCTGCGGGTGCAAACCGTGCCAAGTCGATGCCGTGGTGCACCACGGCCGTGGTGTTGGGCACACAATCGGCCGCCTTTCGGGTGGTGGCAATGACGGCATCCATGCGCGAGATCAACCAGCGAGGAATGGCCCCGTGCACGTGTTGTGCCGCCGAGGTGAACACCAGCTTGACGGGCAACCGCAACACATCCCGGGCCCACAAGCCCGCCATCATTTCGGGGTCGCGCCGCACGTGCCAGATGCGAAAAGGCCGTCCGGCCGGTGGTTGGCGGGACAACCGGATGGCCTGCCCCAGGGTGAGCCCCGGCACACCGTTGGACTGCGTGGTGCCGCAGTAGCCCAGCCGCCACTGCGTCATCTGCAGCGGCACCAACGCATTCACCGTGGCAGAAACCCCGGTGTAGCGCTTTTTCAGGTTGAACACGATGACCTCAGGGTCATCACTCAGGCCGGGGTGCAAAGGCATGCGAGCGAACCAGGCCAATCAGTGAGCCGAGGCACCCACCACCGCATCGGGTTTGACGGATTTGAGCAGCGCCAGCATTTCGGCCTCGATGCGGTGCAACGCCTCGGGCGTGTGCCCCTCAAAGCGCAGCACCAGCACCGGGGTGGTGTTGGACGCCCGAATCAAGCCGAAACCATCGGGCCAATCCACCCGCAACCCGTCGATGGTAGACACCTTGGCAGGTGCGGCAAAGACAGTGCCCTGCAACTGCTGGACCACCGAGTAGGGTTCGCCTTCTGCGCACGCCACGTTCAACTCGGGCGTGCTGAAGCTGGTGGGCAACGCGTCGAGCACCGCCGAGGGGTCGGCCGAGCGACTCAGGATCTCCAGCAACCGGGCACCGGCATAGGTGCCGTCGTCAAAGCCGTACCAGCGCTCTTTGAAGAAAATGTGACCGCTCATTTCGCCTCCCAGGGGGGAGTCGATTTCTTTCATACGGGCTTTGATCAGGGAGTGCCCTGTCTTGAACATCTCGGCCACGCCCCCCGCAGCCTCGATGGCAGGGGCCAGGCGCTGTGTGCACTTCACGTCAAACAAAATGGTCCCGCCCGGCACCCGGCTGAGCACGTCCTGAGCAAACAGCATGATCTGGCGGTCGGGGAATATGTTGTTGCCCTGGCGGGTCACAATGCCCAGCCGGTCGCCGTCGCCATCGAACGCCAAGCCCAACTCGGCATCCGAAGCGGCCAAGGCGGCCATCAGGTCTTTCAGGTTTTCCGGCTTGCTGGGGTCAGGGTGGTGATTGGGGAAATGGCCATCCACTTCGCTGAACAACTCTGTCACGTCGCAGCCCAAAGCGCGGAAGATGCCAGGCGCAGAGGCCCCCGCCACCCCATTGCCGCTGTCCACCACAATCTTCATGGGACGCGCCAGCTTCACATCGCCCACGATGCGGGCACAGTAGTCTTCATCCACGCGCGCACTGCGGATGCTGCCGCCCGGGACCAACTGCCAGCTCTCGCCTTCGATGGTACGGCGCAGCGCCTGAATTTCATCACCGTAAATCGCCCGGCCCGCCAACACCATCTTGAAACCGTTGTAATCCTTGGGGTTGTGGCTGCCGGTGACCTGAATGCCACTCTGACACAGGGTGTTGGCTGCGAAATACAGCATGGGCGTGGTGACCAGCCCCACGTCAATCACCTGAACCCCGGCAGCGGCCAGCCCCCGCATCAAAGCCTGGCTCAGCCCCGGACCGCTGAGGCGGCCGTCGCGCCCCACCGCCACGGTCTTTTCGCCCTGCGCCATGGCGGCGGTCCCAAAGGCCCGGCCCAGGGCTTCGGCCATGGGTTCATTGAGGTCGGAGGGCACAACGCCCCTGATGTCATAAGCCTTGAAGATGGAGGCGGAAACGTGCATGTGAGTCCCTTGAGATTGGCTGAAATGGATAGCGCGCTGGCATTGTAGGCGGGGCCAGATGTCCGTATCTGGCCATTCTTCAGGCGGGGTCTGTGTACCATGGCCCGCATGCCAGTCACCCCAGCCACCACACCGCCCCACGGCCTGCGACACGGGACCGCCTCCCATCTGGTGGACGACGCAGAGGGCTGCTATCTGGCCCTGGCGGCAAGGGACGCACGTTTCGACGGCAGCTTTTTCACGGGTGTCACGTCCACCGGCATTTATTGCCGCCCTGTGTGCAAGGTTCGCACACCGCAACGGGGCAACTGCCGCTTTTTCCGCTTGGCCGCACAGGCCGAAGCGGCGGGCTTTCGCCCTTGCCTGCGCTGCCGCCCGGAATTGGCCCCCCAGGCTCAGGCCTGGTCCACCCAGGATGCCACCGGCGCGCTGCTCGCCCAAGCCTGTCGCCTGCTGGAGCAACCCGACTTGGTGTGGGACCGTGATGGCACCCACGGGCTCACCGTGGCCTCACTGGCCCAACGGTTGGGCGTGAGCGACCGGCACCTGCGCCGCATGTTCCACGAGGGGTTGGGCATTTCACCCTTGCAGTACCTGCAAACCCAACGCCTGCTCACCGCCAAACAACTGCTGGCCGACACCCCCATGCCGATGACCGATGTGGCCATGCTTTCCGGTTTTGGCAGCGTGCGCCGCTTCAACGACGCCCTGAAAAAGCACTACGGACTCAGCCCTGGCCACATGCGGCGGGCCCTCCCCAGCACCCCCCGCCAGCCCGGTGCCCGCGTGACACTGGCCTACCGCCCGCCTTATGCCCTCCAGCCCCTGCTGAAGTTCCTGGCCGACAGGGCGCTGCCTGGGGTGGAGCTGGTCGACCCCGAGCGGCTTACCCTCACCCGCACCCTGCGATTGGATGCCCCCCACCGCACCCACACGGGATGGCTGCGTGTGGTGTTCGACCACGCGCAACCCAAAGCCCACTTGGAAGTGAGCGAAGGCCTGTGTGGGGTGCTGCCCACCGTGATTCGCCGGGTGAAGCACTGGCTGGACCTGGATGCCGACCCCGCAGCCATCGACCGCACACTGGCACGCAGTTTTCCCCACACCGCCGGTGTTCGACTGCCCGGCAGCCCGGACGGGTTCGAACTCGCCCTACGTGCCGTGTTGGGGCAGCAGGTCACGGTGCAGGCGGCCCAAGTGTTGCTGGCCCGGGTGGCCCGCAGCTTGGGCGACCCCATCGAAACGCCCTGGCCCGAACTGTCCTTGCTCCCTCCCACCCCAGCCCAGCTGCTGCGGGCCGACGACGACCGCCTGGGAACCCTGGGCGTCATCCGGCAGCGGCAACGCGCACTGAAAGCCGTGGCCCACGCCATGGTGCACGGTCAGCTTGTGCTGCAACCCGGCGCAGACCCCCATACAACGGAAAAAACCCTGCTGAGTCTCCCTGGGCTGGGCCCCTGGACCGCCAGCTACGTGCTGATGCGCGCCCTGCATTGGCCTGACGCCTTCCCGTCTGGCGACGCCGCACTGCAACACGCACTGGGCACACGCCAATCGCCACAAGCCCTCAAAGCCACGGAGCAGCTGGCCTGCGGCTGGCAGCCCTGGCGCAGTTACGCGGCCATGTGCCTGTGGCATGGCACGCCACCCGTCAGGACAGCAGAAGTTACCAATTTTCATAGCTAACTACACTTATCTGTAAAGCGATAAATGCCATTTTCATTATGAAATTTAAAATCCCATTGGTCAGCCATGCTTTTTCCACCCCACTGGGAACCATGTGGGCGGCTGCCTCTGCACAAGGTTTGGCCGGGCTGTGGTTTGAAGATCAGCGCCACCTGCCAGATGAACTCCTGCACTGGACGCCCGCGCCGACCCACCCCGTGCTGCGGCTCACGGAAGTGCAGGTGAACGCGTACCTGAACGGCCAGCGTCAGGACTTTGACTTGCCACTGGACCTGAGCCATGGCACCGACTTCCAGCGCGCCGTCTGGAATGCGCTGCGGCTGATACCGGTCGGTCAAACCCAAAGCTACGCGGGCCTCGGCCATCTGATCGGCAAACCCGGCGCCTCCCGAGCCGTGGGCGCGGCCGTGGGCCGCAATCCCCTCAGCGTCGTGGTGCCCTGCCACCGTGTGCTGGGTGCTCAAGGCGAGTTGACTGGCTACGCCGGTGGACTGGAACGCAAACAGGCCTTGCTCCGCATCGAGGGCGTGCTTTGAAGCGCCCGTTGGCGTCGCCCCCCGCCTGGGCCAAAGACTTCTTCTTGCTGGCCGCCATTTGGGGCTCGTCATTCCTGTTCACGCGGATGGCCGCCTTGGATTTCGGCATTCTGCCCACCGCTGCAGGCCGGGTCACGATCGCATCACTCTGCCTGCTGCCGCTGCTGCACTGGCGCGGACTGACACCCCAACTCCGACAACACTGGCGACTGGTATTCACCGTGGGTTTGCTCAACTCGGGCATCCCATTCGCCTGCTACGCCTACGCACTGCTTTACATCACCACGGGCCTGTCCTCGATCCTCAACGCCACGGTTCCCCTGTTTGGCGCACTGGTGGCATGGGTGTGGCTCAAGGACCGTCCCAATGGCAGCCGCATGGCGGGGCTGGCCATTGGCTTCGTGGGAGTGGCCATGCTCGCCTCAGGCAAAGCAAGCTTCAAACCCGACGCGTCGGGCACGGCATCGGGGTGGGCCGTGATCGCTTGCCTCACGGCCACACTGTGCTACGGCATCGCAGCCAGTTTCACGCGCAAACACCTGGCAGGCCTGTCACCTCTGGTCACGGCCACTGGCAGCCAGTTGGGTGCCACAGTGGGGCTGAGCATTCCTGCTCTGATGACTTGGCCTGCCACCACACCCGGGCCACAGGCTTGGTTGGCATTGCTGGCATTGGGCGTGGTGTGCACCGGTGTGGCTTACATCCTCTACTTCCGGCTCATCGAAACCGCAGGCCCGGCCAAAGCACTGTCTGTCACGTTTCTGGTGCCAGTGTTTGCGATTGTGTACGGGGCGATATTGCTGAACGAAGCGGTCACGACCTGGATGCTGTTGTGCGGCGTCGTGATTTTGGTGGGCACAGCCTTGTCGGCAGGACTTTGGGGCAAAAGACACTGAGCACTCAGTGCTTAAAGGTCACCACCTGGCCCCCGACACAGAAAAGACAAATGAAAAAGCCTGCAACTCTTTCGAATTGCAGGCTTCCAATGGTTGGCGGAGTGGACGGGGCTCGAACCCGCGACCCCCGGCGTGACAGGCCGGTATTCTGACCAACTGAACTACCACTCCAATGCTTCAAAGCGCATTTGCACTTTGAAATGCCTGACTGCTTTTCAGCAAATCTGGCGACCCTACGGGGATTCGAACCCCGGTACTCACCGTGAAAGGGTGATGTCCTAGGCCTCTAGACGATAGGGTCATAACCTAAAACTTAGCTTTAAATTGTAGCACATTTTGGTGGAGGTAAGCGGGATCGAACCGCTGACCTCTTGCATGCCATGCAAGCGCTCTCCCAGCTGAGCTATACCCCCAACAGGTCTACAATTTAGCGTAATCACTTACGCTGCAGCACAGCCTCAAATTATAGTGATGTTTTTACGCTTTTTGCAAGCACCCCAAAACTTTTTCTCTGCCTTGCAATTCGAGCACGGCATCCAAGCTCGGTGTCTGCGAAGTCCCCATCACCAACACGCGCACAGGCATCGCCAATTGAGGCATCTTCAGGGCGTGTGCCGCCAGCACGTCCTTGATCACAGCCGAAATGCTGGCTTTGTCCCAAACGCAATCGGCCAGACGTCCCGCCAATGCCTGCACAGCGGGTTTGATCGCTGGGGTGACGTGCTTGACAAGCTCTTCTTCATGGGGAGTCACCGGCCCATAAAAAGCGGCGCACCAACCTGCGAGAGCCAACGTGGTGTCGCAGCGGTCCTTGAAGAGCTGACACAGCCGAGGCAAGCGATCGTCTGCCGACAGGCCTTTCACCGCCAGCAGCGGGGCTACCAGGGCCGCCAACTCCTCATCCGACGTGCTTTTGATGTGCTGCGCGTTCACCCAACGCAGTTTGGCTTCATCGAACTGGGCCGCGCTCTTGCCCAAGTGGTCCAGATTGAACCACTCCAGGAACTGCTTGCGACTGAAAATTTCATCGTCGCCATGGCTCCACCCCAGGCGGGCCAAGTAGTTCACCATGGCGTCTGGCAAATAACCTTCTGCCTTGTATTGCGTCACGGCCTTGGCACCATTGCGCTTGCTCATCTTTTCGCCTTGCTCATTGAGCACGGTGGGCAAATGGGCGTAGACGGGCGGCTCTTTCCCCAGCGCTTTGAAGATATTGATCTGGCGCGGGGTGTTGTTCACATGGTCGTCACCCCGAATCACATGGGTGATAGCCATGTCGATGTCATCCACCACGACACAAAAGTTGTAGGTCGGCGTGCCGTCCGGACGGGCGATGACCAGATCGTCCAGTTCAGCATTTCGTATTTCAATGCGGCCTTTGACCTTGTCGTCCCATGCCACAACGCCCTCCGATGGGTTGCGAAAACGCAGCACAGGCGCCACACCGGTCGGCGCAGGGGGAAGGGTTTTGCCTGGCTCGGGTCGCCAGGTGCCGTCGTAGCGGGGTTTTTCTTTGGCGGCCATTTGCCGCTCGCGCAAGGCATCCAGTTCTTCCACGCTCATGTAGCAGGGGTAGACCTGACCACGGGCCTGCAATTCGGCCAGCACCGCTTTGTAGCGGTCCATGCGCTGCATTTGGTAAAACGGCCCCTCGTCATGCGTCAAACCCAACCAGGCCATGCCCTCCAGAATCACGTCCACCGCCGCCTGGCTTGACCGCTCCAGATCGGTGTCTTCGATGCGAAGGATGAAGTCCCCCCCCGTAGACCGGGCGAATGCCCAGGGGTACAAAGCGGATCGGATGTTGCCGAGGTGAATAAAGCCGGTGGGCGATGGGGCGAAGCGGGTACGGGTTTTCAAGGTCATGAGAAATTGGCAAAGCCGCCGGACAGGCGGCTTTCAAGGTTGGGGATACACAAGGCGTACACAGCATGGGCCTCGACAGTGGCCCATTGCGGCCTCAGGCATCTTGGGTGGTGGTATTGGGCAACGTCAGACGAGACGAATCCGCCAGCCCTTCTGGCGCTTCCACCCGTCCCTGATTGAGACGGGCGATGTCTGCTGGCTGTATGTCTCCAGTGCAATACACGCCATCGAAGCAAGAGGCGTCAAATCCGGCGATGGCGGGGTTGAGCGAACCAACCGCCACTTTCATGGCATCGACGTCCTGATAAATCAGCGCGTCGCACCCGATGATCTGGCGCACCTCCTCCACCGTGCGGCCATGGGCCACCAATTCTCCGGGGGTGGGCATGTCAATGCCATAGACGTTGGGGTAGCGAACCGGGGGGGCTGCGCTGGCCATGTACACCTTGTTGGCGCCCGCGTCCCGCGCCATCTGGACAATTTCCCGGCTGGTGGTCCCGCGCACAATCGAGTCATCCACCAGCAGCACGTTGCGGCCACGGAATTCACTGGCAATCACATTCAGCTTCTGGCGAACCGATTTCTTCCTCACACCCTGACCCGGCATGATGAAAGTGCGCCCCACGTAACGGTTCTTGACAAACCCCTCTCGGTACGGGAGTCCCAGCAAATGGGCCAATTGCATGGCACTCGGGCGAGACGATTCGGGGATGGGAATGACCACATCGATCTGAGCTGGGGGCACTGTGGAAATCACCCGCTTCGCCAGTGTTTCGCCCATGTTCAGTCGAGCCTGGTAAACCGATATGCCATCGAGCACCGAATCGGGACGCGCCAAGTACACATACTCAAAGATGCAAGGGGAAAGCACCACCTTGTCGGCGCATTGGAGGGAATGCACCTTGCCCGACAAATCCACAAACACCGCCTCACCGGGTTGGATGTCGCGGTCAAATGCCATACCCAGCCCTTCCAGGGCCACAGACTCGCTGGCCACGGCCACCTGACCGTCGCCATGGCCAATGCACAGGGGGCGAATGCCATAGGGATCACGGAAAGCCAGCAAACCGTGGCCCGCGATCAGCGCCACCACAGCGTAAGAACCGCGGATGCGCTGATGCACCCCCCTGACCGCCGCAAACACGTCGGGGGGAGACAGGGGAAGTCCACGGGTGGTACGCTCCAACTCATGTGCCAGCACATTGAGCAACACCTCGGAGTCGCTGTCGGTGTTGATGTGTCGGTGATCGGTGCTGAACAGCTCGGCTTTCAGCGCGTGCGCATTGGTCAGGTTGCCGTTGTGCGCCATGACCAGACCAAAAGGGGCATTCACATAGAAGGGCTGCGCCTCGTCTTCGCTCTGGGCATTGCCTGCCGTGGGGTAACGCACTTGGCCCAACCCCACATTGCCAGGCAAGGAACGCATGTTCCGGGTGCGGAACACATCGCGGACCATGCCCTTGGCTTTGTGCATGTAAAACTTGTGACCGGATTGGGTCACGATGCCTGCGGCATCTTGCCCACGGTGCTGCAACAGCAGCAAAGCGTCATAAATCAGCTGGTTGACTGGGGCGTTGCTGACCACGCCGACGATTCCACACATCAGGACACCACCTTTAAAAATTCTTCGGGCAACAGGACTCTGGCTTGATTGGCCATCACCATCAGCACCTGCGCCAAGCGAGACTCCAGCCAGACACTCTCTCGTGCCCAAGGGGTCAAGCCCACCACAAACGCTGCAAACACCAACAAAATCAGTCCACGGGCCATGCCAAACAGGCTGCCCAGCACACGGTCCACGGGACGCAAACCCACCTTTTCAGCGACCTTTCGAACCAGCCAAGACACCAACCCGAATCCGAAAGCGCTGGCCACAAACACGGCCAGAAAGCCCACCACGGTCTTCAGGGCTTCAGATGCGCCCTGTAGCGGCAGCCATGCTGCGGCGTCTGCGGCAAACCATTTCGCGAGCACAAAAGCGGCCACCCAGCCCAACAGAGAAAACACCTCGTACAAAAACCCGCGCCAAGCGCCCAGCATCATCGACAACAGCATGGCCGTGGCCAACACGGCATCCACCACGTTCATGGGGTGAGCGTCACAACGTCAGGATGGCCGCCGAAATGCCCAGGCCCTTGGCTTTGGCAGCGGCCTTCTCGGCCTCGGTGCGGCTGGAAAAAGGCCCCAGGCGCACGCGTGTGCGCTTGCCATCGGGCGTATCGGCCACATGGGTATAGGTTTTCAGGCCAGCGCGCTCCAGCTTGAGCCGGACCTGCTGAGCCATTGCCGTCTCGGCAAAGGCCCCCACTTGCACAATGAAGCGCTCCGAACCCTGCGTCGCGGTGGAAGCGTCACGCCCCGTCAGCAACGCCTGGGCTCGCGCACTTTCCTTCGCGACAACAGCAGGTGCGGTTGGCGCGGGTGGAACTGCCTTCTTGGGCGCCGGAGCGGCAGGCGCAGCCACTGCGGTTTGTGGCGGCGGAGAGACCGGACGCGCTGGCACAACCTCTTCGTCAGACAAGGCATCTGCAGGTACCGGCAGCGGCTTGGCGGACGATTCAACGACCTCTTCGCTCTGTGACAAAGAGCGCTCGGTGACGACGGGCTCAGCCACCGCTGGCGTCACCTTGCCCTGGTTTTTGGCGGCCTGGCGCGAGGGAATTTCGATCGGAACGTCCACCGGGATGGGCCGCGGCTGCGTGTCGAACAACAACGGAAACACCACCACCCCTGCCAACACCAGCACACTGGCCCCCATCAGGCGGTGCTTGGCCCGCTGTCGCACCACTTCGATGGCGGGAGGCGTGGCAGGCACTGCGGCAGGGGCTTTACGGGGCTTGAACATGCGTGGGATGGACGGTGGTCTGGGCACACACGTGGCGGGAGCGGCCACGGGTCAGCGGGATCACGACGAAAGGTGTTTTGCGGTCAAACGCGGGGTGCCGTTCACCAGCACACCCCCCACGGTAAAGAACGATCCGAAGACCACAATTCTATCAGTGGGGTCCGCATCGGCCACTGCCGCGTTGAGCGCTGCCATGGGCGCATCGAACACGCCACCCACGCCACCTTTGCGGCCCGGCAGGTTGAGCCACTGGGCCTGCAAGTCAGCGGCTTTGCTGGCCCTTGGCGTGGGGAGATCGGTGAAATACCAGTGGTCCACCAGAGGGGCCACCTTGGCCAACATGGGGGCCAGATCCTTGTCGGCCATGGCTCCCAACACCGCACGGGTGACGGGGTAATACCCCATGGCATCGAGATTGGCCGTGAGCGCCGCCACCGAGTGGGGGTTGTGCGCAACGTCCAACACCAGCGTTGGCTGGCCAGGCACGATCTGGAACCGCCCGGGCAGCTCCACTTGCGCCAGGCCCTGCCTGACGGCCTGCGCGGTCACGGGCAAGCTGGGCCGCAGCGTCTCCAACACCGCCAGCACACCCGATGCGTTCAGCAACTGGTTGGCCCCCCGCAAGGCCGGGTAAGCCAAACCGCTGAGCCGCCGCGCCCCACGCTGAGCGGACGTGGCCCAGCCCCATTGCTGCTGGTCGCCCCCGAAACTGAAATCCTGCCCCAGCTGCCAAAGGTCAGCGCCCACCGCCCGGGCCTGTGCTCCCAGACTCTGCGGCGGCATGGGATCGCTCACCACCACCGGCCGACCGGCGCGCATGATGCCGGCCTTCTCGAAACCGATGGCCTCGCGGTCATTGCCCAAAAACGCCATGTGGTCCAGATCGATGCTGGTGATCACGGCGCAGTCGGCATCCACCAGATTGACGGCATCGAGCCGCCCGCCGAGACCCACCTCCAGCACGATCACATCCAGCGCGGCTTTCTTCAGGGTCAGGAGAATGGCCAGCGTCGTGAACTCGAAGTAGGTCAGACTGACCGGGGCCGAATCAGCATCGTCATTTTGGCGTCTTGCGCTTTCCACCAAAGAAAAGTTCGCTACCAATTCTGCTTCTGCCACAGGCTCGCCCATCAGTCGGCACCGCTCTTCGAAGTGGACCAGGTGCGGAGAGCTGTACACCCCCGTCCGGTACCCCGCCGCACCGTAAATGGCGGCCAGCATCGCGCAGGTCGATCCCTTGCCATTGGTGCCCGCCACGGTAACCACCGGACAACCCAGCCCTTCGAGCAGTCCCAGGCGACGGGCCACCACCCGCACACGGTCAAGACCCATGTCGATGGTGTGGGGGTGGATGCTTTCGCAATGGGCCAGCCAGTCGTCCAACGGCGCTTGCGCACCGGGCGCGGTCTGGGCAACTGAGGCAAGAGAGGTCAAGGTGGGCTGAGATGCGGACATACCCCTATTGTCTCAGTCCGCCGAAAGCCTCGTTCACCTTGCGGCACAATTCCCGACATGGTCACCCTCTACGGCATTCCCAACTGCGACACGGTCAAAAAAGCCCGCACCTGGCTGCAGGCCCAAGGCGTGGCGCACACCTTCCACGACTTCAAGAAACAAGGGGTGCCCGCTGACGGGCTGGCAGCCTGGCAAACGCAAGTGGGCTGGGAGGTGCTGCTCAACAAAAAAGGCACCACCTGGCGTCAGACGCCCCCCGATGTGCAAGCCACCGTGGTGGATGCGCCCACGGCACTGGCCTACCTGCTGGCACAGCCCAGCGCCATCAAACGCCCGGTGGTGGTGTGGCCGTCGGGCGTGACCGTGGGCTTTGATGCCGACGCATGGGCCCAACGGCTGCCCTAAAATTTCCCTCTTCTGTGGCGGCAAACTGCCGCCGCCCGCTTCCCTTCCCCTTCACCGAAAGCCCCATTTCATGGCCACCGAAAAATTCGACGGCGTTTCCGTCAACACCCAAGCCAGCGTTTACTTTGACGGCAAATGCGTGAGCCACGGCATCACGTTCGCCGACGGCACCAAAAAATCGGTCGGCGTGGTCCTGCCCTCCACCCTCACCTTCAACACCGGCGCCCCCGAAATCATGGAATGCGTGGCCGGTGGCTGCGAATACCAGCTGGCAGGCACCACCGAGTGGCAAAAGTCCACCCCCGGTCACTCCTTCAGCATCCCCGGCAACAGCTCGTTCAACATCCGCGTGACCGAGCCCTACCACTACATCTGCCACTTCGGCTGACACGCGCCGGCGGTGGGGCTCCCCCAGCCTCACCGTGCCCCCCCAACACGGCAGCGAGGCTGCCTCTTTTTTTGCCCACGCCCATGGCCACCATTCTTCAAAACCTCCCCGCCCAGCAAAAAGTCGGCATCGCTTTCTCCGGCGGCCTCGACACCAGCGCAGCCCTGCTGTGGATGCGCCAGAAAGGCGCTGTGCCCTACGCCTACACCGCCAACCTGGGCCAACCCGACGAAGCGGACTACGACGAAATCCCCCGCAAGGCCATGGCCTACGGCGCTGAAAAAGCCCGCCTGATCGACTGCCGCACCCAACTGGCCGCCGAAGGCATTGCCGCGCTGCAATGCGGCGCCTTCCACATCAGCACCGCGGGCGTGACCTACTTCAACACCACCCCCTTGGGCCGCGCCGTGACCGGCACCATGCTGGTGGCGGCCATGAAGGAAGACGATGTGCACATCTGGGGTGACGGCTCCACCTTCAAAGGCAATGACATCGAGCGCTTCTACCGCTACGGCCTGCTGACCAACCCCAACCTGCGCATCTACAAGCCCTGGCTCGACCAAACCTTCATCGACGAGTTGGGTGGCCGTGCTGAAATGTCGGCCTTCATGGCCCAGCATGGCCACGGCTACAAAATGAGTGCCGAAAAGGCCTACAGCACCGACAGCAACATGTTGGGCGCCACCCACGAAGCGAAAGACCTGGAGCACCTGAGCAGCGGCATCCGCATCGTCAACCCCATCATGGGCGTGGCGTTCTGGAAAGACGAAGTCGAAGTCAAGCGCGAAGAAGTGACCGTGCGCTTTGAAGAAGGCCGCCCCGTGGCCATCAACGGCGTGGGCTACAACAGCCTGGTGGACCTGTTCCTGAAAGCCAACGAAATCGGCGGCCGTCACGGCCTGGGCATGAGCGACCAGATCGAGAACCGGATCATCGAAGCCAAGAGCCGTGGCATTTACGAAGCCCCCGGCCTGGCTCTGCTGTTCATCGCCTACGAGCGTCTGGTGACGGGCATCCACAACGAAGACACCATCGAGCAGTACCGCGACAACGGCCGCAAACTGGGCCGCCTGCTGTACCAAGGCCGCTGGTTCGACAGCCAGGCCCTGATGCTGCGCGAAACCGCCCAGCGCTGGGTGGCCCGCGCCATCACGGGCGAAGTGACACTGGAACTGCGCCGTGGCAACGATTACTCCATTTTGAACACCGACAGCCCCAACCTCACCTACGCGCCCGAGCGCCTGAGCATGGAAAAGGTGGAAAACGCGCCGTTCACCCCGCTGGACCGCATCGGCCAACTGACCATGCGCAACCTCGACATCACCGACACCCGCGCCAAACTGGGCATCTACGCCCAGACCGGCCTGCTGACCGCAGGCGACGGCACGGACATGCTGCGCATCGAGCGCTGACATCGGCTTCGCCCCCCGGCACGCGCCGGGTGGGCAGCCTGGGCCCTGGCAAAAGGCCATGGCACGCCAGAACCTTTGGCCAGTCGGGTGGATGCGGTCACTTGCGCTCCCCTGTGCATCCGACCTGTGTCACCGACTCGAATTCACGTCCCGATACACACGACGGCAGCGTTGTGGAACTGCGGGAATTTCATGCCTTGGATGTCAAGTGTGTCCAACTCGCCCAATGTCAGCGCGCCAACCAGTCCAGCGGTTCGCGTGTGGGTTTTCAAACCGGTCAGCTCGGCTGAGGCGTGGTCACCAAAGTGCATGCGCCGTCCCGCGCAATAAAACACATGCAGCCACCGATCGGCACCGTGCATTCCCATGCGTTCGGCCACGGCAGTCATGCAGGTGGCATCGCTGGGATCAGGCGCACGCAGCAGCCGCAACGATGAGTTGGCCGGCACTTCCCCCACGCAGTAAATGGCACCGTCGTCCGTCAAAGCGACGGGAATGCGCACCAGCACCTTGAGTGCAGTGATCACGCCGAATGGGTAGTGCACGCCGTAGGTGTAGAAGTTATCGCGTGTCAGTGTGACCCCATACTCCGCCTGAACGATCTCCTGGTAAACCTCCAGCGCAGGGCGGCCATTGATGGTGTCGATGCGATTGCACACCGTACCGGTGGCACGCAAAATGGATTGAGACACCGGATAGCCGTGCTCCACCGCCATGGCAGGTGGCCGGGGAATGCACAGGCCCAACACGCCGTCACTCACGCACCGCTGGTTGTCAAACAGGCATGGCATGGGCTGAAAGGTTTCACTGCCGGCATTGACGCCCACCAAATCCAGTTGCTCACCATATTGGTGTGCGACTTCGGTCATCAATGAACCGATGTGCGGCAGCATGGCATCGCACACCAGGAAAAGACTGCAGTGGGTTTGCGCGCACAGTTTCAACACGTCTTTGGCCTGGTCCACCAGTTGCCGTGCCGCCTTGTCTTCATCGACAGCAAGACCGTCCACCAGGAAATGCGGGGGCATGGTGTCCATCCGCATCAGCCAAGTTCCCGCCGAGTCGAAACCCTGTGGGGTGATGAGTGCAGGGAAGATGGCGCCCACCAAGGGGATGCCCAGCAAGTTGCACTTTGACTGCAATTGGCTCACCCGGTGTTTTTGCGCTTCAGGCAAGTAAACGAGCACGCCCATGTCAGGATGTGCAGCTTTCCATTCAGACAGACAAGGCCCAAGGTCCGTCAACTGGTGGTCACAGAGGTGTTGCGCTTGGAACATGAAATGGGCTCACTTTGAACTTCACCTCCTCAAATGACACAAGTCGCTGTCACTTGGGAAGTGTTGAGGGTGCAGCGGACTGTCACGTCGTGGGATCACGAATGGAAGGTTACAGGTTGCGGCCAACGTCACACCCACCACGGCCAAGACACGCGGGACAGCCACCACTTCTGCACACCCAATCAAAACACACAAATTCATAGCTGTCAGCGCTTACCGAAAAAGCGCTGGAGGCATTTTTTCCTTTGAATCCATCCCCCTGACCCGTCGCTTGGGGCAGCCACCCACACCTGACGGCCCTTGAAAACCCAAGCCCGTCGCTTCAAACCACCACGGGCTCGATCTCCAGCCGCAGCCCAAACCGCTCGTACACGCTGGTCTGGATGGCTTTGGCCAGTGTCATCACCTCACCACCCGTGGCCGGGTGGGCTGGGCCCCCTTTGTTGACGAGCACCAGCGCCTGCTTTTCGTAAACCCCGGCGTGCCCCACGGTTTTGCCCTTCCAGCCGCAGGCGTCGATGAGCCAACCGGCGGCCAGCTTCACCGTGCCGTCGGGCATGGGGTAGTGCACCACCTTCGGGTCGCGGCCGATGATGTCGGCGCACTGCTCGGCGCTGACGGTGGGGTTTTTGAAAAAGCTGCCAGCGTTGCCCAGCACCGCCGGGTCGGGCAGTTTGGCGCGGCGGATGGCGCACACCCAGTCGAACACCTGGCGGGCGGTGGGCGGCAAGCCGCCCTGCTCTTCGACCTTGCGGGCCAACTCCAGGTACCCCACCTCGGGCACCCAGCGTTTGGGCAAGGCAAAGCGCACGTGTGTGATGAGGGCCCGCCCGGCCAGGCCCAGGTGGCGTTCGTCGCTGGCCGCGTGTTTGAACACGGAGTCGCGGTAGCCGAAGCCGCACTGTGCGGCGTCCAGGCTGAACACCAGGCCGGTGTGCAGGTCCACCGCGTCCAACGAGTGGAAGCGGTCTTGCAACTCCACGCCGTAGGCCCCGATGTTCTGCACGGGCGAGGCCCCCACGGTACCGGGAATGAGCGCCAGGTTTTCCAGCCCGGGCCAGCCCTGGGAGAGGGTCCATTCGACAAAACCGTGCCAGGGCTCGCCCGCGCCGGCCTCCACCACCCAGTGGGATGGGGTGTCGGCCACCAGCCGGCGACCGGCAATTTCCACTTTGACGACAAGGGATTTGACGTCCCCTGTGAGCACCAGGTTGCTGCCACCGCCCAGGATGAGCGGCCCTTGCTGGCAGGCGGTGGCGTGCGCCTGGCTCAGGGCCAGGGCATCGTCAAGGGTGCGCACGCGCACCAGCTGTTGCGCCCGGGCTTGTATACCGAACGTGTTGAGGGGCTGAAGCGGCACCAGGTTCTCGACTAACATGGCGGAATTGTCTCACCCCCCTGTTTTCGCTCTGAACCTTTGCCGCCATGCCCTCTTTTGACACCATTCTGGAAGCCAATCTCGTTGAAGTGAAAAACGCGGTGGAACAAGCCGTTCGCGAAGTGGGCACGCGGTTCGACTTCAAGGGCACGTCGGCCAACCTGGAGTTGAAAGACAAGACGATCACCCTGTTTGGGGACAGCGACTTCCAGATTTCGCAGGTCGATGAGGTGCTGCGCGGCAAACTGGCCAAACGCAACGTGGACGTGCGCTTTCTGGACGCGGGCAAGATCGAAAAAATCGGTGGCGACAAGGTCAAGCAAGTGGTCACCGTGCGCAACGGGATCGAAACCGATGTGGGCAAAAAAATCCAACAGGCCCTGAAAGGCAGCAAACTGAAGGTGCAAGCCGCCATCCAGGGCGATGCCGTGCGGGTGACCGGTGCCAAGCGCGACGACTTGCAGGCGGCCATGGCCATTATCAAAAAAGACGTGCCGGATCTGCCACTGGGCTTCAACAACTTCCGAGACTGACCCCCCGCCACCCATGATCCAGCCACGTCAATCAGGCCCCTCCCGAGTCGAACTTTCGCCCAAGCTGCTCAAGCTGGGCATGGTCCTGGACTTCACCCTGTACGACGAACACGGCCGCATGTTGCTGGCCCGGCGCCAGCGGATTGACACACCGCATTTGCTGAGCATCCTGCAGGCGCGACCGTTTCTGTTTGCCGATCAGGACGAATCGCGCGAGCCCATCAAGGTGGTAATGGCCAGCTTGGAAAAGGCCATTCAGCAGAACGCGCCGCTGAAAGACATCGACAAATTCCACACCCTGAGCAACACACCGCGCGAGGAACCCGCGGACGTGGAAGTGCCACTGCCCCAAGCCTGCTCCGACCTGGAAGACAGGCTGCGCACGGCCCAGGGCAACCTGAGCGCGGACCCGACCGTGGCGCGCCAGGTGGTGCCCCGCATCGACCAGATCACGGCCCAGCTGAAAACACTGCTGGCGCGGGACGAGGCGGGCTCGCTGTTCCTGCTGGTCAACCGGGCCATCACCGGCTTCACCGGCTACAGCACCTTGCACAGCCTGCTGTGTGCGGGGTTGGCGGTGTCGGTGGGCAAAAGCGCGGGCTTGAGCGAAGCCGAGCAACAGGCGCTGGACCGTGCCGCCTTGACCATGAACGTGTCGGTCAAGCAGTTGCAAGACACCATGGCGGCCCAGAAGTCGCCGCCGACGCAAGAGCAGCTGGCCCTGATCGACCGCCACCCCACCGCCAGTGCCAACCTGCTGCGGGCGGCGGGCGTGACGGACCGCCTCTGGCTCGACGCCGTGACCTTGCACCACGACCCGCTGCCGGGTCAGGCCCCTCTGTCCAGCCTGCCCGCGGCCGAACGCGTGGCCCGGGTGCTGCAAGTGATCGACCGCTACACCGCCGCCCTCAGCCCACGAGGCAGCCGCGCAGGGCGTGACGCCCGCGATGCCACCCGATCCGTGGTCAAGCTGCCCGGTTCCGGCACGCACGACGAGGTGGGCCTGGCACTGCTGCAGGCCCTGGGGCTGTACCCGCTGGGCTCCTACGTCAGGCTGGCCACGGGCGACGTGGCCGTGGTGCTGGGACAAGGGGAACGGCCCAACACGCCGCATGTCTCGACCGTGGTCAACCGTCGCGGCGAACCCATCGGCACGCCCCGCCTGGTCGACACCGCCAAGCCCGAACACGCGGTGGCCGAGGGCCTGTCGGGCTCCGAGATCCGGGTGCGCCTGAGCGAACAACTGATCCTGCGGCAAATGTCGGCCCTGCGCGCCGCCCAGGAACGCGGCACCCCTTTTCGCTGACACATCGCCATGAACGCTGGCAACAAGTCTGAACTGGTGGCCGTTTCGCCCACCCAACTGCAGGTGGGGGATGTGTTGCGCTTCACCCTGCGCGACGAATCGGGGCGCGTCTTGCTGGCCCGGGGCCTTCGCATCGAAAACCTGACGGCGCTGGACAGCCTGAAAATGCGCACGGCGGTGTACGTCGATTACGACGAGTCCGAAGAAGCCAAAAAGGTGCTGATGAGCAGCCTGAGCGAGGCCACGTTTCGGGATGCGCCGCTGAAGGACATCGACCGCTTTGTGTTGCTCAAGTCCGACAACGGCGCGGCAGCCACCCTGCCCGCGTCGCTCCCTCAGGCCTGGGAAGAGGTGGAAGCCCGGCTCAAAATCAACCTCAACCAGATCGTCCAAGGCGGTGCATCCGGACAGGAGGCGGTGCGGCGCCTCAGTTCCCAGGTGACAGTGCTGCAAGAGTCCCTGCTCAACCGCGACCGCGATGCCGCGCTGTTTTTGCTGATCCACCGCGCAGTGACCGGCTTCAGCGGCTACAGCGCCCTGCACTCGCTGCTGACGGCGGTGGTGTGCCACCTGCTGGTCACACCGCTGAAGCTGCCTGCCGCCGAAGGCGAAGCCCTGGTGCACGCGGCGCTCACCATGAACGTGGCCATGACGCAGCTGCAAGACCTGCTGGCGGCCCAGAAACAACCCCCCTCCCCGCAGCAGCGCGCACTCATCGACGCCCACACCCGAGACGGTGCGCGCTTGCTGCAGGCGGCGGGGGTGACCGATCCGCTGTGGCTGGCCGTGGTCCAGGCGCACCACGACAACCTGCCCCCCGGCGTGTCGCTGGCGCAGCGCAGCAGCGCCCAGCGGCTGACCAAAATTCTGCAGGTGGTGGACCGCTACACCGCAGCCATGAGCCCGCGCGTGTCTCGCGCCGGGCGCGACGCCAAAGACGCGGCCCGATCGGCCATTGTGCAAGCCGGAGCGGGCGGGCACGATGAGGTGGGCCTGGTGCTGATGCAGGTGCTGGGCCTGCACCCGGCGGGCACTTTCGTGAAATTGGCCAATGGCGAAACCGCCGTGGTGCTGCGCCGGGGCGTCAAGCCCAACGAACCCTGGGTGGCCAGCGTGCTGAACAAACGGGACGAGCCCATCGCCGAGCCCCGCCTCTACAACACCGCCAAACCCGAGCTGGCGGTGACACAAGGCATATCGGGTTCGCACGTGCGGGTGCGCCTGAACCCGGAAGCCATGCTGCGGCAGCTGGCATTCTCCAAAACCGGGGCCGAGCGTGGCGTGCGCCTGGGCTGATCGCCTGTTGGTCACCGCCTGCCTGGTGGCGGCGCTGTGCCCACCGGTGCACGCACAGGCCTTGGCCGTGCAGCTGGCGGGCGTGTCGGGCGACAAGGCCCTGCTGGTGGTCAACGGCCAGGCGCCCAAATTCATGGCCGTGGGCGACACCCATGCGGGGGTGCGGCTGCTGCAGGTCACGCCCACCGGGGCAAAAGTCAGCATCGCCGGTCAGCAGGCCTCCCTGGTGCTGGGGGAATCCCCCATCAGCGTGGGGTCGCGTGCCGCCGCACCCGACACAGGCCAGCAGCGCGTGGTGCTGACGGCGGACAGCCGGGGGCACTTTCTGTCGACCGGCAGCATCAACGGCAAAAGCGTGCAATTCATGGTGGACACCGGTGCCACCACCGTGGTGCTGGGCCAGGCCGATGCCCAGCGCCTGGGCCTCAAAGCCGATGGCCTGGCCCGCGTGGGCATGCAAACCGCCAATGGCACGGTGGTGGGCCACCAGCTCAAACTCCAGCGCGTGCGCCTGGGCGACGCGGAGGTGAGCGACGTGGCCGCCGTCATCCTGCCCCAGCACATGCCTTATGTGCTGCTGGGCAACAGTTTTCTCACCCGGTTCCAGATGCAGCGCGACAACGACCAGATGACGCTGCAGCGGCGGTACTGACCCCGCCGCCCGCGCCGGTGGCTCAGCCCTGCGCGGCGGTGACCACCACTTCGATGCGCCAGCCCGGGTCGGCCAAGGCCGCCTGCACCGTGGCGCGCGGGGGGGCGTGACCTGCGGGCACCCAGGCGTCCCACACCGTGTTCATGGCCGCGATGTCGTGGATGTCCGCCAGGTAGATCTGCACCCGCAGCAAGCGCGTCCTGTCGCTGCCCGCCTCAGCCAGGCGGCGGTCGATCTGGGCCAGCACGTCGGCCGTCTGGCTGGCGATGTCGGTCGCCTCGCACTCGGGCACCATGCCGGCGAGATACACCACACCGTTGAAAATGGCGGCCTCGCTGTAGCGGGCGGCCACGTGCAGGCGCTGCAGGCCGTTGGGGGCTTGAACACTCATTTTTTGGCTCCGAGACGGGATTCTGTGCCTTTGACCAGCCGGTTCACGTTGTCACGGTGACGCCAGATCAGCAAAGCGCCCATGGCCACCAGGGCTGCGACCATGGGTGGGGACGCGGGCCACACCACGTCGGCCCCCAACAGGAAATACGCCGGGGCAAACACCGCCGCCACCATGGACGCCAGCGACACGTAACGGGTGAAATACACCACGATGCCAAACGTGGCCAGACAGGCCAGCGCCAGCACCCAATTCACCCCGAACAGCACGCCAACCGCCGTGGCCACCCCCTTGCCACCTTTGAAATGGAAAAACACCGGGTACAGGTGGCCCACAAATGCGGCCAACCCGACCAGCGCCAGCGTGGTGTCTCCCAACCCCACGCCGGGCCCCCACACGCTGGCGGCCCACAGGGGCAACCAGCCCTTGACGGCGTCGAGCAACAGCGTGGCAATGGCCGCCTTTTTGTTCCCGGAGCGCAGCACGTTGGTGGCCCCGGGGTTCTTGCTGCCGTAGCTGCGCGGATCGGCCAGGCCGACAAAACGGCTCACGATGACGGCGAACGACAAAGAGCCCACCAGGTAGGCGGCCAGCACCGCCAGCGCAGAGAACACAACAGCCACAGGGGTTTCCTTACTTCAAATAAAAAAAGCTTCTACCGCTTGCTCTGATTCAACAGTTTGCTATGACCAAATTGGCCACGGACAGCCAAAAGCTGCGCTATTCTGCCAGCGCGCACTGCACGGGCTTGGCGCCCAGCGGGCCGCTGAGCACATCGGGGCTCAGCCCCACCAGAAAACCCCGCCGCCCACCGTTGATGCAGATGCGCGTCAGCGCCAACACGGTGGACTCCACATAGATGGGCATGGCCTTGCGCAACCCGAACGGCGAGGTGCCCCCCACCAGGTAGCCACTGTGGCGGTTGGCCACCTCGGGCTTGCACGGCTCCACCGACTTGGCACCGATCTGGCGCGCCAGGTTTTTGGTGGACACGGTGCGGTTGCCGTGCATGAGGATGACCAGCGGCTTGGCATCCTGGTCTTGCATGACGAGCGTTTTCACCACGGTGAACGGGTCAAAACCCAGCACCGCCGCGCTGTGCTGGGCACCACCATGCTCCAGGTACTCGTAGGGGTGCTCGGTGTAAGCCACCCCATGGCTTTTGAGCCAGGCGGTGGCGGGGGTTTCGGAAACGTGTTCGGAGGATTTGTCTTTTTTGGCCATGGCCCCATCAGTGTGCCAGCTTGAAGACGGCCACCACCTGCACCAGCTGTTCGGCCTGTTGGCGCAAGGCGCTGGCGGCAGCGGCGCTTTGTTCGACCAGGGCGGCGTTTTGCTGGGTGGTTTCGTCCATGCGGCCAATGGCCTGGCCCACTTCGGCCACGCCGGAGCTTTGCTCGGCGCTGGCGGTGCTGATTTCCGAGGTGATCTGGGTCACACGCTCGATGGAACCCACAATTTCATGCATGGTGGCACCGGCCCGGTTGACCAGTGCCGTGCCCCGGTCCACGCGCTCGGCGCTGGCCTGGATCAGGCCCTTGATTTCGCCCGCCGCCTGTGCGCTGCGCTGGGCCAGGTTGCGCACTTCGCCCGCGACCACGGCAAACCCCCGGCCCTGTTCACCGGCCCGAGCGGCTTCGACGGCGGCATTGAGCGCCAGGATGTTGGTCTGGAAAGCGATGCTGTCGATCACGCCAATGATGTCGCTGATCTTGCGGCTGGAGTCCTGGATGTCCTGCATGGTGCGCACCACATCGTCCACCACCTGCCCCCCCTGCGAGGCCACCTGCTGCGCGTGCTGCGCCAGTTCGCTGGCCTGGCGGGCGTTGTCGGCGTTCATGCGCACGGTGCCGCCCAGCTCGTCCATGGACGAGGCCACTTCGCCCAAGGCGGAAGCCTGCACCTCGGTGCGGCCCGACAGGTCCTGATTGCCGTGGGCGATTTCAGAGCTGGCGGTGGCGACGTTTTGCGCGTTGTCGCGCACGCTGGCGACCACGCGCTGCAGGCTGTCTTGCATGGCGCGCAGCTGCACCATCAGGCTGTCGGTGTCGCTGGGGTGCACCGCGACGGTGGCGGTCAGGTCGCCCTGCGCCACGGCGCGGGCCAGCCGCGCGGCCTCGGCGGGTTCGCCACCCAGCTGGCGCAGCACGGAGCGGGTGATCCACCCCCCGGCCACAAGGCTGAGCACGACGGCCAAAGCCGCACACACCGCGATGCCCCAGATGGCGGCTTGGAACGCGCCCACAGAGTGTTGCTCCACGGCCTGCGTCAGCGATTCGTTGTGGTCCCAGAGGGCCTTGAGGTCAGCGGTGGCGGTGTTGAACAGCTGGCGCGATTCGTTGACGAAAAGTTGCTTGGCCTGGTCCGCCGCGAAGGGGTCGGCAAAGCCCTGGCGGGACAGGTCTTTGACCTTGGTCCAGAACACCAGGTAGCGCTCGGCGCTGGCGGTGGCTTTCTCCAGCAGTTCGCGGCCCTGGGCATCGGTGACTTGCTGCCCATAGGCCTGCAGCCCGGTCTGCAGGTCGGCCTGGTGGCGGGCGATGCGTTTTTCCACATCGGCCATTTCTTCGTCACTGCGGGCCAGCAAGTGGTCGGCTTCGGTGCGGCGCACCGTGCCCAGGCTGTCCTGCATGAGTGCCACGGCGCGCAGCGCGGGCACGGTTTGCTGGGCAAAGCCCAGCACGTTGCGGTGCACCTGCAGCACCTGCACGCCCGAGAGGGCGGAAACGGCCAGCAGCATCAGCAGGATCAGCCCGAAACCCAGGCCCAGCCTCACAGCCAGTCGGGTGCCCATCAGCCAGTTCATCATGTGTGTCTCCTCGTTGGGTGGATGGATGAGGGCCTCTGGGGCCCTGGGCCGCCGGGGTTCTGTGCCCCGGTCGCGCCCGTTCACGCGCAGCGTGATGCGGTGCTCACTGCGCCGGGTCGCGGTGTTCCCAGCGGATGGCGTCGATGGCTTTGAGCAGTTCGGGGCTGAGCGACACGCTCCAGGCGTCCAGGCAGGCGTCGAGCTGGGCCAGGCTGGTCACGCCGATGATGGTGCTGGCCACCTTGGGGTTGCGGTAGCAGAACGCCAGGGCGAGCTGGGCCGGGGTGAGGCCGTGCTCGCGGGCCAGGGCGTTGTACTTCTGTGCCGCGGCCAGGGCTTCGGGGCGGCCCCAGCGCTGGGCTTTCATGCTGTCGTACAGGGCCATGCGGCCTTGTTTGCCTTCGTCGGTGGCGGGGGCGTGGATGCCACCGTCGTCGTACTTGCCGCTCAGCAGGCCAAAGCCCAGGGGCGAATAGGCCAGCAGGCCCACGTCCAGGCGGTGGCAGGTTTCGTCCAGCCCGTTTTCGTAGGAGCGGTTGATGAGGCAATAAGGGTTTTGTACCGTGGCCACGCGGGGCAGGCCGTGTTGCTCCGCCAACCGCACGAACTCGTGCACGCCATAGGGGGTTTCGTTGGACAGGCCGACGGCGCGCACCTTGCCCGCCTTCACCAGCTCGGCCAGCGCATCGAGCTGCTCGTGGATGCTGGCGCAAGGCTTGTCTTTTTTGCTGTCGAAATAAAGAGCACCGAACGCAGGCACGTTGCGCGCTGGCCAGTGAATTTGATACAGATCGATGACATCGGTCTGCAGGCGGCGCAGGCTGGCATCGCAGGCGTTGAGGATCTCGGCCTTGCTCAGGCCCGAAATTTCGCCTCGGATCCAGGGCATGCCCCGCGAGGGCCCGGCCACCTTGGTGGCCAGCACCACCTTCTGGCGCGCACCGGGGTTGGCGGCAAACCAGTTGCCGATGATGGTTTCGGTGGCCCCGCAAGTTTCGGCCTTGGCGGGCACGGCGTACATCTCGGCGGTGTCCAGGAAGTTGACGCCCCGCGCCAGCGAGCGGTCGAGGATGGCGTGGGCATCGGCCTGGTTGACCTGTTCGCCAAAGGTCATGGTGCCCAGGCAGATGGGGGTGACGGCCAGATCGCTCTGGCCCAGTTTCACTTGGTTCATGTGAGGGGGTTTCCTGGAAAAAGCCGCAGTGGGTTCAATGGAGGCGAGAGGCTATATCAAAAGCGCGCCGCGCGCTGTCCGTGGTTGACAGGTGCCGGACACGTGTTGGACAGGCGCCGCGTTCAGCGCCGGGCGGTGCGCGCCCGTTCCTCCTCTTGCAGGCGCAGGACGCGGCGCTGCACCTTGCCGGTGGTGGTCATGGGCAGGGCCTGAACACATTCGATCTCCTTGGGGTACTCGTAAGGCGCCAGTTGCGATTTGACGTGGGCCTGCAACTCGGCCACCAAGGGCGCCAAAAATTCACCATCAAAAACGCCATCTTCGCTTGCCTGCAGAGCGTTGACAGCTATAAATTCCGCAGAAAGCACCACATAGGCCTTGACCACCGCGCCGCGCTCGGCATCGGGTTTGGGCACCACGGCGGCGTTGAGCACGGCGGGGTGTTTGACCAGGCAGTTCTCGATCTCGCTGGGCCCGATGCGGTAGCCCGCCACCTTGAACACGTCATCGGCCCGGCCGTGGTACCACAGGTAGCCGTCGGCATCGCGCACGGCCATGTCGCCGGTGCGAAACCAGCTGTCGTCGGCCGGGCCGGTGAACTTGGCCAGTGTGGCCTCTGGCCTGCCCCAGTAGCCCAGCATGAAAATGGGGTCGGGCTGGCCGTCGGGGCTGCGGCGGTGCACCGCCACCTCGCCGGGCACGCCCACGGGGCATTCGCGGCCTTCGTCGTCTAGGGTGGTGACGCGGTGGCCGGGGTAGCCCTTGCCCATGCTGCCGGGTTTGGCGGGCCATCCCAGGGATGGGCGGCTGGCATCGGCGGGCTCGCCCCACACGGCCCCCTGGCAGAAGTTGCCCACGATGTAGTTCACCTCGGTCTGGCCAAACATCTCGTTCACCACCACGCCCAGCTGCTCGCGGCAGTACGCAAACACGGCGTCGCCCACGGCCTCGCCGGCGCTCATCAGGCCTTGCAATTCGAACTGGAATTGCGCGCGCGGGCGGGGGAAGGCTTTCATCATGGCCTTCAAGGCGGTGGGGAACAGAAAGCTGTGCGTCACGCCGTGGCGCTGCAGCAGCGAAAACGCCACCTCGGGGCTGAAGCGCCCTTTGTAGGCCACGATGGGGCGGCCAAAGTACAGCGTGGGCAGCAGCGCGTCCATCAGCCCGCCGGTCCAGGCCCAGTCGGCGGGCGACCAGAAGACGGCCTGGCTGCCGGTGGGCAGGGCCACGCTGGCGGCGGCATCGCCGCCCCGCGCCGAAGGAAACGGGAGCACGCCATCGGCCCCGAGGGGAAAGCCGAAGCCGTTTTGGCTGCACACAAAACCGCTCAGGTTGCCCACCAACGCCCGGTGGGGAATGAGCGCCCCCTTGGGGTTGCCGGTGGTGCCGCTGGTGTAGATCAGCACGGCGGGCTCGTCGGCGGAGGTGTCGGCGCAGGTGAAGTGGTCGGGCGCGGCGGCCAGCGTGGCTTGCCACGCATGCACGGCCACGTTGGCGGCGACGGGGCTCGAAGCGGGCCCATCGACATCGCCCACCACCACGATGTGGCGCAGCGCGGGGCAGTCGGCGCTCACCGCCAGCAGGTGGGGCAACGCGGCGGCATCGCACAGGGCCACGGCGGCGGCGCTGTCTTGCAGGCGGTAGGCCAGCGCCTCGGGCCCAAACAGCATGGACAGCGGCATGCCCACCCCACCCGCCTGCAGCACGCCCATGTACGCCACGGCGGTTTCAAACCGCTGCGGCATGACGATGGCCACCCGCTCGCCCCGCGCCAGCCCCCAGCCACTCAGCACCTGTGACAGGCGGTTGGCGTGTTGTTGCAATTCAGAATAGGTATGAAAAGTGGACTCAGCGCTTTCCCCGTCTGCGATGACCGCTATGTGATTTGCATGTGCCGGGCTGGCCGCCCAGCGGCCACAGCACCAATGGGCCATGTTCAGGCGCGGGGGCACGTGCCAGCCAAAGCGCTGCTGCAGGGCGGCGTGGGGGTCGAGAGGGCTGGGCGCGGGGGAAAAGGTCATCGGTGTTGTCTCGGTTTGGACTGGTCAAAGCGGCCCGGCTCGGTACAGTCGGCGGCATGTCTTCGCC